>JADDYB010000404.1_pt1 | contig 13689 bp, 13 predicted proteins | sample 8641941 | NCBI WGS metagenome assembly JADDYB01 (sample SAMN16275377, study PRJNA637457) | freshwater sediment metagenome | isolation source: Lake Kineret sediment | place: Israel: Lake Kineret | collected 2013
TAAGGTCTTTGAGGCATAGTTCGGCGAGCCAATCAGCATCGATCAGGTCTGTCTTCTTGCCTGGTATGTGTTTAATCATGTAAGGGTTAGCCACTATGACCTCCATGCTACCTTCCAGAACCGAGTGTGCTAGCTTCTCTGCAAGTTCGTACTCCTGAGATAAGTCGACGCCTACATTCATTCCAGGCTCGATTTGATGGAAGCCTGCGTACATTATGCAGACCATCTCCAGGCCGGTGAACTCTCCTGGCAGGGATCTAATTGTGTACTTTTTGGAGGGATCATTGATGTCCAAACCATGCCTGCCGAGCATGGCTATTTCAAAAGAGATGGCCTGGATCTCTTGGAAAGACCTGTCTCTAAAAGTCTTCAAGGCGTAGAGGATAAAGAAAACCGCGTCCATTCTCAGCCCCTGGGACTTGAGGGTTGTGGCTGCGATTTCCCTAAGACCATCCTTTGCTAGACTCTTGAGATGCTCCGGCCCTTGCATGTTCAGGAGGAGCCTGAAGTATTTATCAGCCCCCTCAAAGTCACTAAGGCATTTGTAGGTAAAAGCAAGCCCATATACCGTTTGAGGATCTTCAGGATTGATTTCAAAAGATCTCCGGAGATAGTTAAAAGCCCTTAGGTTGTCACCCCCCTTGCCAAAGATGGCTCCTAGATTCTTGAGTGCATAGGGATTATTCGGGTCCATCTCGAGAGCTTTAAGAGAATATTTTTTAGCTTGCTCCAGGTCACCTGCTCTCTGGTAAGCATATCCTAAGGCCACATGAGCATTAACATGGCTAGGAGCGAACTCAATGCAATGCTGTAATGTCTCTATTGCTTTTTCAGGCTTGCCGAGATCAGTATAAAGCATGCCCAAGTTGTAAAGTAGATCTGTATTTCTCGAGTCCTGCCTTAATAGCTCCTCTAAGTAGATCCTGGCTTCATCAAGCCGCCCATCATGTATGAACTGCAAAGCCTGATCAAAGTGGTCCATCACAAAACTAGATGAAGGGCTAATATTAAAATGATTGTCTCAGGAACTTCATTTTGAAGGTCTTCATGACTGCATCTATCTGGAGCCTATCAGCGGGATTGATTGCGTGATTGAGGGCATCAATTCAAGAGCATGAACCCGAAAGATAGGGCATGTCCGACATGCCGAGGAGCAGGCAAGCTTGTGACCGGCTACGGAGCGATATGCACAGAACCAATAGAGAAGGTAAATAAGTGCCCAGACTGCAAAGGCAAGGATCAAGTTAGGATAACCGATAGTTGGATAGAAAAATGAAAATTGTAAGCTGGAATTGTAAAATGGCTTATCGAAAGAAATCCGAGTTGATTTTGAAATGCCATCCTGATTTAGTTATTATTCCAGAATGCGAATATTTAGGAGAGGAGACGACCAAAAATTTGTGGTTTGGAAATAATTGCAAGAAAGGATTAGGCGTGTTTTCATATTCAGATTTCGAATTTGAACTTCATGAAGAATACAATCCTGCTTTCAAATATATATTTCCGATTAAAGTAAGGGGGCCTTTGGAATTCAATCTATTTGCAATTTGGGCAATGAACGACTCGGAAGATACAAGAAAGAGATATGTCGGACAGGTTTATTCTGCGATAACTTACTATGAAGAATTATTAATGGAACCAACAGTTATCATGGGAGATTTCAACTGGAATGTCATTTGGGATGCCAATCCAGACTATCCTCTATATGGAACACTCACAGATGTCATTAAGATATTAGAGGATAAGGGGGTTAGAAGTGTGTATCACGAATTTTATAAAGAGATTTTCGGAAAAGAGACAAAACCAACTCTATTCATGTACCACAGACAGAATAAGCCATATCATGTTGATTACTGCTTTGCATCTTCAAATTTTAAAGTCTCCAATGTAGAAATAGGAAATTTCGATGATTGGAAAAAGTTTAGCGATCATACGCCAATTATCGTAACTTTGGATAACAAATGAAAAGCAGGCTATGCCTAATTCAATACGATTTCCTAGACCTGCTACACATTCACCCCGCCCATTCCCTGCCATAATATTTTCGAAGCCCACCATGCTTAATTATGGACTTCGATCTCCTCCCCTCCGTCTCCCTTCGCTCCAGGTCCTTTTGCGCCCTGCTAGCCCCCAACGAGATGTTCGCCCAGGCCCTCAACCGCAACCTACACCTTCAGCACTATAAGATCCTCTGCATCTGCAGAAACCACTATTGGAGCCTGGTACCTGCCCAATTTCCATCCCAGCCTCCCGAAGAGCTAAAACGCCATGAGCCTTCAAAAGAATTGCAATCATCTGCTAATTGAAATTGAAAAGGACCTGAAGTGGCTGATTGTGTCCAAGTACCGCTCAGCACGTTTCCCGCTACTGTTCCTTCTATCCTTCCGTTATCGTAATCGTAAGTTCCGGTAACGACGTCGCCGGATTGTTGAAGCACCATTGCTACATTTTGGGAATTGCTTTGTCCAGTCCATCCAGTGTTCCAAGTGCCAGTCCAATTACAGTTCTGAGCCAATACTGCTGATATAGACAGAAACACAAAAATCATAATCGTTCCAGCTAATTTAATGCGCTTCATAACCCTATCCCACCTAGATCTGATTCCAATTTCAATGGTGACCTGAAAAGCATACGATGACATATGGCTCTTTTCCTATAAGTCCAAGACACCTATGTTATACTTTCCTGGCCACTACTTTTCTATCCTTGATAATCTGTTACTTCTTTACTTAAAAATATTCCTTATTATGTTGGTTTCTTGAGCTATTTTTGAAAATCGATAGCGTAATCCATATTTGAATAAAATCTTAAGAACAGGAATCGATATCTAAAGACCTAATTGGGCAGGATATGTCAATAAATTCGGCTTATAAGTTGTTTGGAGAATGAGCTTTTGGACCTGGAGATCCGCCGGGCCTTCATAGTATTCCAGCTCATGACCATTCTGGAAGAGGCCCGCCACACCCTGATCATCATCGAGCACGACCCCCTGCTCTACCAAAACGCCACAGGGATAATCGACTTAGCCTCCCAGGCCATGAGCGATGCAGCCAAAGAGGCTGCAGTGCTGCTCTACTCGCCGGGAACTGATCCGTTTCTGGAGGATCTGACCAGAAATGCCGATAGGGTATTCTACTTCGATGAAGGGCCAAGAGTTGAGCCGAAGCTCATTTCGAAAGCCCATCCCAGGGCTCAGAAGAGCCAGAGAACCCTGGAGGCCTTCACTTGATCAGATGGCCACGCAAACGAGAGCCTGGGCCACTTAAGACTAGGATCAAGGTCAATCCCAGGATTTTGGAATTACAGACGGCCAAGGGGTCGATCTCATCAAGTACTGCGAATATCTCCCTTATGTCCTGGTTGTTGGCTCCGTCAACTTTACTGGTAAACGGGGCGTTGCAGCACGGCGATTTTTTCCCAGGAACAAAAATCTTTATTCTTGTTTCTATCACCCACAAACTATAAATATTAATAATGAATATATAGAAGTTGCCGCGTTTTGCGTTGAGGGATGAGGCAAAGCTTCTTTGCTTAGATCTTAAGGCTAAGGAATTCTAAAGACGTGTCTTACATAGATGCGCCGTCAAGGCTTCCAAAGCCTTAGATGTGCTGCTTAAAAAACAGCATTGAGGAAGCACTAGGAAAAGCTGAAAAACTCCTGGGGTTTGAGAGATGCACGCCTTAATCGGCGTGGCATGCCTTGAATCAGCTTATCTGGGACGCGTCCCGATTGTGAAACGCGGCACAATACCCAAGTCAGATGCTGCTTCACCCTTCTGTCTGATTTCAAAAAAAGCGTTTTTATCAATATTGATCATGGCGAGTTAAGATTTTCAACACCGAGCGTGCAACTTCAACTTATTTCTATGACATTATAGAAAGCTTTAAGCTAAATGTCATAGAACTAAATAGCATGCACAAAACCGTGGCTGGAGAGAAAAGGAAGAGCTTAAAGAAACGGGCTTTGGAGCTGGAGAAAGAAATTAAGGCCCTAGTGAATATCAAGCAGATGAAGTCCGCCGCCAGGATTCGCCAGAATGAGGTTGATAGGCTCAATGAAGAGGCTGATACCTTGAAGGATAAAGCCAGGCTCGAGGACCTGCATATCTGGCAGATGGAGAAGGAGAAGCGCACCAAGAAGGGCACCAAAACTTATGCCTATTGGATGGCATCCTGGAGAGAGGGTAGCAAGGTGCGAAACGTCCATCTCGGGAGCTGCAAGAAGCTGGATGCTAGGGTTGCCAAGCAAAAAGCCCAAAAGATGAAAGCCGAGGGCTTGGGGGTTCACCATTTGAAGTCGAGCCCGTAAAATCGATTTTAAGGCCGAAATCTTAGAAAGCTCAATAAAAGCGATAGGATCTAAGGCTATTATACCGCTAGCAGCTTTTTGGATCAGTCTTTGCTGTCGTGCTCTATACCCTCGTATTCAACTATGGTCGATCAAGTGAGATGGTCAGAAGGGATAGTAGATATGGAATATCCCTGATCGTCTCTATCCTTAGCTAGAAGGCTATCTCACCTTCCATTAACTTAGACCCAGTCTCAAAGCCTCTTTTACGGCAATCAAATCCCTCCACAAGAAGACCCTCTATGTCGCCGCTTCTTTGGTAACAACGATGACTTTAACTTTACAAAAAACGCGCATTACTAGCTTGTACTATTTCCTATTGAAAGTCGAGTTTGTATCATAAAGTGAACTGTTTCATACATCATGACATAAAAATAAATATAATTAATTTTTATTCTCAAAGTGAAGGGATGGTTTGTATATTCGATTAATATAAACAGTATCTCATGTTTGTTCAAATACCGTATTTTTGTAAATTTTACTCATGTTTCGCGAGGGATGCAAATGTTTTTTATTCAATCGAAGACATATCGATAAGCCTCGAAGAAATGACTAAAATGAATTGGATAGTCATCATTATAGTTATGATTTAATACAACAGTTGACTCGTAATATTCTAATAATTGATTATCTGTTGGGCCTATAGAGGATGATTCTCCATGGTTTCGAAGAATGAAATAGTTTACGATATCGAATGGATAGATTCTATGATTTGTGGCTTAATAGATCAGAGAAGGACCGCGCTTGAGGAGCTAGAAAATTCGAATTTTTAGAAACTGATAAGACGATGGATTGCTTAGAGATTTAATGAGTTTTGTGAGTTTATTATTCTGATCTCAAATTTGTGGTATTTCGAATGGAACAAAAGAATCTCAAAATTCAGTATAATTCGCTCGATAATTTGTCATAAAGAAGCGCGCGATATCATTAAAGAGGGGGTCCTATTGGAAGATATCACTCAATCCCAACGAGATAAAATCTTGTTTGATCTTGAATCTTGTGGCGGTAAGACATCGCGATCGATAATTGCACGTCGTACTAAACTTAAACAGTCTGAACTTGAATCCACCCTAGAAGAGTTGGAGCGTGATGGCATGATTCATAGAACGCGATTACGGACAGACAGTAGAGGATCGCCGGCAGAAATGATATCGCTAAAATGGCGATGAGATTTCCTCGCTCAACGATTACGACAAATAATAAACAAACAGGTCAATTTCAAGTTAGAGGTCTGCTAGATCAATAGATATAAGTAAAAACTAAAAAAACATTTAAGTAGGCGCAAAGCAATAATTATCGATGGTAAGTAGCTATGTAGATTTATTAGAGGTTTGTATTCGTCGTCGCGTCGCGCTCAATTAAAATAATAAAATATTTTTACTGTAAAACAATATAACATAGGCTCCACAGTTTCGGATTTATTCTAACATCATCTAAGTTCTTTCAAATTTATCGATAAATTTAAATATAGATTTATTACAATATTTAGGAAAGGGAATTTGTTGACCATAAAACAGAGGATGTACTGGGTGGGTAGGTGGTGGGGGGGGTACTATAAACCACGAGGATGTTCTGGCGGTTCTTCCTAATAGCAGAGCGGAGGCTATATCCACAAAGGAGATAGCACAGGCCATGGGTCTAGAGATTTCTTCATATGTTGATTGGGTGAGGGCAGAGCGACGATTAATCAGAGCTTTGAGGGCTCTGATTAAATGGGGCTGGGTTGCCTATGACAAGAGACAAAAGGAAGAGGGGCACCGATTTTGGTATAATACCTACTGGAGAACTAAATTAGCCAAATAAATCGAAAAGTTGGATTGAGACTTTTTGGCGAGACCAATTGAGAACCAAATCAGACTAGAGCTAATTGTTCTTATTACCAATTAAGGTTAAAATATAAATAAAAAAATTTATCATTAGATGGATTGCCCTTTAAAATACGATTAATTATTAAATATTTTAGTTAAGTCTTTATATAAAGAGAGATCATACACTATAAGCAGATGGTTAGTTAACCATCGTGCCTATTAACATCCTTATATGCAGGAATAATAGGCATCCATAACTACCGACCCTGTGTGCCGGGTTATTTAAAAGGGATGTAAATGAGTTTTGATCATAAGCAGACTTTGGTTTTCTATCCAGCATATCGAAAAGTCATGGAGGTCGATGCGGGAATTGCCCCCCTGCTTCTAGCCCTTTGGGATGCAGAAATCTTGACATGCAACTCTTGTGAGGAGAATGAGCCTGGAATCATTTGGATCGAGTTCTATTCTACAAAAGACGCTGAAAAACTCCTTTTACTGATAGTTAATGCTTTGGGAGACCAAATTCACAAAAATCCCGGTGCAAATGATTGGTTTTGTTATAGAATATTGGGGCAAAATGGAGATGCACTTCAACCGTGGAAGTATGATGCTCATCCCAACGTCTATCCTGCAAGATGCAACCGGAAACAGATTTATCCAAAAAAACTAGAGTCTTGTAAGGTCGAGTTATCTGTTTCGTTACGCTTCCCCAAAGAAGATTATCCAATATTACTGAATCTCCTGTATCGTAGCCAATTTAAAGAAAAGGAAGGTTCAGACAATATACAAAATTATATGGAACTACTTAAAATATATCGTTCTAACTCTGGCTTAACAGAAAAGAAAAAGAAACGGCCGCAGCAGATCCATTGACCTAATTATAATTTTATGTTGAATTGGCATTTTCTCTACGGTATGTTTCATAAAATCCTTAACGCATATATTTTAGGGGTATTTGTTGATCTATCATTTTAATGAAAAAATTTATTAACAGTAAGCGCTAATAAATGCTAATCATGGTTGAATTCAAAGAGCTCTCTCAACGTCGCAAATATCTTTTAGAGCAAATAGGGGCAGCTGCCGACGAAATCAAGCAGATCGATGAACGTCTTTGTACCATTAAAACCTCATCAGAAAAGATCGCCCTTCAGTGATTGCTTCGCATTACCCTAAAATCTAGCCAGGATAAAATATCTTCGTACACTAGTTGAAGATGATTTGGAGATCTTAAAAGGAGCTCAGCGAGACAGGATTGTTCCTGCAATAAGTAGAAATATTCCTAAAGCCAATACCAGCAAACCTGGAAAAGTTGTCTCTATTTGGATTTTTGTGGCGCCGGCCTCCGCACCAATAAGCTTTAAACTGTGGTTCTGCATATCCATGCCGTTACCATCTAGCATTTGAAGCCCGATCAGGACTATGCCAGTGAGAATGATTAGAACGCCAATTAGCGTCATTGTTGAACCACGCTTAATCTCGACTGTCATTATCTTTGATAGTTATCTCAAAGTATAACAATATTTTGATTCTTTATAACTTTTCATTAATCCATCTCATTGGACACCAAGAGGACAGATACATCAATTGAGTTTCCATGCTTAAAACTATTGATAAAATAAAAAATAGTTTCCCCAGATATCATTTTGGGTCATAGATATCCAATCCTATACCGCTTCCCTCCACTGGAGTGCCGAACTTTTCTTGCAAATATTTCCCAATAGTCGCTTTCTTTCGCTGCCACCTTTGTGAGTCTCTCTTCCGTTTATCTGGGTTGGATGACCTCTTCTTTCTATCACCAGATATTGTATTTTCATCTTTTATGAATGATGCCACGCACATTCCACCCCGATTCCATCTTTGAAACAACATATAATAGATAGTTTATAACGTAAATATTTATCGCATGTTAAATTAGTCTTGGTACTAAATAAGAAGCTCCCGAGATGTTCTAATACATGCTAAGGTAAAATAATTTGAAAAATAGCAGACAGAGTTCAGATGGAATAGCGCTGAGCTGGAGCGCCCTGGCCTGATTTCACCCGAAACCTCTAAATTTAAACCAGGCTATGGGTCAGAGCAACACTGGACTATTGGGCAGTTCCCTTTTTATTGTAGGTGCTTCACATCTTTTCGAATGTTAGACCTGTCCTGATCCCTAACCATTCCAATGGGGAATGAGTTTGTAAGCCTGGAGTGCAGACAGCCTGCCTTAGCAGAGAGCACTATTATGACGATTACATGACTAGAGCCATCCATATGACGAAGCATCTAGAACCTGCAGAATTTTGAGTACCTCCCGCAGGTGTTTAGAGTTCAATCAACTAAGTAGCCCAGGAGATTCGGCCTTGAGATACAGTAGAAGTATTATTTATTTGTTATATTTATAAATAATTTTTGATTGTTATTGTCAATTGATCCAGAGAGATTAATTATAAGTGGTTTAATTTTGAACTGAAGCCATCATTAAATTGTGCATTATTTGCGTCAGTCAAAAAGCGCACCCCGAAGCAAGCTGCGGGGTATTCATTTTAAAATAAAACAAAGCCTTAGAAGGAGCCAAGAGAGCAAAAAAATAGGAGAAAGTAGCTCAGAAGGCTCCATTAGATTTAGCACCTTTTAAACTATTTAAGTTTAATCTATTTCGAGATATTTGCTATAATATCGGCTTTAGCAATGGTTTCAAAGGCATTTGAATTGAGCCGCTCAGCACAAATCCAGTTCCTCAGCCCGGTGGAGGAGGTCCCTAGACCATTGCTTTTCCAACTGTGATAGAGGCGGTTTAAGTTCGAATGTCCCATCTGGCTTTCTATGCATTCGGCCAAGAAGGTTCTGCCAGCGAGTTCTATCTTCTACAGACCACTGTTCCTTAAACTGTAGCCACCGTTCGAAATGGTCTACATCAATTAGACCTTCTGCCCCTAAACGGAGAATCTCTTCAAGGTTTGGTCGTCCCTTCTTGCTCATACGAAATTCACCTATATATAAGGAGTCTTCAACCTAGAAGAAGTTTTTGACTACATATTAATATTTCAAAAGTTTATTTTTATTGATTGTACCTTGATATTTAAACTCACTAATTTTTGCCATTTAATTTAAAAAAATGCCTAAAAATAAATTATTTATATTAAGAAAGTCAAGTATAAAGTAAAATTCGAAAGGGTGATCTCATGAGGTCGTCAATTGTAAGGACATTAGATGATAAAGATCTAGAGTTCGTAGAGATGTTACAAAAGCTGGGTATTCAGCAGAATGTAGCTACAATGATAGCCTATCTAATGAACATAGATGGAGCCACTTCAAGGCAGATAGAGATAGGAACTGATCTTAGACAGCCGCAAGTGAGCATAGGTGCTAAGACCTTGCGTTACAATGGATGGCTTGTGGAAAGCGAACTCAAAAGAGAAGGAAAAGGCAGACCAATGAGGGTATACAAGCTTAAAGCTTCTATAGACGAGATAATAAACCATCTCGAAAAAGAGAGAATTAAAGAAACACACCATCTCATGCAATCTATACAGAAGCTCAAACAATTGGCTGTTTCATAAGCGTTTAGATTGTGCAGAATGCAGGATCTTCAGGGCTTCTAGAGCCAAATAAACAACTTAATATGAGATAGATTACTTAGCCAAATCAAGACCAAGGCGACTGTAACGCCTTGAATGGATTATTTAAAACCTTAACTCCGCAATTTAGGGCATAACTAATTTTTATCTTAATACCAATCGATAATGATTTTGGGCGTGTCTTATAAATAGCAGTTATACCCTAATACTGTATACATGGAAGATTGGGTAAAGACATGGTTAGACGAGGAAAGAAGCAAAGGCATAAAAGGATTAGAGATAAAATATATTAATAGCAATTATTATGTGTATTCTTCAACAACTTTTTGGGATAAAAAACTAAAGAAAAGGCGCAAAAAATCGAATTATTTAGGAAAACTAGACCCTACAAAAGGATTAATTAGGGCTACAAAAAGGTCAATGAGTTGCACGCAGGTTAAGTCCATAAAAGAATATGGCAATTCGGCAGTGCTCGATCTTGTAGCTTACGATTTAAGAGAGCTCCTTGAGAAATCATTTAAAGATGTGTGGAAAGAAGTATATGCTTTAGCTTTAGTGCGTACTGTTGGTTATGTTCCCCTCAAGAGAATACAATCACAATGGGAAAAATTATATGATATCCATGACTTAAATCCAAATTTAAATCCTAAGAATTTGAGTAGGATTCTTAAGATCGTTGGATTAAATCGACAATCCCAGGACGACATATTTAGATCGTTATCCGAAAGTGATAGAGAGTTGATTTATGATTTAAGTGTGATATTGACTAATTCATCATTAAATTTTGCAGAGTATGGATACAATAAGGATAAAATATACATTCCGCAAGTTAATTTAGCATTATTTTGCTCGATTGAAACGGGTTTGCCAACTATGGTAAGGCTGATTCCAGGTAGTGTTCGCGACATCAAGAGCCTTTATAACAGTTTGCTTGAAATTGAGACAAACGGCAAAACGTTAATTATAGATAGAGGATTTTTTTCAGGTGATGTAATCGAATTCTTGTTGGAAAAGAAAATGAATTTTGTACTGCCAGCGAGGCGTTCAAGTAATTATTATAAATCTGAAATAAAGCTCGGCGGACACTTTTTCTATCACGAACGCCTGATAAAATACGGAAAATCAAGAATCAATGACTTATTCATTTATCTATTTGAAGATCAAGACCTATCATTAGAGGAAACTAAGACGATTTATAGATTGTTGGATAAACATAAAAAGAATCCTCAGAAGCTAAATCAAAGCTTGGAGAAGGCAGGCAAGATTATTATTTTATCCAATCTCGATCGGCGTGAAGAAGAAATATTTCAGCTGTATAAAAGCAGAGATCGAATTGAAAAATTATTCGACTCTTACAAAAATATTCTAGAGGCTGATAGATTATATCTGCAGGATAATGATACAGTATTTGGTCACATCTTTGTATCTTTCTTATCGCTATATGCTTACTCAAAGTTGGAGATTATGCTGAAAAAAGCTGGCATTATTGATAGGTATTCGCCAAAAGATATACTACTTGAATTCAGCAAGATATATATGGTGAAAACGGATGCCGGTAAAATTATATCTGATATACCTAAGAAAGTAGAACAGCTTGAACAGCTGCTTAAACTTGACTTATTCCCTAAAAATCGGAGTTAAGGTTCGAACTCCTGCCCTGGATGGCTATATTCGTGCGGCTTGCCCGCGCCTTTGCGGGGATCGATGGTCACAATGAAGGGCTCGGCCTTTTTGTGAGCGAACTTTCGGGCCAGGCTTTGGTACTTGTACTCTTTCCGCCGTTCCATCTCCACGCCTTCGCCAGCCCTGGTAACTGTGAATATATTTATCTTGGGCTCTTCGCCGGTGAGAAGCAGCCCCATGTCAACATCAAGCTTTCGCGCTATCTCTATCAATGAGCTGGCCGGAATGTCCAGCCTGCCGTCCTCGTAGCAGTTATATTTTTCTACAGGCATCTTGAGGTAATTTGCCATCTCCTCAACTGTAACCTTCGAGAGCTCTCGCATCTCTCGGAGCCTTGAACCTACATCTTCAAGCTTCTCACTCATGCTGGTTTCCTCTTATGGCTCATTTTGTTATCTGGGTGTTATCTAGGATTAGGATGGAGACTTGCCTTCAGCGATATATTTGAAGTTATCTCTGAGAATGCATCGGGTCATGGAATTGCTAATCGATGCTCAATATTCTATAAAATTCCAATTCTCATTCAAGGAACTCAATCATTGGATTGGATGATATTCAATGACCGATAGTGAGACGATGTCCGCTACAGGAGTAGAAAAGGGTCAATGAGAAGCGATGAATATGAATGGGAATTAGAAGAGATGGAATGGAAATGATCGGGGCTGAAATGCGCTTTATATGGGAATTTTATTATAAATATAGGAAAAAGAGTAGTTCGGAGCTATGAGGAGCAATCCTCTCAGCTCCGAATTTTCATTAAATATAGGGTGATCAAGCGTCAGCTTGATTTATCTGAATACCCCGCAGCTCTGCTGCGGGGTGCGCCGCCGCAATTGACTCACTTTTTTTTCGATATCGGATCTATATGGTCAGTCGGAAAGGTGTCCTATGTTTTTCTTTGTCCGTTGATTCAGATCTTTCAATCCTTGGATACTCTACCTCCCACAGAGAGCTCATAGTAGATTCCTGTCTTTCCTGAGTATGATTTAGCGCTTACATAGTAGTTTCCAGGTGCTAATTCTTTGTAAAATCCATAGCTGGTACATGAGATCTCTTCTTTTTTAGAGTCGTAGAGACACAGGTTCATACTGGAGCTGCTATCATAATCAATTGAAACGCTCATATCCTGCGGAACTGTGAAATTATAGTAGTCGATATCGTTTTTAATACAGGTGCAGCCAGTCTTCACTAGCATAGTTGATTCATTGGAGGCATTAAGCGCGCCCATGTAAACGGCGGATGCAAAGTCGTTGTTGGGCTCCGCATCATCGAACAATCCTTTAACAGAGAGTTCGTAAGAGAATCCTGATCTACTTGAATAGTACGCTTGAGCTTTTATATAGTAGTTTCCAGGCGCTAATTCTTTGAAAATTCCATAGCTGCTACAGGAGCTTATCTTTTCTTTATTAGAGTCGTAGAGACACAGGTTCATAGTGTAGTCGCTATTAGTATCAATTGAAACACTGATGTTCTGAGGAACTGTGAATTTATAGTAGTCGATATCCTCTTCAGCGCCAATGCAGCCAGTCTTCAATAATACAGCTGATTCATTAGAGGCATTGAGCGCACCCATGTAAATGGCTGTTGCAAAGTTGCCGTTGGGCTCTTTATCATCGCAGGTAATCGCTGACAAGGATATATTCAATAAGTAGTTGTAGTAGTCTGCAGATTGGCCGCCATAGTTCTCAGCTCGTAGATAATACAAGCCAGTATTGATAAACGCAGAGAGGGAATTGTAATCTGAGCTATCCGGCATGAATCTTTTCTCACTTTCATTATATTTATATAGTGTAAGAGATAAATCCTCGGACGCATCCTTGAAGGCAGACACCTTCAAAAGTCCACTCTTTCTTTCATCCACCTTAAATTTATAGAAATCAACATCCCCTTGGGGATTAATTGAACCTCCTATATATTTCCGTGTAGAGATTGTGCCAAGGTCATTTGCTTCGCTCAAACCATCATTGGATTCCTTTTCGACAACATTGCTTACCATTATCGAATAATTTATTTTTACATACGGCCGAGCATCAAGGCGGGCATAATAGGAGCCAGGAGTCAGGTTTAATAGGACCATCTTCTTGCTAGAGGCAACATAATTCATATCTTTATCGTAAACGATTAGTCCAAATGTAGGTGCGGCGGAGGAGTAGTAATAACTGCTTTCATCGTCATAGTCTTCGTAGTAATAGCCATCCTCTGGAGGTTGAATTATCATAAAAAACTTGGCCGGATCTACTACCTTAAACTTAAACCAATCCAGCTCGCCTGGCTCCACCGTACCATT
>JADDYB010000405.1_pt1 | contig 13680 bp, 11 predicted proteins | sample 8641941 | NCBI WGS metagenome assembly JADDYB01 (sample SAMN16275377, study PRJNA637457) | freshwater sediment metagenome | isolation source: Lake Kineret sediment | place: Israel: Lake Kineret | collected 2013
CTAACAAATACGATGGATTCCTATATTTATTTTCATAATTAAAAAAAACCAGCCCATTTCTTGGTGTATTGATAGACAAATATTTCATCATTGCCTGAATACTTTGGGTGGTCTGTTGAAATTTTTTAATAACCCCTAGGGTAGCGGTAAGACTGAAAAATAGATAAATGGAATAAGTAGTAATAATAATGATATATGCTAGTTTTAATAAGCTTTTTGATTTCCCTCTTATATAGCCTAATATTCTTGCCAGTTCCATCCCGATAAAAACCGCTCCGACAATTGTCGCGAGTAACATATATCTCTCTATGACCCATATCCACGGGGAATGAAAAAGTAACAGCATGATGAAAAGCACTAGAAATAATAGTTCAATCAAATCAATATTATTTATAGTTTTGGATTTTCTTTCTAATAGAGAGTTCAAAATCCTGGCGAAAAATGTTCCCGCGAACAACACTCCGAACGGAAAAGTTTTATGAAATAAAAGTAGATAAACCTTAAAACGGTAAATGATATCGGCAAAGTTAAATTCGTAATATGTACTGTACCCCTTTCTTTTTGCAAAAGTTGTTAACACGCAGAACGCAAAGCCCAAACATAAAAGCAGCAAATATTTTAAGAGCTTATTATGTTTATGCCCGATGGTACGTTTTACTAAATAATAGACAGCCAACGCGGGGACTAGCCCCGCTGATGTCTCCTTAGATAAAAAGGAAAGCATGGCAAAAGAGAAAGAGATAAAAACGCGTTTATATCGAAAAAATAAATATAGAGAAAGGATTAAAAGAAATCCTGATATAGGCTCGGCGGGAGATAGACGTACCCAATTCTCCGAGTTCACAGGAATAACAAGAAAGAGAGAGCTGGCAATAAAACTTCCAAGGTTGGAGTTTGTAAAAAAATATACAATCTTAAAAATAAATATTGCAGTACCCGCAATTATAGAAAAATGAAGTAAATAGTGTGCCCACGCATTGTTGCCGGCAATAAGATAAACAAGAACTCTCCACAAAAGATAAACTGGTCGAAGACGCCCCGAATTAATTTCTATTAAGCTTAGAAAGGCCCCTCGCAGATCCAAAGTCCCAATAAGTGTTAGGAAATTCCTGGAAAATCGTAAGTCCCACGTGTCATCTACCCATGCGAAATTTATTTGGATTAATTGAGAAAATATTAAGAGGAAAAGAAAAAATAAAATTACGGAAGTAATAAAATTAACTGGGGGGGTGCTCTTAAGAAAGGCGTATCTGTGCTTAGGAAACTTAACTAGGCTAATCATTAGTGTTCCCCATAAATGGACTTGTAAAGTTCCCTAAGATCGCGGGGAGTATCAAGGAGCCTTTTGGAAAATCGAGGCGGCCTTCTTTCCTTAATGGACACCGGTATATCAAATATTTCATAACCCCCTCTCTCGCTTTTTAAAACGAACTCTGTATCAAAAATGCCACTTGATGATTTGCACTTCGGAAGAATCACGTTTATTACCCTCTTCCTAATAAGCTTTATCCCATGGGTATCTGTTCCTTTAAAGCCGTAGGTCATCTTTAGATAGAAATTAAACATGATTGATACCAACCTTCTAAGGAAAGGTCTACCGTCTTGAGATCCTCGTGCCAACTTTGATCCGATAATGATATCTTTTCCTTTCATATCTTTTTCGACTAAATCTACAAGCTTGAAATCATAAAAGTCGACATTGTATGTAATCACATAATCTCCTTTTGCCTCTTTCATTCCTTTCCTGAGAGCATAACCGTATCCGGCCTTAGATTTGAGAATTTTGATTTGGTGAAATTTCCTTGCCAGCTTTTTGACTTTTTCTTCGGTTCTATCAATGGAGCCGTTAAGGATAACTAGAATTTCAAAGGGGTATTTCTTCTTTTTTGCATATCCGCAAGTATCTATTAGTGATTTTTCTATCAACTGTTCCTCATTCCTTGTTGGAAAAATAATGCTCAGCTTCATATCAATATCCCAAAAATTGCCTTGCCTGCAGTTTTATATCCCCTTTGGCGAAGCCTTCTTTGTCGTAAATTATCTCAAACTCGCCGGGAAAAAAGACTTCAAAAAAATCATTATTCGATAAAATTACTCTTACGGTTTCTGTTGGAGACCAAGGAAGGACAATATCGTTTTCGGTATCTACGAACGCTATTGTCTTTTGCGTATATGCCTTTTCGTTTTTCAAAAAATGAACATAAACTCTTTTAGCCGTCTCTTGTCCCCTTGTTATCCAACTTACATTGGAAGTTAAGGACAGACTGATAAGGGAGGTCATAAGATACAAAGTCAGGAATAAATATCCCAAGGCTTTCGAAGAATTAGACAATAAATAACCCAACACAAGCACCGCCCCGAAAAGAGGGACTGTTAGATAAAAAGTAAATTTGTGGATGGGTAGAAAAAGAACAGGAATTAAAGTCCCCACAAACCATAAAACTCCCAGAATTACTATGTTAATTCTAGATTTATTGCTTAATAAAAAGTCTCTCACTAACAAATAAGCAGCGAGAAATATCTGAAAGACAAAAAGAACAAGAATAGGAATAATTTGCGAAGACCAATATCTGAACAAATTCGGATTAAACTTAAGTCCCGGTCCTACAAAGTCCACGAGCATTTCAGGCAAGTTCAATGACCAGAGTGAATACCAGCCTAAGGAATTAAGAATTCTTTTCGGAATAAAGGCCCACAGGTAGCTATCCCCTTTGGCAAATCCGTAATGGAAAAAGCGCATGTAGAGATAGCCAACGAGAATAGCCAAGAAGGGGGCGAGAACCATAATTTCCTTTACCTTTATCTTCTTCTTGTCTCGCAACCAAACAAAAAGATAAATAAGCCCCAAAACAAAAGGAAGCGTAACAGCAGGCTCCTTACTAGCAAGTGTTAATAAGAATGCTACGAAAGAGTAGACAAGCAGCTTGGTCTTTTCTCCCTTAAGGTATTTGATAAAGAACCAAACAGAAAGAAAAAAGAAGAATCCGTAAATAATCTCCTGAGTGGCAAGAAAATAAAGCTGGCCGAAGTGGGTTGCCGAAAGCGCATATAGGGCCGTTGTGATTATTGCCGCTTTATCGCTCTTTGTTAGCTCCTTGGCAATCTTGTAAACAAGAATAATGATTCCGAAAAAGAGAATGAAAAGAAGAATATGCATTGGGAGTGGGTTCAGATTAAAAAACCTCCAATCGAGAAAATAAAAGGCCTGCGTGGCTAAAGGACGGTAATTGGGAAAACCTGTGGCCGGATAACAAAGATTAAAGAAATTTAAAAAATCTTTGAAATTATAAGCTCTTGAAGTGACAAAATGAAAAAAATCGTCATTAGTGAAAAAGCCAAAGAGAGAAGGCAGAAACATAACGAAGGCAAATAGACAGATAAGACCCAATAAAAAGTTTTTGTTTTTGATGAGTTTTACCATATATTGGCAATGGCCACCCTGACGAGATTATGCAGCCAGTGCAAGCCGATGAGTACCGGATTATCCGTATATTTTCTCACAATCCTTTCATCCTCCAAAAAAGTTTTCTTAAACTGACTCATTGAAATGGACTCTTTATACAATCTGAAGCTCGATAGGGTACTATCAATTACCCTGGGCATCTCACTTCTCCCTAGCTTAAGCCACAAGTCATATTCCATAGCGTTTTTGGCTCCGGTAAAAGGTCCGTATTTTTTGTAGGCTCTTCTGCTTAAAAATACAGAAGGCTGCATCAAATAGTTAACCATTAAGAGAAGATAGTAGTTACCCTGCTTCAGCAAAAAATTTTTGTAGTCCGTGGCCCATTCAGAGGCTTTCCTTCCATCCCCGTCAATTGTTTCTCCTTTTCCGGCTACCCACAGAGCTTTATTGTGCCTGGCAAAATATTCCCCCACCCTTCGGAGAGTTCCCTTTTTGTAAATATCGTCAGCGTTTAAATAAGTTAGGACCTCTCCCTCTGCTTTTTTCAGCCCCTTGTTTATCGCATCTGTTTGGCCTTTGTCTTTTTTAGATTCCCAACTGATTATTTTTGGGTATCTCTTGCCAAAACGCTTGATAATTTCTAAGGTCCCGTCGGTGGAGCCCCCGTCTTGAATAATTACTTCGAGGTTGGGATAACCCTGTTCGGTTATGGAGCTTAATGTCTCTTCAATAAATCTGGCTTTATTGTATGAAGGAATGATTATCGATATCTTCGGAAGCTTTCCATCCATTATTTGCTTTTCTTCTTTATATCCTTAAGAGCTATTTTTCTAATCAGTTCCTCAAGCTTTTTCTCGTTTCTTTTAGATTTCAGATAGGCCGCGGAAACCAGAGAAATGACTAATATAAAACCCCCCAAAACCATAAGGTCAAATACTCTGGTGACAAAAAATGTTTTGGCGTAGGTTCGGAGAATTTCGGGGAAAGCAACAATAAAGATGGCCACCACCCAAATTGCAACCCAAGAAAATATCTCGATACCATTAAGTTGCCCTTTCTTATAGTGAATGGTAGCAACATATATCATCGCCAGGGCAAAAATAATGGCAGTGATTTGAAGGCCTAGTATCATTTGGTTATCCTCCAGCGGAAAACATCAAAGAATATCCCCATGGCATCGAGAATGGATACTCCCTTGAACTTGTCATAGTATACGGTAGCCACGGGTACCTCGCAATGTCTTAAGCCCAGCTTCCCGCACTTCACAACCATCTCCGTTTCCACCCCGTAACCCGTTGATTCCCAATTGAGCTTCTCAAAAGCCTTCTTGGTAATCGCTCTATAGCCACTTATCAGGTCAGACACGTATATTCCGAAAAGCAGATTTACTAAAACTGAAGCAAACTTGTTACCCAGATAGCGCTCCAAAGGCATTCCCATGCCTAAATTTCTGGAGCCGAAAACGATATCGTACTTCCCTGATTTGAGAGCTTCTATAAACTTTGGCAAATCCTCAACCCGATGTTGCCCGTCCGAGTCCATTAAGATTACTGCTTCAGCTCCTAATGAAAAGGCAGCCTCGCATCCCGTCTTCATCGCCGCACCTTTCCCAAGATTTATCCTGTGTCCAAGAGCAGTTACTTTGTATTTCCTTGCTATTTCGTAGGTTTTATCCTTTGACCCGTCATCAACAACAATGGTCGGAAGTTTTGTCCTTTGAAGTTCTTTTAAGACATTTCCAATCCTCTTGGCTTCATTATAGGCAGGCACAACGATAAATATTTTCATTTAGGCAACCCAGTAGCCTCGGGTAAAAAGGCCGATAAGTATAGCACCTAAGATGCCGAGAAGAATAGAAACGGGGATGAAAAACTTGCCCAGTTTCTCAACGATATAAGGAATTAGCAAAAACCCCATCAGGGCATATCTGGGCATGGAGGAGAATGTTCCCGTGAGAGTCGGCAGAATAAGTACCCCCAAGGTAAATACCCAGTAGCTAAATCTCATCTTCTTCCAAAAAACGATAAGGAGAGTAAGCGGCAGTAAAGCAAAGACAAATTCCAAACCTGCATTGAAAAACTTCATCGAATTAACCGGAAGTGCCAGAAATATCTTGAAATATCGATATATTACTTGAGGCAAGAGAATAAAGGGCTCTGCACTTCTTTCTGCTCCAAACCTGGGCTGGGCCGATAAGAAATATAAGTAGTCCCCGGTTGAAGCCTTGAGATAAAGCATATAGAAAACTGTTCCTAAAGGCGCAAGAAGCGCCCCCAACCACGCTTTAAACCTTTCTACCTTCCCCGCCCTAAATATCTCCATAACAAGAAGGGGGAAAAGCATTACCCCCATAACCCTTGTCCCCGAGGCAAGCCCGGCCAATATTCCTCCCAGAATAAAATTATGCTTACGGATGTAAAAAATTGACGAGGCTACAAGGAGCAAGAACAAAGACTCGGTATAAACGCTACCGAAATAATAAGAGGTCGGGAAAACCAATAGAAAAATTAAAGATATTCGTCCGATCTTTTCCTCAAAATCTATCTTTATGAGTCTATAGGAGAAATAAAGGGCAAAAATAAAAAGGAGATTGGAAAGGATAAAGGAGGTAAAGAAATAGGAAGGGTCAACATAGATACTGGTATCCAAAGAAGGATTTTTAGGGAATATATTTAAGATTCTTACCAGAAGAGAATAAAGAGGAAAAAAAGCCTGAGAATTTGCGGCCACATACCCGTCCTGCGCAATTCTTAAGTAATGAACGCCGTCAAAATTACCAAATCCCCAGATCCAAGAAGGAAGACCTGTAGGGATTAAAACCCTGTCAGGATAGGGGAACCACCCTCCCCATTTGGGAATAATGATGGTGGCCAGGTACGAAATAATAAAAGTAGCGAGTCTCCAAACGGAAAACAAAATCAGTACTAACTTAAAGTCCTTTGATAACTTTTTCATATACCCTTGCTGTTTCTCTGGCCGCCTTATCCCAAGAATATTTTTTAACCAGTACCTTCCCGGTTTCTATGAGTTGATTTCTCAGCCTTTCATCCTTAAGAACCAAAGAAATCTTCTTAGCGATATCTTGAGGGCTTTTTGGATCCGCAAATAACGCCGCCGGCTCGGCAATTTCCACCAAAGCCTGAGTCTTGGCGGCCACAACCGGACACCCCGCAGCCATCGCCTCCAGCACCGGCAAACCGAAGCCCTCATAAAAAGAAGGCTGGCAATAGAGGCTGGCCAGGTTATATACAACCACCAAATCTTCATCTGAAACAAATCCTAGTCGGATAATGTCAGGGTCTTTGCCGTAATCTCTCAAAAGCTTAACCAGAGATTTGTTTTCGGGGTGGGCCCTAGAGAAGTCTTTTGAAGTAGCCTGTTTTCCGACAATCACTAAAGGAACTTTTGCCATCTTGCAAGCTCTACAAAGCCCCAAAAGATTCTTGTTGTAATTGACACCGCCCACATAAAGGACGAAGTGGTCGGGAAGATTGTATTTCTTCTTTATTTTGGTTAACAGTTTTTGATCGCTAACGGGTTTAAAATTCTCTCTGGGCCCAAGATAGATAACTTGGATTTTCTCCTGGGGGATCCCTAAAAATCTGACAATGTCTTTTTTGGAAGTTTCGGAGATGGTAATAACCGCATCCGCCTTTTTGACCAATAACCTCTGCAGCCAAAATCTTAATCTCCCTTTAATCCCTGGAGGGTACGCCTTGGGATAGATAAGATAAATCAAATCATGAATGGTAAGAACCGTTTTGGTTTTCTTGAAAAAAGGAACACTGAAAAAATAGGGATTAAATTTCTGATAATGGGCGATGTCGTATTCGCTTAGGTCAACTTTTGAAAAGTCCACCACATCGATATCTAAATCTTTCATTTTTCTTAGGTGCTTGACGAGGTTGATCGTATGAACGCCTATCCCCCGTAAAGCATCCCCGCTTTTGGTTGGCCCGGAATCAATGGCTACTTTAATCATTTTTCTTTATATACCGCCAGTAAGCTCTGGGAAACCTCAAGGCCGAAAAGAAAGAGAAAACGATTCCCTGCCACCCGTCCAGAATTCCCTTGTGTCGAATGAGGGTCAAGAGAAACCACCCAACAGGCTTAACCAGAAAATAGTTCATTCCTTGGATAAAGTCCTTCTTGACCTTCTCTTTTCTCAAATCCTTGGCCAAAAGGTCAATATAGCGGCTGTTTCTTTCCAAGTATCTTTTAAACGTCGGGTCGGCCAGATGGATTAAATCATTTCCCAGCCAACCCACCCTGCCGTCGACTTCTATTTGCTCATGAACACTCTCGGCCGGAAAATGAGCCCTGCCTGCCTTTACCAACCTGATAACTCCATCCGGATAGACGCCTCCGAAGCGCAGGTACTTGCCCAGAAATAAGTTTAAACGGGGAATGAAAAAGGCAACTATCGGCCCGCCGGTTGTTCCCACCGGTCCGTCTCTTTGAGCTAAAACCCTCTGGTGTTTCAGAAAAAGTTTCCTTTTACGAAGAGTTTTTTGATGCTGCTCCAGCTCCTGGGGACTCATGGAAAGAACTTTTTTAATCTCTGAAGCCAGATAAGGAGTGACCCTTTCGTCCGCATCAAGCTGAAGAATCCACTCGCCGGTGGCCAAATCCAGGGCTTTCTGCTTGGTCTTGTGGAAGATGGGCTCATGTTCTACCACTTCCACCCTGGCCCCATATTCCTTGGCTATCTCAATTGTTTGATCCTCACTCCCCTCATCAACCACTACAATCTCGTTGGCCAGACTTCTTACCGAGGCTAAACAATCCCCAATATTACCCTCTTCGTTACGGGTGGCAATAACCACCGAAAGAAACGGCATATAAGGCTAGTATAGGCTTTATTCGATAAGCTCGGCAACTTTTTCCCCAAGCTCGACGGCATAATTGGTGCCCCTGTCCCAAGGATAAACCTGCTGGATATTGGCCAGGTAAAGTCCTTTGATTGGAGTTTTTAGAGACGGAAGCTTTCTTGAGTAATTCAAAGTAATAATCGGCTGGGCAAATCCTGTCTTAAAAACCCTTGCCTTTTTAATCCAGCTCCTTCTGAAGCCCGGATTAATCTTCTTAAGGTGAGGCTCAAACTCGCCAATCAGCTGCCTTTCGGTTAATTTGAAATATCGATGAGATGAATCCAGATAATTTCCCACATAGACGATTCTGTCTTTGGCGTAAAAGGAAGAGCGGATTAAGTTGGTATGCTCAACCACCGCCAGAAAAGGTAAATCTTCGTTTCCGACATTCAGCCAGTATATATTTTTGAAGAGCTTCTCCTTAAGAATCAAAACCAGGGTCACGGCCCCGATCCCCTTCAGTTTCCTGAGTTGTTTTTTATATCTATCCGTCAAGCCTTGGGTTATCTTCGTATATATCGGAGTCGGCAGAGTACAGATTACCCGGTCGAAAACAAACTCATTTCCCGATGCGGTTCTCAAGCTAATTTGTTCCTTTTTCCGGCTGATTCGATTAATTGAAGTGTTGAAATAAAATCGGCCTCCTTGTTTAGCTATCTGCCTGACCGCCCTTTCGGCCAAATCCTGGAATCCCCCTTGCGGATAACCCAGCTTCTTACTTCTTTTCTTAATCCTCGCCCAAAACCAGGACGCGGGCACTCCGCGGTAGTACTTACCGAACTTCTTTTGAAAAAGAGGCTCCCAAAGAACCCTCCAGGGCTTCTCTCCCATCCAGAACTTAAGGAACTTCTCGGCTTTTATCCTCTCCAGGGGTCTCCAGAAAGGAGTCAGCCTGAGATAAGCCAGAATGGCCGCCGTTCTTAATTTCTCGATAATACCCAAAGACGGGAAAGACAAAAGTGCCCCGGGGCTATCCAGGGGAAACATCCCTTCAGGGGTGAGTGTCGATGTGGTTGTTTCCCTGAAGATAATCTTATGATTCAGTTTGGCGGCAAATCTCCTCATGGCTTTGTCCGATTCGAAAATGTGATGGTAGTGTTTCTCAAGGGTCCATTTCCATCCTTTTTCTTTAAAACCGGCGGCCAGACCTCCGGGAAGACCCGCACCCTCAAAGACAGTTACTTCATGTCCTTTCTCAAGAAGCTTTAAAGCGGCCGCAAGGCCAGCAAAACCCGCTCCGATAATGGCGACCTTCATGGGGGAATTGTACTATTTCGCGGTGACTATATAAAATGCCTCGCTGCCGTCGGGATAAAGAATCCTTGTCTTAACCTCAAAGTCTTTCTTGTAATAAAGTCCTGTGTACTCCGGTCCCGTCAGAACATAATAAATCCCGTAGCCGGGGTAGGAATAGGCAAACTCCAAATCGTCCAAAAAGTGATACTTGCCGAATGAGGAAACCAGGCTGAAGGTTTTGCTCTGAGTAGGATTGTATCTTACCGTTTTCTGAAAAACGGGTGTAGGGGTCTGAAGGTAATAAAGGAAAAAGATATAAGGCTGCTGGCGGACATTCGTCATATAAACCGCCCCTGCCTTCTGGCTCTTGAGATACTTAATCGCCTCCCTCATGCCGTACTGCCACTGAATGGCGTCCTTTTTGGGATATACATGGTAATAATAGTCAAGATAGCCTCGCAGAAAATAGGCCACCCCGGCCAATCCCAAGACGGCCAAAGATATCCTTAAAAGCTTGTTTTTGGGAAAAGTAACCAGGGAATAAAAGCCAAAAGCGGCAATCAGGTGCCAGCTGCCGGTCATAAACATCGCCCTGGCCGCATGGGGAGCCTCACTAGTGGCCGCTGCCGGCAAGGGGCCGACAAGAGCCCACACCAAAAGTATCAACATGTTTGCGTCTTTCTTGGATATCAACCTCCATATCAGAAAAACCATCCCTGCAAGCAAAAATATTAAATCTATCTTGTAAAACTCCCCGACCGTTCCGGTTGAATGCCTGAGGTTGCCGTCACCGGAGACAAACAAATAATCGGGGGAAAAATGTTTAAGGTACTGTGTTGTCACAATTTCGACTCGGCCGAGGAGTTGACTGTTTGTCTTTTGATACAGCTCGGTTGAGACAATTTCCCTCTCCTGAATTGAAGTTTGTTTAATCCTGGCCAAACCCAGAAGATCTTTGTTTAAGACGGTCATCAAGATGGTTAAGGCGATAATCCCCAGACCGATTAAAAATTGTTTCTTAACGCTCGAGAGTTTTTTGAGATTAACCAAGCAAAGAAGAATAACCACCGGAGGAACAACCACTTTAGCGCTGTGATATGAAATAAAACTTAAGCCGAAGGAAAGAAAAGACAGCGGCAAAAGATTATTTTTCTTCCTTAGTCCCCAAGAGAAAAGCAGAATGCCGAGCATCAAAAAGAAAACCGCAAAATTAAGTTCGTGATTAAACCTGGAAAACTGAAGGTTATAGGGAGAAACCGCCAAAAGGAGCGCCGCCAAGAGCCCCGCCAGGCGGCTTTTGAAAAACTCCTTGGCAAGAAAATAAACCAGGATAACGCTGCCTACCCCGAAAAGGGCCGCGGGGAGCCTAACGTTAAAATCGGAAAGGCCGAATAGTTTGACGAAGACGGCCGTGAGATAAATATGAACCGGGTGTTTAAAATCTTCGAACGACCTAAAGACAAGAGGAAATTTAACCCCCCATTCATCCGTCCCCCAGTTGGCAATTGAAAAAGCATTATAGCCTACCGCCGTCTCGTCCCAAGAAAGGGAAGGCGGAACCTTATCCAGCTTATAAAGCCTTAAGACGCCAGCCAGAATAATAATTAGAAGCAACGGTAGCCAGGTAATGAGCCTATTTTTCGTATTCGTAGACATAGAAGGCAATCTCTCCGTTCGGGTAGTTGATTATCTCCAAGGGAGCAAGCTCGGTCATTCTATCGGTGGGGTGGCTGAAAATCAAACTTCTACCCTTGGGCAGTTCGTAATAATTGATGTCCCTTAAGGTAAAATTACCGAAACCTCTGACTAAAGAGGTAATCGACCTTGGAGGCTGATTGTAGTTAACTTCCTTTCTAAACTCTGCGGGGTCATATTGCAGATAGAAAAGCCCGAAGATATAAGGTTGAATTCCCCTGTCGGAAACGAGAATCTGGTCATAGTTGCCGAATCTGTCTTGATAATTCTGAAAAATAAGTTTGTACCCGTACTGCCAATCCTCGGCGGTTTGTTTCGAGTAATTGTTGAAGAAATTATCAAGATAGATTTCGAAAGACCCCAGATACAGTAAGACTATGGCCGCAATGATTATCTCCTTTTTTAGTTTCACCTTTTCGACCAGGAAATAGGCTCCGTAGGCAAAAGTCAAAGAAATAAAAGGAACGGCCGCGACGGATCTTAAAGCATGCGGCGCCTCCCAGGTAATGCTTGCGGGAATAAAGCTTATCGCCAAGAGAAAAACAATGAAAATCCCAAGCTTCCTTTCTTTCTTTAAAAGAAAATATAATCCCAAAGGAAGAAGTAAGGCGTCAAAGACAATCAGCTCTCCGAACCCCGGCTGTTGACTGCGGCTAATGATGTCGCCCCTGTCAAAGAGAAAATCCTTTGAAAAATGAGAGAGATAATTTTTGCCCACCTCGAGGGCAATTTCCCACTTGCGCAGATTAACTCCCTTGATGGCAACCGCATCCAGCCTGTCGGTAATCGACCCCGACCGGATAAAGCCAATGGCCGGGACAAGCATCAGCACAAACAAACCAACCGAAATCAGCATTATTCCCAACCTTTTGGTTAATTTTTCTCTGTGGCCAAGGCCAAAAGAAACCAACATCACCATCAAAAGAATGGGGACAAGAATTCTGAATGCGTTATAGCTGTAAAAAGACAGTCCCAGAGAAAGAAGAGAAGGAATCAGATAATATCCCCGCGACAAAGAGATGAGAAAAAGATAAATACTTAAAAGATAGAACATCACTCCGGCCGTGGCTTCATATCCTGTCCGGCTGAAGATAAAAAACCACGGAGAGACAGTAAAATACAAAGCCGCAAAAAGACCCACCAATGGTTTTTTTGAAATCCTTAAGCCCAATAAATAAATAAGCATCAGGGAACCCAAAGAGAAAAGGATTGCGGGCAGTCTCACGGATATTTCGGAAAGGCCGAAAAGCCTGACAAAGGGCACCACCGAGTAAATATAGACAGGCAGTTTATACTCCCCAAAGGCCTTAAAATGAACCGGAAACTTTTCTCCCCTTTCGTCCTGCCCGGTTTTGAGAATCGAGAAGGCGTTATAGCCGATTGATGCCTCGTCCCAATAGACCGCAGGAGGCACGAAAGACAGCCTGACTGTGCGGGTAGTCAGGAAAAGAAAAACCAGAGCTAAAAGCGCCAAAGATATTTTCTTCATTTGCCCTCAACGATTTCAAAAGCGCGGCTTCCGTTCAAAAAGTTAACGGATTGAAGAAGTTTCGCCTCTGGAGGAAAATCCCCGGGTTTGCCGATAAAAAGCAATTTCCGGCCCGGATTTGCTTTGAGTATATCTACGAAATGGGTGCCCGTATCCCCCAAATCCGGGAAATAGAATTTATCGAAGGTCAAAACCCTCACCCAATCGTTGGTTTCGAAGCGGACAAGGTTGGGGCTGTTCTGAAACTTATCAGGGGGATACTCCAGGTAAAAAAGAGTGAACATATGGGGCTCTCCGTAGTGTCTCGAGAAAACGATCAAATCATAGTCGTCGTAATGGTCTTTGATATAAGCCACAACTTCTTTATTCCCATACTGCCAATCGCGCGAATAGGCAACGGGGTAAATCTTGTAGTATTTCTGAAGGTATGAGCTAAAGCTGATCAGCAATACCAATCCCGCCGCTCCCCAAAAAACATAATTGACCAATCTTCCGCTGGATTTAAGCAAGCTATATACCCAATAAACTCCCAATGCAGTAAGTATTTGATACACAGGGGCGGCAATCAGGGTTCTTAGGGCGTTAGGAATACTGTCGTTGGTGGTCGCTACCGGGATAAAAGTAATTAGCAGCCAGGCAGCCAAAAGCCACCTGAACTTGGATTTTTTCCTGAAAAGATAGTAGACTCCCAAAAGAACAAACGGTGCCTGGATGGCATAGAGCTCGCCTACTCCCTGGACATGATGCTGTTTGTGGCCGGCTCCGTTCAGAAAAAGAAAATCCGGGGAAAAATGGGCCAGATAATTACCCGCAAAATAATAGCCGACATAGCTTACCCGGTTGTGAATTAATCTGGTAATCAGGGGCGGCAGGGTAGATAAATTCCTTCTTTCTTCGATTCTCGGGATAAGGCCCGCATCATCGGTAATACTCACCAGTTTGTAGCGCGCCTGAGCTTCTCCGGAAAGAACAAAGGGGATAAGAGG
>JADDYB010000406.1_pt1 | contig 13671 bp, 13 predicted proteins | sample 8641941 | NCBI WGS metagenome assembly JADDYB01 (sample SAMN16275377, study PRJNA637457) | freshwater sediment metagenome | isolation source: Lake Kineret sediment | place: Israel: Lake Kineret | collected 2013
GTTCCGGGAGAAAGAGGGTCGTCTGTGGGGTTAACAGAGGATGGATGTTTCCGGCCTTCCGCTATTTGTCACTGTAGAATATGGCGTTGGGGTTGATGCTGGCGTCCTTGACACATGACAGGCAGTAATAAGCGGGGATGACCGTTCCGCAACCTGATCCGATGAGGTCGAAAACGGCGCATTGTTCACAGAGGGGTGTTTCACAGCCTAAGCATTTCACAAATTCGCTGCGTTTGCCGCAGGTTCCGCAAAGCTCCTTCTCTTCGGCCATGCCTGGATCTCCATATCTTTACCCCCCGTGTCGAAAGACGCTTCCGCATAAAACGAAACAGGCTTTTTGTCAACCCTTAAATTCAAAGTTTCTGAAATTCTTGAATAATATTATCATAAAAACAAAAGAGTGAGAAGCCCTGTCAGTCATCAAGGGGTCTGCGCGGCTTTATTTGCCTGGCAGGTTCCGGCGTCCTGTGGTATAAAAAGCGCCGGAATTTTCTGATTTCAAAAGAAACAAGGAGGGGTCATTATGTTAGCACTGGGGGGTCTCAAGGTTCTGGATCTTTCAAATTATGTCCCAGGTGCACTCTGCACGATGATTCTCGGGGATTTCGGAGCCGATGTCATCAAGGTGGAGCCGGCCGAGCCCTTTCCCTACGAGGACATGGGGTATTCATCGAAGGGGGAGGAAAAAAGAAAAAAGACAGCCTATTTCGCTCTGAACCGGAACAAGAAAAGCATCGGGATCAACCTGAGGTCCGAAGCGGGTCAGCAGATCTTCTACCGCATGGCCAAGGAGGCGGACGTCATCATCGAGGGCTACCGACCGGGCGTCGTGAAGCGCCTCAAGATCGACTACGACACGGTCAAGGAAATCAATCCCCGGGTCATTTACTGCTCTCTAAGCGGCTACGGGCAGGACGGTCCCTACCGCCTCTACCCCGGTCATGACATCAATTACATATCCCTGGCAGGCATTCTGGGCCTCCTCGGACCAAAAGAAGATAGGCCTTCGATACCGCTCAATCTCATTGCAGACTTTGCCGGCGTTTCGCTTTACGGCACCGTGGCCATCCTCCTCGCCCTGATGGTCAGGGATAAAACGGGGAAGGGTCAGTACCTCGACCACACGTACATGGAGGGGGCCTTGCATCTACTGATCTGGTTCACCCAGGAATATTTCTACAAGGGCACCGTGATGAAACGCGGCGAATCCTGGGCGCTCGGCGGTTACCCCCATTACGATACGTACAGGACAAAGGACGGAAAACTCATCAGCATCGGCTGCCTCGAGCCCCACTTCTGGGACAATCTCTGCAAGGCCCTGAAACGTGAAGATCTCATGCCCTACAAGTGGGGCATGGAGATGACGTTTTGTGCACCCGAACGGAAACTCCAGGAGATTCGCGAAGACCTTCAGAAAATATTTCTTACGAAGACCCGTGACGACTGGTTCGATCTCCTGATCCAGCAGGATGTGCCCATCGGGAAAGTCTATTCCATGGACGAGGTCTTCGAGGACCCCCAGATCAAAGCCCGTCAGATGGTCATCGACGTCGAGGACCCGAAACTCGGCAAGATCAGGCAGGTGGGTATTCTCCCGAAACTCTCCGACATGCCGGGGTCGGTGAGACGGCTGGCGCCCCTCCATGGTGAGCAGACCGACGAGATCCTGAAGGCACTCGGTTACAGCCCGGAGGAGATTCAAAAGCTGCGGGAGGGGAGGGTCATCGGTTAGTCTGATCGGTGATGCGCGATGAATTTCAAGCCGATTGAAATTGAAGACTACGGAACACTGAGGCCCTTCTTTGAAAATCAGCCTTACCGGCACAGCAACTACTCCCTTTTCTCAATCGTCGTCTGGAGCAACCAGGCCTTCAGGACGAGTTATGCCCTCAGGGAAGGATGTGTTCTTTTCCTGAACGAGTCGGCCCTGGACCCTGCGGAACGTCACTTTTTTCTTCCCGTCTCCCCTGTGAAGAAACCCAGACCTGCTCAGCTTCGCGCACTGGCCATTGAAGCCGGGATCCCGCAATACCGGTTTGTACCGGATGAGTATATTCGGTATCACGACCGCGGGGAGATCGAGCCCCTGTTTACCATCACGGAGCAGCCCGAGTACGAGGACTATATCTATTTAGTCGAGGACTTGGCAAAACTTCGTGGAAACCGTTTTGCCGGGAAGAGAAACCAGATTCACCAGTTCGTGAGAGAGTACGTCGAAACGGGCCGGGCCGTCGTGGAGAAGATGACGCCGGATCATTGCGGCGATTGTCTTCGGTTCCTTGAAAAGTGGTGCGAGATCCGTGATTGTGACGCCGATGAGAACTACGACCTCGCCTGCGAGAGAAAGGCCGCGGTCCTGGCCCTCCAGAACATCCATCGCCTCGATGTGGAGGGGATGGTCATCCGTGTTGATGGGGTGGTCAGCGCCTTCGCGATCGCCTCGAAACTCAGGGACGATATCGGTGTGCTCAACTTCGAGAAGGCCTTTCCGGACATCAAGGGTTTGTATCAGTTCCTGGACCGCGAATGCGCGAGAGGCCTTCTCTCGGGCTACCGCTACATCAATAAAGAGAGTGACATGGGTGTTTCAAACCTGGCCCAGATGAAAAAGTCCTACCACCCCGTCACGAAGGAGAAGTGCTACCGGCTTCAGCTACGCTGAAGGCATAGGGTATCGGGTTTAAGGTACGGAGTACAGGGTACAGGGTAAAGGGCGAAAGGCCTCACTCGATGCTCATCAGCGACTCCCAGCGCTCGTATTCCGTACCAACGGGAAGTCCCCTTTTTTTGAGGATCGCGATGATCCGCTCGTCGTTGAATCGCAGATAGGGGTTCACCTTCCGCTCCTCGGCGAGGGTCGAATAGACGTGGCCCGGGTCGTAGCTTGACAGAAAGGCATCCAGGTCCTTGTTACCCGGCTCCAGGCGCTTCGCGAAGGCCACCGAGTCCCTGACGCAGTCATGGCCCGCATAGATGACCGTTTCGTCGGGAAGGACCATGAGCTTCTTGATGGAATGATAGAATTCCCGCAGATTCCCCGTGAAGCAATTCCCCACGGTACCGTTGAAGAGCGTGTCCCCAGAGAGCAGGATGTTTCCTGCGTGCAAACAAATGGCATCCCCCGTGTGGCCCGGTGTCGGGTAGATGAGAATTTTTTCACCCTCGAGGAGCACATCCCCCTTTTTTGCCAGTTCATTCGGGCTCAGGTAGGTGGCCTTTGTGTGTCTGAGGAGCTCATCGTTTCCCATCATATGGTCATAGTGGGCATGAGTGTTTGTCACACACACAAGCTCGAGTCTCTGGATTTTCAGGAACTCGAGGATCTCATCCACGGCACCCCCGTCAACGGCGAGGGCGGATCTTTCACCGAATATCAGGTAACCCAGGTTGTCCGAGGCATATCGAAATTGCTCGATTTTTAACATAAGAAACGCCTTTGTCGCGACAGTTCGTGGCAGGGATTATTACAGGGAAACAGGACGGTCCTCAAGGGAAAAAGCATTTCCCGGCGGCCGATAGGGCAGGATCAAGACTGTCTTGACTTTTCCGGACCTTTCTTTATAGTAAAGCGACAAATCAAAAAGAAGGAGGGTACTCATATGAAGCGCAGTATCTTGATTGTTGGGATTCTTTTGCTGGCAGTTACATTCGCCTTTGTGCAGGCCGCATGGGCATACCAGGTCACAGGCCCCGTTGTCGAAGTGAAGGATGACTCGATCACCGTTAAAAAGGGTAACGAGAATTGGAAGATTGCCAAGGATAAAAACACGAAGATTACGGGCGATCCGAAGGTGGGTTCCAAGGTAACGATCGAATACACGATGACGGCCACCAAGATCGAGGTGAAGGAAGCTCCCAAGAAGGCAGAACCCAAAAAGAAATAATTTATTTTGACCCTTCACGGATGAAGAGCGGCCCGGGATTCCCCGGGCCGTCATCCGTTATCTGATCTTTTCATCACAATCGTTTGATTCGGTTTACCCGGCCTGTCTAACGGATCTAAGTGGACTAAATTCGGGTTTCCCTATCTCATTAAAGCATTATTCACACAGAGAGGAAAGAAGATGGCAACCGCAGTAACCGCACTCCCCATAGCAAAAGGAGAAAGTGAGATATCCATCCTTCCGAAAATGGCTAACCGTCATGGCCTGATTACCGGCGCTACGGGCACCGGAAAAACCGTTTCCCTCCGCGTCATGGCGGAGCAGTTCAGCTCCATCGGCGTGCCCGTCTTCATGGCCGACGTCAAAGGAGACCTGGCAACGATCAGTCAGCCCGGCGGGGACAATCCCAAGATCAATGAGAGAATCAAGGAACTAAAACTCGGGGACTTCAAGTTTGACGCCTACCCCGTTGTCCTCTGGGATGTTTTCGGGGAAAAGGGTCACCCCCTTCGCGCCACCGTCTCCGAGATGGGCCCGCTTCTTTTAAGCCGAATCTTCAGCCTCAACGACACACAGAGCGGCGTGCTGAACGCCATTTTCAAAATCGCCGACGACAACGGGCTTCTTCTCCTCGATCTCAAGGATCTGAGGTCCATGCTCCAGTTCGCAGGAGACAACGCGAGCAAGTTCAAAACGCAGTATGGAAACATCTCAACGGCCAGCGTCGGTGCCATCCAGAGAAACCTCCTGGTCCTGGAGGAGCAGGGCGGGGATAAATTCTTCGGAGAGCCGGCCCTGGACATCAACGATCTCATGCAAACGGACTCGAAGGGCAAGGGAGTCGTCAACATCATCACGGCCGACAGGCTCATGCAGTCTCCGAACCTCTACGCAACATTCCTTCTGTGGCTTCTCGCGGAGCTCTACGAGCAGCTTCCCGAGGTGGGAGACCCGCCGAAGCCGAAGCTGGTCTTTTTCTTCGACGAAGCCCACCTTCTTTTCGAAGACGTGCCGAAGGCCTTGGAGGACAAGATCGAGCAGGTTGTTCGTCTGATCCGCTCCAAGGGTGTGGGCGTGTACTTCGTGACGCAAAACCCGATCGATATTCCCGATACGATTCTGGGCCAACTCGGGAACCGCGTCCAGCACGCCCTCAGGGCCTTCACACCGAGAGACCAGAAGGCGGTGAAGGTGGCGGCCGAAACTTTTCGGGCCAACCCCAAGCTCAACACGACAAAGGCCATCCTCGAGCTTGCCGTGGGCGAGGCGCTGATATCCGTGCTGGATGAAAAAGGGGCTCCCACCATGGTGGAGAAGGCCTGGGTCCTGCCGCCTCACAGCCGTCTCGGGACGCTCACGCCCGATGAGGTGGCAAAGCAGATAAAAGGGTCCGTCCTTTACGGCCATTACGAAAAGACGGTGGATCGGGAAAGCGCCTACGAGAAGCTGAAGGAGAAGACCACGCAGGTCCAACAGGAAGAGGGGGTCGCCGCTGCGGAAGCGAAAAAGAAGAAAGAGCCGCAGTCCGAAACGGAAAAAATGGTCGGTGCTGCCGTCAAGAGCGCGGCCCACGCCATTGGAAGCCAGCTTGGCCGCCAGATCATGCGCGGTGTCCTGGGCTCGATCTTCGGTAAGAAAAGATAGAACTGGCCTGGACTGAAGGGCCGAGACCCTTTATGATTTGGGTCGTCGATAAAATTAAGACCCGCCTCGTCCTCGATGAGGCGGGTCTTTTGCTTGATGTCCCCATACAAGTCGAGATCGAGTACGAGCTCGATGGGACAAGGGTTCGGGCCTCGTCCGCATCGAAAAAAATCTACTTCAACCACTCCCGCCTGGTAGATGAAGCCGTCCGGCGGGCGATTGGGAGCTATTTTTCTACCCGCGGTTATCTCTTCGAAGAGGTGTGAGGTTTGCGTTGATATGCGGAGTGCCCTGTGTTAGGCTTCGCCGTCACGGGCTGATTCGCTTTCAGGATTCCCGCGTTTTTTTAAATGGTATGCTGTCGATCATAGCCTTCGGGAGGTTGTTTCTTCGCTTTGAATAAATGGTTTTCGCTTCGGGTCGCGCCGATGGTAGCACTCTTTTTTCTTTCGCTGATCTGGGGTTACAACTGGGTCGTCATGAAGAAGTCCCTGCAGTACATGGGACCTTTTGATTTCAATGCTCTTCGCATGGTTCTCGGGGGGGTGATCCTCCTTTTTTTTATGTTCGCGAGCGGTATGTCGCTCCGTCCGCGCCAGATCCCCTTGACAATCCTGCTGGGACTTTCCCAGACCGCGGCAGGAACGGGGTTGATCCTCTGGGCCCTCGTGGGCGGTGGAGCAGGGAAAACGGTCATCCTGGTTTACACGATGCCTTTCTGGATTCTGCTTTTCGCCTGGCCGATTCTTACTGAGAGAATCCAGGGCCTGAACTGGCTGCCCGTTATCGCGGCCTTCGCGGGCATGATCCTGTTGCTGGAGCCCTGGACCTTGAAGACCACCGTCTTCAGCGAGGTCATGGCTGTGACTGCGGGTATCTGCTGGGCTTTGGGTGCCATTATCATCAAGCTCATGCAGAGAAAGCCGGAATTCGATATCGTGTCGGTCACGGCCTGGCAGTTTGTCTACGGCTCGATCCCCCTTGTGTTCGCCGCGCTCCTCGTTCCACAGAATACCGCGCAGTGGACGCCCTACCTCATCACGGCCGTTATTTACAATGCGGTCCTCGTATGTGCCGTCGCCTTTCTTCTCTGGACCTATATCATGAAAAAGCTGCCTGCCGGCGTGGCGGGGATGGGCACTCTGGCCGTACCCGTGATCGGCATCACCGGTTCCATGCTGGAACTCGGGGAGCGGCCTGACACCTGGGAGGCCTGGGGCATGACCCTTATCCTGGCCGGGCTTTTCCTTCTCACGTACCTGAGAAACCGCGAGAACAGGCGCAATGGACTCCCAATCATCCCTGAATAAACTTGCCGCGCCTATTTCATTTTCCGGATCCTCACCTCGATCCCCTTCTCGTCCTTGAGAAGAGCCGTCAGCTTCGAGGTGTCCGTTTCGCTGAAGTGGTAGGGGTAGAGGATCTTCGGTCTGAAGGCCTTTGCCGCGTCAGCCAACATCTCCGGGGTCATGGTGTAGGGAAGGTTCATCGGCAAAAAGGCGATGTCGATGTTCTTCAGCGCCTTCATCTCCGGTGTGTTTTCCGTGTCGCCGGCGATATACACCCGCTTATCCCCGAAGGTGATGATGTAGCCATTCCCGATACCTTTCGGGTGGAAGGGCACACCCGGACTTCGCATGTGGACGATGTTGTAGGCCGGGACGGCCTCGATCCGGATGCCCTGGACGGTCTTTACATCACCGTTCTTCATGACGATAACGCCTTTCAGCTGCTTCGCCGCAGTTTCATTAAGTACAATCTCTGTGTTTGCGGTACGCACGGCCTCGATGGCTTTCACGTCCAGGTGGTCCATGTGCTCGTGGGTGACCAAGATGAGGTCGGCCTTCGGGAGTATGGTGTAATCTGCTTCTTTGCTCACCGGGTCCACATGGATGACCTTCCCGGCGAACTGAAACATGAGCGTCCCATGGCCGATGAAGGTAATCTGCAGATCACCCGCTGAGGCAGGGATCTTGTCCAGTTCATAGCCGTGCGCCGTCGCGGCTGTCACGGCGACCAGCGCTATCACTGCGGGAAGAATCAGTTCTTTCATGAGGCCCTCTTTTGCGACATGATGATGAATGTTACACTGAAACGGGAGGGGGACTCAAGGATGATCTGTTCCCGGACCCGGCAGACGATTGTCCCTTCCGGCACTATCAAGGGTGTGATCCCGCCGTTCCCGCGGCAAGAAACTTTATGGACGCGCGAAGGTTGTCATTGCAAGGAAACCCGTAATGGTGTAAAAAACAAAGCATACTGACCGGCGGTCAGTTACTCTGCGTTCCATTCAGCAAAATATCATTGAAAATCAACGATGTCATTGCTGCGGAGAGGAGGGCTTATGCTTTTGAATCCGAAAAAGTATGACAGCGATTATCCCTGCGAAAGGTCGAAGGACGTCATGCGGAAGACGATCGCCTTCTTTGAACGCAAGGGCAAACAGCGGATCAAGGCCGATGATCAGTGGTGCGTCTGGTACGATGATTTCATCCAGTTCCTGAAGGACAACAAGATCTTCGCGACCCTGCTGACGCCATCGAAATACGGCGACGCGGACTGCCGCTGGGACACCTGGCGCAACTGCGAGATGAACGAGATCCTCGCCTTCTACAGTCTGTCGTACTGGTACGCCTGGCAGGTGTCAATCCTGGGCCTGGGCCCCGTCTGGATGAGCAAGAACGAGGAAGTGAAGAAGAAGACCGCCCAGCACCTGCAGTACGGCCGGATCTTTGGTTTCGGCCTCTCCGAGAGGGAACACGGGGCCGATATCTACTCAACGGACATGATGCTCAAGCCCCAGGCTGACGGGACATACAAGGCGGAAGGGGACAAGTACTACATCGGAAACGCCAACGAGGCCGTCATCGTTTCCACCTTCGGCAAAATAGCAGGCACGGGCGATTACGTCTTCTTCCCCGTCGATTCCCACCACGAAAAGTTCGAACTGATGAGGAATGTCGTTGCCAGCCAGATGTACGTGGCCCAGTACAATCTGCACGACTACCCCATCAAGGAAGAGGAGATCCTCGAGAGGGGGCAGGAGGCCTGGGACGCCTCGCTCAACACGGTCAACGTGGGCAAGTTCAACCTGGGATGGGCCACCATCGGGATCTGCACACACTCCTTCTACGAGGCCATCAATCACGCCTCGCACCGCATCCTTTTCGGGAAAGCCGTGACCGAGTTCTCGCAGGTCAAACAGCTCTTCGTCGATTCCTACGCGCGCCTTGTGGCCATGCGGCTCTTCGCCCTGCGGGCTATCGACTATTTCCGCTCGGCCTCGGCCGAAGACCGGCGCTACCTGCTCTACAACCCCATGGTGAAGATGAAGGTTACCATGCAGGGCGAGGAGGTCATCAACCTGCTGTGGGACATCATCGCCGCCAAGGGCTTCGAGAAGGACACCTACTTCGAGATGGCCACCCGGCACATCCGGGCGCTTCCGAAGCTCGAAGGAACGGCACATGTGAACATGGCCCTCATCATCAAGTTCATGGCCAACTACTTCTTCAACCCCGGAAAATTCCCGGAAATCCCGAAGAGAAACGACATCGCCGACGACACCTTCTTCTGGGAGCAGGGGGCAACGAAGGGTTTGAGTAAGATCCAGTTCCACGATTACAGGCCCGCCTACGATAGTTACGACCTGCCCAACCTGGGCGTCTTCAAGGAGCAGGTAAAGCTCTTCAGGACGTTCCTCGCCACGGCTACACCCACGCCGGATCAGCAGAAGGACATCGACTTCCTGCTCATCCTGGGTGAGCTCTTCACCTGCGTCGTCTACGGGCAGCTCATTCTGGAGAACGCGAAGATCTACAGTGTGGACAAAGATCTCCTCGATCAGATCTTCGACTTCATGGTGCGCGACTTTTCGAAGTACGCACTGCAGCTCTACCACAAGCCCTCCAGCACGGAGAAGCAGATGGAGCTGTGCATGAAGATGATCCGCAAGCCCGCCGTCGACGAGGCGCGCTACGGGCGGGTCCTGACCAACCACGTATACGCCCTGAAGGATGTGTACGAGATGAACCCCTAAGGCGGGCTAAAGGCACAGAGGGTTAACAATAAAAAAGGCCGCGGGGAGCCTGCCCCGCGGCCTTTTTTTCCTTAACAAGGAGAAATGCGTTGATGCATTATATGCTGAGGTCATCAAGCGCCCTGTCAGCCGCAGATCAGAAGATCATGAACGGTCGTCATTCTTGATCACTCACACCCGCATCTGCCTATCGAAAGAAATCCGTCTAAGAAATTTCGAGGCAAAAAGTCATCTTTTTCCTGATTTACCTGAATCCTCTTTTCTGTTATTTTAATATTAAGAATTAGACCTTTCTGCAGGGGAATGAGCCGCAGATAAGTGAATAAGGATCATATATCCAAGAAAGGAGGCATGAGCATGAAAAAGTCGGCGAAAACTATAATATGGAGTATATTTCTCACGGTCTTTTTGCTCACTACGACGGCTGGAGACTGTTTCAGTGAAGAATACAGCGCCCTGCAAGGTCTGAAATCCGTCAAGGCCGTATTCGGCTTCCAGATGGGAAACCCGCAGAACGCGTTGATTCACCTCCAGGTCATTCACCAGACATTCAAGGACAAGAACATGTGGATCGGAAAAAAGAAGCCCGATATTGTCGTTGTGTTTTACGGCCCTTCCGTAAAGCTGGCATCCAAAAACAGAGCCGGGTTTACTGCCGAAGATCAGAAGGTCCTTGATGATTATGCAAGCACCGTTTCAGCTATGGCAAGGGACGGTGTGAAATTTGAAATCTGCCTGATTGCAGTTAAATTTGCGGGCGTGGAGCCGTCCTCTATACTGCCGGAGATCAAGCAGGTGGGCAATGGCTGGATCTCCGTGATCGGATATCAGGCCAGGGGCTACTCGCTGGTTCCCGTCGGTTCTTAAGAAAAGATTTTTAAATAGTGTAAAAGTTCAAAAAATCTGGCACCGAGCCGGTTATTCCTGCTTGGTAAAGATGTCCGGATGATGATTTTAAAAGGCAGGGTCAGATTGGCCCTGCCTTCCGCATTATTTCAACTGCAACCCTTCAGGTGGTCTCATCTCGCCGGACCAAAGAGCCATAGGTGAAATGCAGCGCAGTTCATGTCTGATCCCAATCGTTTTTATCCCTTTTTCATCGAATGCAGCCCTCACAGGTTGCCTTCTCTATCCCGGAAAAGGACGAAGGAGCCGTATTCGTAGGTCATCTTCACCTTGAACACTGCTGTTTTCTTTTCCGCTGGTTCCACCCGCCACATCGCTCGGGAGGCAGGGGTCGACCCAGTCAACCCGGATGAGGCGAGGCAGATTCCTGGCCTCGAGGGGTTGAATCAGGTGAACTTTTAGTATAAGTATAAAATTCACTTGTACTGCGCTAACATAGCTGGGTGGTATCTCCCGCAGCACATCGCGATCAGGAAAGAATACCTTGAATCCCAAGCCCTTCAGATGTATGAAGGTCCGAAGGTCCTGTTTTCAGCGGACTATCTCCAGGATGCACTAAAGCAAAATTGTATATTACAAATACAGGAGGGTTCCCGCCATGATGAACGGTGATCAGTACATTGCCAGTATCAGGAAGATGCGCCCCAACATCTACAAGTGGGGCAAGCTCATCGAGGACGTGACGACGCACCCCGCCACGCGGTTGCATGTGCAGTCCGTCAAGCGCTCCTACGACTTGTCCTTCGACCCCGACAAGGCCTCCATTTACACGGCCAAATCGCCGTTGACGGGCAATACGGTCCACCGCTGGAACTCGCTCATGCACTCCGCCGAGGACGTGATGGGCAACTCCAACATGAAGCGCGAGCAGTACCACCAGTCGGGCACCTGCCAGGGAGCCACTTGCGCCGGCTGGACGGCGATGAATGTACTCTGGGACATCACCTTCCAGATGGACAAGGACCTCGGGACCAATTACCACGAGCGGGTAAGGAAGTTCTGGAAGTACATGGAAGACAACCGTGTAGCCATGTCGGGGGCCATCACGGACGCCAAGGGCAACCGCTCCCAGCGGCCCTCGCAGCAGCGCAACAAGGACAGCAACCTTCACGTCAAGGAGGTCCGCCCCGACGGGATCGTGATCCGCGGCTACAAGTGCCAGATCTGCGGGGTGGCGGCGGCCCACGAGATCATCGCAACACCGGGCAGTGGCTACGGGGAGGCGGACAAGGACTTCTGTGTTGCCTGCGCGGTGCCCCGGGATGCGCAGGGACTCACCATCGTCGAGACCCGGCGCCCCAGTGATGCCCGGGACGAAGAGGAGGGCTGGGATGCGCCGAAGGCGGGGAACATCACCCAGACCTTTCTCATCTTCGATGACGTTTTTGTCCCCACCGAGCGGGTCTTCATGTGCGGCGAGTTCAAGTACACGGGGAGGCTGCTGATGAACTTCACGGCCATCTACCGGGCGGCCATCGGGGCCTGTGTCGCCGGGCAAGGGGACATTATGATCGGGGCGGCCATCAACATGGCGCGGGCCAACGGCCTGTCCATGCGGGCCTTTCAGGAGAAGCTCAACCAGATGGCCATCAACAACGAGATCACATACGGGCTGGGGCTGGGTTCCATGATGAGGGGGAAGAAGCAACCCTCGGGGCTCTTCATCCCCGATTCGCTCCTGGCACACGCCAACAAGACCCAGGTAGCGAAGCTCCCCTATGAGACGAAGGTCCTCGCCCAGGACATCTCGGGCGGCATCGCCGAGACGGGGTGTTTCCCGTCCTTCGCGGATTTCCAATCGCCCGTTTACGGCAAGCATCTCTTTGAGGCGTTGACGGCGGGAGCCGACGGGGAGACGCGGGCACGGGCGGCGCGGCTGGTTGAGTGGCTGACCGTGGGGGGCGGCATCCCGGGCTGCATGCACGGCGGGGGCTCACCCGACGGGGCAAGGCTCGTGGTCCGGGCCTTCACACCCTGGGAGCAATATGCCGCCGAGGCGAAGCGCATCGCCGGGATCACGGCGGAGCTGGCCGAACCACCTGCAGTCAAGAAGTAGAAGTCATTGAGGATTTCATCCCTCGCGAAAGAGCGGAGGGGCGGATTTGAAAGTTCGAAATCACCGACGTTAGTGGATGAGTCGGGTCCCTTCAACGGCGAAAAAAGCAGGGTCAGAAATGGCCCTGCTTTTCTGTTTTTATTTTAAGCATAAATGTGTACCCTGCTTCGTTCTGGCGATGTGCCGATTTTTTTCTATTTCATAGAATGAAGCCCCACGAGGTTTCCCTCCGAGTCCCGGAAGAGGGCGAAGAAGCCGTATTCGTCGGTAATCTTTGTCTTCGTCACGGCAACGGTGCCACCTTCCGGCTCCACCCGTTCGAGGGCTTCATTCAGATCTTCACCTGCGTTCAGGTAAACCACCGTCCCCCGGTCACAGGGTTCGTAGCCTTCCCCGTTCACCAGGGCGCCGCTGTTGGCATGGCCCGCCGTCGGGAAGAAGGCCATGGTGAATTCGCCTATTTTCTGCACGGGCATGTCATGACCGAGGATGTTGCTGTAGAAATGTCTTGCCCGCTCCATGTCCCTGACAGGGATCTCAAACCAGACCGCCATGTTTCGCATGATCTTACCCCGAAAATAGTTATTTCACTTATTGGCGAGATTTTATATCATTGACCGCTTTGTTACAAAGCCTTTTCAAACCCTGGGTGCGGTTTTCGATCCGGCGGAACTCCATCTCAACGAGAGGATCATAGTGAAAACACTTTATTTCGACGACTTCAAGGTCGGTGACAGGTTCGAGTCCCCCGGCATCACTGTGACGGAAGGGCAGATCATCGACTTCGCCATGCAGTTCGACCCGCAGGTCTTCCACCTCGACGCGGAGGCCGCGAAGAAGACCATTTACGGAGGTCTCATCGCGAGCGGCATCCACACCATCGCACTCACCTTCCGGCTCTTCCTCATGACCGGGGCGATCAACCCGGAAAACAGCCTTGGCTCTCCCGGTTTCGATGAGCTTCGCTGGCTTCTTCCCGTGCGGCCCGGCGACACGCTCCGCGCCGTCGGTGAAGTCTTGGAACTCCGGCCCTCCAAATCACAGTCCGACCGGGGGATCGTCCGTTTTCGCTATTCCGCTTTCAACCAGAAGGACGAACCTGTCTTCAGCGTCATCGGAAACCAGATCGTCCGGTGCAGACC
>JADDYB010000407.1_pt1 | contig 13669 bp, 11 predicted proteins | sample 8641941 | NCBI WGS metagenome assembly JADDYB01 (sample SAMN16275377, study PRJNA637457) | freshwater sediment metagenome | isolation source: Lake Kineret sediment | place: Israel: Lake Kineret | collected 2013
TTCGTCACATGAAAGATCCCACTGGCATCAAATTGGATCAGAGCGGAAATGGCTTTGGCCAAATCAACGGTGTAAGTAGGCGAGCCAATCTGGTCGTTGACAATGGATAGAACCCTTTTCTCCCCCGCCTGTCGGAGAATGGAGGTCACAAAATTTTTCCCATATCTTCCAAAGAGCCACTGAGTCCGAACGATCAGGGGATTTTTCACCAACTCTTGAACATATTGCTCACCCTTCCATTTGGAGCGGCCATAGACACTCAGGGGGTGAGGAGAGTCAGTCTCCAAATAGGGTTCTCTTTTATTTCCATCGAAGACATAGTCAGTGCTCAGGTAGACCATCTTCGCCTGGCATCTGGAGGCTATCAGGGCCACATGCTTCGTTCCTTCCGCATTAACGGCAAAGGCCTTTTCCCCATCTGATTCACACCCATCGACATCCGTGTAGGCGGCAATATGGATTATGATATCTGGTCGAAGTTTCTCAATTTTAAAGAGGGTGTCCTCTTCTTTTTGGATATCGATTTCTTCGATATCCCATCCGATGACTTCGTCATTGGGAAGAGAAGAAAGGAGAACGCTCATCAGATCTCTTCCCAACATTCCTTTCGCCCCAATCACCAATATTGTCCGTTTCATTTCCAGAGCGAATCGTTCACCTTTGATGGCCGAGGTGGTCTTTTAACGGTCTTTATACATCCTATTATAATAGTCCAGATACTCCCCTGTCTTAATCTTTTTCCACCACTCCCGATGGATCAAGTACCATTCCACGGTCAAGCGGATCCCCTCGTCGAAGGGAACAGAAGGTCTCCATCCCAACTCTCTCTCGATTTTGGAGAAGTCAATGGCATAACGACGATCATGGCCTGGCCGATCGGTAACAAATCGGAGCAGAGAATGAGGTTTTCGCAACCGATCCAAAATCGTCTTGGCCACAGTCAAATTTGGCTTTTCGCTTCGACCCCCTATATTATAAACTTTTCCTTCTTTCCCTTGGTGGAGCACCACATCTAAAGCCCGGCAGTGATCCTCGACAAAGATCCAATCCCGCACCTGCATTCCATCACCATAAATGGGGAGTTCTTTGTCCTCGAGGGCATTGGAGATCATCAGAGGAATCAGTTTTTCAGGAAATTGATAAGGCCCATAATTATTGGAACATCGGGTGATAAGGGCGGGAATCCCATAAGTATGATGATAGGCTCTGACCAGCATATCCGCCGCTGTTTTACTCGCTGAATAGGGGCTGTTGGGCGCCAGAGGGGTTTCCTCAGTAAAAGCTCCTGTTTCACCCAGGGAGCCGTAAACCTCATCAGTGGAGATGTGAAGGAATTGAATCCGCTGTTTAGGAAAAACTTTCCGAACGGCTTCGAGAAGGACGAAGGTTCCAAAGACATTGGTTTTCATAAAGGCGCTGGGGTCTTCAATGGATCGATCCACATGGGATTCCGCGGCGAAGTTGACGATAGCATCCACACCTTTGTTTATCAACTCTTCCATTCGAGGAGCATCGGAAATGTCCCCTCTGATGAAATGGTAACGGGGGGAATGAGAGAGATCAGAGAGGTTTTCTAAATTTCCGGCATAGGTCAATTTATCCACATTGATCAGAGAATAATCAGGGTAGGATTTTAAAAAATAACGGATGAAGTTACTTCCGATGAATCCACAACCACCTGTCACCAAGATCTTCATCACTCACTCCAAGATTGTATAGTCTCATGGTCCCGTAGTCTCATAGTTGGGTAGCCAAAAAATAAAAGACTATCTGACTATAAGACTATAGGACTACGGGACTTCCAAACCTTAAATACTATGCTCTATGCCCTCTGCTCTATAAAATGGGGCGTTTTTGTTATCCATCTTTCCTTCCCCAATCATAAGGAATATCCTTCCCATGGGGTGGAAGGCGATACTCGTCGGGCGCGCTGTGTTGATAGACCTCCGTTGGCACATTGATAACGATCGCTTCCTCCTCACTGATACATTTCCATCCATGATAGATCCCCTTGGGCACTTGAACCAGTAGGGGGTTGTGAACTCCGATGAAGAATTCATTGATCTCCCCTTGGGTCGGAGAGCCTTCCCTCGGATCGTAAAGGACCAGTTTGATCATCCCCTGGGCAACACAGATGTGATCGGTCTGGACCTTATGATAGTGCCACGCCTTGACCACTTGGGGATAGGTAGTGGTGACATACACCTGACCGAACTTCAGAAACAAGTCATCATCTACCCTGAGGATCTCCATGACCCTCCCCCTCTCATCCGGGATCACCCGCAAACTTTTCGTCCTCACCCCATTAATCATCACTCATCCCTCCACAAATTCTATCCCTCGTCTCTATTCTTACATAAAAATCCTAAACTCGAAACCCTAAACTCTAAACAAACTCAAATGTCCAAAACACAAAACTCAAAACGGTATAATCTTTTGACTTTAAAATTTTGGATTTGCTCGCCCTGTTAAGTACAGGATGAATTATTTCTGGTTTTAGTTTCATGACCCCTCCAGAAGAGTGGGGTCATCAATTTCATGGAGCATTACTTAACAGGGTAAAGATTTAGAGTTTAGTGTTTAGAGTTTAAACCATTTCAATTTCGTGTTTCGAATTTTAATCGTTAAAGATTATTCGCACCTGTCTGGGCAACCAACTGGTTCGCACGAAGTAAGGATTCAAAAGTCCCTGCATCGGTCCACCATCCCTCTAAAATATCCCATGTCATCAACCCGTTTTCAATATACTGATTATTCACATCAGTGATCTCCAATTCCCCCCGGTCAGAGGGCTTGAGGGTCTTGATGAAGTTAAACACCTCTTGATCAAAAAGATAGATTCCGATCACAGCATAATTGGATTTGGGATTCTTCGGTTTTTCTTCAATTCGGATGATTCGGTCTCCCTTCAATTCCGGAACTCCAAATCGCTGGGGATCAGGGACCTCTTTTAACAATATCTTTGCCCCTTCCTTTTGCCTTTGAAAATTTTCTACCGCCTTTCGAATGTTTCTCTCAATGATGTTATCTCCCAATACCACACAGATCTTTTCTCCTGAAGCGAAGAACTCTGCTAACCCAAGGGCCTCTGCAATGCCGCCTTCTCCTTCTTGATAGGTATAGTTGATATGTTTGAGACCAAACTCCTTCCCATTTCCTAACAACTTTAAAAAATCTCCTGCATTGTTTCCGCCCGTGACAATCAGGATGTCATCGATGCCCGCATTAATCAGGGTTTGGATCGGGTAATAAATCATCGGTTTATCAAAAACGGGAAGGAGGTGTTTGTTGGTCACCTTCGTCAAGGGGTACAGTCGAGTCCCTAACCCTCCCGCCAAAATAATACCTTTCATTTTATTCCTCCTGGGCTGTCGATTATAGTTTCATAAGATAAGGCTTGCTCCCCCCAACCGAACCAAGGTTCAGCAGATTAACATAGAGCTGGAACTTCACTTCCTTTTTCTGAAGTCCGTTAGGAGATTCGTTCTTACCGGTTAAGGCAAAACCCGCCGTCCAGCACTGGGCCTGATATTCTGCACCGAAAATCATCTGAACCCATGTCCCCTCTAAGAGATTATAATAAAATGCCCCGAAGAGGTACAGCGGGTCGATCGTCTTTACCCGAGCACTGAGATTGATCTCTCTGACACTTCCCCGGGTGTCTCGAAATTGAATGTAAACCACATCGTTTCTTCGGTCCTTGACTCTAATCAAAAAATTCAAAACCTCGAAACTCCCTCGATAAGGATCGAACTCTGAATCCAATTGAGCCGAAAGGTAGGGATTGAAATTTAACCATAATTCCCCTCGGATATTTGAAAAGGACCGCTTTTTTTCTTGCAAAACGGTAATAAAATCCCCAGACCGAAGCGTTGCCCAATTGACCGGAAAGAAGCTGTAAATTTGAAAAATCTTAAGCTTTGCATATTCAAAGGCTCCGGAGTTAACTCCTTCTTTCTCGGGTCTTCCCACCAGACGCTGGGTGATCCCGTAGGTGATCTGGTTGGTATGGGGAATTCGGTCAACATCGTCGAAGAGGGGAAGTTCATCTTGATTCACTCGAGGAATGTAAGTGTAGCCGATCTCGGGCTCAATCGTGTGCATCCATTTGGCCACTTTAAAAAGATTGGAAATCCAGGAGAACGTTTCCGCACCATAGACCCTATAAAACTCCATGGATGTCTGGAACCCAGTCTCAAGGGTTTCCCTCGACTCCCATCCCTTATATTTCCCGGTGGGATCATTGTAAGAATAGTAGAAAGTCTCTCTGCCTCCGAGATAGGGATTAAACTTCAAAACATTGAAGAGTCGCATGGGATAGGAAACCACAGGAAAGATGTCTCCTCGATGTGCCTCAACCCCCTCTTCACGCCAGAAGTTGTTGTACGAGGTTCTGAATTCATAGAATAAAGGGGTTTTAAATAGGGATTGAGGGAGGCCATAAAAACTGACCTGTGGAAGTTTCTGAACCGTTTCGTCATTACCGCTGTCCGGATTAAATAAATTCGTGCCCGGTATGATAAAATTGTCATAAATCGCGACCTGGGACAAGAAGCTGAAGCGATCCCAATTCTTCCCTCCGAAAACAACCGATCTCAATTGCCTTAAACTCCACATATCCATCTGTGCTTTCTCGGCCGTGCCCGGGATATTTTCATCTCTAAAATCTTGGAAATAATAGTGGTCGCTCACACGATTGATATCCGCTTTGAGATAAAAATCATAGGGAAGTTTCTGCTGATGTTCAACGTAGAAGGCATACCGATTCTTAGGGACACCCGGTCCACTCTTCTGGGCATCTTGATCATGGATGAAGTAGAAATTTGCTTGTCCCTTTGTCTCACGACCAAAGGCATAACGATACTCCAGACCTTCCTTGAATCCCCTGTCTCCCAAATAATCCAAATACAACGTGACATCCATATTCTTCGCAAACGGCCAGTAAAAACCGCTCTTGAATTCGGGACCGTCGTAGTTGCTGGAATATCCTACCTGCGGGATGAGAAAACCAATTTGTCTTTCGGTCCTCACGGGAAAAGCTCCCCAGGGAAAATAGAGAACCGGAATATCCTCAAGGTAGAAGATGGGCCCTTTGCCAATCGCAATCCCCCCCAGGGCCATCTCTTTGACTTCTAATTCCTTTATTGTGAATTTCCAGGGAGGTCGTTTGGCGTCGCAGGTCGTAAATGAACCATCTCGTAACCGGTAGTGATTCTCTCCAAGCTTTTCTATCTCCCCAGCAGTGATATGAAAATTCTGACCCTTCACAAAGAGCTTCCCCTTATAAATCTTCCCCAGTCGGGTCTCCAGATTGACTTCCAGACGTTGACATTCAACAACATCCTCCCCTTCTCTCATTAAAACATTTCCCCACGCCAATAACTCTTTGGTCTCCATATTCAATTGGACATGATCTGCCTTGAGAGAGAGATCCCCTCGGTTCACCTCTACCTCTCCGTGAGCCTCGAAGAGCCGTTTCTCCTTTTCATAAACGAGCTGATCGGCCTCAATCTCCACAGGCCCTTCTGCTTTCATTTGACTCACATCCCCTATTGCAGCATGAGCGGGAGGGGAAGTGATGACAATGAAGGAAAGAAAAAGGGGGCTCAGAATGAACCAAATATATTTCATAATCCCCTCTTGGGATGGAAATAGGCTCTGGCTTCTCCCACTGTGTAAAGAGACCCGGTAATGCAGAGAAGATCATCCTTTTGAGTAAGGGAGAGACCTCTCTCAATCGCCTCTCTGAGATCTTCCGCAACCTCGGCTTTTTCCCCATTCTGCCCCAATGCCTTTTTGAGCAAGGAGGGAGCTGTGGCACGGTCCGTATGAGGTTTGGTGAAAATGATATGATGCGCCAAGGGAGCTAAAAGACGAAGCATGGATGGAATGTCCTTGTCTTTCATGATCCCGATGAGAAGGATAAGGTTCTGGTATTGAAATTCTTTCTCCAGAGACTCCTTCAGGACAAGGGCTCCAGCTGGATTGTGAGCGCCGTCGAGAATCACCCTGGGAGAGGAAGAAACTATTTCCAACCTCCCTGGCCAATTCACTTCCTTCAAGCCATCGATCATCGCATGGGTGGATATAGGATATCCCAAATTTTCTAAAACCTCTGTCGCTCCAAGGGCTGTTGTGGCATTGATGACCTGATGAAATCCCTTGAGATTGAGATGGATCCCCCACAACTTTCGATTGAGACCTTCGTAATCAAAATCCCCATCCTCTGCACGGACATACCGAAATTCTTTCCCCACTCGAAAGTAAGGAGCCCCTTTCCCTTGGCAAACCTTAGAAAAGAGTCGAAGCACATGAGGTTGCGTTGCTGCAGTGATCAATGGTTTTCTTTTCTTAATAATGCCCGCCTTCTCCCGGGCGATCTTCAAGATACTTTTGCCCAGAACCTCCTCATGGTCTTTGGCAATATTGGTGATGATGGCGATCAGTGGATCGACCACATTGGTCGAATCAAGCCGCCCACCCAACCCAACTTCTAAAATGGCGAGATCCACCAACTTTTGCTTAAAATAATGAAGCGCCATGGCTGTGGTAAAATCGAAAAAGGTGAAGGGAGGAAGAATGCCCACTGCTTCGATTTCTTTTCTCATCCATCCTGTCAGGGCAGCCACCTCTTCCTCCTCGATCTCCTTTCCGTTCACCTTGATCCGTTCGGTAAAACGAATCAGATGGGGTGAAGTATACAGACCCACCCGGTAGCCCTCTTTCTGTAGGATGGAACTGATCATCGCCGCTGTGGACCCTTTTCCGTTTGTCCCACCAATATGGATGGCCTGAATTTCTTTGTGGGGATCTCCAAGGGCGTTGAGAATTCTCTCCGCCTGAGTTAAGCCAAAGATCATTCCGAACTTTTCAAGACCGTAAAGGTAGTCCAGCGACTGTTGATAAGCCTCTTGGGCCATGGATCGAGTTTCTCTCTTAACCCTCTGATTTAAGCATTTCTAATAGCGAGGCGAGCGTGTGTCGGAGATCCTTACGCTCCACAATCAGGTCAACCATCCCATGTTCGAGAAGATATTCTGCGCGCTGGAATCCCTCTGGGAGTTCTGCCCGAATCGTCTCCTTAATCACCCTCGGCCCTGCGAATCCGATCATCGCCTTGGGTTCAGCAATGATGATATCGCCCAACATGGCGATGCTGGCGGAAACCCCGCCCGTGGTGGGATCGGTCAACACCGAGATATAGGGAATTCTCGCCTCATGGAGTTTAGCGAGGGCTGCGCTGGTTTTGGCCATCTGCATCAAGGAGAGGATCCCCTCCTGCATTCTCGCTCCTCCCGAAGCACAGAAGATCACCACACCGATTCTCTTTTCGATGGCCCGTTCAATCAAGCGGGTGATTTTCTCTCCCACCACCGATCCCAAACTTCCGCCCATAAAATTAAATTCGAAAATGCCAATCATCGCTGGTTGCCCTTCAATCCTTGCCTCCCCACAGATGATGGCATCCTTCTGCCCGGTCTTTTCCTGGGATTCTTTGACTCGAGCGGGATATCGTTTTGAATCCTTGAACTCTAAAGGATCGGTAGAGACAATGTCCGCATCATATTCAATGAAGGTCCCAGGGTCCGCGACGCATTCGATTCTCCTCCGAAAAGGGATCTGAAAATGGTAGTTGCATTTGGGGCAAACTTGAAGATTTCGTTCGATGACCTTCCGATAGATGATCTCATTACAAGAGTTGCATTTCACCCAAAGCTGGTCAGAGGATTTTCGCTCCTCTCGTTTCTCTTTCTCTTCTTTTTCTTCTTCGCCTTTTTTAAACCAGGTCATCTTCTTTGGTTATCCTCTTTATATAAGTGATTAAAACTAACAAAATCATAATAAGATGTCAATCCATTCTGTCCCCATCTTTCATCCTTGAATCCATTGAAACTCATCTGCCTCCATGCTATTTTTAAACCAAGATGAGAAAAGTTCAGGTTCGTATTGAGTCCGTGGCTTTTAAAGGATATGGGGTGGCTCGGACCCATGGCAAAGTGGTCTTCATCCCACACACCGTAACCGGCGATGAGGCATGGATCGAGATGACCGAAGAGAAGGAGAAATACTCCATGGGGAGATTAATCCAGATTGTCGAACCATCTCCTTGGAGAGTAATTCCTCGGTGTCCATCATCTGGAATATGCGGGGGCTGCCATTGGCAACACATCGATTATTTGATTCAATGTAGGTTAAAGAAAGAGATTTTAATGGACGTCCTGAAAAGATTAGGAGGGTTGAAAGAGATGCCTCCCACCATGGTGATTCCATCTCCACAACCCTATGGCTATCGGATCAGAACTCAACTGAAGGCTAAAGGAAAAGCATTAGGTTATTTCCAGGAAAAATCCCATCGAATTGTAGATATTCTGGAATGTCCGATCGGTCATCCTTTAATAAACCAGATGCTTTCATCCATTCGAAAGATGTTTTTATCCTTTTCTCGAACGGAGGAGATTGAAATAAACGTCTCGCCGGACGAAAGCAAAGGAGTTCTTATCCTCCCCTCCCTTTCGCTTGAGCGAGAAACAGAAAACGTCTCTAAGGAGTTTCTCCAAAACCATGCGCTCTTCAAGGGGATCGTTATCGCAAAAAAAGAAAAATCAACCCATTCGACCCCCCAGTCTGAAGCCCGGGGTATGCTCAGGGTTGATACTGAGCGGCGCTTTTTACCTCGATTTAAAATTCGGGGTTTAGCGCCGTCGAACGTATCAAATTTTCTCGGTAACCCTACACTGAACTTCACTATCCCTTTGGATCAAAAAAGAGAAAAAAGAGATCTCAAGTTTCGAATATCACCAGGGAGTTTTTCCCAAGTCAATCTGGAGCAGAATCAAACATTGATTCAGACCGTTCTTCAATTCGCGGACGTGAATAAAGAGGAGATCCTCGATCTCTATTGTGGCGTTGGAAATTTAACTCTCCCATTGGCCATGGGAGCCAAGGAGGTTTTAGGGATTGAAGAGAATAGGACGGCGATTGAGGATGCCCGTTTTAATGCAGAAAAAAATGGAATCAGAAATTGCGAATTCATCCAAGGAAGGGTAGAAGATGTTTTGATGCGTTGGAAAAGGGAAAACCCTGATCTCGTTGTCCTCGACCCTCCCAGGACAGGGTGCAAGACGATCTTGGATCAGGTGGTCAGATTGAAACCCAAAAAAATCGTTTATGTCTCCTGTGAACCCACCACCTTCTCGCGGGATCTCCGCCTCTTTTCCTAATGGGGATATTCCCTCCAAAATCTCAGCCTCATCGACATGTTTCCGCAGACCTTCCACATGGAAGTCATAGGACTGCTGCAGCAGTCCTATGACTCAGGTTGATGTTGAGACTAAGGTTGAGGGAAGACCTTTTCATTTTATTTATCTTGACCTCATCCTAAACCTTAACCTATTTTTTTATCTTAGATGACTTTATTGAGCGGATATTCGATGATCCCCACTGCTCCCCGTTTCTGCAATTTTGGAATGAGTTCTCGGACGACCTTCTCAGAAATAATGGTCTCCACAGAGAACCAATCGGTTTGAAAGAGATTAGCCACCGTGGGGGCAGTAAGGCTGGGGAGAATTTCAATCACGGCCTTGAGATCATTCGCCGATACATTCATCTTGAGCCCAACCATTCCTTCGGCTCGAAGGGCTCCCTGCAGAAGAAGCGAGATCTGCTCAATCTTTTCCCTTTTCCATGGATCTTGATAGGATTCACGGTTGGCAATCAGTTGGGTATTGGTCTGCAAGAGCTCTTCAACGATATGGAGATTATTGGCTCGCAATGTGCTGCCGGTTTCTGTCACTTCGACGATGGCATCGCACAATCCTTCAATCACTTTTCCCTCTGTCGCCCCCCATGAGAATTCTACATCAACCTTGATGTTTCGTTCGGCAAAGTATCGTTTGGTGAAATTGACCAGTTCGGTGAAGATCTTTTTCCCCTCCAAATCCTTCAATTGACGAATGGGGGAATCCTCCGCCACAACCAAAACCCATCGGGCAGGGGTGGTGCCGGTTTTGGAATAAATCAAATCTTGAACGACGACGACATCAGAACCGTTTTCTAAAATCCAATCCTTCCCGGTTAGTCCCACATCCAAGCTCCCTATCTCTACAAACCTTGATATCTCCTGAGCCCTGACCAAGGTGCAGCGAATCTCATCATCATCCACCATGGGGAAATAACTTCGAGAAGTCACCGAGATCTTCCAGCCCGATTTCTTAAAGAGCTCGATGGTGGCATTCTCCAGACTTCCTTTTGGGATTCCAACCTTCAGTACCTTCACTTTCCATATACCTCCTTTGGGTCAAAAATTCTCTTTCCAGAGACCTTCCATTTCTTTTCTTCATATCGTTGGTGGAAGCAACTCCGAAAACCCATATGACAAGCCGCCCCCCCTATCTGATCGACTTCGAGCAAAAGGGTATCTCCATCACAATCGAGATAGATCTCCTTCACTTTCTGAAAATGCTTCGAGGTTTCTCCTTTGACCCAAATTTTTTTGCGAGATCTTGACCAGAAGGACGCCCTTCCTGTTTTGATCGTTTTCTCCCATGCCTCTTGATTCATGTATCCCAACATCAAAACCTCATGGGTTGAGGCATCTTGAATGATCACCGGGATGAGTCCATCCCCTTTTTTAAAATCAATCTCGATCACGTTTCCTCCTTATTAAGGGTTCAAGGATTCGAGGGTCCAAGGGTTCAAGAATTTAAAAAATTTTACTCGAACCCTTGACCACTTGACCCCTTGAATCCTATTCGTTTATGAGCAGCTTCGCCATCTGAGCAGCATTTTTAGCTGCAGAGCCTGCATGGCAGTTGTTAAAAAAGATTAAAGTCTTGGCCGTCTTTTTTGAAATATCCTTGATGTCTGGAATGAATTCCTTCAGTTCTTTCTCACTGTAGAGGTAATCATACCTCACAGAAGTCGGGACATTGAACCAGTTAATATTTCTACCATGAAACCGGAAATAACCAACCTCCGAAGTAGCCCTTGGCTGGTAGGGCATCAATTGGGAAAGTTTGGGTTCGTCAACGACACAAAATCCAATTCCATTTTTCTCCAAAAATTGAAAGGTCTGTTCTTTCAGCCAGGCCTTATTCCTAAACTCCATGACGAGCGGGAGGTCCGTCATCTCCTCTTTGAACCTTCCAAGGTAACCTAAATTTTCTTGATTGGGAAAGAACCCATAAGGAAACTGTGCCAGGACACAAGCGAGTTTCTTCTCTTCGATCAAGGGCACAAGGCTATATTTAAATTTCTTAAAGACCTCCTGATTATCAATCCTGGTGCCGGTCTCTTTATCCCAAATTTCATGGGTCATCCCTTTAAAAGACTTCACAACAAATTCAAAATCTTTGGATGTCTTTTGAGACATGGCCGCAAAGCTCTTTTGCGACGGAAGGGTATAATAGGTGAAATTGACCTCCAAGACATTAAATCCCATTTCTTTTTCATAGAAGGGTAACATATCTCTTTCCCGAATGCCTGTGGGATAAACAGTCCCCTTCCAATCCGGAAAGGAAAAACCACTTGTACCAATCTTGATCACTAAATCTCCTCAGGTGAGGGAAACTCTGAATGCTGGATTGATTATATCAAATGATCTAACCATAGATGAACAATATGGGATTGTCAAGATGAGTCTCAACCGAAGCATGATCATGTTTGACATTATTTAGCAGGGCGCATATGATTTTAACCGTTATGAGAAGAAGAAATTCCTCCATTTTAATTCTTATTTTCACCTTATTCCCTATGGGCATAAACTGTGGACAAATCCAAGAAATTCAAACAAAAGAACGAATCATCTCAACCTTCACGGGTAGGGTTCCGCAAGAATGGGGAGAAGGTGTGAGGGGGGTAAAAACCAGATTAAACACAGACCAGAAAGTTTTAGCATTGACCTTTGATGCCTGTGGTGGCCCGAGGAAATTAGGCTATGACGCTAAGTTGATCCAGTATCTGGAGAGTGAAAAAATCTCTGCCACCTTATTTGTCAGCGGCAGGTGGATAGATGCAAATCCGGAAATCTTCAAGAAATTGTCAAACAATCTTCTGTTTGAAATTGAAAATCATGGTTTGAACCATAAACCATGTTCAGCCATTGGCAGATCGGTTTATGGAATAGAAGGGACAAAGAGTGTGGGAGAGATTTATGATGAGATAGAAATGAATGCCTCAAAAATTCTGAACCTGACCGGACGCAAACCAAAGTATTTTCGACCCGGTACAGCATACTGCGATGAAATCTGTGTCGAGATAGCCCATTTTTTAGGGTATGAAGTGGTGAACTTTAATGTTCGCGGGGATGCAGGGACTACCTACTCAAAAAAGCAGGTGAAAGAGGCTCTGCTCCATGCTCCCCCCGCATCCATTATACTCATGCACATGAATCATCCTGAAGGCGAAACCGCAGAGGGTGTGATAGAAACCGTCCCCGAACTAAAAAAGCGTGGTGTTAGGTTCGTTAAATTGTCAGAATATGGTCTGAGATAAAATGTATAAAATGAATTGTTTTATCTAATAGATAATTCTTATTTGCCATGTTTGTGGACAACACCTACGAAGAGTGAATATGAATCAATATTGAAGAGTGTTGATTTCTGATTGAAAGAGAGGGTAAACCTTCGTATCAGCGATCTTCCACCCCAACAAAACGACGAATCTCAGCAACAAACTGCCGCCATGCCGGCTCATTTTCCAACAATATGTGATTCTTGCTCTCAAGTGGGATAAAACGAGCACCCGATATGGATGCGGCAAGCTGGCGACCAGCTTCAAAAGGGACTAATGCATCATGGCGAGAATGAAGTACTAGGGTTGGAACTTTAACTCGAGGTAATAGATCGAGTACATCAATATTGCCAAACTCGATCCAGAGTTTAGCTGCAAGCTGCGGCGAAGTTGACATGCGCTGAAGATCATTGAAAGAATGCATTTGCTCGGTAGTTGCCTCAGGCACAAACATTGACGTAAAAATCTGGCGATAGGCAGGATTATTCCGTCCCCATCCAATCTCTGTCAGCTTTGCGAGAGCTTGTCGCTCTTCGATATAATCTTGCGGTAACCCTCTTTTTGCCCACCCTTTAGCAAAAGCTCCATACAAAATTAGATGGCTTACTTTCTCGGGGTGGCGCACTGTGTATTCGATAGCAGTAGGGCCTCCTTGCGATATTCCTAAGAGAATGAACCGGTTAAGGTTAATTGAGTCCACTACAGTTTCAAGGTCATGGACCCAAGTTTCAGGGGAGATGCTCTTCACATTCCAATCGGATAAACCAGTTCCTCTTCCATCGTACATGACAAAAAGGTTATGCTTTGATAGTTCTCGACACCAGTGGCGCGTGACTGGACTGATCCAAAAGAACTCCAAGTGGCTAAGCCAATTAGCAACTTTGACCAGTGGTGGCCCTTCACCAGCGGTGCTATAGGCTATTTTGATACCGTCAGAGGTCGTACAGAATTGTATATGTTGCTCTATAATTTTAGTCGGAGCAAAAGCTCCAGAGTCTATCAATACTCGATAAACTCTCACCGGCTTTATAATATTCTTAACAGTTTGTTCGCCGAGATACTCATAGGTTAACCCAAGTTTACCCTCAACTTGATCATAAGCTGTTCCTGAGATACAGATCCCTCCGCTTTCAGCAAGACTCTCCAAACGGGCTGCGAT
>JADDYB010000408.1_pt1 | contig 13613 bp, 13 predicted proteins | sample 8641941 | NCBI WGS metagenome assembly JADDYB01 (sample SAMN16275377, study PRJNA637457) | freshwater sediment metagenome | isolation source: Lake Kineret sediment | place: Israel: Lake Kineret | collected 2013
CAGGTAATCCGACACGGCCCAGTGCATCTTGAGCTTCAGTTCGCTCTTGACGAGATTGGCGATTACCGGCGCCACGCCGCCCAGTTGCGCGTGGCCGAAGGCATCGCGCAGGCCTTGGTCGGCGACGAAGTTGCCGTCGGGCGCGTGCAGGCCCTCGGAGACCACCACCGTGCAGTAGCCGTGCGCATCGACCTTCGCCTTGACCGCGGCGAGGAACTTCGCCTGGTCGAGTGGAATCTCGGGGAAAAGGATCAGCAGCGGCAGCGGGTGCGCCTTGGTGTCAGCCAGCGCCGCCGCGGCGGCGATCCAGCCGGCGTGCCGTCCCATCACCTCGAGCACGAACACCTTGGTCGAGGTCGAAGCCATCGAGGCGACGTCCATGCTCGCCTCGCGCGTCGACACCGCAACGTACTTGGCCACCGAGCCGAAGCCCGGGCAGTTGTCGGTGATCGGCAGGTCGTTGTCGATCGTTTTCGGCACGTGGATCGCCTGCAGCGGATAGCCCATCGTCGCCGAAAGCTGCGACACCTTCAGGCAGGTGTCGGCGGAGTCACCGCCGCCGTTGTAGAAGAAAAAACCGATGTCATGCGCCTTGAAGACTTCGATCAGCCGCTCGTACTGTGCGCGGTCCTGCTCCAGACTCTTCAGCTTGTAGCGGCACGAGCCGAAGGCACCGCCCGGGGTGTGCTTCAGGGCCGCGATCGCTGCCGGCGACTCGCGACTGGTGTCGATGAGATCCTCGTTCAGCGCGCCGAGGATGCCGTTGCGCCCGGCGAAGACCTTGCCGATGCGGTCCTTGTGCCGGCGGGCCGCCTCGATCACGCCGGCGGCGCTGGCGTTGATGACCGACGTCACTCCGCCGGACTGGGCGTAGAAGGCGTTGCGGGGGGCGGACTTGGCGCGGGCCATCTTCGTTCTCCTCTTTCCGTTCGGTTCGCAGCGCAGAGTCTAGAAGGCGGGGACCCGAGGCGACTTGGGATCAGTCAAACCTCACCGATTCCATGTTGAGCACATTGTGTCTTCGGCCGGGCGCTGCGCGCCCTTAACTTGCCGGCGGCAGGTGATTTGACGCAATGTGCCCACTGGAGTCAGTCCAATCGGACTGACTCCATGTTGAGCACATTGTCAGCCCGATGCGCGACGGTGACGTTGCTGCGCATCGCCCACGGGATCATCTGGCGGTGCAGGGGCACGTGGTGGACCTGTGCGTTGTGCTCCTTCAGCGCGTCCCAGATGATCTGCTTGCGCTTGTCGCCGTTCATCTCGACGGCGGCGGCGTCGATCAGCGCGTCGAGCCTCGGGTTGGCGTAGCGGCCGTAGTTGAAGCTGCCGTTGCCCGTCTTCTCGTCCGGCGAGCGCAGAACCGGCGACAGCGTCGTCTGCGCGTCGGTGATGGCGCCTCCCCAGCCAAGCATGAAGAAGCTGGTGTCGTGCTTCTCAAGCTTCGGGAAGTAGGTGGCGCGCGGCATCGCGGTCACCCTGGTCTGGACACCGACACGGGTGAGCATGGCCGCCACCGCGATGCAGATCTCCTCGTCGTTGACGTAGCGGTTGTTCGGGCAGTCAAGCGTGACCTCGAAGCCGTTCGGGTAGCCGGCCTCGGCGAGCAGTTGGCGCGCCTTGCCGGGGTCGTAAGGCAGCCGCTGCTCGATTTCCGCAGACGAGGGCAGGGTGGACGGCGTGATGCCGCCGGTGGGCAGCGCCGAGCCACGCATCGTCCGTGTGCGCAGCGCGTCGATGTCGATCGCCTGGTAGACGGCCCGGCGCACCCGCGAGTCCTTGAACGGATTCCTGCCCTTGACGTTCGAGTACAGCAACTCTTCGCGATGCTGGTCGAAGCCGAAGAAGACGATGCGGTTCTCCTGGCCGCGCACGACCTTCGTTTCCTTGCTTGCTTCCAGCCGCGCCAGGTCCTGCGGCGGCGGGTCGAGCACGAAGTCGATCTGACCGGACAGCAGCGCGGCGGTGCGCGTTGCATCGGCGCTCACCTGCGTGTAGACGACCTCGGCGACATTGCCGGGAGCGCGACCCTCCTTGGCACCCCACCAGTCCGGGTTGCGCTTCAGCACCGTCTTCACGCCCGGTTCCCGCGAAACGAGCATCCAGGCGCCGGTGCCGTTGGCATTGCGTGAGGCGAAGGTTTCCTCCTTGCCCTTGAAGTCCAGCGGCCGCTCGACCTTGTTCTTCACCGCCCACGCCTTGCTCATGATGTAGATGGTGGTGGCGTGCTCCAGCGTCACCGGGTTCGGCTTGTCCTGCACGAACTCGACCGTGTACTCGTCGATCCTGCGCGGCTTGCCGACCGGCACCGCGTACTGGCGCAGCTGCGAGTTCGGATGCTGAGCGCGCTCGTAGGAGAAGACCACATCGTCGGCGGTGAACGGCGAGCCGTCGTGGAAGGTGACGCCCTTGCGCAGGCTGAAGCGCCAGGTCGTGGCATTGACCTGCTGCCAGCTGACCGCCAGCCCCGGCACCAGCCGCAGCGCGTTGTCGCGCATCACCAGCGTGTCGTGCACCGACTGCGAGAACATGTTGGTGAGACCCTCGTTCTGCGAGTACGGGTCGGCCGTCTGCGGGTCGCCCTGCGAGGCCCAGCGCAACGTCTTGCCGGCCACTGGCGTGGCCAGCAGCGCGACGGCAAGCGCCAGCACGATGCCCAGCTGCTTCATTCGGAACTCCTGCCGTGAAAGGATGGCGGCGAGTCTAGCCGCCGGCGAGCAGCGCGCGAACCTGTTCCAGGTCTTCCGGCGTATCGACGCCGGGCGGGAGCCTCTCGGCCAGCGGCAACACCGCGATGCCGAAGCCGTGCCACAGGACCCGCAACTGCTCGAGGTTCTCCTGCTCCTCGATCGGCGCCCTGGGCAGGGTGGGGAAGCGGCGCAGAAATCCGGCGCGGTACGCGTACAGGCCGACGTGCCGCCACGCGGGAAAGGCTCCGGGCAGTCGATCGCGCGTCGCGGCGAAAGCGTCGCGTGCCCACGGAATCGGCGCACGCGAGAACAGCAGCGCGCGGCCGGTGGTGTCGGTGACCACCTTGACTACGTTCGGGTTGAAGAATTCGGCGGCATCGGCCAGCGGGTGCGCGGCGGTGGCCATCGCGCAGTCCTGCCGCTGCGCAAGCAGGCCGGCGACACGGCCCACCACTTCGGGCGGCAGCAGTGGTTCGTCGCCCTGCACGTTGGCGACGATCGTCTCGTCGGTGAGTTGCAGCGCGTCGGCCGCCTCGGCGAGCCGGTCCGTGCCGGTCGGATGGTCGGCGCGCGTCAGCACGGCAGCGACGTCGAAGTGCCTGCAGGCGGCCAGCACCTCGTCGCTGTCGGTGGCGACCACCACGCGCGAAGCGCCGCTTGCCGAGGCGCGGCGGGCAACGCGAACCACCATCGGTTCGCCGGCAAGGTCGGCGAGCGGCTTGCGCGGTAGCCGGGTCGAGGCGAGCCGCGCCGGGACGATGACGACGAAGTCCCCCATGCGAGGGGATCAGCCGTCGTTCGTGGTGGAGGCAGGCTCGTCGAGCCGGCGTGCTTCGCTTTCGAGCAGCACGGCGATGCCGTCGCGGATCGGGTAGGCGAGCCCGGCCGCGCGCGAGATCAGTTCCTGATGCTCGCGGTCGTATTCGAGCCGGCCCTTGGTGACCGGGCAGACCAGGATTTCAAGCAGGCGATGGTCCATCGGTGGCGCGCTCGTCGGATTTCGACTTGGGCTTGATCTTCGCTTCAATCAGGTCGACCAGCGCCGGTTCGATGCGGGTGCGCAGGCTGACGGCGCAGAGCCGTCCGTCGGTCTTCATTGCGGCGCTGCCGCGGCATTTTACGGCGTCCTTCTCCGTGACCAGCGCGACATCGTACTCGCGGCCGAAGAAGGGACTGACGGCGAAGTCGTGGTGATCGGGCAGCGGTACTTCGTCGATCTTCAGCCCGGCGGTGCGCAGCATGCCGAAGAACCTGTCCGGCGTGGCGATGCCGGCCGCGGCGACGATGTGCGTGCCCTTGCGCTGCTGCTCCTCGACCAGCGCTGCCAGAGGCGCGCGCCGGCTTGGATCGGCAAGCGAATAGACCTCGTCGAGCTCGGCGTTCATCGAGAATACCTGCCCGTGGATGCGCAGCGGCGGCACGTTGCCGTTGAGCACCACTGCATCGACGCTCTTCAGCCGTTCCGGCGGATCACGCAGCGGTCCCGCTGGCAGCAGCCAGCCGTTGCCGATGCCACGAAAGTGCAGCACGGCGATCTCGACATCTCTCGCAAGGCGGGGGTGCTGCAGGCCGTCGTCGCAGACGATCACGTCGCACTTCGGATTCAGCGAGTGCAGTACACGCGCCGCAGCGACCCGATCGGCGCCAACCACCACCGGCACCGCGGCGGCCTGCGCAATGAGCAGCGGCTCGTCGCCCACTTCGCTGGCGCGCGCGCCCGCTTCGACCGGCCGCACCTCGGCGCTCCTTCGGCCATAGCCCCGTGAGATCACGCCGGGGCGCCAGCCGCGGGCCTTCAACTCGCGCACCAGCTCGATGACCAGCGGCGTCTTGCCGGTGCCTCCGGCGTACAGGTTGCCGACCACGACGACCGGCAGCCCGACCCGCCAGGACTTCAGCACGCCGCTGCGGTACAGGCCACCGTGAATGGCATGGCCCGCCGAATAGAGCCACGACAGAGGCAGCAGCGCACAGGCCAGCGGGCCGCGGCCCGTCCATGCCCGAGTCAGGGCGAACTCGAGACGTGCTCGCGTGGTCATTGCCGCCGGCAACGCCTCAACGGGCGGCGGCGGGACTCGTGCGCTCAGTGACGAAGCTGATGCGCGAGAGCTTGGCCAGCCGGGCCGCTTCCATGACGTTGACGACCGCCTGGTGCGGCGCCTGCGCGTCTGCATGGATGACCACCAACGGCTCGCTGAGTCCCTGCGCGGCCTGCGTCAGCACCTGCGCCACGGACTCGGGCGCGGTGTTCGGCAGCACGGTCCGGTCGAGCGCGAAGCGGCCATCGGCGCTGACGCCGACCACGATCTCGTTGACCCGCGTGTCGGTCGGGCTGGCCTGTGCGCTCGGCAACTGCAGTCGCAGCTCGCTGTAGCGCGAGTAGGTGGTGGTGACTGCCAGGAAGATCAGCACGATCAGCATCACATCGATCAGGGGAACCAGGTTCAGCTCCGGTTCCTCGTCGAGCGGTCGGCGAAATCTCATCTTGGCGCGGCGTCGTAGCGGTCGGCGAACAGCACCTCAAGCAGCTGCTGCGCCTGGTCTTCCATCGCGACCAGGTATTCCTCGATGCGCGACTTGTAGTGGCGGTAGAACATCACCGCCGGCACGGCGACGATGATGCCGAAGGCGGTGCAATACAGCGCAATCGAGATGCCGTGCGCCAGTTGCTGAGGGTTCGAGCCGGCCTGCTGCGAGGCGAAGATCTCGATCATGCCGATCACCGTGCCGAGCAGTCCGAGCAGCGGGGCGATCGAGCCGATCGAGCCGAGCAACGACAGGTAACGGGATAGATCATGCGCAACGTGCCCGCCCACGTTGGCCACCGCGGCGCCGGCGATCGCTCGCGGTGCGCGCACGTTGCGCAGGCCGGCCGCCAGAACGCGGCCAAGCGGCGAGTTGGCTTCCAGTCGGACGACGACCTCCGGCGTGATCTGCCGGCGGGAATGCAGTGCCAGCACGTCCTTGAGCAGGGTGGCGGGAAGGATCTTCGCCCGCCGCAGGGCAACCCCGCGCTCGATGATCAGCGCCAGAGCGACGATGGAGGCGATGATCAGCGGCCAGATCGGCCAGCCGATGGCTTGTACGATCGCAAACACGTGATGTGGGGAATGGACGTCGGGGACAGGGCAAGGCAGCAGTGTAGTGGGTTGGTCGCGCCGCCTGCGCCCGCACCTTGGCTGTGGAAAAGATTGTGAACAACGTTGCGCCAGTCGCGGAAGACCCGCATCCTCATTAGGCCTTGCTGGATTGCCCTGTTCGTAGGCAATCCGAAAGATAGATATAAATCAATAACTTATATCGAGATCCTCGCTGACTGCCGGGCGCACAAGGCTCCGCGCAAGGCGCCGCGCGGCAATGTGGACAGATATGGCCCGGAAACCCGCATGGAATCTGGATCGGTAGACGAAAACCTAGGATTGGCGCGGGAAAGCATCACGGTTTCGCTGCTTAACCGCGCGGTTGCTGACCTTCTTGCCCGCAGCTTCCGGCTGGTGCGGGTTCGCGGCGAGATTGCCAACTTCACTCGTGCCGCCAGCGGCCACTGGTACTTCACGCTGAAGGACGATCGGGCGCAGGTGCGCTGCGCGATGTTCCGTGGCCGCAACCAGCTTGTCGACTTCATGCCGCGCGACGGCGACGAGGTCGAGGTGCTGGCGCAGGTCGGTCTGTACGAGCCGCGTGGCGAGTATCAGCTCACCGTCGAAGCAGTGCAGCGCGCGGGGCTCGGCCGGCTGTACGAGCGCTTCCTGCAGCTGAAGAACAGGCTGCAGGCCGAGGGCCTGTTCGACGCCAAGCGGCCGCTGCCCGCGTTCCCGCGCGCGATCGGCGTGGTGACATCGCTGCAGGCCGCGGCGCTGCGCGACGTGCTGACGACGCTCGCGCGCCGTTCGCCGCAGGTGGCGGTGATCGTCTACCCGGTGCCCGTGCAGGGCGAGGGCGCCGGCAGCCGCATCGCCGCGATGCTGGAGTCGCTGTCGCGCCGGGGCGAGGTCGACGTCGCGCTGCTGGTTCGCGGCGGCGGCTCGATCGAGGACCTGTGGGCCTTCAACGAGGAAGCGGTGGCGCGGGCCATCCGCGCCTGTGCCGTGCCGGTGATCGTCGGCGTGGGCCATGAGTCGGATGTCACGATCGCCGATTTCGCCGCCGACCTGCGCGCACCGACGCCGACCGCCGCGGCGGAGATGGCCGCGCCTGATCGCGCGGCGCTGCTGCAGGCGGTCGAGGAGCGGGTGGCGCAGCTGCGGCGCCTCGCCCGTGGCCGGCTGCAGCAGGTGCAGCAGCGTCTCGACTACTGCCAGCGTGCGCTCGCCGGCCCGCGCGCGCCGCTGCAGGCGCTCGCCGCGAGGGTGCACGCGCTGGCGTTGCGCGCCGGGCATGCGCTGTCCCGCCACGTCGTCGCACTGCGCCGGTGCGGCGAGGAACTGACTGCTCGCGTGCAACGCGCCGCGCCCCGCATCGAGTCCAGGGAACATCTGCTGCAGCGTCGAGCATCGGCGCTCGCCGTCGGCGCGCGTCATCTCCTGCACGAGCGGCAGGCTCGCCTGCAGACACTCGCAGCCAGGCTGCAGGCGCTCGACCCGCATGCCGTGCTGGCGCGCGGCTATACGCTCGCGACCGACGCCCAGGGGCGCGCTGTCGTTGATGCGGCGAAGCTGGCTGCCGGCGACCTGCTGCGACTGCGCTTCGCGCGCGGCAGCGCCAGCACCCGTGTGGTGCATGCCGATGCCGGTGCCGACGAGGGGTCGCCCCCGCGCAGCGCAGGGTGAAGCACGCGGCGGTGCGGGCTCGCCTCGCTAGAATCCGGATCCAACTGCCTGAAGGAGGATCGCTGATGGAACACACCCTGCCGCCGCTGCCGTATGCGATGGATGCACTGGCTCCGCACATCTCGAAGGAGACCTTCGAGTATCACTACGGCAAGCATCACCAGGCCTACGTGACCAACCTGAACAACCTGATCAAGGGCACCGAGTCTGCGTCGCTGGGGCTGGAAGAGATCGTTCGCAAGTCCTCGGGCGGCGTGTTCAACAACGCCGCGCAGGTCTGGAACCACACGTTCTTCTGGAACAGCATGAAGCCCGGCGGCGGTGGCGAACCCACGGGATCGCTGGCGGCGGCGATTGCCGCGAAGTGGGGCTCGTTTGCCGCGTTCAAGGAGGCGTTCACGAAGAGCGCCGTCGGCAACTTCGGCTCCGGCTGGACCTGGCTGGTGAAGAAGCGCGATGGAACCGTCGATATCGTCAACACCAGCAACGCGGCGACGCCGCTGACCACGGACGACAGGGCGCTGCTGACGATCGACGTGTGGGAACACGCCTACTACATCGACTACCGCAACGCGCGGCCGAAGTTCGTCGAGACGTTCCTGAACTCGCTCGCCAACTGGGATTTCGCGGCGAAGAACTTCGCCTGAGCGGGCGGCTCCGGCGCGGGGGAGAAGCCGGCGGCAACGCCGGCTTTCTTCATTTCTGCTGCTGGCCGGGCGGCAGGCGGCCGAGCTTCGCGCCCGGGCCGATGCCCTTCTTCTCGAACCAGCCCTGCGTCATCTCCAGCGCATAGCGGACCGGTTGCTTTGCACAGTGGCTGCGTTCGTCGTGCGGCTGCATGTCGAGGACGTTGACGATCGTGCCGTCATCCTCGATGAAGGCCACCGACAGCGGGATCAGCGTATTGCGCATCCACATGCAGTGCACGGCCTTCCTGTCGAAGATGAACAGCATGCCGTGATTGGGGGGCAGGCTCTTGCGGAACATGAGACCGCGCATCCGGGCGGGGTCCTGGTCGGCAACCTCGGCGGTGATCAGGTGGATGCCGGCAGTCAGTTGCGCCGTTGGCAGTGTCGGTGCCTGCGCCCTGGCCGCGGCCGGGCCGGCCGCCACGGCGAGCAGGATCAGCAACTTCGTCAGCAGGCGAATCGGCATGTGGGTCAGCGAGGCAACTGCGAAAGCAGGAAGCGGTTCGGGCGGCTTTTTACCACTTTGCGCGGCCGGTTCATGACCTATCGCAACCGGGTGCGCTGTGCGCCGGCTCGCGGTTGGTGGACGAGTAAACTGCCGCGTCGGTGCGCGAGTGGCGCCAGGAGGGGGGCTACCGGCAGCGCGAGAACGACGATTCGACAACGAGGGGACGCGTCATGTACCAGCACATCAAGGTGCCCAGCCAGGGGCAGAAGATCACCGTCAACAAGGACTTCTCGCTGAACGTGCCCGACCAGCCGATCGTGCCCTACATCGAGGGCGACGGCACCGGCATCGACATCACCCCGGTGATGATCAAGGTGGTCGACGCCGCCGTTGCCAAGGCCTACGGCGGCCGGCGCAAGATCGTCTGGATGGAGCTTTTTGCCGGCGAGAAGTCGACCCGCGTCTACGGTCCGGACGTCTGGCTGCCGGAGGAGACGCTGGCGGCGCTGCGCGAATACGTGGTGTCTATCAAGGGACCGCTGACCACGCCGGTCGGCGGCGGCATCCGCTCCATCAACGTCGCGCTGCGCCAGGAACTCGACCTGTACGTCTGCCTGCGCCCGGTGCGCTATTTCAAGGGCGTGCCCAGCCCGGTGAAGGAACCGGAGAAGACCGATATGGTGATCTTCCGCGAGAACTCGGAGGACATCTACGCCGGCATCGAGTACGAAGCGGAAAGCGAAAAGGCGAAGAAGCTCATCGAGTTCCTGCAGAAGGAGATGGGGGTCAAGAAGATCCGTTTCCCGGCCACCTCGGGCATCGGCATCAAGCCGATCTCGCGCGAGGGCACCGAGCGGCTGGTGCGCAAGGCGATCCAGTACTGCCTGGACAACAAGCGCAAGAGCCTGACCTTCGTGCACAAGGGCAACATCATGAAGTTCACCGAGGGAGCCTTCGCCAGGTGGGGCTACGGGCTGGCGCAGAAGGAATTCGGCGCCGAACTGCTCGACGGCGGCCCCTGGATGAAGATCAAGGCGGCGCACGGCGATATCGTGCTCAAGGACGTGATCGCTGACGCTTTCCTGCAACAGATCCTGCTGCGGCCGGCCGAGTATGACGTCATTGCGACGATGAACCTGAACGGCGATTACATCTCGGACGCTCTGGCGGCGCAGGTCGGCGGCATCGGCATCGCGCCGGGCGCCAACCTGTCGGACTCGGTGGCGATGTTCGAGGCCACTCACGGCACGGCGCCGAAGTACGCCGGCAAGGACTATGTGAATCCGGGCTCCGAGATCCTGTCGGCGGAGATGATGCTGCGGCACATGGGCTGGACCGAGGCGGCGGACCTGGTCGTCACCTCGATGGAGAAGGCGATCCTGGCGAAGACCGTTACCTATGACTTCGCGCGGCTTCTGCCTGGCGCCACCCAGGTTTCCTGCTCGGGCTTCGGCCAGGCGATGATCAGCCAGATGTGAGTCGTGTTGCGGCTCGCGCCGCGCGCGCGGCCAAGAGAAAAACCCCGCCTGCGCGGGGTTTTTCTCTTGGGCCGGGGAAGCGTGTCAGCTGCCCTGGGTGATGTTCGACGCTTGCTTGCCCTTCGGGCCGGTGACCACTTCGAACACGACCTTCTGACCTTCCTTCAGGGTCTTGAAGCCGTTCATCTGGATGGCGGAGAAATGCGCGAAGAGATCTTCGCCCCCGTCATCCGGCGTGATGAAGCCGAACCCCTTGGCGTCGTTGAACCATTTCACAGTGCCTGTAGCCATTTTTACTTTCCTTCCCTGCAACGTCACTTTGAGGTGTCCTGCCTGACCGCCCTCGATGTGGCGGTGCCGGTTTCGACTCCTCTCCCCGCGTCGCCACCTCCGCTGCTGCGCTGGCGCCGCGATCCGCCCCTCTCGCCGGACTCCCTGCTCCCGGGCGAATTCCGCAATATTCCAACAAGACCGGTGCACGTCAAGGCCCGCCGGATCCGGCGGGCCGGCAGTGTGGGTGAACGTCCAAGCCGAGAGGCCGTCCTTTTCCGGTGCCGGCAGCCGCCGTTCAGCGGCCAGGCACCACTGTCGGGGCGGCGCGGCGCTATCAATGACGGCAGGAACCGAACGTCCGAAGCGCGGTCTTCACCGATACGGTTGCGGGCGCAGCGTCGAGTTCACTTATGATTGAAGCGCTGCTGAATGCTGCGGTATCGACGGAGCGCTGTCTAGAATGCGAATATGAGCGAGCGGTTCGACGAGGGCGCGGTCACCGAGAAGCAGGCTTCCCGGGTCAAACCGCCGCCGATGTTCCAGGTTGTTCTGCTCAATGACGATTTCACGCCGATGGAGTTCGTGGTGGGCGTGCTGCAGAAGTTCTTCGGCAAGGGCAGGGAGCAGGCAACCCAGATCATGCTCAAGGTGCACCATGAAGGTCGCGGAGTGTGCGGTGTCTATCCGCGCGACGTGGCCGCGTCGAAGGTCGAGCAGGTTTGCAGCTATTCACGGCAGCACCAGCACCCGCTGCAGTGCGTGATGGAGGAAGCATGATCGCGCAGGAACTGGAAGTCAGCTTGCACATGGCCTTTGTCGAGGCCCGGCAGGCGCGACACGAATTCATCACGGTCGAGCACCTGCTGCTGGCGCTGCTGGACAACCCCTCCGCCGCCGAAGTGCTGCGCGCCTGCGCCTGCAACATCGAGGACCTGCGCAAGAGCCTGCAGAACTTCATCGCCGACAACACGCCGACGCTGCCGCCCAATTCGGAGGCGGACACGCAGCCGACCCTCGGGTTCCAGCGCGTGATCCAGCGCGCGATCATGCACGTGCAGTCGACCAGCAACGGCAAGAAGGAAGTCACCGGCGCCAACGTGCTGGTGGCGATCTTCGGCGAGAAGGACTCGCACGCGGTGTACTACCTGCACCAGCAGGGCGTCACAAGGCTGGACGTGGTCAACTTCATCTCGCACGGCATCACCAAGTCGCCGCAAGGCGAGGAGAAGGCCAAGTCCAAGGAAGGCGAGAAGGAAGAGGAGCAGGCAGAAGGCCGCGAGGCGCAGGCCTCGCCGCTCGAGCAGTACACGGTCAACCTCAACCAGATGGCCAAGGATGGCAAGATCGACCCGCTGATCGGCCGCGAGCCCGAGGTGGAGCGGGTGATCCAGGTGCTCTGCCGCCGCCGCAAGAACAACCCGCTGCTGGTCGGCGAGGCGGGCGTCGGCAAGACGGCGATCGCCGAAGGGCTGGCCTGGCGCGTGGTCAAGGGCGACGTGCCGGAGATCCTCGAACATTCCAGCGTCTACTCGCTCGACATGGGTGCGCTGCTGGCCGGCACCAAGTACCGCGGCGACTTCGAGCAGCGGCTGAAGGCGGTGCTCAAGCAGCTGAAGTCGAACCCGCACGCAATCCTGTTCATCGACGAGATCCACACGCTGATCGGTGCCGGCTCCGCCTCCGGCGGCACGCTCGACGCGTCGAACCTCCTGAAGCCGGCGCTGGCCAGTGGCCAGCTCAAGTGCATCGGCGCGACCACTTACAACGAGTACCGCGGCATCTTCGAGAAGGACCACGCGCTGTCGCGCCGCTTCCAGAAGATCGACGTCACCGAGCCGACGGTGCAGCAGACGATCGAGATCCTCAAGGGCCTGAAGTCGCGCTTCGAGGAGCACCACGGCGTGCGCTACTCGTCCAGTGCCATCCAGGCGGCCGCCGAGCTGTCTGCACGCTTCATCAACGACCGCCACCTGCCCGACAAGGCGATCGACGTGATCGACGAGGCGGGTGCTGCGCAGCGCATCCTGCCGGTGTCCAAGCGCAAGAAGACGATCGGCAAGAACGAGGTCGAGGACATCATCGCCAAGATCGCGCGCATTCCGCCGCAGACGGTGTCCTCCGATGACCGCACGCAGCTGAAGAACCTCGATCGCAACCTGAAGAACGTCGTGTTCGGCCAGGATCCGGCGATCGAGGCGCTGTCGGCGGCGATCAAGATGGCGCGCTCCGGTCTGGGCAAGCCGGACAAGCCGATCGGCGCGTTCCTGTTCTCCGGGCCGACCGGGGTCGGCAAGACCGAGGTGGCCAAGCAGCTGGCCTTCACCATGGGCATCGAGCTGATCCGCTTCGACATGTCGGAGTACATGGAGCGGCATGCGGTGAGCCGGCTGATCGGCGCGCCGCCGGGGTATGTCGGCTTCGACCAGGGTGGCCTGCTCACCGAGGCGATCAGCAAGAAGCCGCACGCCGTGCTGCTGCTCGACGAGATCGAGAAGGCGCATCCGGACATCTTCAACATCCTGCTGCAGGTGATGGATCACGGCACGCTGACCGACAACAACGGTCGCAAGGCGGACTTCCGCAACGTGATCATCGTGATGACCACCAACGCCGGCGCCGAGACGCTGCAGCGCCGCTCGATCGGCTTCACGAACGCGCGCGAGGCCGGCGACGAGATGGCCGACATCAAGCGGATGTTCACGCCCGAGTTCCGCAACCGGCTCGACGCGATCATCAGCTTCCGTGCGCTGGACGAGGAGATCATCCTGCGCGTGGTCGACAAGTTCCTGATGGCGCTCGAGGACCAGCTGCACGAGAAGAAGGTCGAGATCACGTTCTCCTCGGCGCTGCGCGCGCACCTGGCGAAGAAGGGCTTCGACCCGGTGATGGGTGCGCGGCCGATGGCGCGCCTGATCCAGGACACGATCCGCAAGGCGCTGGCCGACGAACTGCTGTTCGGCCGCCTGGTCGGCGGCGGCAAGGTGAGCGTCGACGTGGACGACGCGGGCCAGATCGTGCTCGAATTCCCCGGCGAGCCAAGCAGTGCCGCGCCGCCGGCGCCGCAGGACGAGACCGTGCTTTCGGAGTGACTGCCTCGGAGTTGCTCTTAGCGTTTACACTACAAGCCACTTCGTACCGCAAGCCGCGAACCGCGCAACTGGTCTTCCACCCGCAGCATCGACCTGCGGGTTTTTTTTGTCGACGCCAGATTCTTGGGAGGCATCAATGACAAGTCGGCTCTTTGTCGTTACGGCCGCCGCCAAGCT
>JADDYB010000409.1_pt1 | contig 13589 bp, 13 predicted proteins | sample 8641941 | NCBI WGS metagenome assembly JADDYB01 (sample SAMN16275377, study PRJNA637457) | freshwater sediment metagenome | isolation source: Lake Kineret sediment | place: Israel: Lake Kineret | collected 2013
CAGCTCGAACTCGGCGAAGCTTTGGACCCGCTCGTCGGCCTCCATCTCGGGGATTGGAGCCTGGTCTCTGGCCCTGATCTCGTCCAAGTTCGCCTGCCTTGAGACGAACTCGCTCATGTCCGGCTCCGGCTCGTCCAGGCCCTCCCCTCCCAGGTACCTGTCGATTGACGAGGCTGCACGTCTACCGTCCCTGAGAGCAGATATTACGTTCGATGTACCGTAGGCTATGTCGCCTCCGGCGTAGACGCCCTCGCGGCTGGTCTTCAGGTCATCGTCGATGACGATGGTTCCGTGGCGGCTCACATCCACCTTGAAGCCCTGCGGAACCACGCTGTAGTAGCCGATGGCTGAGATGATGGTGTCCACCTCGACCCTGTGGCTGAGTCCCTCCATTGGCACAGGCCTGCGTCTGCCTGAATCGTCAGGCTCTCCGGGAACCATGGGCTGGAACTCTATGGTCAGCGGCTTCCCCGGGTGTATTATGATCTGGCTGCTGAGGAAGTCGAAGTTGACGGCCTCCTCTATAGCGCCGCTGAGCTCGTGGACGCTTGCGGGCATCTCCTCCTCCTGGCGCCTGTAGTAGACGGTGACCTCCTCGGCCCCGAGCCGCCTGGCTGTCCGGGCCGCGTCCATTGCGCTGTTGCCTCCACCTATGACGGCGACGCGTCTACCCAGGTCCGGGGTCTCGTTCCTGATGTTGACGGCGGTGAGTAGGTCGATGAAGGTGATGACGCCATCGCTGTCCTCGCCCTTGCACCTGAGGTCGTTGCACTTCTCGGCGCCCGTGGCGATGAAGGCGGCGTCGTAGCCCTCCTTCATTAGCTGGTCCATGTCGGTGACCTCCGTGTTGAGCCTAGTCTCCGCGCCGACCTCAGTCAGCCTGGCGTTGAGCTCCTCAGCCATCAGGTCCTTGGGGAGCCTGTACTTGGGTATGCCCCACGCCATGGCCCCTCCCAGAAAACCGCTCTTCTCGTATAGGGTGACGCTGTGGCCCAGCATGCCCAAGTAGTAGGCCGCTGAGACACCTGCGGGGCCTCCGCCGACGACGGCCACCCGTTTACCCGTCGCGGGCTTCCGCTGAACACTCCTGACGAGGCCGCCGTTCAGCTCCCTGAAGCCGTCCGCGGCCACCCTCTTCAGGAGCCTGATCTGGATGGGCTTGGCCTCGAAGACCTGTCTGCACCCCTCCTGACACGGGGCGAAGCAGACGCGTCCGAGGATGGCCGGTATGGGTGCCCTGTCGATGATAGTATTGTACGCCGCCTCGTACTCGCCGGCGTCCACCTCCCGTATGTACCGGGGGATGTTCACCATGGCGGGGCACTCCTCCCTGCACGGGCCCAGCTTCCTCATGATCGGGGGCCTGGATCCCTCGGCGGGCTTCAGAAGCGTCGATGGGCTCGTGGCGATCTTGAGCATCTTCCCGCTCAGGTCCAGGGCGAGCTCCTTGAACTCCACCTTGAAGAGGTCGCGGGCCTCGTTCTCGGCTATGAAGGCCACCGGGTACTCGGGGGTGATGCTCTGGATGGGCTCACCCTTGAGTACGTGCATGTACACGTTCTCCACATGGCCCTCCACCTCGAAGTGGTGGATGACCTCGAAAGCGCCGCCCAGGTCCCTGAGGGTTGTAGTGAGGAAACGCGCATCCATCTGCCTGAGTTCCCTTACCTTCTGCAGGAGGCCGTCCATGGGCACCATGTGCTCGTACATTGTCCCAGTCTCAGTGGCCTGCATCACGCTTCCTCCTTGGGCGCCTTGCCGGCCAGCTTGTCCAGGGCCAGCACCACGGCGTCTATGATCTGCTCGGGGCGCACGGCGCACCCCGGTATATAAACATCCACAGGCACAACCTTGTCCACGCCGCCCAGCACGTTGGGGCAGTTGTGGAAGATGCCACCCGTGGACGCGCATGTGCCCACGGCTATCACCAGCTTGGGCTCAGGCATCTGCTCGTACAGGTTCCTGAGGACCCTCTGGTTCCTCCTGTTGGCTGGGCCCGTGACCAGCAGCACGTCGGCCTGCTTGGGGTCGCCTATGTTGACTATGCCGAAGCGTTCGACGTCGAACTTCGGGGTTAAAGCCGCCAGTACCTCGATATCGCAGCCGTTGCAGCTGCCGCAGTCGTAATGGAGCACCCAGAGGCTCTTGAGCCGGGCCTTCTGTACCAGAGACATTAGATCACGCCTCCGGCGGCTAGGGCCGCTATGTTAAGCACTATCAATATGAATCCCAGGGCCCAAGTGGTCTTGAGCATCCGCTGCCAGGTGAGCCTGGGGTAGCTGTTGTCCACCACCAGGGCCACGAAGAACATGGCGAGGCCGACTGCGGCGCCTATCACCGGGTTCGGGGCCCAGAACAGGCTGAGGACCATGAGGGTTGTGGCCACCTTGGCCCAGTGGCCCACCTCGACTAGCGCCATTGTGTAGCCGCTCAGCTCCGTGTAGACGCCCCGGACCAGCTCCTGGTGGGCGTGGCCGCTGCCGCTCACGTCGAAGGGGCTCTTCTTCATCTCCACAACCAGCACAAGCTGCAGAGCCACCAGGGCCGCGGGCAGCACTAGAAGAAGGGGCTTCCCGTAGTCTAGGACTCCCTGCACCGTGAAGCTGCCGGTAACCATGAACACGGCCACGTAGGCCAGCAGCATGACGGGCTCATAGCTAAGCATGCTGAGGAACTCGCGGCGCGCCCCCAGATAGCTGTACGGGCTCTTCGCGTTCAGAGCAGCCACAGTGAGGCAGACGTCCGCTAGGGCGGTTACGAAGAGCACCAGTAGCAGATCCTGCCTGAAGGTCACCATCCCTGCGGCAACCAAGGCGAAGCCCAGGTAACCGAAGGCCAGCACAGGCTGCAGCGGGCTCGCTATCATTGGCTTCTTAGCCCACAGCTTTATGACATCGTAGAAGGGCTGAAGCAGCGGCGGGCCCACGCGCTCCTGCATGCGGGCAGTCAGCTTCCTGTCCACCCCGGCTAGGACTCCACCCATGAGGGGAGTAGCCAGGGCAAGTATAAGGCTGATTATCGTTGAGGCTGCGTCCATTAAATTATCACCACCAGAAACAGGAGGGCCATTATAAGTATACCCGCCCCAACGGCCAGCCTGTCCATCCTGCCCTCGTCGATCTGGGAAGCCAAGTAGAGCCCTGAGACCTTCACGGCCACCTCAGAGTCGGCCGTGGTCATGAACGTGACAGGCTTGTCCGCCACGTTCTCTCCGCCCAAGTAGGGCGGCGACAGGGAGCCTCCCTTGCTCCTTGCCACAGATGCGCCTACCAGCATTACTGCTAGGACAGCGGCCCAGAGGGGCCACACCGGGAAGGTTGTGAATCCCAGGTCTATAGCGTAGCCTGGCGTGGTCACAACCTGCGGGTAGACGGCCACGAGTATGGGGTTAACTACGTCGTCCACGACCAGGGCTGCCCCGATGCTCACCAGTATGTTGAGGCCCAGTAGCGTGTACAGCGCCAGCTTGTACGGCGCCTCAAGGTTCTCCTCTTTCCTCTTCTCCAAGCTGTTGGGCAGAACCGTGAGGAACCCAAGCCATTTGGCGTAGTAGAAGGTGGTTGCGGCGCTCCCCAAGGCCACAAGGACTACTAGGGGGAGCCCTATCAGCAGGGGCGTGGATGCAACCGCGTCCACGGCAACCCACTTGCCGATGAGCATCCCGAAGGGGGGCAGGAACATGCTGATCATACCTATGATCATGACCATGCTAGTCAGAGGCATCCTGCCAAGCAGCCCCTCCCAGTCCTCGATGTTCCTGCTGCCTATCTTGTTCTCCACCACGCCGGCCCCCATGAAGAGGAGGCCCTTGGCGACGCTGTGGAAGAACAGCAGTGTCAACGCGGCGCTGATGCTGAGCCCCGTGTTGAGGCCGATGCACAGGATGATGAGGCCCAGGTTGCCTATGGTGCTGTAGGCCAGCACCCGCTTAGAGACGCTCTGCCTGATGGCCAGGAAGCTAGTCACCACGAAGGTGACCACGCCGCCCAGGGCTATCACGTAGGATAGCGAGGTCCCCTGTATTGCGGGGGCTATCCTAAGCAGCATGTAGACGCCCGCGTTCACCATGGTGCTGCTGTGGAGCAGCGCCGAGACGGGCGTGGGCGCCACCATGGCTCCAAGGAGCCAACTGTGGAACGGGAACTGGGCCGACTTTGTGAACGCGGCCAGAGCCATCAAGGCGAAGCCTAGGAGCAGCAGCTGGCTCTGGGGCGCAGCCATCAGCTCAGTGAGGGCGATGCTGTGGACGGCGTTGTAGCCTACGAACATGGCGGCCACGAAGCCGACGCCTCCCACCAAGCCCATCCAGAGGGCAGTGACGGCGTTCCTCTCCGCTTCTTCCGTGCCGTCGTGCCTGATGAGCTCGTAGCAGCACAGGGTGGTGACCTCCCAAAAGAAGTAGAGCCAGTAGAGGCTGTTGCTATAGACGAGGCCATTCATGGCCCCGAGCAGCAGTATCATGTAGAAGAAGAACCGGCCCTGCCTGCTACTATCTAGGTGCAGGTGGTGCTCATGCTCATTCATGTAGCTCAGGGCGTAGATGCAGACGATGCTGCCCACCACGTTGATTATGAGAGTGAGCAGCGTGGACAGGCCGTCCACGACCAATACGCTCTCCACGTGGGCCCCCTTCACGACGAACTCGAAGTAGGCCACGGGCAGGAGCTGCAGCAGCGTCAAGCCCAGCACCTGGGGGCTCCGAGTCCTATAGCCCACGTAGAGGAAGTAGGCCAGTAGGGCGAAGTCAAGCGCCAGAACCGCCGTTCCGTAGACGGGGGCCGGCGAGAACTCTACTCCACCCCCCAAGTAGAGGAGGATGGATGAAACTATCAAAACTATTGAGGTTAAGGAAACGATGCCGGTACGTATCCGCTTATCGTTCAGCACCAGCGACGCAAGGGCCGCCACAGCGGGCAGTCCTACGTTCACCGCGACGAGTGTCTGAGGGTTCAACCGTTTATCCCCGGGGATCCATTAGTGGTGTCGACTACCACCGGTTTTACCTAGCCTCGACGGCTACTTGGGCCGCCTGTACGTCCCAGACGTCGTTGTCCTTGTAGTTCACCAAGTCGGTGATCTTGCAGTGCAGGATCTTCCTCTTTAGGCCCAGGTGGTCGAAGACGTGAAGTGTACCCGTGTCCTGCCCTCCCTCCGGTAGGAACATAGCGTAGCCCCTGGGCGGCGTCCCGCTTATGGCGAAGAACACTGCGCCCACGCTGCTCCCGGCGCAGGGGCTCTTATGGATGAACATGTTACGGAGGGTCTTGTCCATCTGGGTCTCTAGGATTATGTCCTGAACCTGCTTGATCGTTACTTCCTGCATCTACATTCTACTTCCTTACATCGTTCTTGAGAGAGACGTCTCTGGCCGCCAAGACCTGATCCACGGACGGTACTCCGTTTTTACCGCGCAACTGGTCCAGGACGGACTCCTTCTGAGCCTTCTTAAGCATCCTCCTCTGCTCGCACTCCTTGGCGACGAGCCTCTGCAGCAATGCGCTGTCACGCTCAGCGATGTTCATCGCCAGGCGCACCCCAGCCTCGCAGTCGTTGCAGACAGTGTCCACCAGGTGGAAGATATTGTTCTTGTACGTGATGAGGCTATCGTAAAGCTTCTTGAACTCCACGTCCATCTCCTGTGTGCTCATGCCGGGCCCGAAGAAGACGAGTTCCTCTTTCTCTTTGACTACCATTTCTTGCCTTCCTCCTTCACTGGCAAGTAGTATATAGGGGTTCAATATAAAACGGATTTACATATGGGGCATCGAAAATGTTAAAAAATGCCACTGTATATGATGTGGGATGGTAAATGTTCTTGTTCTGTGGGAGGGAAAATGTTAACCTTTACTAGCTCAAAAAATGTGCAAAAGTGGTATTTATTTGGGAGAAAAGTATAAATTAATGCCGTCAGGGGTTGCATGAGATGTCAGATCTACTAGATGATGCGGATAACCTGAAACTGCTGGAGGAGCTGGTATCCGGGAACGCTGTGAGTGCCAACATCAGCGAGCTCTCCAGGATTCTGGGCAAGCACAGGAACACCATCAAGAACAAGGTGGAGGCCATCTTCGAGCACAACATTCTGGACCAGCCCATATACCCCTTCCACGGCCTCTATAGGGTCTACCCCGTCCTAGCCATCGTCAAGCTGGACATCCCAGACTGCAAGGACTGCACAGAAGGCATCATCAAGTGGATCACCGAGGACCCCCAGATCTTCGCCGCCTTCAGGGCCCGGCAAGGCGAGTACGACACCCTGCTCTTCACTTACCACGAGAACATCACCAGCTACCAGCTGTGGATGAGCAGCATCCCCAGCATCCTGGAGATCAACTACGGGGTTGACGAAGAGTACTCCAACTTTAAGTCCAGCACGGCCTACTTCAGCAACCAGCTCATGGTCAAGTATAACCCCAGCACAGGCATCAACCTCATCGAGCAGGACTACGAGCGGAACGGGGGCCTCAAGCTCAGGGGCTACGAGCTGGACGAGCTGGACCTGGACATTATTAGGTGCCTGGTGAACGGTAAGGGTGTTAAGACCAACCACACCCTCCTCTGCGAGAAGACGGGGCTCCACAGGAAGACCGTGGAGAAGCGCATAGACGCCCTCGTGGAGGATAGGCTGCTGTCGCCTCCGGTTTGCAGGTTCCCCAACTTCTTCGTGCCCCCAAACTACCTGTTGACCTACACGCTGGTCCAGTTCAGGAAGCTAGACGAGAGGATACTGAACGAGATCATCATCGACCCCAACATACCCATAGCCATCCAGACCATCCACGAGAAGTACAACATGCTCATCTTCGGCAATCACAGCAGTCTGGACGACCACCTCAGGTGGGAGGAGAAGTACCGCACTCTGTTCCCGGACAGCTTCGGCAGCGCCGAGATCACGTACCTGAGCCCCGAGATGACCATCAACTTCAACCAGCAGATAGTGAGCCTCAGCTACATCAGGAGCCGGCTTGGGGAGCCCGCCAAGATGGACTTGGGCGCCACTATCAGGCAGCTGGAGAGGGCACGCGCCAGGGTCCTCTACAACCTGCCCAAGGGCAGGTAGCCCCAAGTCACCCTGTATCTTTCACGTTTCCCCAAGCCAAACTATGAACGGCTCTTCTCGGGCCATCATGGTGGTGGCCGCCGTCATTGTGGTCGCCGCAGTCGAGTTCACGACGATGAACAGGCCCGCCGAGGATCCGGCGTTAATATTTCTTCACAACTGGTTTAAGGAGCCGACGACCCCTTGGGGGTATGCTTGAAGGCGTGGAGCTGGTCATCTACGACCTGGATGGCGTCCTCATAGACGCGACGGAGGCCATACTCAACAGCTTCAGGCTCACATTCAACGAGATCGATGCACCCCTGGACCCAGACGCCGTGGTGAGCAGGATCGGGTACAGCCTCATAGACATCCTCAGGGAGCTTCTGCCTCCCGAGCATCACGACAAGGTGTGGAGTCTGAGGGACCGCTACATCGTCCACTTCCAGGAGCAGGACATCAGGTATATGAGGCTCCTGCCCGGCGTAGCCGGTACCCTGGAGGAGCTGAGGGGGAGGGGCTTCAGGCAGAGCCTGGCAACTAATAAGACCACCAGCGAGGCGGATAGGATACTGTCGCAGCTCGGCGTCAGGGGCCTCTTGGACCTCGTCGTTGGGTTCATGGATGTGCCTAACCCCAAGCCGGCCCCCGACATGATCAACTTGACTCTTGAGAGGTTGGGCGTCGAGAGGGACAGGGCGGTCTTCGTGGACGACACCACGGTGGGCCTCACGGCAGGCATCGAGGCGGGTGTCAGGACCATAGGCATCACCACGGGCACCCACACGAGGCGTCAGCTTGCCACCGTGAGGCCTGACAGCATCATCGACAGCATCGCCCAGCTCACCCAGATGCTGGGCCACTGAGAAAGAAGAACGATTGATGGATTAAAAAAGGGGTTTGAGGAGGAGCTACTTCTCCAGCCCGCTCATCCTGCGGACCTGTCTCCCCACCTTCTCGATCTCCAGGGCGTCGCACTCGGCAAACAGCTTCTCGAACTTCTTGGCCCCCGCCTTACTCTCTGCGATCCATGCCTTGGCGAAGCTGCCGTCCTGGACGGCCTTCAGGGCCTTCCTCATGTTCTGCTCCACGTGGTCGTCCACGATCATGGGGCCGACGCTCATGCCGCCCCACTTAGCGGTGTCGCTCACGGCCCTGTACATGCCACCCAGCCCGCTCTTGTATATGAGGTCCACTATGAGCTTCAGCTCGTTGCAGACCTCGAAGTAGGCCAGCTCCGGCGGGTACCCTGCCTCCGTCAGCACCTTGAAGCCTCGCCTGATCAGCTGGTCTACGCCGCCGCAGAGGACGGCCTGCTCGCCGAAGAGGTCCGACTCTGTCTCGTCCTTGTACGTGGTCTCGATGACGCCTGCGCGGCCGCTGCCCAGCGCCTTGGCTATAGCCAGCGCCTTCTTGAGGGCCTGGCCCGAGGCGTCCTGGTGGACCGCCACCAGGCTCGGCACCCCGAAGCCCGCCTCGTACTGGCGCCTCATCTCGGACCCGGGGCTCTTGGGCGCCACCATTATGACGTCCACGTCCTTGGGGGGCTTGATCTCCCCGAAGTGGATGTTGAACCCGTGGGCGAACTGCAGCGCCTTACCCGGCTTCATGGCCAGAGCCACCTCCTCCTTGTAGACTGACGGCTGGACCATGTCGGGCATCAGCATCAGCACAACGTCGCCTCTCTGGGCGGCCTCCAGGTGGGTCACGGGCTTGAACCCGTCCTCCTGGGCCTTCTTCCAGCTCTTGCCTCCCGGCCTGAGCCCAACTACTACGTCGACTCCGCTGTCCCTCAGGTTGAGGGCCTGCGCTCTTCCCTGGCTCCCGTAGCCTAGGACGGCCACGGTCTTTCCCTTCAGTACCGACTCGTCTATGTCCTTGTCGTGGTATACCTTCACCATGTCTTTTCACCTAGAGCGTGAGCCGCCCCTTCTCCAGGGCGGTTACTCCTGACCTCGACATCTCAACGATGCCTATGCTCTTAACGTAACCTATGAACTGGTCCAGCTCCTCGGGCTCCCCGCTGACCTCGGCCACTATATGATCCTCGTCTATGTCCAGGACGAGCCCGTGCTGACCGTTTATGTACTTCAGCGCGTCCTCACGCGCCATGGGGTCGCTGGTGCCCAGCTTCACCAGCAGCATCTCCCTCCGCACCGTGCGAAGCGGGTCCAGGCGCTTCACTTTTATGACCTCCACCATCTTGTCCAGCTGGTCTAGGAGGTTGTTGAGGGTCTTGGGGTCCGCGTCCACGGTGATGGTCATCCTGCTGTACCTTGGGTCCTCCAGGGCGCCGACGGTGATGCTGTCTATGTTGAAGCCGCGGCGCCTGAACAGGTTGCTCACGTTGAAGAGGACGCCGGGCTGGTTCTCCACCAAGAAACTGACGGTGTGCACCTAGGCGCCCTCCATCAGCGTGTCCTTGAGCCCCATACCGGGGGGCACCATGGGCATCACGTTCTCCTCGGGGTCTATGGGGACATCGATGACGGTGGGGGCGTCCGCCTTAATGGCCCTCCGCACCGCGGACCTGAACTCGTCGTATGTGTGGACCCGGACCCCCTCGGCTCCGTAGGCGTCGGCCAGTTTAACGAAGTCGGGGTTCCCCTTCAGCTTCACGGCCGAGTACCTGCGGTTGTAGAATAGGCGCTGCCACTGGGCGACCATGCCAAGGACGTTGTTGTTCAGCACAACCACCACGACGGGGAGCTCCTCCTCCACCGCCGTGGCTAACCCGTTCTCCGTCATCCCGAAGCTGCCGTCCCCTGCGATGTCCACCACGGGGACCTCCGGCTTGGCCGTCTTGGCCCCTATAGACGCTGGGAAGCCCCACCCCATGGTGCCGAGGCCGCCGCTGGTTAGGAAGGTACGCGGCGCGTAGGCGTCGTAGTGGAGGGCAGCCCACATCTGGTTCTGCCCCACCTCCGTGGTCACTATGGCGTCCCTGGGGAGCTCCTGCCGCAGAGCCCTGATGACCTTCGGGGCCCTCAGGTATGGGGGCCTCTCGCCGCCGTTCTCACCCATGTCGCACCTGAACTCGTGGATGCGTTTGCTCCACTCTGGGCTCGTCTTCGCCGTCCTCAGGACCCGCACCCTGTCCAGGAGCCCCTGGAGGGCCAGCTTGGCGTCCCCAACCACCTTGGTCATGGTCTCCACGTTCTTGTCGATCTCGCTGCGGTCGATGTCCACGTGGATGACCTTGGTGTTGGGCGCGAACTCGCTGATCTTGCCCGTGGTCCTGTCGCTGAACCTGCTGCCGACGACCAGGAGCACGTCCGACTTAGGGACCATCATGTTGGCCTCCATGGTGCCGTGCATCCCGCACAGGCCCAGGCTGAGGGGGTGGTCGCCCGGTATGGCTCCCTTGCCCATGAGGCTGGTCGCGGTCGGCGCCAGCAGCAGCTCGGCGAGGGCCACGAGCTCCCTGCTGGCCCCAGCCGAGATGACTCCGCCTCCCGCCATGATGATGGGCCTCTCCGCCTCGGCCAGTATCTTGGCGGCCCAGTCCAGCTCGTCTGGCCTGGGCGTCCCGTTCACCGTGTACCCTCTGAAGCTGACCTTCTCGGGGAACGTGATGTCGGCGGACTCGGTTGTGCAGTCCTTGGGTATGTCCACCAGCACAGCGCCTTTGCGGCCCGTGTTGGCCACGTAGAACGCCTTCTTCACTGCCTCAGGTATCTCCTTGGCCGACATGGCCTGGATGTTGTACTTGGTGACGCTGGCCGAGACCCCTATGATGTCGCACTCCTGGAACGCGTCGCTGCCGAGGACGGCCCTGTTCACCTGGCCCGTGATGGCAACCACCGGGCTGCTGTCGATCTGGGCGGTGGCCAGCCCCGTGACCAGGTTTGTGGCGCCCGGTCCGCTCGTGGCCATGCAGACGCCCACCTTGTTGAGGACCCTGGCGTAGCCGTCGGCCATGTGGGCTGCCCCCTGCTCGTGCCTCGCCAGTATGAACCTCATGTCGCTGTTCAGTAGCTCGTCGCATATCGGGATCAGTGAGCCTCCGCTGATGCCGAAGATGTGCTCGGTGCCCTCCTTCTCGAGGGCCTTGACGAGGGCCCGGGAGCCGGTCATCTCAGTCATGTTTAGCCAGCTCCCACACCCTGCTGAGGCGGTACCCCGGCTGGGCTCCGCCGTATTCTGGTTCTCGGACGCCGTAGAGGCTCCCCTTGGCGTGGTTCAGTCGTTTGGGTCTACGACAGAATAAAACGATACCCCATTTAAGCCCCCTCCGCGAGGGGGTTGACAAAACAATACCCCATTTCGTGTTACCCCTGTAGATGTATCATGATGGGTCAGAAGAACGCATAAAAACCTTCCTACGTCACGGGCCCCTACGTTTGCATGGGAACTCCTGCCCTCACCACCGTTATATTAGCTGAGGGCCGATATACTCTGAACGATAATGGTTGAGGAAGTTCCCCATCAGAAATATATCATCCAGGAGATGACCTCCCCCGAGGTCAGGGAGGCCATGAAGGAGACAGGCATCGTCATAGTCCACGTGGGCTCCATGGAGCAGCACGGGCCCCACCTACCCATCAGGACCGACACCACCATAGGCTTTGAGGTGTCCAGGAGGGCGGCCGCCAAGTTCTACCAGAAGACGGGTAGGAGGGTGCTGGTGGCGCCCAGCATACCCTTCGGCATGAGCCTCCACCACATGGCCTACCCTGGAACCATATCGCTTCAGCCGGAGACCCTGGTCACCGTCATGACGGAGGTCTGCCTGGGCCTGGCCAGGCAGGGCTTCAAGAAGATACTCATAACCAGCAGCCACGGCGGTAACATGATGTGGACGGACATGGCGGCCCGGAAGATATTCGACCAGACAGACGCCAAGGTGCTTCTCCTCAAGACCGTGTGGACCAAGAACAAGGACGACGACTGGACCAAGTATCTAAAGTCCGGGATGAAGGGGAGCGGCCACGCCGGCGAGACCGAGACCAGTATAATGATGGCGCTGGGCGCACCCGTGCGCCTGGACGTGATGCCCCATGAGCCCACCAAGTGGAGGACGCCCCTGCCCGACTTCTGGGCGCACGGCGAGGAGCCCAAGATAAGCGGCCTCAGCTCCATGGGCACCTACAACGTAGAGAACGTGTGCGACGGCTACATGGGTGACCCCACCCACGCATCGGCCGAGACAGGCGAGAAGATACTCGAGAACTGGAGCAACAACATCCTGGAGCTCCTGCTCCAGTACGACAAGCTCTAGGACACACTACACCCTTTCAACGCAAGTCCTGTGGCACATCATCTCACCAATCAGGGCTCACCGACAAGTAATTCCTGCCTGACCACCGCTTTGCACGCGCCGCCTCGTTCGAAGCACTTTAATGCCAAGGGGCGCCGAGATAGGTGCATTGGACGAGGAAAAGGAGCCCCAGAGCGACAAGAAGCCCGGCCCGGTAATCACGAGGCGTGAGAGGCTCATCCTGTCGATTGGCGACCTTCTCATGATCATCATGATCATAGTGGACCTGCTGTATCTGAGCGGCTTCATACAGCTGAACAGCGGCGACATACTGGCCTTAACCGTCATCGTCCTGTCCATCTCCTTCGTGGTTTACCAGATGAAGAAACGGATCCGTAAGAGGACCGCCAGAGAGCTGAGTGAAAAATAGTGGGGGCTGGGGCTACAGCTCCAGTATCTCGACGTTGGCCCTCGGGACCACCACGATCTCGCCGCCCTCCAGCTCCACCTCGACGACCCTGACGCCTGAGCCTGTCTCAACCACCTGAAGCTCCACTATCAGGTTGTGGACCTTGCCCAGCATGCCGAAGTAGGGCTGCCGGATTATCCTGATGGGCGTCCCCGGCCTCATGCCGCCTGAGAGGGCTACCGCTTCATCCTCGGGGGCCCTCCTATCGTGGGGTATGATCACCTCGGGCCTCATGACGCCGGCCCTGATCTGGGTGGCGCCGTTGATGGCCGCCGTGTAGCCCTCGAACTCCTTGAGGAGCTCGAAGGTCCTGGGGCTCATATCCATCTCGCCGAAGCCCTCCGTGATGATGAGCGTCGTGCCTATGTCCTCGTGGCCCGTGATGGCCACGCCTATCTCGAAGCCCAGCATCTCTATGAGGTCTGTGTCCTTGACCCCCCCTACGACGATGCCTGCGACGCCCACCTCCCTGGCCTTCACGAGGGCCTCCTTGGTGGCCTGTGAGCCGCCGACTATGATCTTTCCCTTCTGGTCTGGTGTTATCAGGTCGGGTGTGAGGCGCTGGCTGGGCGAGTCCACGACCACGTGTACTGTGCCCTGGGTCTCCCCGCCGACACCGAAGATGCCCTGGATGAAGGCAGCGTGGGTCTCTATGACGGCGCCCTCCTTGGGCATCACCTCCACGACCCTCCCCTTGATGTAGGAGTCCACCATCACCGAGACGGGGTTCTCCCGGATAATGATCTGGCCCGAGATGTTGGAGATGGTCTCCACGAAGCCGTCTATGGGGGAGAGCACCCAGTTCTTCATGAGCCCGAAGAAGGCGTTGTAGCCCGCGATGGGCTCATCCTTCTTCAACTGGTCGCCCACCTTCTTCTTCA
>JADDYB010000410.1_pt1 | contig 13583 bp, 21 predicted proteins | sample 8641941 | NCBI WGS metagenome assembly JADDYB01 (sample SAMN16275377, study PRJNA637457) | freshwater sediment metagenome | isolation source: Lake Kineret sediment | place: Israel: Lake Kineret | collected 2013
GATCTTGACGCGCTCGCGCTTGGCGATCGGCATCGCATACGAGTAGAGGGTACGCCCATCCGTGTGCAGCCGGCTGATCGCCATATTAGGTGGAGATACGTCACGGGCCGTCTTGCCCGCAACAAACGCTTTGATGATTCTCTCGTGTGCTTTCCTCATTTGGGACCTTTCCGGCATCTTCCGGGCATCTTTCCCCGCCCGAGTTGGCCTCTTTTGTTTCGCGTCTTGTCATCTAACTTACCCCGTCCCGTCTCCCCGCTACACCTGAAACCTATTGCAGATAGCGTGCCAGCCATCTAAACCGCATCTATCCCAATGAAATCAAGGGTTTAGATGCCATTTTAGATGCAAAGCGCCAGGATTCCTATTTTCCCGTGAGGCGATTTTGTATCACAAGGTGGGGCGTTTTTGTATCACAAACGGCTTTACGCGCCATGTAAATGGCGTCTTTCCGGGGCTTTCCGGCCGGCACGGTATCTGCAATAGGCATCTAATACAGCATCTAACGGGACACAAGACGCCGAAAAGGTGCAAAGCGGCAAGGAAAGGCAACGCGACATGGCAAAGCTCAACACCACCAAGGATACGACGATGACCAAGACCGCGACCAAGGGATGGGACTACGAAGTGATCAACGGCACCAGGAGCCGCCCGGCCGGGTACATCGGCACCTACTCGACGCGCAAGGAGGCAGAGGAGGCCCGATTCAAGCTCTGCCGGATGGGCGGATACATCACCCGCAGGAGCGGCAAGTAGCCACCTCCCCGCACGTCCACTGGCCGCAGGGTGTACGCTTCGACGTAGCCCTTCCGCCCCCCCGCGCCTCGTGCGCGGTCTGTCGCCGACCACTCGACGGCGGACCGGGACCGAGGACGAAACCACCACCACCAAGGATACGACGATGACGACGAACGATATAGACACCCTGTACGACTCACGCACGAACGAGCCGTTGACTCCCGCCGAGCTAGGGATTCCCGAGGAGCGCTACGACGAGCTTGTCGAAGAAAGCGCTGCTCTGGGAGACGGGAATCCGGGGCACATCATCATCGGAGAAACAGGGCGGCGCGTGTACGCCAGTTACTAGCTCCCGCGTCGGTAGCCCTCCCCGACCACTCGGAGGGGGCCACGGGCGAGGAGCCCACCGGCCGGGAGGTACCCGGCAGACCACAGCGGCGGACCGGGACCGAGGACGAAACCACCACCACCACCACCGAGGAGACGACGATGAAACTACGCTGCGTCGAAACAGGACGAACGACGCGCATCAATTACGAAGGAAATACCATGCGAACATCAAAGCGAGAACTAGCGCGAGACGCGCAACGAATCCGGGACGCAATCAAGCGACAACAAGAGGGCGAAGCGCGAAGGCAGCGTTACGTACAAGAGATCACTAAGGCGATCGATTCGGCGCTCGCGCGTATGTTCCGCGGCGATGAAAATGCGTTTTATCTCTACTTCAAACGGCACGGTCTGGAATTCCGCGCATTCTCAGAAATGGACGATACCACAGGGTTTGAACTGGTAACCGGCGAGCGGATCTCAGGATTCAAGACGCGTGAGCAATTGCTCGCTTGGGCGCGCCCCCTTTGTGATCGTTGTCCGGTTTTACCCGTCAAGGTATAAGGTATCAGGTGGAAGGAGAACGATTGATGCGACAAGATCCACATACCGGAATGAAGACCCCGTGGGGTAAGGCGCAAGACTGCAATCAACTCGGCGAAGGGATCTGGCGTGTGCATACCGCTGGACACGGCGGCGTGAAATTGAGCGCCAAGCGCAACCGGGAAATGCCGGAACGGTTCCGCAACGCTAGCGGCTGGTACGAGGAGGATTGCGCCTCCGCGTTGGTGGTAATCTCGATCGGGCACGAATGGGATCGTGTGCGCGATCGGCCGATCTTCCGTCCCGAGCAAGTGACCGACGCGCACAAGATTGCGCGCGATTACTTCCCCGATCAATACGAGGCCGTTTTCCATGTCGTGGTACGGCCCGAGGACAGCAGCGTGCGCCGCGCACAGATCGCACGCGCGCAATTCAAAGATCACTGGATCGGGTACTCGGCTGTCGCGACGGATGTAGGTATGGTGAAAGTGACCTGCCGGCAAACGCCCGAGGGTGAATCACGCGTCTACCTAGTACCCGTCGAGGAGTATCGCAATCGCACCGTGATCGGGTGTATTTGTGCAGACCCGCACGGCGCTTCCGTTTACGAGCGTTTGGAGTAGTAGACCCGCTCGCACGTAGCAATCCGTGTGCAAATTGAGGAAAGGGGCAAAATCATGCAAGCAATCGTGACGAAATACCTAGAACCCAGTAACGCGAAAGGCTCGCGCGTAAGCGCGCGCATGACGGACGATCTAGTTTGGCGAACCGCGCAAGTGATAATCGAATGGGATTCTGCGCTTTCAGCCGATCGCAACCACATAGCAGCGGCACGTGCATTGCTGCGCAAGCTTGGATGGGAAGGTGTATGTGTGGGCGCGGTCGGGCCCGATGGCGGTCGCGTGTTTGTCCCGCGATCCTCAAGTCTCACTTTTCGCGTGCGGCGCAATGTAGCGAAAGCGCGGGGGAACGCATGACCACGCGCAAAAAGTCACCCAAACAACTACAGGCGCAGATCAAGCGCGCCATCGCGGGCGCGAACGTGGTTCAACAGTGGGCCAGCCGCGCCGATGAATTGATCACGCTCGCCGAGGTCAACATGATCGCCGAGGTTCAGAAACAAGCCACGGGCCTGTGCGAGCAATGGGCGCGCGTCGCTTCGATCTTGCGAACGCAGCAAAAGCGGCAAACGGCTGGCGCGCTCATCAAGCGCGTGCGGAAAGCGCTCGGATACACGTACGCCTAAACATTCGGTACGCTATAAAGGATTCAAACATGGCCATTCAATTGTCAGATTCCAGTAGGATCACGGTAGGCTCGCTCATGCATGGCAAAACCTTTCGACTTTATGCGCGGCACATGAATCGATTGGACGATATATTCGTCAATCTAAACAGCATGCGCCCCAATGACAAGATCGTGGTGGTCAAACTTTAGGTTGTGCAGTTCCCGCGTCGGTGGCGCTGCATTCACCGGAGTGCACCGCCACGGGCGAGGAGCCCGCCAGGCTGGCAGGTGGCCAGCGAGACAAGAGCGGCCAGGTGGCCGCGGAAACGGAACCCATTGACGATCGAGACAATCGACCAACCAAATGGCATTCACCTCAAGGTGCGCGCATCGACCGGCACAGCTCGGGCAGGGAAGCAATGGATCCCCGTCCCATCAGACGGAGTACCGGCAGATCTGCTCAGCGCTGTTGTCAGGTATCTCGACACCTGCGACGTGCGACGGCCGGATCATCTGTGGCTAGAGGTCAATGCTGCCACGTGGGACAGCGTGCGCGACGAGATCACGGCGATCACGGCGAAGGCGGCAGTGCTCCGCGCAGCGGCGACGGAAAAATGGCGAGCGGGCGCCGCGCGCTACCTCGCTGGGGCTGATGTCTCGGTCGATTGCGTCGACGCCAACGGCAATCGCAACGGCCCGCTTACGCGTGCGCACATAGAGTATGAGTCATTTCGTAGCGTCGATGTCACCGAGGCCGAGCAGCTAGCAGTGGTCGCGGAGTACCAGCGACGCAAAGCGGAGGCCGACCGCAAAGCGGAGTCGGCGAGGCTAGCGGCGCGGGGCGCGGTGGTGGCCATCCTTTCGCGCATCCTGGCCGGGGAGGGAGTGATCCACTATGAGCGGTTGAAGATCAACGGCCGTGAGTATGAACGTCATCTATTGACCGCCGAGGAAAAGGCGCTGGTCGCCGCGGAGGCGGGGCGAAGGGAAAAAGCGGAAACCGCGATCAGGAAGGCGAAGCTGGATGCGCGCGAGGCGGATCGCAATAACTGGATCGCCGAGCACGGCAGCTCGCGCCTGCAAAAGTGCGTGGCGCAGGGGATCAAGTATGAGGGCATCTACAATTCCGAGCGGCTAGCGCACGATTTGCCCGGGTGGGAATTCTGGGGTGATGTCGTCGAGAACGAAAGCAATGATGCGATCAACCCCACTGAGGAGCAGATCGACGCGCTGATCGCAGCCAGGGAGACGTGGCCGAACGGTGACGTACGATTGCGCTCGATCTGGGTGGGCGAGGAGGATGTGGAGCCGGATTACTCCACGGTCTTAATGATGGATTGCCCGTGGAACGGCTCAGTAAGCGTGCTCAAGAGACTGTAGACCCACTACCCGCGCCTCGCGCGCGGTCTGCGCCTCACGGGACGTAGACCGAGGACTTGACGAGGCAAGGCCAGGCGAGGCGGGCGGGGCGCGGCAGGCGAGGCGGGGTAACGCGGGGCGGGGCGGGGCGGGGCCAGGCATGACATAACAAAATGCGTTTTGTGATCGCATCGGCGTACGTACACGTGCGCCGATGCGTTTTCTTGCAGCGGCTTGCGATTTCGCTTGACGGACGTGCGCGCGCACTCTAATGAGAAAAGCGACAATTGTGCGACACGCACCATCCAATCTAGGAGGAAATCCGCATGGCCACATCAGTCCCGAAAGTGAACAAGCGCCCCAAGCCGCCCGTGCCCACGGGCAAAGCACCAAACGCCAAGGACAAGGACAAGAAAGCACGCAAGCCGCGCAAGCCCGCGCTCGAACGCGCGGTCAAGACGGTTTCCACGCTCGAACGGAAGTGTGGCGCCTTCGCGAAGAACGTTTCACGCTGGCGTGCGCAGGATTCCAGTCATGTGGAAACCGTCAACGACTTGAAGGAACGCGCCCTGCAAATCAAGACGTTGGTCGAGGGTGCAGCCGCGAACGTTGGCGATCTAGTCGACGCTGGCGCTGTCATCGAAACCGCGGGTGGCGGTAGCGGTGGACGTAGGCCGATGACGATCGGCGATGGCGTCACCCTGCGCGCGAATCGGTATGCGGCTGCCATCCACGGCCCCAACGATTTCGAGATCGTGGACATGCACGAGCAGTTCTACCAGATCAAGTCGCGCACAAACGGCGAGAAGCACTATGTGCCGCGCCAGTGGATCAAGCGCCAGACCGATGACGACGCATCGGCCGTTGTAGGCGACGCGGGGGCCGACGATTAGACCGGGTACGAAACAACTCGTCCGAAGCGTCCACCTCGTTCGCTTCTGTCTGCCCTCGCCCTGCACGCAAAATCAGGCCGTGGCCGTTATCGACTGCGGCCTGGTTTGCGGGCATACGCTGCGCGTGCAGAGTTTCGGCGCGTCGGCGTACAGGGCACGCGATGGTAGACCGTCGCTGCCCGCCACGATGATATGTCCGGTTTGCTCTCGGGGGATTTGTGCATGCACAACTGTGCGCAATGCCGGCGTGCCATAAAAGGCGCCTACTTCGAGATCATTCACCATCGCGCGCAAGGCGCTGTGCGCGCGGGCGTGGTGTGCTCGACGGCATGCCTACTCCACTGGGCGTTGGCCTACAGCGGGTTTTTGCTTCGGCAAGGCTTGCGAGGCGCAGAGGCCGCGTTGCTACGCGCGCTTGCGCCTTCGAAGAAATAGCACGGCGGCGCCGACAGCTACCGCACCACCGAGGACGTAGAGCGGTGTACGGCTCGGTGATGGGCGAAGTAGCGCGGCTTGTGCTTGCGCGCGCTCTGCGGTTTGACGGATGAATGCTACAGGATCATTAGCGGCGAGCATCATCGCAGTCCTCGTTTCTTGAGCAAAACAACGGCCAATCCAACGACAGCGGCAGCGCCGACGCCGAGGGCGATTTTGTTGCGCCCGAAAAAGCCTTCGCCTGCGCTCGGGGCTTCGGTCGGCATCGCGGGACCGATTGCCGTGGCGGCGGCCTCGGGCATGGCGGCCGGGGCAGCGGCGGGAAGCTGCTCCGCAACGGCTTGTGCGGTTTCGCGTGCAATGGCTTGTGTTGCGACAGCCTCTTGCGTGGCGGCCTGCGTGGCTTCACGCGCGGCCGTTGCCGTGGTTACTTCCTCGCCCGCAGCGACGCGGTCTTGTGTTCCGGCGTCGGCTTCGAGCGCTTTGGCGTGAGCTTCGAGCTTCGCGGCCTGCGCGGGTGTTGCCTGGCGTGCGTTAGTGCGCAGCTTGGCCGCAGCCTTGCGAAGCGCGGTGGCGTTGAATTTGGCCATGGCCGCTTTTTGCTTTGCGGTGGCTGCTTTCTTGACGGCGGCAGCTTTCTTCACCGTCGCTTTTTTCTTGGCGACGATCTTCGCGCCGGCCTTGGCAACGACTTTCTTGGCGATCTGGGCTTTGATCACGGTGGCCGGCGGGGGCACCGTTCCACCGCGGCGGCGGATCTCACCCTCGATCAAAGCTGCCAGCGCGGCGGCCGTGGTCTTGACCCGCGCAGCGGTCAGCTTCTTGTACGCGGCCGGGGCTCCGGTGACGTACTTGGTGAAGGCCAGCGACGCCGCTGTCGCGGTCTTCGCACCCGGAACGCCGTCGACTTTGACGGCGCTCAGGGTGCTATCCTTCACGATCGCACCAAGGGCAACCAAGGCCGTTTGCAGACGCGCGCCAGCCCCGGACGACACTGCGCCAAGTTCAACTTCTGCCAAAGAACCGAACATCATTGGTTGGACCTCGATAGCGAAATGTTGCGAAGAAGGACGGATTGAGAACGCGGTCACCCTCGGGCGCGCTTATACGTGCGCACGGCGCGCTTCTGGGTGCGGCTGCCTGCGCAGCGCTGGAGTTCCGTCATGCATTTCTTGCCAGCGGCGCGCATCGAGCCGGTAGCTTTGAGCGTTTCTTTCTGACAGGTGCGGAAGCGGGCTTTGCAAGCCGCGGTGAAGCGAGGTGAACCCTTGCGCTTGCGACAGGTACGGACTTTGGGACAGGGGCGGCAATTGCGTCGTTTGGCCATGGTGAATCTCCTTGACAGCCACGGTAGCGCGAGCATGCCGGTTAGGGCAAATTCTTGGGCATGTATGCGCGCTGCACGTTCACGAGTTGAATGTTGCCGTCGCGAAGCGTGATCGTCACTTGCCCGTGTATCTTGTCGGCCATCAATTGCAGCACGAGCCGAAACGCTTTTTGCAAATCGGCTTGTTGTGCCGCTGTTGGCGTGGGCGCGATGTTCGACATTTAACGTTGCCACCAACGACGTACGGCCCACGTGAGCAGCACACCAACCCCTGCACCGAACAGGTACGGCAACCACGCGCGTGCTGTTTCGCTACCGCGATCGTTCAACGCGAAGATCGGCGCGCCGAAACCAGTGGGGATCGGAAGATCAAATGTGCCACCGTCGGGAAGTTTGAGTGCGCGTTTGCTCATAGCTGATCCAATCGAAAATCTTGGTACTTCGCACGAGGCGGCTCGATACCAAAGCGCGCGAAGTCTTGACGGCTGCGCGCCAGTGTGGTGTCGAGCGCGATCCAGCGATCCGTGCGCCCCTTGGGCAACCCGACCATACAATAGATGTGATCCCAGGTTATGCCGCGATTCGAGGTGATGCGCGCCTTTGCCTGGAATCCGTTGATGATCGCCAGGGCCGCGTTCAAGACCGTGTGCCCATCGCAGTCCTCGGCGCCCATTTGAAGGGTGCGCAGTGGCGAAGAGAAGGTGTCGACGCCAGCGACATCGCCCGCATAGCGCACGTTCTCGATGGTGAAGCGGTAGATCGAGCGCAGCTCGCAGGTCACATCGCGAGCTGTACAGCCCCGAGTGACCTGCCGAGCGAGATAAATAAGTTGTGGGGATCGCACGCCGTTGTCGGAATCCCAGCACAGCTTGCGGAGCAACCGCACGCGTTCGTCGAGGCTGTTGCCCATGTTGTAGGCGGTCAGGATTGGCGATCTCACGCGCTCAGGATGCTTCTTTGACAACGCAGGGTCAAATTGTCAGGATGGTTGCCATGCTGCACTCCACCACCCCGGAACTCGGTTTTGGTTTCCGCTCCATCGGGCGCTTCGCGAAGAAAGCATACAGCACGGCCGCGATGCCGATTCGTGCAGCGGCTCGGGTCGCCAACGTGACGGCCGCCTCGCTCTGTCGCGACGGAAAAGCCGTCACTGGCGATGCTCAATCGGCGTCGTTTTGTCGAGCAATGAAAATGAAAGACAGTGTGCGCGTGCGCAAGTATTTGCCGGCCGCGGTTCAACAGGCCGCGCGGCGTGCGGCAGCCGCACGGCGAACCTACTCGCAAGTGCGAACCGCGGCCACGCAGTCTGGACTCTCCGCTGCGGACATCGAGTTGCTTGCAAGTCTGCATGGCACCGATCCAAACGATCTGTCGTTTGCCCTCGCGGGTGTCGATTCGGGAGAGTTGGGTGCCTTCACCACGGGCGACGCTCTTGCAGCGGCACCGATTGCGGTTGCCGTTGCGGCGGGACTCTGGATGCTCACGCGCGGCTAGGAGCAACATGCAGAACACGGAACTCGGTTTCGGCTTTCGTTCGATCGGCCGCGGTATCAAGAAAGCCGGTAAAGGCGTTGTGAAGGTGAACGTTGTCGCCGTCAAAATGGCGACCAAGCTCGCGCTTTTGCCGCTCAGGTATTTGGTGCAAGCTGCGACCAAGATCGGGCGCACGCTTTGTGCGGCACCGCCGCAGCTCTTGGAGCAAGCCGCGCGACAAGCGAACGTCGATCCGAAATTCATTCCGCTTTTCTGCACAGCCGTGCGCGAGAACAAGCTCGGGATTGGATCGATCAGGCGCATGCTGCCGCCCGCGCTCAAGATCGCCTCGAAGATGGCCGCTGCCGGCGCGTTCCCTCCGATCGTGCCAGTGCTCCAGGTCGTCAGGCGCATCCCCTACGTGAGCAAATTCGCTGGCGCGGAAATGGATCTCGGTTCCCACGCTTCCGACCTCCGCAAGATCCGCCCCGCGGTCGACGCCATGGAAATGATGGCGCTGTCGGATCACCTCGGCTTGCTCGGCGATGCCGATGTGGCTGCGTTGGGCCTCTCGGATGAAGATCGCGCCACCATGCAGGGTTACCTTGCCGCTGCGGCAACGGGCTCGGGCAGAAATTGGACATCTTTTGGTGTGCTCGCGATCATGCTGGGTATCGGGTTTTTCATCGGTTGGCGTCGTAAGTAGGCGGAACGTCTAGGGTTTTCACGAGGTAGAATAAACCCGTCGTGCCGCACGTCCGATCTGTCAAAATGGCATGGTCGTGGTGGAATAGTGCAGGTGCGGAAAACCCTCCCTCCGTTGCGCATGTGCAACCGCTTTTCCGGCTGCGTGGTGCAGTTAACACCTGCGCTATTTCACCGCGACGATGCGAATAGGAGGCTCGATATGCGTACTGTTTTCGTTTCGATCATGATGCTTTCGTTGGGTTGTGCAGGTGAGACGACGGGTTTGCGTTTAACGTTGGGCGATGCCGGTGGCGAGGCCGCACAAGTATCGCTTTCGGATGCCGCCGCGATCGACACCGAGGCGACGATCGATGTGGGTGCCATCGATCAAGGTGAAGCGGCCTTCGCGCCGGTCGATGCTGGGCGCATCGACGCCACGCCGATCAACTGCATTCAGCGCGTGATCGATAACGGTTATTCGAGTTGCGCGCCGGGCGATCCATATCGAACCGCTTGCGACACCTGCACGAGCGATCGCGATGTGGTAGCGGCTTCGGCGTGCCGCGCACAGATCGATTGCTTGCTAAAACACCCGATCTGCGATGTCGATTGCTACACGCGATGTGTATCTGTCGGTGGCGAGATTGCCAACGTGTGCGTCTACAAGATCGTGACCGCGTCCTGCGGCGAGCAGCTTTGGCACCCTGGCGCGTCTTGGGGATGTCAAAAAGCCCCGTAGTTTCCTACAGGGCTTTTCGTGTTAGCGCGTGTGTGCGGTGTTAGCGCGCGATCGAGTGGTTGAATCGGATTTCGAGAATAGCGCTCGTGTAGTTCCCGAGCACGGTGGTGTCGCCGCGCACGCCACCGAGCACGCCGAGGACGTTCACCGATCCGCCGTTGCGGTACCATTGATACGAAGCCGTGCACGTGATCGTGCTGCTGCCGGTCGTGTACGGGGTCAAGGTGACCGAGATCTTGGGATCGATGGCCGGGTTCGGCGTGGCGATCGTTGCGCTGTTCGCGCCCCACGAGCCGGCCGCGTTCGCCTGCGTGAGCCGTCGAGCGAGCGCGCCGCCGACACCGCTGTCGGCGATGAGCGTCGTGACGGTTATTTCGCCGAGCGCGCCGTCGGTGCTAGCGACGTAGTAGCGAACCATGTCGGGTGAAGAAGCGATCTTGGTGAATGATGCGGCTGCCATGGGTTTGTCCTTTCAAGCGTGTGTTTGTGGTCTGTCAACAGTCTAGCGCACACCGTGGGCGGCAGCCAATTTGCCGCCCGCCACGAAACCAGGTGCGAAGGCGACAGAGCGGCCTTTGACAAGGTTCGGCGCCGGCCAGCGATGGATGTGTCTGCTGCCACGCCATCCGCCCCGCGTTCGTGAGCTGCGAGCGCGGATCGCGCCCCGTCCAAGGTGGCGTTGTGCCCGAGGCCATGACGAAATAGGGTTGCGAGATGATCATGTTTTCTTCACTCCATTTCTGCGACACAGGGCGATCCAAGTAAAGCCCGAAATCAACCAGAATGCACCCAACTTCGCAGCCATCATGGCGGCGTCTTGCGTGGTTGCGGGGTCAGCCTTGAACACGCGCTTGGCGGCCAGGCCGACGACGTGCGAGCCTGTCATGCCGGCGACGACCGGCACGGCGAACGTCCAGAAGTCGACAGCGCAAGCGGAGGTCAATATTGTGGGCTCGGCCATGCCTAGACAGTAATCCGGCTTTTTCGATTTACCAAAATTCGGTGCCATGCTTCGCGGATGTTCCACTGCAAACGCGCGCATACAACGATGGAAATCGGGAGCGCGGGAAGCGCGTACCTATGCTGCCCAGGTTGGGGCCGTTTGTGCATCGGCTCTGTGTTCGAGAATTCACTACTTGAGCTTTGGCGAAACGAGCGCGCAATGGAGATTCGTCGATCAATCTTCGATGGTGATTTCCGATCGTGCTACGGCTGTCCGTACACGCCAGCACCTTGGAACGTGATTGTACCTTCATCGGAATTCACGCCCGTGCCAGATCGCATCCCGCGATTAACGATCGCCTACGATCGTACTTGTAACTTGCAATGTCCAACCTGCCGAAATCGATCGGAGGTAAGCCCACACGCGGGCGTGATAACGGATCGTCTTTTGCAACACGGTTTTCTAGACGCTGTCGATCGTTTGAAGTTCCTCGGCAGCGGCGAACCGCTTGCAGCTCCAACATTCTGGCGTTTCGTCGCGCAATACCCTTGGCAAAGTCGATCCGATCTGCGCGTGAAGCTGCACACGAACGCGCGTCTGTTCACGCCCGAGTGCTGGGCGCGAATGTGTGTGCTGCACGATCGTATTGACGAGGTGTTTGTCTCGATCGACGCCGCCACTCCCGAAACGTATGCGCAAAACCGCCCTGGCGCAAAGCCGGACGAACATGCTTTCGAGACGCTGTTAGCGAACCTTCGCTTCATTGCCAGTTTGCAGTTGAAGCGTTTTGTCCTCGGGCTTGTTGTGCAAGCGAACAACTATCGAGAAATGCTAGGCTTTGTTGATCTCGGCCTGCGTGTTGGCGCAACAGCAGTGCGCTTCACGAAGCTGCGCAATTGGGTCACGGGTATTGGGTTTCAAGCGCGCTCAATGCTGCCGGCCGATTTCGCACAGATTCTCCGCGAGGCGCGTGCGTGCGGATCGTTTGTCGAGTTAGAGCACTTCGCGGAAATTTGACGTAGGCGTTTTTCTCTGTTGAACTGGCTCTCGTAACTGACGGGCCACCTGAACAAAAGGGCGCTCGAAGGGGATCCACAAAGGGTCTTTTTCGAGCGCCTTTTTCTTTTGGAGCCCTCCATCCACGAAAGGGCAACAATGGCAAAACGTCGAGGAAGAAAGACAAAGAAAGCAAAGGGCGCGAAGGTTTGCGTTCGCACCCGTCGGGGCCGCGTGGCCTGCGGGACGATCACCGCGAAGCCGAAGCGGCGCAAGCGCGGCCGGAAGGGTCGCAAGTAATTGCGGCTGGGTAATTCACGCAACTTCAACAAGGACAAACGAAAATGTTCACAACTGGCGATTCGTTCTTCGACGGTCCCGAAATGCAGGCCATGAAGGGCCCGCTCATCGGTGGCGGCCTCACAATCCTCGGCAAAGCCGCGGTTCGCAAGCTCGCGCCCAGCATGGCTCAACATGCTGGACTCATCGGCATGGTGATCGGTGGCGGCGTGTCCGCGTACCTGATGACCAAGCCCGAGCACAAGGAAGCTGGCGCGGCCGGCTTGGCGACGGCGCTCCTCATTGGGCTGCCTTCGCTCATCGACAAGTTCGCAGGCACCTCTCTCTTCAGCGACGGACTCGGTGAGGATGAGCTGGCAGCCTACACCCAGGAAATGGGTGGTTTCCTCGGCGCTCCCGCCGATGGCATCCAGATCCAGGACAGCGGCTCGGGCTCGACCGGGCTCGTCGGCGCGTACACCCAGGAAATGGGCGCGATCACGTCGGACATGGGCGCTCCCGCCGAGGGCCTCGTCATCCAGGGCAGCGATTTCGGCTCCACGGGCTTCTAGTCCCGCGCGAACGTCAATAGTCCCGTCATTTCTTAGCCTTCGAGCGGTGCCCCTCCGGCTACGCCGACAACACCCAACGTTCCAAGGAGATCCCACATGGCCGATTCAACTGGTACACTGACAGTTCGCGTTCCTGGCTACCCCCAACCGATCCAGTTTGCCGACTGGACCCACGATGAGCTGTACCACACGGTGCAGTTCCAGATGGGCAACACCAACGAGGTGCAGGCGTTCATCGGTGCGCAGGGCGCCCCGATCCCGAACGGCACCCGCGTGTTGACCGAGGTCGACACGAACATTCCGCGCTCGGGCGACAACGGTCTGTCCGAAGGCTGGGAGGCGCTGGTCTACTCGATCCAGCTCCAGATCGTGCGCGAGATCGTCACCACTGGCGGGCAGCCCTCACTGTCCGACAGCGCGACGCAGTACAGCCGTCCGGCACACGTCGGCGGCGACGATCCGTCCTACCTCGCGGGCGGCGTTCTGTTCGACTTCCTCCGCAAGACCTACGTGCGGTTCACCGTCAACCAGAAGATCCAGTCCGAAGGTCCCGCCGAGAAGTTCCCCCAGGGCTCCGGCATCTCCGTCTTCGGCACCACCACGGATCTCGAAGTCGCGAACAACGGCATCCCCTCGCCGCGCGACGCTCGCGGGCTCGTGCTCCCGATCTGGCTCCGCGCGAACATCGCGTACGTCTGCAAGCTGCGTCCGCAGGCGGCGTACACCGGCATCACGGGTACGGGCGACGGCCTGCTCGTGAACTGGTCGGGCCTCCTGACCCCACAGGCGTACTTCGACGTGCGGATCGCGCTCGTCGGCCTGATCAAGCGCCCCGTGACCTAATCCGTCCCAGGATCGCTCTTTGAAGAGGGCGAGGTGGCTTCGGCCGCCTCGCCTTTTTCTTTGCCCGTCCATAAATTGGACACTCCGGCATGTGCCTTGTTACCGTGCCCATATGGCAAACGGCGATCTGTCCGCGCTCGCGGCAACCCTCACGCAACTCTCCCCAACCGTAAGTCGGGTGTTCAAGGGCCTCCAGTTCTTG
>JADDYB010000411.1_pt1 | contig 13572 bp, 9 predicted proteins | sample 8641941 | NCBI WGS metagenome assembly JADDYB01 (sample SAMN16275377, study PRJNA637457) | freshwater sediment metagenome | isolation source: Lake Kineret sediment | place: Israel: Lake Kineret | collected 2013
GGCATCACCGTCGGCGTCGACGCGTACGGCCCCGTCGCCGACAATGCGGGCGGCATCGCCGAGATGGCTCACATGGACCCGAGCATTCGCAAGATCACTGACTCGCTCGACTCCGTGGGCAACACCACCGCCGCCATCGCCAAGGGCTTCGCGATCGGCTCCGCCGGCCTCACGGCGCTGGCCTTGTTCACTGCGTTCCGCACTACGATCGCGGCCGGTGGCATCGAGCTCGACCTGTCACTTGAGAATCCGCTCATCGTGTGCGGACTCTTCGTGGGCGCCATGTTGCCGTTCCTGTTCGGAGCGCTCACCATGAACGCCGTCGGCCGCGCGGCCTTCGCGATGATCGGTGAGGTGCGCCGTCAGTTCAAGGAGATCCCGGGCCTGCTCGCAGGCGAGGAGGGCGCCAAAGCCGACTACGCGAAGTGCGTGGACATCGCGACCAAGGGCGCGCTCAAGGAGATGGTCGTGCCGGGCGTGCTTGCCGTCCTGATCCCGATCCTCCTCGGTATCCTCAACCTTGAGATACTCGGCGGTTTTCTCGCAGGTGCGGTTGTCTCCGGCTTCTTGCTCGCCATCATGATGGCGAATGCGGGCGGCGCCTGGGACAACGCGAAGAAGTACATCGAGAGCGGTGTGCTGGGCGGCAAGGGTTCCGAGGCCCACAAGGCTGCTGTCGTCGGTGACACGGTGGGAGATCCGTTCAAGGATACTTCCGGCCCTGCGATGAACATTCTCATCAAGCTGATGACCGTGGTCTCGCTGGTGTTCGTGCCCTTGTTCCTGAAGGTGCACGGCGGCTAGCCAAACACGTTCGTTCTGTTGCACTGAAGACCGGTGCTCCCGGGGGCCATGCGCCTCCGGGAGCACGGGTGTTGTCTGGGGTAGGTATTCTCGACGGGGAAGGAGGGTCGCGTGGGTCGCATAAGTGACGAGGACATCCAGCGGGTGCGCGACGCCAACGACCTCGTGACCCTCATCTCGGAGCGTGTGCCGCTCCGTCAGAAGGGGCGCCTCTGGTGGGGCAACTGCCCGTTCCACGGCGAGAAGACCCCGAGCTTCAAGGTCGACCCGGGCACGCAGCTCTGGCACTGCTTCGGCTGTGGCGCGGGAGGCGACCTCTTCGGCTTCGTCATGCGCTCGGACAACGTGGAGTTTCCCGACGCCGTGCGAATGCTCGCCGACCGGGCCCGCATCGAGATCACCGAGTCCGAAGGCGGGGTGCCGCGCGGCCACAAAGAGCGCATCTACGCCGCGATGACCGAGGCCGCCGAGTACTACCATCGCATCCTGACGGGTTCCCGGGACGAGGCAGCAAGCCAGGCTCGAGCCTATCTTGGGGGGCGGGGGTTCGGCAGCGAGGTCTCGAAGCGGTGGTCGCTGGGTTACGCACCCGGCAGGGGGGCGCTCTCGCAGCACCTGCTGAAGTCCGGTTTCACCGCCGACGAGATCGTCGACGCCAACCTCGCTTTCGCGGGTGACGACGGGCGGCTGAAAGACCGTTTCTACGCCAGGATCATGTTCCCCATCGCCGACCTTCAGGGGCGCGTCATCGCCTTCGGTGGGCGTGTGCTGGGAACCGGCGAACCCAAGTACCTGAACACCAACGACACGCCCGTCTTCCACAAGTCGGCGAGTATGTACGCGATCGACCGCGCGAAGGGTCCCATCACGGCGACTGGCACCGCGCTGATCGTCGAGGGCTACACCGACGTCATCGCCCTGCACGAAGCAGGGATGAACAACGCCGTCGCGACTCTGGGAACCGCCTTGACCCGCCAGCACCTGAAGCTGCTCGGCCGGTTCGCGAAGAGAGTCGTCTACCTCTTCGACGGGGACGAGGCGGGCATGCGCGCCGCTGACCGGGCGGTGGAGTTCGTCGACCGCACCGCGACCGTTGAAGCGGGTGCATCGCAGGTGGGGCTCGACGTCGCGGTGATACCCGACGGCCTTGACCCGGCCGACTTCGTGTCGCAGCGCGGTGAGGCAGGGCTGCGCGAGGTCGTGGAGTCGTCGGTCCCGCTTCTGGAGTTCGCGATCGACCGCCGCCTCGAGCGCTGGGACCTCGAGCGGCCCGAGGAGCGCGCGAGGGCCATGAAGGACGCCGCGGCGGTTCTCGCGCCCGTTCGCGGCTCCACGTTGGCGAGCGACTACGCGATGCACATCGCTGACAGGCTCTCGGCAGCCGGTATGCCGGTGCAGGTCCAGCAGGTGCTCGCTGCAATCCCCAGCGTCCGTCCCGCCGCCCAGGCCGCCGAAGAGCCCTCCGTCGAGATCCCGTCGGGGCTTGGTCCACCGGCCACACCACGCGCACGTGTCGAGCGCGAGACACTCGCCCTGCTCCTGTCGTATCCCGATCTGCGTTCCAGGGCACAGGAGTTGCTTGATGATTCGCTGTTGTCGGACGAGCAGCATGTCGCAATCGCCGAGGTCATCGCAGGCGCACCCCCCTCGATTGCTGCCGCTGCGCTCGCCCCGATGATTGAGTCCGCCGTTCCCGGTTCGGCAAACGCGCTTGCGGCCGTCGACGAGGGGGTAGAAGAAGGGGAGTCGGCAGCGATTCTGCTCGCGGATCTGGTGCGTCGCGTCAAGGAGTTCGAACTCGAACGGCGAATTGCGATTGGAAGAGCGCGTCTCAATTCACCCGAGACCATCAAGGACCAGTCACTTTCTGACGAAATACTGATGCAGGTATCTACGCTGCAGCGCGAGTTGGACGCGTTGCGGCGAGGCGTGTCCTGATCAATGACCGCTCCGGAGCAGAGGAGTAGCGTGCCCGAGAAGCCCAAGCCGTCACCGCGTGCGAGTGCAGCCAAGAAGGCGCCCGCCGCGAAGAGTACCCAGCCGGCCAAGAAGAACCCGCCGGCCGCGAAGGACCCGAAACCGAAAACACCTCCGGCTAAGACGTCCGCGAAGCCTGTTGTTAAGGCCGCGGCCACGAAGCCTGCCGCCAAGAAGGCTCCGGCCAAGGCACCCGCAGCCAAGCCCGCGCCCACGCCTCCTGAGTTCGAGATCCTTGAGGTCCAGTCGCTCGTCACCCTCGGACGGTCGAACGGCCGGCTCACCGACGAAGAGATCCAGGACAAGCTCGCGGACGTGCTCACGGACGAGCAGGTCGACCGCGTTTACAGCTACTTCAAGGAGAGCGGGATCGAGATAGTCGAGGACCCCTCGCACGTCATCAACGCCGACGAGGACGCCGACGCGATCCACAAGGCGGAGAGCGATCCCGTCGCGACGACCGATCCGGACCTGTCAGACGATGACACTCCTGATGCGGACACCCAAGCCGCTGCGGAAGTCGTTCTCCCGAAGCCCGTGACGGTCAAGGGGCGCAAGAAGCCCAAGAAGTCCGCCGCAGACGCCGCGGCACTAGCTCCTCTGACTGGCGACCCGGTCCGGATGTACCTCAAGGAGATCGGCAAAGTCCCGCTGCTGACCGCAGCCCAGGAGATCGACCTCGCCATGAAGATCGAGGCCGGGCTCGAGGCCAGCGCGCGACTTGATGCCGCGGCGGACCTCGGCGCCGAGCTCGACCGTGCCGAGAAGCGCCGCCTGCACCGAGTGGAGCAGGTGGGCATCGACGCGAAGCAGCAGCTCGTGGAGGCGAACTTGAGGCTCGTCGTGTCGATCGCCAAGCGCTACGTCGGGCGCGGGATGCTCTTCCTCGACCTGATCCAGGAGGGGAACCTGGGCCTCATCCGCGCGGTCGAGAAGTTCGACTACACGAAGGGCTTCAAGTTCTCGACGTATGCGACCTGGTGGATTCGTCAGGCGATCACGCGTGCGATAGCCGATCAGGCTCGCACGATCCGCATCCCCGTGCACATGGTCGAGACCATCAACAAGCTCATCCGCATTCAGCGCCAGCTGCTCCAGGAACTCGGCCGCGAGCCCACCCCGGAGGAGATTGCGGTACGCATGGACCTCGTCGACGATCGTCTCTCGGGCGTGTACTGGGTGCGTCACGCTCTCATCGACGCGCTTGAGCGGGATCCCCGCATTAACGAAATCCAGAACAGCATCACGAAGTGCGCCCGCGAGCGGGAACGCGTCCGCAAGACGCTGGAGAAGGAGCTCGAGCACGAGCCCACCGACGAGGACCTGACGCTGCAGTTCAAGACTCGCGACCACGGCATTTACGTGTCCGAGGCCTCGGAGCGATGGTTCTCCGCCGATCCGGAGGCCGCACTCGTCGAAATGGACCTCGAGGTCGAGAAGAGCGGTCAGCGCGTCAGGGAGATCCTGAAGATCAGCCAGGAGCCCGTCAGCCTCGAGACGCCTATCGGCGAGGAGGAGGACAGCCAGCTCGGCGACTTCATCGAGGACGGCGAAGCGGTCGTGCCTCCGGACGCGGCGAGCTTCTCGATGTTGCAGGAACAGCTCGGCAAGGTGCTCGACGGGCTCTCCGAGCGCGAGCGCAAGGTGATCGAGCTCCGCTTCGGGCTGACCGACGGGCACCCTCGCACGCTGGAGGAAGTCGGGCGGGAGTTCGGTGTAACTCGCGAGCGCATCCGCCAGATCGAGAGCAAGACGCTGTGCAAGTTGCGCCATCCGTCGCGATCGAGCCGGCTGCGCGACTACCTCGAGTAGGCCGCGTCTGCAGGTTGAGTACATGACGAAGGCCCCGGAAACGGGGCCTTCGGTGCGTACTGGCTCCCCGGGTAGGACTCGAACCTACAACCCTCCGGTTAACAGCCGGATGCTCTGCCGATTGAGCTACCGAGGAGTATCGGGCGCCACGAGTGCGCGAATCGGCAGTATAGGCAGGTGACGCGGGTTTTGCAAGGTACAGAAACCCGTCTTCACAAGGCGTGCGAGGGGCCTCATGCGTTAGAATCTTACGACCTGACTCAAACGGGCCCGTAGCTCAATGGTGGAGCAGGGGACTCATAATCCCTTGGTTGTAGGTTCGAATCCTACCGGGCCCACCAGAGAGGACCTCATGCGGGCATCCCGACCTCGAACCCGACTTGCGCGCCCGGATTCCGTGCACGGGAGCGCCTCCTGGTGGCGAATCGCGCTGCCGGTCGGCCTTGCCGTGGCGGGGGTGCTCGCGCTCGTCGTCGGCGTCGGAGGCATCGTCCGGTCGACGGATTCAGCGAAGAGTGCACAGGCCGCGGATGACAGGGTCGCGGTGGTTCGGCCCGCCGAAGCGGAGACCGGCTCGGTCGTCTCCACCGCGATGGGCGCTGCCGTCGCCCGAGTCGGGATGATCGAGGTCCCCGACGTGACTGGCCGCGCGCCTGACGAGGCCAGAATCGTTCTGGGGGCCGCGGGACTCGATCTCTCGGTGCTTCCGGGCGTCGAACCGACAGATGCCGAGGATGACGAACTCATCATCATCACCCAGGACCCTGTGGGCGGATCGCTCATCGCTTCAGGTTCGGTCGTCGCCGTGGTGCTTGGGAAGTCCGTTCCCGGTGCGAACGCAGCGGAGGAGCCGGATAGGGCATCGCCAGGCGGAGACTGGGTAGTCTGCATCGACCCCGGTCACCAGTCGAAGGGCGACTCCGCTCCTGAACCGATTGGTCCCGGGTCCAAGAAGACCAAGCCGAGCGTCACCGGAGGAGCGACCGGTGTCGTGACCGGCGTCCCCGAATACGAGATCGCGCTGCAGATCTCGATCAACCTTCAGCAGCGACTGGAGGCTAGTGGCGTGAAGGTCGTAATGACCCGCACGACGAGCGACGTCAACCTGAGCAACTCTCAGCGCGCGCAGACAGCCAAGGACGCCGACGCCGACCTGTTCGTCCGCATCCACTGCGACGGTAGCCCGAGTGCGAACACGGCTGGCATCTCGACGCTCTATCCGGCCTCGAACAAGTGGACGAAGCCGTTCGCCGCTGACTCCAAACGGGCCGCGAAGAGGGTACAGTCCTCGGTGATCGCCGCCACGGGCGCCGTGGACCGCGGAATCGTGTCGCGGTCCGACCTGTCGGGGTTCAACTGGGCCGACATGCCCTGTGTGCTTGTGGAATGCGGATTCATGTCGAATCCTGTGGAGGACCGCCTCTTGGCGAGTCCGCACTACCAGGACAAACTCGCCGCGGGGATCGCCCAAGGCATCATCGAGTCTCTCGGAAAGGTCGAATGATGAAGAGCGGAATCGGGCGTGCAGCACTGACGGGCGGCGGAATCGCGTTGGCGCTCGTCCTGCTGGCGGCGACGGGGCTTCTGGTGTGGCGTGGCGTCCAGGAGAGCGAGAAACCGGTCACGAGGATGCTCGTCATCGCGAGCGCGCCGGGTGGTGAGGGTGGTGAGGTTGCGGCGCTGGCGTTCGTGCTCGACAGCGTGACCGGCGAGGTGAAGATGCTCGACACCCTGCAGGAGGCGAGTGTTGCCGGCAGCAGTGCGAAGAACGCCCGCGATGCGTTCACGTTCGGCGGGGGGGCTGCCTCCGCCGGTGCGCTGAGTCAACAGACGGGCGGCGCTGCGCTCGAGTGGGTGGTGCTGCCCGACGACTTGTGGGCGGGCATGCTCGATTCCTCAGGCGGTGTGACGGTCACGGTTCCCGAGGGCTTCAGCGCTTACGAGAGCGGTCGGCTTACAGTGCTGGAGCCGGGTGAACAGCGTCTCTCGGGACCGGAGGCCGTGGCGCTCACGTCCTCCGTCGGCTACTTCGAGGACGGAGCGGTCGCCGCGGCGCTCTACAAGACGATCGGTGAGGAGCTCGCGCGGGTGGTGCTCAAGAGCCCTGCGACTCTGGGCGACAGCGTGACTTCCGGCGCGGCCGAGAGCTCCATCGAGGGAGAGCGGGTGTTCGGAGGGAATACGCCCTGATGGTACGGAGGACGCTTGCAGACGCCCGACCGATGGCATGCTCGCACGTGAATCTCTATACTTGTGTGCAGTTGGGTCGGACGTAGTCGTTCCGATCCGGACACAGGGAGTGCGGTCGTAGCATGGTTGAGCAGCAGAGCACGCCCAGCCGTTCTGTTCTGCTTGCGGCTCTTGCATTGGCAATGGCAGCAGCGGCATTCGGTGCGGCCTTCTACTACCTCGACGGGTTCAGCCTCGTTTCCGAGGTCATCGCCGGGCTGAGCGGGTCATCCGTCGCTCCGGTCACGCCATCCGCCAGCTCCGAGAGTAGCAAGTCGCTGGATCTTCCACAGGGGATGCCCGAGGAGTTCGCGCTGCAGATCTGGCAGGAACAGGTGGACTCCCAGTACATGATCGGCCGTCTCGTCGACGGCGAACTCGAACACCTGTCCATCTCTGAGGTCGAGACGTCTTCGACAGAGGCGTCAATGGCGGTCTCGGCGCGTATGTCGGACGGTTCGAGCGTCAACGGCACGCTGGGCTTTCGCCGATTCGGAGAGCATTGGTACGTCGCGTTCGCGAGCCACGAGCGCGGCGAGCGGATCATGGCGGAGGAGGATGAGCGCGCCACCATCGATGAGGTCGACGTGGCACTTCTGAACACGATCATCGATGAGCAGGATGACAGCCAGCCCGTGTTCGGAGAATACATCGACGGAATCGTCTATAGCATCGACATCGATGAAGTGAGGCCCGGACCCAACACCGTGACCATCGACGCGACCATGAACGAGGGGCACGGCACGGCGCAGGCGCAGATCGTGGCGATCCGCCATGAGATCGCAGGCGAGCAGCATTGGTTCCTCGCTCGATTCACCAAGACCGGGCACGATCCGCCGAACCTGTAGGAGGTTCAAGCGTGGAGTTGCGAGACTACCTCAACGTGTTGCGGGCCCGGCGGGGGACGATCATCCTCGCGACGCTCGTCGTCGCAGGGGTCGCTCTTGCGTCATCGCTGCTGCAGGCGCCAGTGTACGAGGCCGAGGCGAAGATCCTGATCGCCGAGCAGGATGCGGGCGCGGCGCTCTTGGGCACGAGCTTCAACGCATACTCGAACCAGCCCGAGCGCGCGCTCGCAACACAGGTGCAGTTGATGCGGACCCGGCCTATCGCCGAGGCGACCATCAAGAAGCTCAACCTGACGATGACACCCGACAGTCTTCTGTCCAGGCTGGAGGTCAGCTCGGTCAGCCAGACGAACATCATCACCATCCGCGCGAGCGCCTCGTCACCCAAAGAGGCAGCCGACATCGCGAACATGATGGCGTCCGAGTACGTGGAATCCTCTCGCGAGCGTAAGCGGGAGTCGCTCACTCAAGCCGCGACCGAGGTCGAGCAGCGTCTGGAGACCGCGAAGAACGAGGTTCTCGCGCTCGGCCGGCGGTTGACGGACGCCAGCAAGGACGAGGACTCCAAGGTCGACCAGGACATGCAGGCGGAGTTCCAGATCGCTGTCGGAATGTACCAGACGCTGGCAGAGCAGCTGGAGCAGATGAGGATCAGTCAGCGCCTTGAGAGCGGCTCGGGTAGTCTCGTCCAGCCCGCCGTTCCGAACAATGGCGCGGTGTCCCCAGAGCCGCTGCGCGACACTCTTCTGGGCCTGGTCGTCGGTCTCGCCTTCGGGGTCGCGCTCGCGTTCCTCTACGACTACCTCGACTCGACGATCAAGTCGACCGAAGAGGCCGAGAGGGTCTACGGCGCGCCGGTACTCGGGACGATTCCCGTGGATACGTTTCACAAAGGGGTTGCCAGGCGGTTGGCGCTCACCCAGGCCCCCGGCTCATCCACTGCGGAGGCGTACCGCGTCCTGCGCAACTCTCTGGACTTCATCAACTTCGAGCACGACCTGAGGGCGTTGTTGATCACGTCTGCGGCACCCGCAGAAGGCAAGTCCACCGTCGCCGCGAACCTCGCTGCCGCGCTGGCGCAGGCGGGTAAGAGAGTGGTGCTCATCTCGGTCGACTTCCGTCGTCCCACCACCGAGCAGTTCTTCGATGTGAACAACATGATCGGTCTCTCGGACGTGCTCCTGGGGACGCACTCCCTGAAGTCCGCGCTCCAGCGTTCCGGTGACGACCAGCTGCTGATCCTCACGTCGGGAAAGATGCCACCGAACCCGTCAGAGCTCCTCGGCTCTTCGAAGATGGAAGAGGTCATCGCATCCCTGAAGGAGTGGGGAGACTGGGTGATCGTCGACGCTCCGCCGTTGCTGGCGGTGGCGGACCCCGCTGCGACAGCGCGATGGACCGATGCCGTGCTGATGGTCAGCAAGGCCGGGGAGTCCACCCGCGACAACGCCCGGAAGGCCGCGGAGCTGCTCGCCAAGGTGGGCGCGAAGATCGCCGGAGTCGTGATCTGGGGGCTTGATGAGGGCAAGGGCGGCCAGGGCTACGGGTACTACGCCGGCGGCTACTACTACTACCACTCGTATTACGGGGCTCCCGAGAAGGGGAGATCCGCAGAAGGCGGCGAGATCGAGAGCAAGGCGAAGCGGTTCGGCCAGGCCCTCGGCCGGGTCGTGACGGCAGTACTCTCATTCCTCGCGGTCGTCGTCATCCTCGCGGTGGTGCTCTACCTGCTTGACGGCTATTTCGGGTGGGGACTCGTCGAATCGCTACGCGCCCTGTTCACGTAGACACGCAACGGCTTCACGGGGAGGTAGATGTGTCCGATAGGTATCTTGTCACCGGTGGTGCGGGCTTCATCGGCTCGAATGTGGTGGATGAGCTGCTCGCGAGAGGGAACCGCGTACGCGTGCTCGACAACTTCTCGACCGGGCGGCGAGAGAACATCGCTCACGTGCAGGGCGACATAGAGTTGCTCGAGGGCGACATCCGGAGCTACGAGCGGGCCCAGAACGCCTGCAAGGGTTGCGACTACGTCATCCACCTGGCCGCGCTTCCGTCAGTCCCACGCTCGATCCAGGATCCTCTGACGACGGACGCGGTCAATGCGACAGGCACGCTCAACGTGCTTCTCGCCGCCCGCGATGCAGGGGTCAGGCGGGTCGTCTTGGCGTCGTCGTCCTCGGTCTACGGTGCGAATGCGACTTTGCCGAAGCGTGAGGACCTGGTCCTGCTTCCGATCTCGCCGTACGGCGTCTCCAAGTTGGCCGCCGAGCGCTACGCCTGCGCTTTTCATCACGTGTACGGTCTCGAGACCGCCGCGCTCCGGTACTTCAACGTCTTCGGTCCCAGGCAGGACCCGAACTCGCAGTACAGTGCCGTGATTCCGCGTTTCATCACCAGGGGCATGCGCGGTGAGGCGGTCGTGGTGTTCGGTGACGGGTCCCAGACCCGTGACTTCACGTACGTCGAGAACGTGGTGAACTTCACACTTGGGGCGTGTTTGTCGGACGGCGTGAGCGGCTGCGCATTCAACGTCGGATGCGGTGAGCGGCATTCGCTGAGCGACGTGATCGAGATCATCGGCGGGCTGGTCGGCGCCGGTTTGGAGATCGAGTACGCGAAGACGCGAGACGGGGACATCAAGGACTCCTGGGCCGATGTCTCTGCGATCGTTGACGCGACGGGGATCCATCCGACGATCGGACTGGAGGAGGGGCTTCGGCTCACCTTCAACCACCTCGCGGGGCGCGAGTGACGCACCGGCCTGTCCAGAGACTCGTGGCTTTCGCACTGGTTGTCGCGTTGTCGCTGGTGGTCGGAATGGGTGTTGTTGGAAGGATGGAGACAGCCGCGGTCGCGGTTGTCGGGTTGTGCGCGCTGGCACTCTGCGTCGCGTACCCGCAGTTCGGAGTCGCCGCGCTGGTGGTGAGTGGTTTCAGCATCGAGTGGATGGTCGCGAGCGGCTTCCTTCCGCGCACGGCTCAGGTGCTTCAGGATCTTCTGGCGATCGCGCTTCTCGCGGTCATCATCGTGCGCTCCCGTCGACGCGGCACTGGCGCGTTCTCGATGGTAGCGGGCCGGTGGGTTCTTCTCTTCGCCGCGTGTGGCATCGCGGGCGCGGTGGTCGCTGGGCTGCACCCGGTGGCGGTGATCATGGGATTGAGGTCGTGGGTCGTCTTCGTCCCGCTGGCACTGATTCCGCATGGGCTCCGCTTCGATGAGGAACAGCTCCGTCGGCTGCTCGTTCTCGTTCTCGGGCTGTCCGTCCTTCAGGTTCCCGTGGCGATTCTGCAGTTCTTGTTCCTGAAGGAAGGGTCGTCCGGAGACGCTGTTGGGGGGACGCTCGGCGTCTACTCATCCGGCGTACTGACGGTTCTGATGATCGCCACGGCGGCCTTCTTCATCGGCAGGCTGATCCACCGTCACGGGTCTGCCGCCAAGGCCGGTCTGGCGCTGGTCTTGTGTATGGTGCCGCCTGCGCTCAATGAGACGAAGGTGTTCTTCGTGGCCGCGCCGACGATCCTGTCGGTGCTGTTCCTTCCGAGGGTTCAGAAGAGCGCTGCCCGCGCATTCGTCATCCTGGTGATGGTGGTCTTGGCGTTCGTGTTGGTGTTCCAGTCATACCAGTCGCTCTACGGGCAGTCTTTCGAGGGCCAGGACGTCATCGAGAGGCTCGTGCTCCAGGAGACGGGAGATGACCTCGCCGAGGGCGGAGTCATGAAGCGACTGCCGTCAATCATCTTCGCGGCGAACGAGATCTCGGATCGACCTGCGACGCTGCTGTTCGGTCATGGGGCGGGTAGTCTGACGCGGAGCGATCTGGTCGGCATGCAGGGCGCCCTGTTGGAGCTCTATGGTTCGATGCTCAGAAGCACCGTGTGGTTGACGCGGCTCCTGCTCGAGTACGGACTTCTCGGGTTGCTTGCGTTCCTGGGGTTGCTGGTGTCTGTCTACCGTGCCGCGCGACGCGTCGAGCGTGAGAGCACTGATGCGGTGTGGCGCGCTTTCGGAGTCGGGATGCAGGGTGTGGTCCTGACGATGGCCGTGATGAGCGTGTACACCGGGACGTTCACGACAGACGGCCTCAACTGCGCATTCTGGGCATACGCAGGCATCACCGGCAGGTTGGTCTCCCTTCGGGCCTCGGCGCTCTCAGATGGTTCCGGAGGTGCGCTGGAGGGCGGACAGAAGGAGGGCGGCCTGAGCGTTCCACGAGTAGGCGGCGACGAAGTCATCGCGGCCCGCGCGGGCGCGTGAGGTCAACTTCCCGAGCGAGTCTCCGGCCGTCTTGATGGCTTCGGCAAGCTGAACGGCATCTCCGGTGCCCGCCCAGACCACCGGTCCATCGGAGTTCAGAACCGCACGATGGGCTTCGATCTCGGTCGCGATCACCGGGATTCCCATCGCGAGATACTCCATGAGCTTGGTGGGGCTGCTCGTGCTCCAACAGGGCAGATCGGGCAGCGGGATGATGCCGATGTCATGCCCGGCGATCACTGCCGGGACATCGGCTAGAGCGACGGCCGGGCTGATGGTGACGACATCCCTGAGGCCTGATTTGTCGCGGAGGGTGGTGACGGCGTCGACGTCGGGTCCGTTTCCGAGGATCGTCAACCTGGCGCGATGGCCGTCGGTACTGATGCGACTCATCGCGATGACGAGTTCTCCCAGACCTCGCGAAAGGGAGACGGCGCCGTGATAGATGACGCGCAGGGTCCCCGAGTCCGTTGAGTCGCGAGACGGGAATCGTGCAGGGTCGAACAGCACGGGATCGACTCCCGTCGACCAGATCGTGATCTCGGCCGGGTCGAGCCCCATGCTTTGAGACATCCATCCGGCCACGCCATCGGTGATCGCGCTGAATCCGGAACAGCCGCGGCAGGCGAGACGCAACGTGAGGGCGGTGAAGGCTCGTTCGAGCAGGCTTCGCCATCCACCGCCGGGCACCGGCATGGTACGGACGTCGAGGTGGATGGGCGGGGCAGTTCGCAGTCGCGCGCACAGGCGCCCTGCGATGGCGGGGACGACAGAAGCGGGCTCTACGAGGATGACGTCGGGAGTACTGCGCTTGAGAGCGGATGCGACGGCCGCGGTGCCCCGAATCATGAACCAGAGCATGTTGACGATAGGTACGCGGGGGGCGCCCACAGGGACCACTTCGTATTTGCGACCCGTGGAGGCCGACGATGGGTCGCGGAATCGCCCGATGAGCACGATTTCAGCGTGATGCGACAGGTATTCCATCGAAGCATCACGGCTGGTCGAACTGAGCGACTCGTCGAGGATCTTTGGCGAAAGGATCAGGATTCGCACGGACTGCTGCTCCAAGCGTGATCGCGCCAAGGCACGGTCGACGTTCGTTCGGCGATGTGGGGCGGAAAAGGTCCAACTGATACTACAATACACGCGGAGGACGTCTTTCACGCCAGTGTCAGGGAAGATGTCCCGTCGCACACGACGGAGACCGGGGTGAAGCTTGGGTCTGAGCCTAGTGCCGGACGATACGCCTTCAGCGGTGACAGTGGGCGGACGAGTTCGAGCATTGGACGTCGTGCGCGCACTGGGCGTCGCTGCGGTCATCGTGTTCCTGCACAGCCAAGGCTACGTTCGAGGGTCGTCCGGATCATCGCTCGCCCTCAGCCGGGGCTGGTACTACCTGCTTCTCGATCTGTCGCTCGGGCTGGTCACCGCGGTTTCCGCCCACTCGCTCATGCTGTCGCGGCGCAGAACGGGAGATGGGACCCTTGGCGAGTACGTTCGGAAGAGAATCGTCCGGATTTGGCCTCTGTATGCTGTCGCACTGACGCTGTTCGTTGCCGTGTGGTTCAGGCACGAGCCGCTCGAATGGTATCTCGCGCAGTATCTGTGCCTTGGGATGTTCTTCCGCGGCCTCGTCGGCGAA
>JADDYB010000412.1_pt1 | contig 13504 bp, 14 predicted proteins | sample 8641941 | NCBI WGS metagenome assembly JADDYB01 (sample SAMN16275377, study PRJNA637457) | freshwater sediment metagenome | isolation source: Lake Kineret sediment | place: Israel: Lake Kineret | collected 2013
GCCCGCACGCTACATTGTGGGAGTATACTGATCTGTGGTCATTCAATGTCACGTTCTGGATTATTCCTACTTTCATGGATTCACCAGCATGTTATACAAGGTCGTACCCTCCAGGAATACGGTCTATTTAAAGGTAGCTTTTTACTCTTTGAAAGCTCTCTCAATTTCGTGTTCAATGGTCAACTGAGGGGTAAATCCTAGTTCTGAGCGTGCCTTCGTCGTGTCGACCTCAAACTGGCTGACGAGAGTCTCGTTTCGGGGGTTTTCCACGTACGTAATGTCTGTAGAATACCCTCTCTCCTCAGCTTTACAGCAGATCATTTCTGCCAACTGACAGACTGTCACGCTCTCCCTCCCTGCAATGCAGAACTCTTTGTACTCACGTTCTTCTTCACGTATTTTTCCCACGCCCAGAACGTAGGAGCGTGCTGCATCTTCTACGTGAAGGAAATTCCTGGCCTGCGTACCAGGGTTGTAAACTTTGAGGCTCTCATTTCGTTTTGCATTATTAATGAAGATGCTGATAACATTGGGTCTTGTAATTATTTCATCATTCAGTGTGTGGACTCCGAAAACATTGCTTTTTATGAACTCGTACACAGGGAAAACGCCTTCTGATACAGTTCTGAGGGCTTCGCACGCACTTTTTTTCGTCTTTCCATACAGGTTCACCGGTTTTCGTGGGTGCCTTTCGTCAAGAGGGAAGTACACCGGATCTCCGAAAACTCCCACCGTGCTGGGAAAGATCAAGGGAATGGACTTCTGTCTGCAGAGTGACCCAACATTTTGTGTGCCGATGACGTTCACGTGATGTGCGAGTTCAGGGGCATTAACGCACTCGTCAACACCAGAGATGGCTGCGAGGTGGAGGACAACGTCTGCGTCCCGGAGGGGTTCAAGCTGGTTCAGATCGCAAATGTTGGCAGGGATAACCTTGATCCCGTCAATTTCTCGGATTTTTCCTCTGGAAAAGTCATCCAGGGGGACGATCTCGTACGTATCTTTGAGTTCATGACACACTCTGGAGCCAATGTACCCTGCAGCCCCTGTTATGGCGATCCGTTCCATGGAATGGGTTACCACACGAGGTTATAAAGGTTACGGTTACGGTGATACGTGCGCAATTTTCGGGCGAACCTCTTGAAGGGGTGAATTTATTTCTGCGATTTCTCCAGCAGTTGTCTGATCTTGACTAATTCTCCAAGCATCTTCGAAGAAATATCTTCCTTTTCGTAGGTTTCGACAGCCACAGGTTTATGACCTCTGACAGACTGCATGATGACATCGCGTAACTCTTCAGAGTTTTCTACACCCAAGATTGCTATTTCAGACACGCCACCCGTGCCTGAGGGGGCTGAGTAACCAGCAGTCTGTATCTTCAGGGAGGCAATCTTCAACATCCGTGAGAGAGGGCCCTGTTCAATGTCGACATTCGTGATCCTGTTGTAGGGGACGATCCCTGTCTTCTGGAACCACACCCCTCTCTTCCACACGATCTCTGTGTCAGTGAAGTGGTACAAGATAGTCTTGTAGTAGCGGGGAATCCAGTAAAGAGTTAGAATGATGATGGGGAGAAAGATGATGGCAGTGACGATACTCGTGTAAAAAGCAGCCACAAAGGGGGCAAACACGATGACAGGGAGATACCAGGAGAGGACAGAGATGGCGAGTGCTAACACAAGGTAGATGTAGTAGAGGGTTTTCAATTGTAGGGCAGGTTTAAATTCGTTTTTTGTTAATTTATTCATACCATCTCATAGGAGGCAACCTATAAAAAGAATGTGGGTTCATATGGCTGCCCAGCCTGGAATGCAGAAAAGTGAAAAGCAGCTCCACACTCTCCTGATTGTCTTCGTGACATTCGAAACTCGGTGAATAAATCTGAGATGTCTTTCTTCTGAAATGTACTGCTTCACCTGCTCTTTTCCCTTTTCGAAATCCCGTTTGCTCGAAGTAATTAGATAATGATGGTAGAGGGTAAAGATGAAAAGAGAATGAGAAGGAAAAGAGGAACCACGCAGAGCACTTTACAGTGAGTATCTTCAATTGCTGCTGGTGTGCTCACTTTCATCACCATTAATATTAAGATACTTCTTGATGATAAAATCCAATGATAGAGTATGAATTCTTCAAGAATCTGATCTCTTCAGAAACCGCGGCACAGCATCTCTGAGGGGGTCGAATTTTTCCCAGTCTTTGACCACGGTGCAGACCATGGATACCTTGGAATGCAGCGAGGTGGGCAGCCTCAGAATCCTTTTAATATCAATGGTGCACTTTCCATCCACTGATTGGGCGTTTAACAGTGATATTTCCTGTAAAAGGTCTTCAAGAGCTTTCCCCTTTACATTCCTTTCTAAAGCAAGTTTATCCCTTTCTAACAGTGCTTTGACAATGGATTCCTTTTCCCCCAGAATTTTTGCACCGCCTCTTACCTTCAATTCTTTTACCTTCGAGAGGTTCAAAGCACTCATTCTCCTGAAAGCAGCTGCATACCCCCCCACCATGAAGAGGTCACGAGGCACCTTGGAGCCACTGACGTAGTCAAAGATACCTCCCCTATTGTCAACGGCCATCGCCCCTTCATCTGAGCATCTCACGTGGTAACCTCTCCCCGAATACACTAAAAATAGGTTATGCATCCCGAAATCCGTTTTCAAGGTCTCAATGAGGGTTAAAGCCACTTCCTTCGCATCCTCTAAACAGCTCTCGCACACCTGTCCTGATTGGCACGCACATTTTCTCACGGGGAGGTCACGTCCATCGATATCAAAGACAACCTCTGCTCTCAACCAATCCTCTCTCCCCGAAGGGACGCGGTAGTGGGAGACGCTGGAGTAAATGGCGTAAGGGGATTGCCTCTTGATCCTTTTACTCAGCTCTTCAGCAGTTGAAAAAGCATTGTACCTATCATTAGGGCCAGACCCGTCATTGTCAAAGGCAAACTCCAAATGAGGCAGATACTCTACAATGAAGGAGGGGAGGTCTCTGTAGCTCCACTCTTCTGCGTAGTATTTTTTTCTTTCTTCCGGGGTCGCTTCTCTAAACTCCATGTTCTCTTATCCGCTCCTCGATATCACGGGATATCCCGTCAATAGCCTTGGTTCCATCTATGGTGATGAGGTTCCCCCTCTTTTTGTAGTACATGATGAGGGGCTCTGTCTGGTTCTTGTACGTTTCAAATCGGCAGGTAATGGCAGCTTCGGTATCATCTGACCTCTGGAACAGCACCCCCCCACACGCATCACACACCCCCTTCTTGGTTGGAGGGTTGTACTTCACGTGGTAGATGGCCTTGCACTGGCTGCAGGTGAGCCTGCCTGAGAGCCTGTCTATGAGCTTTTCCAGAGGCACCTCTACGTTCAAGACGCCATCAAGGGGGAGATGAAGTTTTGACAAGAGTTCATCCAGCTTTTCAGCCTGCTTCACATTCCGGGGAAACCCATCCAGGATAAACTCTCTCTCATTTCTGATGCGCTCACGCACCAGCTCGATGACCACCTCATCAGGGACCAGCGCTCCTTTGTCTATGTATTCTTTGGCCTTCTTTCCTGCTGGTGTCTCTTTCAGGACAGCTTCCCTGAGAAGGTCTCCACTGGAGATCTGAGGAATTTGTCTTTTTTGAGCCAAGATTTGAGCTTGAGTTCCTTTGCCGCTGCCTGGTGGTCCGAGAAAAACAATCCTCATACGTTCACCTGCTCAGAGAACGTGATAGAGCATAAAAAGGTTTCCAACTACAGTGACGAAGGTCACACGTTGTCAGGGAAATACCTCGTTCAGGTTTTACTCAAGTATGTACTCTTCTGGGAGATGCTTGAACTCTTTTTCTATGACGGCCAAGCTGTTTCTGTCGAATGCACGCGCATCAAAGCTCAAAATGAACCGACATTTGTTTCGCACAACTTCATCATTTATAGAATACGCTGATTTCATGACCGTACCAAAGGAATTGTGGACAATGAGATATTCAAAGCCCTCGAAGAGGACACAAGAAAAGGGGACTTCTTTTATGAAGTTATTTACCATGTGTGCAAGTTTTGCCAAGTTAGTAGGATTGACCGTCCATTTATCTTCCTCTTCAACAGAAAGCCACAAAAGCGGAACCCTCTCCAGGTCCCACTTTTTGAAAAAGACGTCGGGGTGCTCCCTGCTCACCACCAGTCCAAAGTCACCCCGTATGATCCTGTCCCTGAAGATTGCCCGTGCAGTTGAGTAGGTGGGCGATTCTACCTGGTATGAAAACCCAGCAGGGATGTACTTGGAGGAATCTCTGATGGGACATTTATCTTTGCCTTCATAGATGATGCAGGACAGAATGCCCTTACAGGTGGGACAGGTCGTATTCTTTTCCTGAGTGCACACATAGATTGGACATTCTTTTTTCTTCTCCAGATCTGCCATAGCACAGCTCTTGCACCTCCCCTCTTGAAAGGAGAAACACAAAGAACACAAAGATCCACAGGGAGCGTCCTTCGTGCTTGCAGGTATCTGCAGCTTCGGATAAATAACAGAGGTATACTGGAAGTAGGAGTATCGATAGGCGAGGGCAGCGAAAACGGAAAAGACAGAACCTATTCTTGGCAGCTCCCATCCAAAAAGAGGAGGTATTAATTCAAAAAAGGAGGCAAAAAATAAGGAGACTCCGAACCCATGGAGTATCACATCCAAACGGTGTAACTTTCCCAGCTCTTTCAGTTTCATCCTCTCTGAAAATAGGAACAACAATCCGATCAACATGACAGATGTATAGACAGCGACAAAATAAGGGAATATACCTCCATATACTGGCTCATACCCGTATTTGGTGAATGAAACACCTTTGATAAAAGAGTCAGTAAACAGGAGGACCACAGAGAATACAGAAAAGAGCCTGGAGGCATAGAGAGGGATTTTCCACCTGCCCTGGGATATGCGGTGTGCTAGGAGATAGAAAGCTATGGGAATTGTGAAAAAGGGTACATAGGATGCCTTCACCCAGAGAAGGGATGTCCTCTCATCTGGTGCGAATTTTGTCAGTGCTTCTGCTCCTCCCCAGCACGCGAGAAGAAGAGTGGCAAAGAAAAATCTCCTCGTTGTCATTGAGTGGGGGTCCTCTTTCACTATTGACACTCCTATGCTGACATTGAAGAGTGCTGCCAGCACAGCTATACTTCCATATAGGTCCATGTCACCCACCCTTCTGACTCTCTTTTCCACTTCTGTGCATGTCCCTCTATGTTAGTCAATAAAAACCTTTTTGTTTTGTGAGATTAACAACTGGAAAGGTTGTACAGACGAGTGTGCCTCTCGTGCAGGGTGACGGTATCAGTTCAATGGATTTGAAAAAGGGAGACTCCTCGTAGGCGTGCGTCTTGTTGAAGAGTAACCCGCAGCCTGTGCGGCCAGTTGGTTATAGAAACATGTCTGTCGAAAAGCTGCATAGGAAAATGAAATATGGAAAAAAAAACAGAGATATCAACTAATTCCAAGCAGAAAGCTTATTCCAGGTACATGAAACCACCAGTGGAAGCGACACATGTGGTGTCTGTGTAGTCCTCTACCTTGGGCATCATTTTTTTTCACCTCTGTTACAACTGAAAGAGAGACTTTATAAACATTTCGGAATGACGAATGAAGAGCTTTGGAAAAAAATTCATTTGACAACTCTCCAACCTGGGAAAACTCTCCACATTCTCTTGATTGTAGAGCTAGAATAGAAAATGAGAAATAAACTCGGCTAACCCACCACGTACGCCTCTCCTACAATCTCACCTTCAAATCGCTTCACATTCAGATCATCAATGGGCATGGATGTCTTCCCGTGGATCAGACAATCACTATGTCAAAAAGATTATAAAGGTTAACTCTATACTGGTTTTTGATGGAAAGCTTACACTCTAAAGAACCAAGCTATGAGCATTCTGAGATTCTCCCACAGGGGATCAGTTCTATAGAAAATGTAAATTATGGGGGAGGGGATTTACCGGGGCCAGCTCCTCCTCAATGAAGTATCAAGATGACTGAAATATCAGAAAAACAAAGAGAATTGTTGGAAAAAATTGAAACAGGTAAATGCCCACCAGAAGAAGTTCTTGACAGATTTTATGTATTCCTTAATGAGAAGCCAACAGATGAACTACTTTCTCCAAGGTGGGTGGAAATCTGGGAGAAATATAAACCCTATGCAGTTGAACAAATTTCTAAGATGACTGAAGAGGCAGTTAAATCAATTAGAATGGTTGAAAAAGAAATCTGGGAAATAAGAATTGATATTGATACGAGAGTTACATTTCTTTTGGGTGCGGGAGCTTCTGTACCTTCAGGTATTCCTACAGTCGACAAATTACTTTCAGAACTGTGGAAACAAGCAAAGAGAATAGGTCATGAGGATTTGGATAGATTATCTGGCTGGTGTGAAGAACAGAAAATTACAAATATAGAAGATTTGTTAACTGCCGCATACATTTCTGATTTTGCTGCAAAAAACCGCAACATTGTTGCCCTTCTTGGATACTTCTTCTTTTCTGGAGATCAAAATCCATCTGTTAGAATTTCAGAAATAGATGTTTCATCAATAGGTTTTCTTCAAGATACTTTACAGACACTTTTTGGTCTCTTAACAAGTACAATGATTTCCACAGGTCCCAACCCTACACATAAAGCAATTGTAGATTTTATAAAAGATCACAAGAATACTTCGATAATTACAACTAATTATGATGGTTGCATGGATGAGGCTTTACTAAAGGCCGGTATAGGTCTCAAAGATACTATAGATAGTGAGAATGAGAAAAATGATATTGATGTCATAAAGCTAACTAAGATGCATGGATCAATAAACTGGGCATACTGCGATTCATGTCAGGAGGTTCGCCAATTTGATTTACTTTTTTTAAAGGAGATATATGAAAAAGATATGCTTAGTTATCCTGTGATGGGAATATGCAAAAATTGCGGGGGATTGCGCCGTCCTTTGCTTGTTCCGCCATTGTCATTTAAGTTTTTGATGTTTCCTCATCTCATTGATATATGGAACTCAGCACGACAAAGTATTGAGGATGCAGATTATCTCATAATTGTGGGATACTCTTTTTCAGAAGCAGATGTTTACATAACAAAGATAATCTCTCGCTCAATGGCAATGAATAGAAATAAAAAGATGATAATAATTGACACAAATCCCAACTTAGCATCTTACTTGAGAGAGCGCTTTTCAGCCCACATAGAGGAGTTTGACCAAAAGAGAATCCTTGGGGCATATGAAAGCTGCGAAAAAATACTACCAGAAATTCTCAGCCATATGCTCGCAAAAAGTGATACAAGAAAAGAAAAAAAGATATGAAGATATCTCCTTCTCCAACAGCGAAAGATTTGAGTAGAAAGTATGTGAACTTAAAGGCGGAAAATCTCCCAGAATGTCTGAGATTCTAACCTTCTTGTGCCCCATAGCCTACTTCAATCTATAAAAGATCCACATAAGCACTACGCGAATAGTCTCATTGAGAACTGGGGCAATCTACAAAGCACTCAAATTGTTTCATGAAAATAGTGTGAAGGGTAAGCAAAGTTTCAGATTCAAGTCATCGATCCATACTTTTTGATTTCAAGAACTTTTGCAGTGACCATTGATAGTAAATTGTGTCATTTATGACAAATGTGGTCATGACGTATGTTCTATGAGTCGGATCAAGTTCATTAAAAATCTCCATGACACTAGCAACCTCATGAAAAGGATATTGAATAAATAAGTAAAATATTTCCGGATTGAGGGTCAAAGCCACATTTGTAAGCATATTGAATCGGCTAAATGTCGCCATTATTTTATAGATCTCTTTTGTTTTAATCCTTATGAGTGCTTCTTGATAGGAAAGTGGCCTCAAATACAAATTATTCTTAGGAAATATCACTTCTTCCTCTTTCATTTTTTTCAATGTAGTCCTAATGTTTTCATAGTTAATCTCAATCTCCCTGTGATCTTTGAAATCCTGTCTAAGACGGTCTATTAGAATACCTGGTGTGAGTTCAGGCAGTAGATCACCATATCTACATATGTACACTGTTATTGGATCAGTATAGGTATTCTCTGTCTCAAAAGAAGGCCTGCAAGTTAGTATTTCCTCATTATTCTCCATTGAATCAAATAGGTCAAAAAATTGTCTAACGAGATCCATTTTCTTGAAGAAAGGTGCAGTGAATCGCGTATGCATATAGTAAAAAGGAGTCACCTTCTCGCCTAGATTCCCCTTGATTTTCAGTTCGTCTTCTCTGGGGTATGTGTAGATTACAAATACTTTTGTTTCTTCTGCTAGGATATAATGTATATAGGTAACGTACTTGAAATTATATTCAAGGGGAAGTTCTCTGTCTTTCCAATCCAAAAAAGCAATTGACTTTTTCATCCCAATCTTGTAAACATTTGTGGCCCATCTACCCCAGGAAAGGAAACCATTACTCCTTATGAAGTCCATGACGCGCTCAACATAAGATATTTGCTTATCGACCTTCTCGGCAACCTCTCTATATGTTAGACCTTGCATGAGATAATACAACGTATCAAGTTTTTTCTGGTCATTGAAGAAGTTAGTATCTTCTGCCCATTTTGAGAGAAAGCCAATAATATCAACCACCATTGTATATCCTCCCACCACTGAGTTTGGTTAATTCTCTGTACAATAAACAGTGCAAAATTCCACATACGTTTTCTTGTATGGTTAAGTTTCTATACGTGGTTCGCCCAGATTTTCCATGTGTTAGCACCTCTATGAAATGGTGCCCGAAGATTCGTTCTGCATTTCGTTTTATTCGAATCATTTTTTTGCACCTCTATTCTGTTCTTCTTTATAAGATGAGATCTATTGCCTGATTACCCTACCACGTACGCCTCTCCCACAATTTCACCTTCAAATCGCTTCACATTCAGATCATCAATGGGCATGGACGTCTTCCCGTCGACGATCAACTCAGAAATCAGCTCCGTGACCTTGGGAGCGATCATGAACCCATGGCCGCTGTACCCGTTAGCCTGGCAGAACCCGTCTACCCCTTCTGTCCACCCCAGAATGGGTTGAGCATCTGGGGTCACATCGTACAATCCTGCCCACTGCCTCAGAACGTTCAAATGGCCGAAAGCGGGCACCAGCTCTATCATAGTCTTGGCCATTCTCTTCATGAATTTCAGACTCCCTTCAACGTTATAGGAGGGTGGTTCCTCAGGGTCGCCAATGCCGCCAATGATGGCACCACATTTTTGTTGTGAGAAGTAGATCCCCGTCTTGAAGGAGATAATCATGGGGTCTAGTACATGTTCTATGGGTTCAGTGACCAAAATTTCGTGACGGTAAGGCTTCAGAGGCAGATCCACCCCTACCATGGCTGCTATGTCCCGTGAGTGAGGACCTGCTGCATTTACCACCACATTGGTTTTGATCGTCCCTTTATTGGTCTTCACTGCGGTGATCTGCCCGTCCTGCGTTTCTATACCCGTGACTTCTGTGAACTTTTCAATGTTCACCCCCATTTCCCGCGCTTTCTTTGCATAAGCGTGGGTCACTCTAAAAGGGTTGGCGTGCCCATCTGTCGGGCAGAAGGTAGCTCCTGCAATAGGTTCAATGTTTAGGAGGGGGACGATCTCTCTGGCCTGTTCTGGGGTTATGAACCTGCTCTTGAGGCCCAGTGTGTTCTGGAGCTTCACGTTCTTCTTGAACTGCTCCACCTCCTCCTCGTACGTGATGATCAAGTACCCTCCTTGCTCATATTCAATATCTGTGTCTAATTCTTCAGATAACCCTTCAAAGAGGCGCACGCTCTCCATGGCCAGCTTGATGTTGGCCTCCGTCGTGAACTGCTGCCTGATTCCACCGCCGCATCGGCCAGTAGCACCAGAACATAAAAAGTTCTTCTCCACGATAATGACGTTTTCTGTCCCTCTTTTCGCCAGGTTGTACGCAGTCCCACACCCTGTGACCCCCCCACCGATGATGACCACGTTTGCTCTTTCTTTCATTCTTCCTCACCTGCAAAGCTCGCCACAGGTAAAGGTTGCAAAGGAGGTCTCGTCGTGGGGCGCGAGATCTCTGCCACCGATTTCCCCGTTTTTTTCGCAAGTAACCCAGCAATCAAGGGCGTACACGTCCTCCCCTGGCAGGGGCCCATCCCGCAGCGTAAAACCCTCTTCAACTCTTCCAATGTTTCATAACCCTCGTCAATAGTTTTCAAGATCTCTTCTCTGGTAATATCCTCGCATCTGCACACGATTTCTGTCATAGAATCCTCCTCACATTCCGCACGTTCATGGCAACCTCTCTAGGAATGATGACAGAGAGAACAGCCGTCTTATTCCTGTGGGTTTTCACCCGTAAGATTTCACCCTTCCCGCAGGTGTTCCCTTCTCTATCGAGTACGTCCACTTTCTCCCCCCTCTCTGGTAAGGGAGTGAACTCATACGGAAGTATGACGAGAGCCTTCTCACTCGAGTAGTCAAAATCCACCACAAATATGGCAAGGCCTGGGCATTCTGCAATACAGGCGCCGCACCCTCCACATTTTTCCTCATCCAACTTTGGTATGCCAATCACAGAGTCCATGGTGATGGCATATGAAGGACAGGCAGTCACGCAGGGATCGCAGGGTATGTCTTCCACGCATTCTATGATAGCTATCTTCCCTTTTTGGGGGTACAACTTTTTTACCTGATTTTCTGTTAACACGCCTGTTTTTCTGTGTTCACTCATTGAACCCCCTCCACAAGGCAAACACCTTCTCTTTCCCCTGTCGAGCCCTCTCTCCAAAAGAACCCGAACGGAGTGAGTCAATTTCTTTTAACAATTCTTTTCTCTCTTCTACAACCTCATCACATGATACCCCCAAAGCATCAACACAGGATAGAGCAGCTATTTTCCCTTCCATCATAGCAGTGTTGGCCTCTCCAATCCCTGAGGCATCACCTGCCGCATAGATACCCTCGACAGTAGTCTCCATGTTCTCGTTGTGGGCGGGCACGTTCCCTCCCAGTTCTGGTATGTAAGACAGAGAGCACCCAGCCTGGTGGAACAACTCCACAGAGGGCGACAACCCGACAGCCAGGCAGATTGTGTCGACGTCGTATTCTTTCTCAGACTTTGGAATGGGGTTCCAGTTCTCGTCTAAAGACACAGTGACAGCCCCGGTAACGTATTCCTCCCCTACTGCTTTTAATATGCTCGTCGACGTGTGAATGGGGACGCCGCACCTTCGAATTTTTGCAGCATGCACGTGGTACCCTCCAATAAAAGGCATAGCCTCCACCACTGCCTTCACGTTGACCTGAGCCTGGAGCAACTGGTAGCTGACGATCAACCCCACATTTCCTGCTCCCACCATCAAAACGTCATTCCCGGGCCTAATTCCGTACACGTTCATCAACGTCTGGACCGCACCTGCCCCGTACACTCCCGGGAGGTCATTCCCCTCAAATATGAGCATCTTCTCAGAAGCACCCACAGCCACGATGACCTTTTCCGCCCGCACCTCAATGAGGTTACCCTCTCGTGCTAAGACCAAGAGATGACTCTCATCCTTGTAGTACCCGATGACAGACGCCTGCAACAGTACTGCGTCTTTGGCTTCTGCGAACAACTCTCTGGCTATCTGGGTGCCTCGCGTGCCTGCCCTTTCTCTGGAAGACCCAAAGAACTTGTGCGTCTGCTTCACTAACTGCCCCCCTGCGTGGGGATTCTCATCAATGACCAAGACCTGGGCCCCGTACTTTCGGGCAGTAACTGCCGCTGATAACCCTGCAGGTCCAGCCCCAATCACCGCAATCTGTGTTTGCATCTTCTGTATGGTAGACAGTGGAGGTCTCGTCTCAATTTTCAACTTCCCTTTTCCAGGCTCAGATTCCACCACCATCTCCTCCCGTACGAGAGTGACACAGGTCTTCACGTTGGGCACGCCATTGACGTTCATCATGCAGGATGCGCACTTCCCTATTGCACAGAAGAATCCCCGGGGCCTGGAATAGATTATGCTCCTTTTCAGTACCTTAAAACCTGCTGCATGTAAGGCAGCTGCAATGGTCTCTCCTTCATAAGCCTCTATCTTTTGTCCATTGAAAGTAAAATGGATTTTCTTCCCTCGTTCAAAGGTCAGCAGGGGGTGCTCTTTGATTCTCATGTCCATGCTCTCGACCTTCCTGTTGAATCGATTTTTTAGTTATATACGTTGTGGTAGTGACCATGGTTGTTTATAGTGGTTTCGGCTCACTGAATCCTCAATTTTACTCGTGCCAGGTAGGAGAGCGGCAACCCTAACCCTCCAGTTCTGATATCTGTGTCCTCAAGTTTTCCAGGATTACCTCACTCACGAGGTCCAGAATTTCAAAGACCCTTTGGTTGGTCACAGAGTAGTAGTTGGACCTCCCCTGTTTCTCCAGCTCGATAATCCCAGCATCTTTCAAAATACGTAAATGCTGCGAAATGTTGGACTGGGAAGCCTCAACCTGAGGGACAATCTCGCAGACGCAGAGCTTTCCTTTCCTCAGTAGCTCCAGAATCTGAAGTCGTGTCTCATCACCCATTGCTTTCAACATGGTAGCGTGCAGCTCTTTCATGGGTTCACCATTAGTTCATTATATTCTAAATGAGTGAATGAGTAATATAAAGGTTTTCTATGAATTACCTCAAGAATACGAATCCAGAGACCTTTTGTTCTTGAATTTGTAATAGAGGAGAAGACAGACTAAAGAGTTCCCCAGTAACAAGGCAAAGAGCTTCTGGATTAATAAGGGAGCTAAAAAAATGATAAATATGGCGCATAGTGCGATGAAGGCTGCCATGAAGATGTAGAAGTCGAGTACGGCCCCAAACCAGAGTGGGCGTGTTCCCCCGAATTTCTCCCGCCAGAATTTCCGTGATAATGAAAATTTGCTGCCTCCCATGACATAGAGTCCATGGATCATGACGATGATGGACACTATGGCCACGGACATGAGACGAAAACTTCCTATAACGTATGCGAAATACAGGACAGCAACGGTAAAGGCGAACCCGAACCAAAAGATGAGAAAGCCTGATACCCTGTCCCAAAGATTTGGTCTCACAGAAGAAGGTATTAAAGAGTGTTAAAAAAGGTTTCCCTTCGATGAAGGCCAAAAAGGTTCTCTTGGTTCACTGTGAAGGTTCACTATATATTGGCTCACTATAAAGAGATGGGTAGTAAAAAACCAAAGAAATCTCCAGGAGTAAATGAATTGGAACCGGGTGCTGTTGTCGCCATTCCTCCACGTCCCTCATTCAGGGAGGGCTTTGACAGACTGCAGGGTCATTGACGTGTTCTACCCGGTGAGGGAGGACTATCGTTAAATGAAATGGCGAAGTGTCGTAGGGAAGCGGAGAAGCAGAGAAGTAATGGACCAAGGTAGTTGAGCTTCCTATTTCATTAATTCAACCCCGAAGGGGAATCCCCTCTTTTTAAAGAGGGGTCTTGGAAAAATCGAGACAGTGTGACGGAGCCAATATTAGGTTGGGCGGCGGTTTCAAACCGCCGGTTT
>JADDYB010000413.1_pt1 | contig 13494 bp, 12 predicted proteins | sample 8641941 | NCBI WGS metagenome assembly JADDYB01 (sample SAMN16275377, study PRJNA637457) | freshwater sediment metagenome | isolation source: Lake Kineret sediment | place: Israel: Lake Kineret | collected 2013
CCGATCTCCTTTGACCGGGCAATACAGTATGCCAAACAGAGGGAACAATTTGGCAGAAAGCTTTCACAGTTCCAGGCCATTCGACATAAACTGGCTGATATGGCGGTGAGTATTGAGGTGACCCGGTGGCTCACCTATAAGGCGGCGACAGAGTATGATCACAAAAAGATTGATCCGGGATTCCTCTCCATCACCCAATTGGAGGTGGGAAGGAGATTGATCTCAGCAGTCGATGAGGCTCTTCAGATTTTTGGGGGTTACGGTTATATTTCTGAACAAGCCATCGAACACTATTTCCGGGACGCCTGGGCCATTGGAGTGGAACTTGGAACAGAGGAAGAGCAGAAAGATGCCATCGCTGAAGTCATGATAGGTCCTTCTCAATAAAGAAATAAAATTTAGATTTATTAAAAAGTGGATTCAAATATCCTTTCAAGAGGCTGAAAGATTACATCCTTTTTTCTATTTTTGGTAAAATAGTAGTCCAAAGTGCCTCCATCATCGAACTCTCTCTTTAAATCATTGGGGAATGGAAAAGACTTGACATGATTGGAGTTTTAGGTATATATACTTTTTTGTATACAGTATCCAAATTCCTTACAGGAGGTGACCCTTTATGGAAGACTCTCAACTATTCAAAAATATTACTGTTTTAAGTCTAGAACAGGCAACCGTCCTCCCCTTTTTAACCCTTCGATTGGCTGAGGAAGGAGCCAATGTGATTCGGATGGAACATCCTATTTATGGGGACCCTAACCGGCGAGTGGGGGATGACGTGTTGAAAGAAGATAGGATGTTCTCCTACTACCTCTCCATCAATTCAGGGAAAAAAGCACTCACCCTGGATATAGGGACTCCCGAGGGACAAGAGATTCTGAAAAAACTCATCCTTAAGTTAAAGGCAGATATCTTCGCTACCAATCAACTTCCAAGAAATTATGCCAAACTTGGGATCGAATATGAGATGCTCAAAAAGATAAAAGAGGACATCATCTGGCTGGGAATGACAGGTTTCGGTCCCCAAAGTAATGAGGCGGCTTATGATCCCGTTCTCCAGGCCCGAGGTGGATTAATGGAACTCACCGGAGAAAAGGGAGGAAGTCCTCAAGTCATGGGAATCCCACTTCCCGATATGGGGGCGAGCGAACATGGTTATGGTCTTTTGATGAAGGCCCTTTATAAGAGGGCAGTCACCGGACAGGGAAGTCGGATTGACCTTTCTATGTTCGAAAGCACGGTCTCCTGGCTCACTCAGGCGATCACTCATACGGTCAGCTTCAAGAAGAAAGTTACTCGAAGGGGGAACACCCACGAATTCTTTTCTCCCGTCTCCGTCTATGAGACCAAAGATGGCTATACCTATATTGCCGTAGGAAATGATAAGCAATGGGAGACGATGACAAAGATTCCAGGGTTTGAATCCCTTTATAAAAAAGAGTATGAAAGAAATGCCGGCCGCATCGCGGATGTGGATCATTTGAATAACGCCATCAATGCCATCACCAAGAAATTTACGACCGAACAAATGATTGATATCTTCACGAAGGCGACCATTGCCATTTCCAAAGTGAACCCGATCGAAGAGGTCGTTGAAGATCCCTTGGTGAAACCAAATTTGCTTCGAAGCAAAGATTCCAAGACAGGGGTGGAGATTACCATCGCACCTCCTCCCATCAATAACCTTTATCTGAAATCAGTCAACCGGATGCTCAGCTTCCCTCCCCGGTTCGGGGAACATAATGAGGAAATCTATAGCGGGCTATTGGGATACAGTGCTGCCCAGTTGAAGGAGTTCAAGGAGAAGAATATTATCTAGTTATGAGTTTTGAATTTTGAATTTGGAGATTGGGATTTATTTGGGATTTGGAAATTAGAGGTTGGGATTTTTCAGCACCAACAATCTAAGGGATTCTCAAGAAACAGCACGGCTCATTTAGCATAAAGGGCTGGAAGGAGAAGGCTCATGGCGCTTGATTTCACTTTCACTGAAGAGCAAGAATTCTTCAGACAGATGGTCCGGGATGCGGTGAACCGGTTGATCATGCCGAGGGTGGCTGAATTAGATGAAAAAGAAGAATTCCCCTGGGACCTCTGGAAAGAATTCGCTGCATTGGGATATCTAGGCCTGAGGCATGAAGAAAAATATGGCGGAATGGGAACCGATACCATTGCCCAGATGATCTTCTATGAAGAATTGGCAAGGGGGTCTTGCGGATTTGCCATGGCGACGATTATGCAAATTCTCATGGGAACTTATTTCATTGCCCGTTTTGGAAGTGAGAATATCAAACAGAGGATCCTCGTACCAGCGATCAAGGGTGAGAAAATCGGAACGATCTGCTTTACTGAAGACCAGTCCGGCTCGGACTTGGGGGGGACAAGGACCCTAGCCACTAAAGTAGAAGGGGGCTGGAGGATTAATGGAAGGAAGCAGTGGATCACGAATGGACCGATTGCTGAGTTTTGCACCTGCATGGCAACGGTTGATCCAAAAATGGGATTGAAAGGTCTCAATTTCTACCTGGTTGAAAAGAAGACAGCAGATCAAGATGGGTTTGTCCCCGGCCAGAAGCTTCACAAGTTAGGGTCCCGCTGCTCCGTTACGGGTGAATTAGTTTTTGATAATGTCTTCGTCCCCGATGAAAACTTCCTGGGTGAAGAAATTGGAAAAGGGGTTCAGTATGCCGGAGAGATTCTCAATGAAGTTCGAGTGATGACCGGAATGAATGCCTTGGCCATTGCAAAAGGAGCCATGGAGGATGCCAGGGAATATGCCAACAACCGAATCGCCTTTGGAAACCCTATCAGTAAATATCAGTTGATTCGTGAAAAATTCGCAAAATTCTGGGCCTGGTATGAGGCTTCTCGAACCTACCTTTACAAATGTGCCTGGATGATCCAAAACAAAGTCCCTTGCGTGAATGAGTGCATGTTAGCCAAGTATCACTCCACAGAGATGTGTATGGTTGCTGTCGAAGAAGCCATGAGAATTTATGGCGGGAATGCCTTCTGTTCAGAATATCCGCCACAACGGTACTGGAGGGATGCGAAGTTCTTGCTTTATGGCGGTGGCACCCATGAAGTGTTGTGTGATTATCTAGGAAGAATTTATTGCAAAGACTAACAAAACGTGAGAGCGTTAGGTGTAAGTGGTTAGTGGGTTTACTCCTTCCACCTAACTATCACTCCTATCGAGTTAGGATTTTGATAGCTGACTGCCTACCGTGGGCAGGGATTTCGGATTGACCGGAGGTTAAGTTGGAAGTTTATGTGTTGGTAAAACAGGTTCCTGATCCGGAAGCGATCGTAAAAGTCAAATCGGTTTCCGAATTGGAAATCGAGAATAAATATTTCACCAACTTTTTCGATGAAATTGCTATTGAAGCAGGTCTGAAACTGAAAGAAAAGTTCGGTGGCAAAGTCACCGTATTGACGGTTGACAATAAGAAGGCCGATGCCCTGAGAAGGGGAATTGCCATGGGTGCGGATGATGCGATTCAGATCACGGACCCTGCCTTAGAGGGTTCGGATCAGTTCGCCATCGCCAAAGCCTTGGCGGCTTATCTCAAAGATAAACCTTTTGACCTGATTTTAGCGGGGAGACAGGCTATGGACGATGATGCAGGAATCGTTGGGCCTGCTGTCGCCGAGTTATTGGGAATTCCACATGTCAATACGATTATTGGTCTCGAGGTGGATGACCCCAAGAAAGAGGTCAAGGTACTCCGGGAGGTAGAGGGCGGGAAAGAAATCCTTTCCTGTTTTCTCCCTGCGCTCTTCACCTGTCAGAAAGGTTTGAATAATCCTCGTATCCCTCAGGTCATGAACGTGATGAAGGCCATGAAGACACAGATTAAAAAGGTGGACCTTGCTGCTCTGGGATTGAATGCCACCGATACAGGCAGCCAGGCAGCCAAGATAAAAGTTCAGAAATATTTATCTCCCCCTAAGAGACCACCCGTTAAAATGATCAAGGAAGATTTCCCAGAGAATGTGAAGGCACTGGTTAAACTTCTCAAAGAAGAAGCCAAGGTGATATAGAAGTTTAAAGTTTAAAGTTCAAAGTTGAGAGGAAAGCATCATGCCCAATGAGATATGGGTCTTTGCAGAACAACGGGAGGGAAAGGTCAGGAAGGTGACCTATGAGCTCTTATCGGCCGGTGCTGAACTTTCAGAGAAAACCGGTTCTCAGGTTGGAGCGATTTTACTTGGGAGCAAGCTTCAAGAAGCTGTTAAAAGCCTGACTCCTTTTGCCGACAAAATCTATCTCATGGATGACCCTGCCCTCGCTTCATACACTTCCGATACCTATTTGATCAATATGGCTCCCTTCATTAAGGAACATCGACCCTCCGTTCTCTTAGGAGGTGCGACTTCCACGGGGAAGGATCTTTTCCCAAGGCTGGCCATGCACCTCCAAACAGGTTACGCCCCTGATTGCACGGGTCTAAACATAGAAGAGAATGGAAATTTGATCGCCAAGCGTCCTCTCTACGGAGGAAAGGTCTTTGCAGAGATGATCTTTTCTGAAGCCAGACCCCAGATGGCCACGGTCAGAAACAATACCTTTCTCGTTAATCAAAATCTCAGCAAATCGGCTCAGGTCATTTCCATCTCTCCTCATACAGATCCCGTTGGATTGAAAAAGAAAGTCATTGGATTGGAAAAGGCCGCTGGAACAAAATTAGATATCACTGAGGCTGAAATTGTGGTCGCTGCTGGAAGGGGGATCAAAGCACCTGAAAATTTTAAGATAATGGAAGAGTTAGCGGATGTGCTCAATGCTTCGGTGGGGACCACTCGAGCCATTGTGGATGAAGGCTGGAGGGATCAGAAAGACCAGATTGGAAAGAGTGGAAAGAATATCTCCGCTAAACTCTACATGGCCTTTGGTATTTCGGGCGCTATCCACCATGTTTTAGGAATCGGCACCTGTAAAACAGTGGTGGCTGTGGATACAGATCCAAATTCCCTCATTTTTAACTATGCGGATTATGGGATCGTTGGAGATCTCTTCCAGATTGTACCGGCCTTGACTGAAGAATTGAGGAAAGCTTTTGCGGCAGACAGATAACTTTGTTAAACCCTAAACTCGAAACCCTAAACTCTAAGCAAACTCAAATGTCCAAAGGACTAAACTCAAAACAAATCGTCGAGAAGTCAAAATCACCTTTTGAGTTTTATATTTTGGATTTGCTTAGGATTTAGAGTTTAGTGTTTGGAGTTTATACACGAAACGTCGCGAGTTGGATAAGTAGCAAAGAGTAAACCATGGATAAAGTGGATGTCATCATTGTAGGCGGAGGATTGGCAGGCCTCTCCTGCGCCTATGAATTGGCCGATTCAGGAATGACCGTGATCGTCCTGGAGCGAGGAGATTTTTCTGGGAGCAAAAATGTGACAGGAGGGAGAATCTACCTGAGCCCCCTCCGAAATTACCTTCCTGATCTCTGGAAAGAGGCACCTTTAGAAAGGCATGTGACAAAAGAATTTATCACCTTATTGGGAAAAACCAACTCAACGACTTTCGAACTTTACAGTGATCGATTCAATCGAGAACCCTATCCCAGTTACACCATTCTCAGGGCAAAATTCGACCGCTGGCTTGCGGATCTTATCTCAGAAAAGGGAGTTTTCGTCATCCCCCAGAAGAATGTGAATGACCTCATCAAAGAGGGAGAAAAGGTCATCGGGGTCAAAACCGAGGATGAAGAGATCGGAGCAGATTGTGTGGTGGCCGCAGATGGAATCCTCTCCTTCATCGCTGAAAAGGCCGGAATCCGGCAACCTTTCCAACCTCAACATTTTGCCCTGGGGTTTAAAGAGGTGATTGCCCTTGATTCAAAAATCATCGAAGACCGGTTCCGACTTGGAGAAAACGAAGGGGCAGCCCAACTCTTTGTGGGAACCCTCACCCAAGGCGTCATGGGAGGAGGCTTCCTCTACACCAATCGGGAGAGTCTCTCTTTGGGAATCGTGGTGGGAATTCATTCTCTCAATCAGAAAGAGCCCCGTGAGGAGGTTCATAAACTTTTAGATGAATTTAAAGAAAGGCCTGAGATAAAAAATCTGATCAAGGGCGGAGACGTCGTTGAGTATTCCGCCCACCTCATCTCCGAAGGAGGAATACACATCAAACCGAAGGTCTACGGAGTTGGAATTTTAATCACGGGGGACGCAGCAGGCCTGGGTCTCAACATGCTCGTTACCGTAAGAGGAATGGAATATGCCATGGCTTCAGGAGTCCTAGCAGGCCGAACAATAAAAATAGCAAAGGAGAAGAACGACTTCTCAGTCTCTTCTTTGGTCTATTACGAGAAACTTCTCAACGAAAGTTTTATAATAAAAGAGATGGATCACTTTAAAAATTCTCTTTCGATTTTGGAGAATGAGAGGCTCTTCTCCAAATACCCTCAGGCGATTTCCGATCTCTTCGAGAAAGTGATGAGGGTGGATGAGAATCCGAAAGAAGGTCTCTACAAAACCATTTGGCAGACCTTTAAAAAAGACTATTTGAATTTCCAAACGTTTAAAGATTGGTTGCAATTTAGGAAAATTTAGGACTTCGAAATAGAGATTGCTTCGGCTTCACCTCGCAATGACAGGTGAAGGGTTGTTATTCTGAGCCCATTCGCTTCGCTCAGGATAAACTCCGCGGAGAATCTTGCACGATGTGTCATCCTTCGGAGTGAATGATCTCTTAAAGGGAAGGTTTAATGAAAATCACAGAGAAGCTGGCTCTTGATGCCTTTAAAAATGACAAAGAGACCCATATCTCTCTCGATCAAAAAATCTGCCAAAAGTGTAAGGAACGTTTTTGCATCTATGCCTGTCCGGCAAACCTCTATTCCCTTAATGAAAAAGGAGAGATGGTGGTGGAATTTGCCGGTTGTTTGGAATGCGGCACCTGCCAGATCGCTTGTATCTATAGCTCTGTTAAATGGAAATACCCCCGGAGTGGTTTCGGTGTACAATATCGCTTTGGATGATGAAAAAATATTTATCCTTCGACAATGCGGTCGCCCCGGTTCACCACCGACCTGACACCCATTCCTTAGCCAAGGTCCTCGTTCTCTGCCAAGGGCTTCAAGGCATTTCATCAACTACCCAAATCTTCAACAAGAGATTCCGGTTAAAGCCACCATTCCATCCAAAGGATTTTTTTGAAAGGGGAAAATAATGCAATACAAGACAATTGAATTGATCAGAGAAGAGGGGATTGCTATGGTCTACCTGAACAGGCCTGAAGTTCTTAATGCTCTCAATGAAACGATGAAGAATGATCTGATTCATGCACTGAAAGAGACTGAAGAAGATGATAGCGTCCGGGTCATGATTTTAACTGGCCGGGGTCGAGGGTTTTGTGCCGGTGCAGACCTGAACAGGTTTGTCGAGGTTCAAGAAAGGGATAAGGATCATAAAAAGAAAACAAGATTCGGGTCGATTGATTTCCCCAGGGCCTTTATCCAGTACCCCAAACCCATCATCGCAGCCATCAATGGGCCCTCTTATGGTTTTGGTTTTACTGTAACGCTAACATGTGATATTCGTCTCGCCTCTGAAAAGGCAAAATTCAGCTGTGCCTTTGTTCGAATAGGAGTCACCCCAGAATTTTGTAGCACCTTTTTTCTACCCAGACTCATTGGGTATGGCAAAGCGGCAGAACTTATTTTCACCGCCAGGCCCTTTGATGCTCATGAGGCACTAGAAATAGGGGCGGTTGACCAAGTATTGCCGCCTCATCGACTCATGCCTGAGGCCAAAAAGATGGCCAAACAAATTGCCTCCATGCCACCTCCTGCCATACAGAAGTCAAAAGAACTTCTACGTCATGGGATGCAATCCACTCTGGATCAAGTTATACAGCATGAAGCCATAGTCTTTCTCGATGCCATGAAGACGGAGGAACATCGATCGGCTCTCAACAAATTATTGGCCCAGATGAAATTGAGAAAGGTTAAGACCCATCGATCTAAAAAATAAGGATAATTGTAAACACCAATGCTTCATTTTATAATTGGAGCGTTGTAAGAGGAGCAAATTCATGGACTTTGAGCTGAGTAATCGCCAAAAGCAGATCCGTTTAGCCGCCCGGGAGTTCGCCGAAGGTGAACTGGTACCCATTGGCAAAGAGTGTGAGTCAAAAGGAGAGTTTCCAAGAGACCTCATCAAAAAAGCAGCTCAGTTGGGTTTCATCGGTTGTTTCATCAAAAAGGAATACGGAGGCCTCGGGTTGGGTCTTTTGGAACATGCCATCATCTTGGAGGAATTCTGGAGGGCTGAACCAGGTTTGGCACAGGTCCTTGCACAACCTGCATTTGGTTCGGATATACTGCTGCATTATGGTTCAGAGGACCAGAAGAAGAAGTACCTGCCTCCTATCGTAAAAGGGGATTGGCTCATGGGTTTTTCGATCACCGAGCCAGAAGCAGGAAGCGATGCCGCTTCTGTGACGACCACAGCGGTAAGGGTCGGAGATGAATATGTGATCAACGGCAATAAGGTCATGATCAGCAATGGTACAGAAGCCAAATTCATTCTGGTCTTCTGTTTGACTCATCCCGAAGAGACCTCTAAATCAAAGCGTCACGGTATCTTTCTGGTTGAAACAGATCGCCCTGGATATAAGGCGGATAAGATTCATGGGAAGATGGGCCTCCACGCTTCCGATACCGCCAACATCTTTTTCAATAATGTGAAGGTGCCCAAGGAAAATCTCGTGGGGGTCGAGGGGAATGGATTCTTCCAGTTGATGGACTTTCTTAACCGATCCAGAGTGATTATCGCGGCTCATGCAGTCGGTCTTGCACAGGGTGCCATGGAGCAGGCGGTCAATTATGTGAAGAAGAGAAAGCAGTTTGGGAAGACGATTGCTTCGTTTCAAATCACCCAGTTCAAAGTGGCTGAGATGGCAACGCTGATCGAGACGGCAAGGGAGTTAACCTACAAGGCTTGTTGGTATGTCGATCGCGGGACTCCTAACTCCCAAATTTCAGCCATGGCAAAATGGTGGGCCTCCAATGTTGCCGTCAAAGTGGTGGATGAAGCACTTCAACTTCACGGTGGATATGGTTACCTCGATGATTACCCCATCGAGCGCTTCTATCGAGCAGCGAAATTGCTTGAACTCTACGAAGGAACAAAGGAGATTCAGAAATTACTGATTGGCCGCCAGGTTCTCGGCGTGAAATAGAAAATAGATGAAGCAAAACATTGGTGTCTATATCTGCCATTGTGGCACCAATATCGCTGCCACAGTTGATTGTAATGAATTGGCCCGTTTCTGCAGCACCCTTCCCGGAGTAAAGGTGGCACGGGACTACCGTTATCTTTGCTCCGACCCTGGACAGGATTTAATCAAAAAGGATATCCGCGAGCTTTCCATCGATCGCGTGGTGGTCGCTGCCTGCTCTCCTCGAATGCATGAGATCACTTTTCGAAATGCCCTCTCTTCGGAAGGACTCAATCCTTACTTCCTCAATATTGCGAATATTCGCGAACAGTGTTCTTGGGTTCATAAAAACAAGGAGGAAGCTACGGAGAAGGCCAAGCAACTGCTTCGGGCAGCCGTGGCAAGGGTTCTCCGTCAAGAAGGGCTCACCCCAAGGAAGGTGGAGATCAAACCTTCCGTTTTAGTCGTTGGAGCCGGAATTGCTGGAATTCAGGCCGCCTTAACCATTGCCAATGAAGGGACGAAAGTCTACCTCGTTGAAAAGGCCCCTTACATTGGGGGCCATATGGCCCAACTGGATAAGACCTTCCCTACCCTGGACTGTGCCTCCTGTATCTTTACCCCCAAGACAGTTGAAGTGGCCAGAAGTAAGAATATCGAGCTTCTTGTCTGTTCAGAAGTGGAAGAGGTGAAAGGATATGTGGGAAACTTTACTGTGACCATAAAAAAACACCCTACCTATGTGGATTTCAGTCGGTGTACGGGCTGCGGGGATTGTGTGGAGGCCTGCGTTTTGAAAAAAGGGGTGCCTTCAGAGTTTGAAGAAGGGATGGCCAGGCGAAGAGCCATCTACATCGCTTTCCCTCAAGCCGTTCCTTTAAAAGCAGTGGTGGATCATGGGAGTTGTCTCCTTCTAAGCAAAGGGAAGTGTAAAAAGACCTGTATGGAAGCCTGCAAGGCAGAGGCAATCAACTTCGATCAGAAAGAGGAAGTCATCGAGAAAGAAGTGGGTTCCATCATCATCACCACCGGATACGATTTATTCGATCCCAATCTCCTCCCTCAGTATGGATACGGAGTTTATGAGAATATCATCTCCAATCTTCAGTTCGAAAGGCTCGCAAGTCCTTCTGGACCCACTCGCGGAGAGGTGTTGCTCAAGGATGGAACTGTCCCAAAGGGAATTGCCTTTCTACACTGCATCGGAAGCCGTGACGAAAATACCAATGTCTACTGCTCCAGGGTCTGCTGTATGGCCTCGATGAAACAAGCCCATTTGGCAAAAGAAAAAACCGGTGCTGAAATTTATGAATTCTATATCGACATCAATGCCTTTGGAAAAGGCTATCAGGAATTTTATAAGAGAGTCCGGGAGGAGGGAATCTACTTTATTCGCGGAAAAGGTTCTGAAATTTTTAAAAGGGATGGCCGTCTCGTCGTCGCTGCAGAAGATACCCTTCTCGGAACTCCTTTGGAAATCTCGGTAGACATGGTCGTTCTAGGAACAGGCCTCACGGCGCGCCACGGGGCCGAGAGAGTAGCTCAGATATTTGGAATCAGCCAGAGCGCAGATGGATTCTTTATGGAAGCCCATCCAAAACTGAGACCTGTGAGTACGAATGTGGATGGAATCTTTCTGGCAGGATGCTGCCAGGGACCTAAAGATATCCCTGATACCGTGGCTCAGGCGTCTGCAGCGGCAGCCGAGGCAATCACCCTGGCCGCCAAAGGACAGATCGAAGTCGAACCCACCACGGCTGTGATCGACTCTGCACTCTGTGCGGGTTGCAAATTATGTATTGAGATTTGTCCGTATTCGGCAATTGATTTTCTTGATATCAAGGGGATCTCATCTGTCAACGAGGCTCTTTGTAAGGGCTGTGGTGCCTGCACGGCGATCTGTCCCAATAAGGCCGCCAGGCAGAATCATTTTACGCAAGATCAAGTATTATCAGAAATGGAAGGTCTACTCACTGTTACAAAATGAAGATCGACCCTAAAACTTTTATCAAGGATTATCAACTCGATATATGCATCCAATGCGGGACGTGCACAGGAGGATGTCCTGTCAAATTTAGATCTCCCCTCAATATGAGAAGGCTGGTCAGACAAACTTACTTCGAAGGCGATCCTTCCCCCTTATTCAAGAGGCCTGAATTATGGGCCTGTACGACCTGCAGCACCTGCAGTCTTCGCTGTCCTGCTGGAGTGAAAAATGTTGAGCTGATTATGGGGATACGAAATTTTCTTGCCAATCAAGGGGAGGTCCCTTCTACCATCAGAGATGCTCTTGAAAATACCTTTCTTCAAGGGAATCCATGGGGACGGTTTCGTGATCGCAGGGCAGATTGGGCAAAAGACCTTGGAGTAAAAATAATTGGAGAGACAACTACAGAGACACTGCTCTATGTGGGCTGTGCTCCTTCTTATGATCCAAGGGTTCAGAATGTTTCAACCGCTCTCACCAAGATCTTTCAAAAAACAGACCTCGATTTTGGAATCCTTGGGAAGAAAGAGTCCTGTTGCGGAAACGAGATTAGGAGGATGGGCGAGCAGGCCCTTTTCAAAAAACTGGCAAAGGACAATACCAATCTCTTTAAAAAATCTGGGATTAAAAGAATCATCACCATCTCACCCCATTGCTTCAACGCTTTCAAGAATGAATATCCGGACCTCAATATCCCTGTCCAGCACTATACCCAGGTCATTGCAGAGTTGATCGAAATGGGAAAATTAAAAATGACTAAGGCGCTGAACCTTCCTACCACCTATCAGGATCCCTGTTTTCTCGGAAAACAGAATCTCGTCTTCGACGAACCGAGGAAAATTCTGACCTCCATTCCTGGATTGGAATTCAGCGAGATGGAAAGATCAAAACAGAGGAGTCTATGCTGCGAAGGAGGAGGAGGAAGGATGTGGGGTGAAGGGGGAACAGAAGGGACGCGTAATGGAGAGATCCGAATCAAGGAAGCCGTTGCCTTGGGTGCAAAGGTGCTCGCCACAGCCTGTCCATTCTGTCTTTTAACCTTTGAAGATGCTGTAAAAATCTCAGGCTTAGCAGATCAGATTGCAGTAAAAGATATTTCAGAGCTGGTCGCGGAAGCGATGGAAGACTGATGAATTTCTCTTTCCCCTCTCCCTCGATGGGAGAGGGCGAGGGTGAGGGTGAATCCCCTCCCCTGCCTTCGCCGAAGCGGCTTCGCGCAGGCAGGCAACGAGGGAGGGGAGAATTAAATTCTGGAGGTTTCAATGAACATCGCCGTTTGTGTCAAAAGAATACCAAAGACTGCGGAGGCGGACATCTTTATCGAGAAGGATGGAACGGATATTAAGAAGGATCATCTGGTCTTCCACCTCAACGATTGGGATGGCTATGCGGTCAGGGAGGCGGCCCTCTTAAAAGAGAAATATGGGGGTGAGGTGACTGTCATCACCATCGGGCCTGAAGAGTCAAAAGAGGTATTGACGAGATGCCTCGCCATGGGCGCAGATAGGGCATTGAGAATAGAGGGACCTATTGTTTCAGATGGCCATCTGATCGCCAAGATACTCTCTCAGGCAATCAAAAACCAATCCTTTGATCTCATCCTAACAGGTGTTCAGGCAGAAGACGATAATTACGGTCAGGTTGGAGTGAGCCTGGCTCAAATGTTAGGCCTTCCTCACGCAGCCATTGTCACCCATATCGAGATAACCGGAGAAAAGGCAAAGGTCCGAAGAGAATTGGAAGGTGGCATCGATGAAGTCATGGAGATCAAACTGCCGGCTGTCCTAACCATTCAGACAGGCATCAACGAGCCGAAATATGTCTCTCTTGCTGCTCTCTTAGAAGCTGAAGATAAGGAGACCAAGGATCTTGGAATGGAAGAGGTAGGGATCACCTCTGGCGAATCAGTCGATACAAAAATCGATCAAGTATTTTTCCCGCCCATAGGAAAAATGGCAGAGATATTAAAAGGCAACCCTGAAGAGGTTGTAACGCAATTAACTGAAATCTTGAAAAAAAAGAAAGGATGAAATCAGACTTACCTTTTAAAAATAATTACACTTTATACCCCCCTCCCCTGGCGGGAGGGGATGAAGGGGAGGGGGATTGTATCAAATAGTTCACCCTCACCCTAACCTTCTCCCATCAAGGGAGAGGGGAATTTTTTACAAAAGGAGTTAAAAGAATGGGCGAAGTTTTTATATTAATCGAGCATCGACAAGGAAAAATTCGGGACATCACCTATGAAATGTTAGTGGCTGGAGAGAATATCGCCTCCCAGCAGGGGGTTTCTTCAACAGCTGTTCTATTGGGTCACAATGTTAAAAATTTCGCT
>JADDYB010000414.1_pt1 | contig 13490 bp, 14 predicted proteins | sample 8641941 | NCBI WGS metagenome assembly JADDYB01 (sample SAMN16275377, study PRJNA637457) | freshwater sediment metagenome | isolation source: Lake Kineret sediment | place: Israel: Lake Kineret | collected 2013
AACTCTCGATGGCTTTTTATGTTAAGCTCTTCCTTTCAGACTTGGGAGGAGTAAACTGGATTGTCGGTCCATTTTATTCATTTGAAAGTACACAGATAGCGGAGGTGACCGGTTAGTGGCCGTTAAAATCAATAACTACTCCAAAAAGGTTGATCGAAGAGGAGACTACGATTGGTATAGGTGGAAAGTTTTCGTTGACAGCCCCCCTAATGTATTAGAGCAAATCAAGGAAGTTGAATACCTTCTGCACTCAACTTTTCCCGATCCAAGAAGAGTAGTAAGAGACAAGTCCACTGCTTTTATGTTGGAGTCAACGGGATGGGGTAGTTTCGACATGCTGGTGACTGTCAGGTACATTAATGGTAAAGAAGAAAGACTCCGGTATTTTCTTGACCTAGAAAAACCATGGCCAAATGCCCCGTTCTAGACTTACCCCCTTTAATCATTTGTTTACAACGACTTAACTAATCTCCAATCCTTCCAACATTTTTCGATATTAACTATCATCATACTTTATTTTCAACCACGCATCTTTTTCATAGGATGAAGGTCCGGGTCCGCCTCTTCGGCGACGTAGCCTCTACCGTAGGCAGCAAGCACGACATCGAGCTAGATGAGGGTGCCACGGTGCGCCACCTAGCCAACATTCTAGCCGCCAAGGTGGGGCAGATGCGTCAGGGATACCTCGGGGAGTTCAAGGTCGGGGGCGCGGACCTAGCAGTCATGGTGAACGGCAAGAACATCCAGCTCCTGGAAGGCGTCGAGACCAGGCTCTGCGACGAGGACGACGTGGTCATAATGCCCTTCGTGGTGGGCGGTTAAACACCTTCAGAGGCCTAATTTAACTAAATAATCCGAAAATTAACCCGAAAAATTTTCACATTCTTCCACGCAGCTGTCATCTTCAGAACACAAACTCGAAGCGAACACCGGAGCGCACAAACCAGCACTTCGAGCTGAACATTCATGCAGGTCGATGGTAAAAGGCTTAAACTCGTTACACCTTCCAGTTAACTGATAACCATGAAGGGATGGAACGGTAAGCTCCTCAGGGTAGACCTCACCAAGGGAACCACAGCGGTGACGCCCTACACCGAGGAGGTAGCTAAGAAGTTCATAGGAGGCAGGGGCCTCACCGTCAAGCTCCTCTGGGACGAGCTCCCGGCCGGCGCGGACCCCTTGGGCCCCGAGAACATGCTCATCTTCGCCACGGGCCCCTACACGGCCTTCCAGGTGCCCAACAGCGGCAAGATGGTGGTGGCAGCCAAGAGCCCGCTGACGGGTGGCTACGGTGACGGAAACTTGGGCACCATGGCTTCCACGAACCTGCGGAAGTGTGGGCTGGACGCCGTGGTCATCACAGGCCGGGCCAAAAAGCCTGTGTACCTCTACGTGGAGGACGACAAGGCCGAGATACTGGACGCGGGCTACCTGTGGGGCAAGAGCAGCTACGAGGCCGAGGACTGGCTCAAGGAGAAGCACGGCAAGGCCGCCGGTGTCCTCCTCACGGGCCAGAGCGGCGAGAATAAGTGCCTCTTCTCCACGGTGGTCAGCCAGAAGGGCAGGGCCGGAGGGCGCCCCGGCATGGGGGCGGTCATGGGCAGCAAGAACCTGAAGGCCGCCGTCTTCAAGGGCAGCAAGGAGCTGTCCGCGGCCGACCCGGCCATGCTCAAGGACTTGGGCAGGAAGGGCTTCGATAAGATACCCAAGTTCGACGCCTTCCCCGGCTGGAAGAGGGAGGGCACCATGATGGCCGCAGACATGATGCAGACGGCCAGCGCCCTGCCCACCCGCAACTTCAGCGAGGGCCAGTTCGAGCACATTGTCAACGTGAACGGCGACGCGGTCCACGCCGCCACCGTCGTCCAGCGGGGCTGCCCCAACTGCAACATGATCTGCGGCAACACCATCCTGGACAGCGAGGGCAAGGAGTCTGAGCTGGACTACGAGAACGTCACCATGCTAGGCAGCAACATCGGCCTCGGTGACCTCAAGCAGGTGGGCACCCTCAACAGGATGTGCGACGAGCTGGGCCTGGACACCATCAGCGCCGGCAGCGCCATAGGCTTCGCCATGGAGTGCGCCGAGAAGGGCTTGGTGGATATGCCCATCAGGTTCGGGGACTTTGAGGGCGCCAAGAAGCTCCTCCTAGACATGGCATACATGAGGGACAAGGGAGCCGTATTCGGCCTCGGTGTCAGGAAGGCCGCCCAGAAGATAGGCAAGGGTTCAGCCGACTTCGCCATCCACTCCAAGGGCCTTGAGGTGAGCGCCTACGACTGCCACGCCTGCCCAGGCATGGCCCTCAGCTTCGGCACAAGCCCCATAGGCGCCCACCACAAGGACGCCTGGGTCATCAGCTGGGAGATCAGCAGCGGCAAGCGGGACAGCTACGGACCCGAGAAGGCCGACAAGGTCATCGAGTTCCAGCGCATCCGGGGAGGCATGTTCGAGACCCTGGTCTCCTGCAGGTTCCCTTGGATAGAGCTAGGCTACCCCTTGGAGGACTACCCCAAGTACTTTGAGGCCGCCACCGGCGTCAAGATGACCCTGGACCAGATGTGGGAGATGGGCGACAGGGTCTACGCACTCATCCGCGCCTTCTGGGCTCGGGAGTATGGCAACATGTGGGGGAGGGAGATGGACTACCCGCCCGCAAGGTGGTTCAAGCACCCGCTGCCCAAGGGGCCCCTCAAGGGGGCCAAGCTGGACCAGAAGAAGTACGACGCCCTGCTGCAGAGCTACTACGACAAGCGGGGCTGGGACAGGCGCGGTGTACCGACCCGGGCCACCATGAAGCGGCTGGGCCTCGCTAAGGAGGCCGAGCAGCTGGCCAAGCACACGAAGCTGGAGTGATCCAGCCCTCTCTTCCTTGGAACCAGCGTTTCAGTTGGTTCATCCGGGTTCCTAATATGCGTTTAAGATTATTATCCCCCGATTGAAATGAGTAAGAATCGTATGAAGATCGCCTTGACGCTGCTGATGCTTGCGGCGTTCATCGCACCCCCAGGCGCTATGGGCGCCCAGTCAGCCACACCAAAGAGTGTCGGCACACCCGATCCACCTGCGGACGCCGCCAGGTTCAACTACACAAACATGAACCGGGTCCAGCACACCGTGCCCGAGGGCGTCCCCCAGGTCCTGAGGATGGGTGCCTCAACCATGGAGTTCAGGGCCACCCAAAGGCTGCAGCTCAACATCTCCCAGGCACCGGGCCTCAAGGCCACATACTTCGCAATGAACATGGAGACCAACAGGAACATGCATGTCAACATGTATGCGGGCAACGAGCCTCCGGCTGACACGCCTGAGGCCGCCTTCGGGCTGAGAAGGTACTTCACGTTGGAGGGCAACGGCACAGAGCCCTTCAGGGCGACGCTGCGCCTGTTCATCGAGGAACCCGGCTTAGCCGAGGAGCTGGGCAGGCCAATAATATGGGAGAGGCTCACTTGGTGCTACTGGAACGGCACAGGCTGGGAGAACGTGCCCAGCCGACTGGGCGAAGACGGCTTCCTGGAGGCCGAGACAGGCCACTTATCCGTCTGGACCGTGGCTGAGAACAAGAAGCCAAACGAGGTGCCCACGCCCGAGATACCCGGCGTACCCGATGCGACGAGGACCTACAACTACTCCAATGAGGTACCCCAAGGATTCTCCTGGGAACTCACCGAGCGGGAGGAGACTTGCTTCACCTTCAGTAATATGACCATGGTGTTCAACTCCACCGACAGGGTCCAGCTAAGGATCAGCGCCGAGAGCGAGGTGAGGCAGAGGCTCTTCAGGCTCGACGTGGAGTCGGGTAAAGCCTTGGAGATGGAGTTGATGTTCAGGGCGACGAGCCCGGAGACCGTGGAGCCTGCGAGAAACCACATAGGCTTCTACCTGGAGATCGAGCCCAACGCGACAGAGCCCCTGGAGGCGAGGTTGGGGGTTCTGATAGAGCCCGCATCAATCCGGGAGCAGACCGGGCTAGATGTGGAACCACAGCACCTAGCTTGGTGCTACTGGAACGGGTATAAATGGGTCGAGACCCCCAGCACACTAGACGAGGACGGCGTGCTGGTGGCCGAGACAGGCCGCTTTGGCGTCTGGACTGTTCAGGACACCCGGCTCAACAGGGAGACTCAGAGGCCGGAATTCCCCGGCGTACCCGAGACGACAAGGGCCTTCAACTACACGGACAGGGTGCCTGAGGCATTCAAATGGACGCTGAGGGAGCAGGAGTCCAACACCCTACAGTTCAGGAACACGGCCATGGTCTTCAACTCGACAAGGCAGGTGCGGCTGGAGATCACGGCCCAGGAAGATTTCCGTCAACGCCTCTTCCGCCTGGAGTTGGAACCCAGCGAGGCGCTTGAGCTACAGGTCAAGCTGCAGGCCGAGAGACCCGTGGAGGTTGGTGACCCCGAGAACGGCCTAGGCTTCTACTGCGTCATAGAGCCCAACGCGACGATACCCTTACAGGCACGCCTGGGCGTCGAGGTAGACTCCGTGTTGCTGCAGGAGCAGCTGGGCCGCGAGGTGGACCCTCAGAGGCTCACGTGGGCCTACTGGGACGGCGGGACGTGGCGGCACGTTGAAAGCAGGTTCGACGACGATGGCATGTTGACGGCGGAGACCGACCACTTCAGCGCCTGGACGGTTCTTCTGCAGGCCGAATCAACGGAGCCAACTGAGCCCATGCAACCTGAGACCCCCACGGAGCAGCCGCCATACCTACTGTACGGCGCGGCTGCATTACTGGTCTTGGCGGTCGCCGGCTTCCTCTACACAAGGAAAGCCCAATAGAATCTCCCTTTTTTAATCGTCCTGGCCCTCCTTCGTAGGGGGCTCCACGTGCATGGTTATCTCCACGTCGGGTATCTCGTTGCGCATGTCGGTTTCCAGGTGGTCCATGAGGTCGTGGGCCTCCTTGACGGACAGGCTGCCGTCAACCTTGAGGTGCAGCTCGGCGTACACCTTGTCGCCGCTGCGCCGGGTCTTCAGGTTGTGGAAGTCTAGGAACTGGCTCCTGTGCCTGTTCATTATGGTCATTATCCGCGCCTCGGACTCGGGACACGTGTTGTCCATGAGAACGGAGGCTGACTTCAGTACCAGGGCCACCCCTATGCGCAGCACTAGGACGGCCACTATCAGGGCCATGACCGGGTCAAGGATCGGCGCATTGAACCTGTCGGCGACCAGTAGCCCCACGGCCACGCCCAGCGACGACACCACGTCCGAGAGCAGGTGCTTAGCGTCGCCCTCCAGGGCCATGGAGTTAGTCTCCCGGGCCTTCTTCATGAGCGTCCATGAGAGCCCCCCGTTCATGGCCGTGGCGACCAGTGACAGTAGCACAGCGAAGCCTAGCTGCGTGGGCAGGACAGGCTCGAAAAACCTCATGACGGCTTCACGCCCGATGAGCAGCCCGGCAACCAGCACCAGCGCCCCCTCCACGAAGGACGAAATGCTCTCAACCTTCTGGTGCCCGTACCTGTGGTTCTCGTCCGGGGGCCTCATGGAGATGCTGACGCTTATCAGCATCATCAGAGACGCCAGTATGTTCACGATGGACTCCAGGGCGTCCGAGAGAAGGGCTACGCTACCTGAGACGAAGTAGCTGTAGAGCTTGACCGCGAAGATGATCAGGCCTCCCACTACGGCTGTGGTCGCGAGCCCCCGTTTCTGCATGCGGGCAAACACAGTAAGCCCTGCTTTTAGGTGTTACCTTAGCCAGCCTAAAAACTAGGTCTTTGTTAAGTTAGATTAACTCACCTGAGCCTGGTCTGGGTCGGCCTGTACTTCGACTCGGGTAGCTCAACAACATGGTGGACAAGCCGCTCCAGCTGGCCCCCGAACTCGTCGAGGAAGTTGGGGAGTGCCAGGATGCTGACGCTGGGTACCCTCCTGTAGATGCTCATGTCGGTGGGGGACAGGGTGAGGGCCACGGGAACCACGGTCGCTGTGCCCCAACCTTGGACCTTGATCCTCTTGGACAGCTCAGGCAGGTGCCTGCTGAAGACCTCCGTCTTCTCTATATGGGTCTCGATGATGCCTCGGGCCGTGCTGTTACCGATGCCCTTCGTCCAGTGCTTGCACTCGGCGCAGACGACGTATGGCCGCCTCAGCGCCAGGACGTCCATCTCCCAGCGCCGCCCTTCGGCATGGAACCTGAACCTCCTTAGGACGCTGTACCCGTTCATCTCGAAGACGTAGGCGGCCAGCTCCTCGAACTCCAGCCAGCCCAAGCTCTGGCTCACCGTCTGGAAGTCAGCTCCAAGCTCTATTGCCTTGACGGCTAAGCCGAGACGGTTGTCCCTTGTTAGCTCCAGGGAGTCTCCTCTCACCGTCACAAGCTCCTCCTCGCTGAGCTGGGCCAGCGCCTCCCCCAGTGCCTCGTTTGAAACATTTAACAGACTATTTAATTTACCTACGTCAACTTGACCCGTCTGCGTCCCGTTTAGTATGGCCTTGAGCACGTTCCTGAGGAAGCTGGGGTCCAATTCTCTGCAAGTCTACTCGCTTGCGTAGATGAGGTTTACTGCAGCCGGTTCCCGGGAGAGATGTATAAAAGTGCCTGCTTTTCTGCGTCAAATATTGGAGTGCTAGCGTTATTCTAGGGTGAATATTATATATTAAAACAAAACACATACTTCACGGAGAAAAGGAGACTACCAAAAATGGCTTTCTTAATCCAAGGCAGAATCTTCGGGTTAATATGTCTACTGTTCATAATGGCCGCAGTGGCCTACTACATTAAACAAGCGCAGGCAGGCAAAGTACCTAAGGTTCGTCGCATACCGGGCATCGACGCAATCGACGAGTCGATCGGCCGAGCTGTAGAGATGGGGCGTCCCGTCTTCTGCAGCCATGGCATCGCTACTCTACGTGACGCGACGACGGGGCCTCAGACCATCGCTGGTCTCAGTGTCCTCAACTACGTTGCCAAGCGCTGCGTGGCGGTCGGGGCCAGGATCGTGGTCCCGGTCAGGCAGCCTGAGGTGTGGCCCATTGCAGCGGACATCGTCGAGACTGAGTACAAGCTAGCTGGTAAGGGTGAGGAGTTCCAGCCTGAATGCGTCCAGTTCCTCTCTAATGATCAGTTCGGTTTCTCGAGCAACTACATGGGGCTGATGATGAGGGAGAAGCCCGGCGCCAACATCATGGTGGGCGCCTACTGGGCCGAGTCCCTCCAGCTAGCCGAGACCGGATCCAGGATCGGCGCCATGCAGATCACAGGGACCGCCCAGACTTCACAGATACCCTTCTTCCTAGTAACATCGGACTACTGTCTTATTGGCGAGGAGATATACTCCGCCGGAGCCTACCTGACCAACGAAGCGACGCTCATCGGCAGCCTAGCTGGCCAGGATGTGGGGCGCATCGTCGCTGTCGTGCTGAGCCTCCTCGGAGCTATCATGTTTACCATGGGCAGCAGAGTTCTCCTAGACTTATTCGCGATGTGATGAAAAATGGGTGAAGTATTAAAGAGAATCGAGATCCCGATCGCGTTGACAATCATCGCAACGCTACTGCAGGTAATACCCTATTACTTCGACATTCCTGTGCTGAGGGACGCGGCGGCGACCGCGTCAAACGTTGTTTTACTTATCATTGCTTGCGCCACTTTCGTCGGCGTCATCTCGGTCCTCCAAGTGCACGGTAAACGCGTGCAGAGGAGGACTGAAGGGTGGTACTTCAGTGGTCTCGTCATCGTCTTCGTCGCGATCATGGTTATAACTGGTCTACCACTCGCGGAAGTCGGCCTAGGCAGAAACAACTCCATCTTCAACTGGGTGTTCACAAACATACAGACCCCCTTAGGAGGCACGATGTACAGCATCCTGGCCTTCTTCATAACATCGGCGGCCGTCAGAGCCTTCAAGGCTAGGAACATCGAGGCAGCCATAGTGCTGGTCTCAGGCACGCTGATGGTCATGGGGAACGCCCCGCTGTTCACAAACGCAGTACCTTTCCTAGTCGACATCAGCCTATGGATCCGTAACATACCCAACATGGCGACCATGAGGGGAGTCATGATCGGCGCGGCCCTAGGAGCCATCGCCCTGGCCGTCAGGACGCTGATGGGAATCGAGCGTGGCTACCTGAGAGGAGGAGGCGAAGAGTAAGATGTCTATCATGGATAAGATTAACAACCTGGATAGGAGGATCATCTACCTCCTTGCCTGGATATTCGTCCTCTTCCCGCTGGTATTCCCTCTCGGCCTACCCATCCCTATCGGCAGCGACGCTAGATCTTGGTACAGCTACGTTGAGAACAACGTTAACGACGGAGACACAGTGATCTTCACACTCATGTACGGGACCTCAGGCATGCCTGAGCTGTTCCCAATGTCAGTCGCCACCATGAAGCACCTCCTCCAGAAGGACGTGAAAATAGTTGTGCTGAGCTTCTGGACAGAGGGCCCTCTAGTCTTCACTGCCCTGCTACGGCAGGTGAACCCTGCCGACTTCGGCTACGTCTACGGCGTTGACTGGATCAACCTGGGCTACATACCTGGGGGCGAGACCGCCATGGGCGCGTTGGCCACCAGCTTCCAGAACTCTGTGGCGAACGACTTCGTGGAGGGGAGACCCCTAAACAACTTCGCTATAATGGACAACATCAAGACAGCTACTGACATCGACCTCATCATCAGCTTCGAGACGGGAACCCCCGGCGCACCGGAGTGGCTAAGACAGTGGAACACACCCTACGGTATACCCATGATTGTCGGCTGCATCGGCGTATCCGTGCCAGGGATGATACCCTACATTAACTCGGGCCAGATCTCAGCCCTCATGCCAGGTCTGACCGTGAGTGCCGAGTACGAGCTGCTGCTGCAGAAGCCAGGCCTGGCCGTGGCCGGCGTCGACGCCGTGTCCACGTCGCACCTGCTGATAGTGCTGCTGGTCGTGATAGGTAACATCGCCTACTTCATGACGAAGGAGGAAGAGAAGTAATGGTGGACATAATCGCCGCCTGGACCGCGGTGTTCTTCACCCTGGGCATCTACAGCATCCTGTACCGTGAGAACCCCTGGTACCGCATCGCTGAGTCGGTATACCTGGGCGTCGCTGTGGGCTATGGCGTGTCCGTGGACCTGCTCTACATCAGGAACCAGTGGACCGGCCAGTGGAATGACAGCACCGGCATGATACTGCTATTCGCCATAGTGATCATCATAGGCCTCCTGTGGTACGGAAGGTTCAGCAAGAGCACCTTCTACCTCTACAGGTGGCCCCTGGCCATAGTGGTCGGCACAGGCATCGGCCTGGCTCTGAGAACCGTCATCGACGCCCAGTTCCTCCAGCAGATCGTCGCCCAAGCGAAGACACCGTTCTTCGTCGCTGGAAACATGGGGGCAACCATCAACAACATACTCATCCAGATCATGGTACCAAGCGTACTCCTCTACTTCTGGTTCACAGGCACGATCCGTGAGAGCGCGCCCATGAAGGTAGTGGAGAAGATCGCCCGGTACACTATGATGGCCGGTTTCGGCTCAGCTTACGGATATACGGTGCTCACCAGGTACAGCCTCTTCATCGGCAGATCACAGTTCCTACTGGGAATCCCACCCAACGCCCCAGAAAACCAGCTGGCCTTCATGGCCATCGCCTTCATCATGCTCGCTAGCATGATAGGGTGGGACCTTACCCACAAGAAGACACCCGAAGTGTAACCAAATTCTTTCCTTTATATTTTTCTTTAAAGCTCCATCCATAGAAAACCCTATAATTGAACCAGTTATACTCGATCCGGTGTAAAGCTTGCTAGCTGTAAAAGGTAAGAAAGTATTAACCATAACCAACGGCGTCATAGAGGACGGCGTTGTACTCATCGAAAAAGGCAAGATCAAGGCACTGGGGCCGGATGTAAAGGTGCCCGACGGGGTCAAAGCCCTGAAGGCCAAGTACGTGATGCCCGGCCTGGTGGAGGCCCACTGCCACATCGGCATCTGGGAGGAGAAGATAGGCTGGGCGGGCAGCGACGGCAACGAGATGACGGAGCCCGCCACCCCCCACGTTCGCGCTATCGACGGCATCAAGGCCAACGCAGACGAGGGCGGCCTTGAGGCGGCACTCTTCGAGGGCATAACCACGGCTCAAGTGCTGCCCGGCAGCGCCAACGTCATCGGCGGGACGGGCCTAGTCCTCAAGACAGCCCCCAAGACCACCGTGGATGATATGGTCATCAAGGACCCCAGCGGAATGAAGATCGCCTTCGGAGAGAACCCCCGGCGAGTATACGGCGTTGAGCAGAAAAAGATGCCCAGCACTAGGATGGGGGTCGCCGGGGTTCTCAGGGAGTGGCTCCAGAAGACCAAGAACTACGTGGAGAAGAAGGAGATGTTCGTGGACGAGCCCGAGAAGCAGCCCGAGTACGACATTAGGCTGGAGCCTCTGGTCCCTGTGCTCAAACGGGAGATCCCTCTGAGGGCCCACGCACACAGGGCCGACGACGTGGCCACGGCTGTCCGCATCTGCGAGGAGTTCGGCCTTAACATGAGCTGGGAGCACGCCACAGAGGGCCACAGGATCGCCAAGTGGATAGCCGAGAAGGGGATTCCCGCGGTGTGGGGCCCCAGCCTAACATCCCGCGGCAAGTGGGAGATGAGGGAGTTGGGCTATGACACCCCCAAGGTGATGTATGACGCGGGGGTCAAGTTCGCAATCCAGACAGACGCCGTTGGCAGCACCATCCGGTTCCTGCCTATCTGTGCCGCTCTCAGCGTCAAGGAGGGGCTCCCCTACGACTACGCCTTGAAGGCCATCACTATTGTGCCGGCCGAGATCACAGGCGTCGCCGACAGGGTAGGCAGCCTTGAGGTGGGCAAGGACGCCGACTTGAGGCTCCTGAGCGGGGACCCACTGGAGTACGCGACCAAGGTGGAGAAGGTCATCATAGACGGGGAGCTGGTTCACAGCCTCTAACCCCTCTAGCACCCCGATTTCTCTGAGCTAGTTTTTTATATACATCTTTATTGGGTGCCCAAAGCTCTCATGCAGGGAACCCTGAGTCTAGCTCTCCTTAATGTAGGCTCTCACGATCACGATATTCTCCGTGGGCCAGTCGTCCATGGCGCCGTAGGGCGTCTGCTTGGACCCCGTCTGGGACGTCTCTATGTCGTCCACCACGTCCATGCCCTTTACCACTTTACCGAAGACGGTGTACCCGTACCCGTCTGGTTTAGGGTAATCCAGATTGGAGTTGTCCACGGTGTTTATGTAGAACTGGCTTGTAGCCGAGTCGGGGTCTGAGGATCGGGCCATAGCTATCATGCCTCTGAGGTTCTTCAAACCGTTTCTCGCCTCGTTCTCCACAGGGTCCCTCGTGGGGCTCATCCACGTGCCATCCGGTTTGAATCCTCCCCCCTGAACCATGAAACCTCCGATGACCCTGTGGAACACGAGGCCATCGTAGAAACCCTGCTCCACGTAGGCAACGAAGTTCTCCACAGTCTTGGGCGCCTTAGCTACGTCCAGCTCTATCTCGATGACACCGAGACTGGTCTCCAGTACCGCGATCTCCTTCACCTCAGGCTCCTTGAATAGGATGTCCGCCACCATCATAAAAATTGAGCCCGAGAACAGGAACAGCAGCAACGCGGTAAGCGCAGATTTCCTGGTGAGTTTCATGGGTACTTGAGGCACCCACGTGATTCTTAAGGGTTATTTAACCGATCACACCCAGCAGGTCGGCCTTGGTGACGATCCCAACGACCTCACCCCTCTTCTGCACCAGGACAGCGGGGTAGTACTTCAGCAGACTCGACAGCAGGCTCAGGGGCGCGTCCTCGGAGACCTGCGGGAAGCTCTCATCCATGATGTCCCGCACCCTCTTCTTACCGGGGGGCGTCTCGTCGTCGGGGTACAGTATCTGGTCTAGGAGGGTCCTCTCCGAGACTCCGCCCACAGGCTTTTCGCCGTCCATGACGGGGAGCTGGCTGAACCCGTGGCCGCGCATGATCTCGATGGCCTCCTGTACGGTGGCGTTGGCCTGGACACTCACTACGTCGGTGGTCATGATCTCCGTAGCAGACACCTCCTTCCTCCGCTCGATCTTGTCCAATGCCTCGAATATGGCCTTGACCTTGAGGTAGCTGGGCTCGATTTTGCCGGCCTCCAGTTTAGCGATGTAGCTCTGACTCACCCCAGCCAGGTCGGCCAACTGGTTCTGTGTGAGCCCCAGCTTTCTGCGTCTGTCAGGTATTATGTCGATAGCGGGCAGCATGGCATAAGTTGACCGACTCACAGAATATATTCTTTACGTAATTTTTTTGGCTAAGTTGTATTAGCCACGGCATGGCGGCTCAGCCGACCCCGCAGCCACCGCATTCCCTTAGGAATTATTGCCTCAAAAATAAATATATACTGGAATAAAGACAATGTGGGTTACCCATACAAGGAGTGAAACGAACTCACACTGAAACTTGACGACTGGGGGACATTCAAAGGCGTGGGCCAGGGCTACGCCTTCAACAAAGAAGGAAGACTCTACTCGCTCTTAGAGACCAAGAGAGGCGCCTACAGGGGCAACCACACCCACCCGAATAGGCAGTACACGCTGCTCGTTTCGGGTCGAGCTAAGTACGTCCTCCTCGAGGGCGGAGAGTACAGGGAGATTCCTCTGAGGGTGGGCGAAGTCGCAACCGTGGAGGCGGGCGTCCCACACGTGATGGTTGTGGATGAGGACATCACCACCTTCGAATGGTGGGACGGAGACTTCGTGGCCGATCTCTGCGGCGGCGAGTTCAAAAGACAAACCCAGGGTAAGGTGGGCCCCGAGCACTACAAGAAGTAGCCAGACCTGGGCGGCGTCTACACCTCAATAATTTATATTCATAGCACCGTAAATCCAATCATGGCTGATAACTTAGGAGTCTCCAGAGGCTGCTTCTACTTCGACGTTCACGGGGAGGCGAACACGGGTAAGACCATCGAGCTAGCCCACGCCAGGGCAGAGGAGCTGGCCATAGAGAAGGTGGTCGTTGCCTCGGAGACCGGTCTGAGCGCCCTAGAAGCGCTGAAAGTCTTCAAGGATCAGAGGCTCATAGTTGTGAGCAGCGCCGCAGGGACGACGGTGGAGAGGACCCCCATTGGCGACCTCATGATCGGGATACAGGATAAGAGCGTCTGCGAGCAGCTCACAAGCCTGGGGGCCACGATAGTTAGGGGCACCGACCCATTCTGGAACCTGGGCGCTCACACCCAGTACATTGACACGGGGAAGCTGGGGATGATGTTCTACAAGGTCTTCTGCGGAGGCATCCACGTGTGCATGACGGCCGTGCTGGAGGCCACGGACGCGGGCCACCTGGAAGCCGGTGAGGAGACGATCGCCATGGCGGGCAGCTGGGTGGGTCTGGACACAGCTGTAGTCGTCAGGGCCTGCAACTCCGTGGACTTCTTCAGGGAGTTCGAGGTCCTTGAGGTCATCTGTAAGCCCCGTAGGGCCAGGTATATGTGGCCTATTAACCAGGTGGAGTGGAAGGGGTACAACGAGA
>JADDYB010000415.1_pt1 | contig 13486 bp, 13 predicted proteins | sample 8641941 | NCBI WGS metagenome assembly JADDYB01 (sample SAMN16275377, study PRJNA637457) | freshwater sediment metagenome | isolation source: Lake Kineret sediment | place: Israel: Lake Kineret | collected 2013
CGATTGGATTGCCCAGCTGCGCGCACGCGACGAGGCGCGCGAGAAGGAGATCGATGCGCAGGCGGCGGTGGCCGGCGAACTCGTCAACCCGATCGCCTTCTTCCGTGCGCTCGATGCCGCCGCCGGCGACGACGCGGTGATGGTGGCCGATGGCGGCGACTTCGTCGCCACCGCCTCGTACATCCTGCGGCCGCGCCGGCCGTTGTCGTGGCTCGACCCCGGCGCCTTCGGCACGCTCGGCGTCGGCGCCGGCTTCGCGCTCGGCGCCAAGCTGGCGCGGCCGGAGTCCGAGGTGTGGCTGATCTGGGGCGACGGCGCCAGCGGCTACGGCCTCGCGGAGTTCGACACCTTCGTCCGCCACAAGGTGCCGGTGATCGCCGTGGTCGGCAACGACGCCTGCTGGTCGCAGATCGCGCGCGAGCAGGTCAAGCTGCTGCACGACGACGTCGGCACGGTGCTCGCGCGCAGCGATTACCACCGGGTCGCCGAGGGCTTCGGCGCGGCGGGGCTGGTGGTGAAGAAGACGGCCGACATGCCGGCGGTGCTGCAGCGGGCGCGCGAGATTGCCCGCGACGGCAGGCCGGTGCTGGTCAACGTCTGGCTCGACAGGACGGACTTCCGCGAGGGGGCGCTGTCGATGTGAGCCGGCGTGACCGGCGGCGCTGCCGACGGACGCAGTCGGATCGATTCGAGTGCAAGTCGGCTGGTGGGTACCGCAACGGAAGTTCGGCGTTTCTCGGAGCGGACATCACGACGTGTGCGGAAGCGGACGCTGACGCGAGCGACAGCACGCCCGGATCCTCCTTACACGGCCGGCCCGGTACCTCGGCTCGAATGCCAGACGGCAACCACCTCAAGCCTGCCGCCGCGAGCCCGGTAGTAGACCCAGTAATGAATTCGGTCCAGATGAAAGCGTCGAACAGCCGCTGCGCTGGCTTGAGGCACCAACGATCCCAGGTTCGGCTGCTCAACCAGCAGCGCGAGCGCGGCCTGCAGATCCTCAGTCACCGCGCCGGGCGCCGCGGGGCGATTCAGCGCCCACCACTCAGCGATACGGTTGAGTTCCCGTGCTGCGCGCTTGGTGATGAGAAGTTCGAGCGCCACGATCACCCATGGCGGCGCAGTTGCTCGAACAACTCCTTGCCTGAAAGGGTTTCGCCACGGTCAGCTTCGGCAAGACCGGCCTCCAATTCCGCCAATTCGTCGGCAGACAGACTCGCCGGCTGACCGGATTCGCCGGACAACACGTAGACCTTCGCGCCCTCCGGCAGGCTGGCATCGTCAAGTATGACCTTGCCAGAAACAACGGTTCCGTGGGCGACTCTCATCCTGACATGGTACTACTGCCCTTGAACAGACCTTGAATGGCTCTGCCCGAAAGCCACGTCGCCGCGTGAAGCACGCTACCTCGTCAGTAGTTTTCCACCGATCGGGCTCGACCCCGAGGCATGAAGCGCAGAGCTTCTCAGTAGCTGGCGGATCCCCGGGAACGGTAGCTTGTGGCCGGATCACGCGGGGCGGCACGATCCTCAGGGCTGCATCGGCCTAAGGTGGATCGCGGTATCGGTGTGTTGCCGGAAGTTTTTGATCTTGCCGTTCTTCAGCTTCCAGACATGCGCGAACGGGGCACGAAAGGACCTGCCAGTCGCCTTGTAAGTGGCGCTGTACTGCCCGAGCGCAACGACCGTTTCCCCCAGCGCGACGAACTCCTCCGGCACCGCCGCAAAGCCGTCCCACTCCCCTCCCAGCTTCATGAACACGTTCTCGAGCACGGCCTGAGGGCCGACCGACAGCCCGCCATACGGCCCGCCTTCCGCCTCGACCCAGCGCACGTCCGGCGCCAGCGCGGCCAGCACCGTGGGCACATCGCCGCGAGCGAAGGCGGCGTGCAAACCTTTGATCAAGTCGATGCGCGATCCGACGCTCCACGCCGGTCGTGCACTTGGGCTTGAGCGGGCATTGCCGGCAGGCCGATGACCAGTACTTGTGCAGCGTCATGCCGTTCTCGACCACCGTCATGCGGCGGATGGCGCGCTCGCCCGCCGGGCAACGGTAGGTGTCGTCCGCCGCGTCGTAGACGAAGTCGCTCTTGTCGAAGAGCCCCGCCGCCTTGTTGTTGGAGGTCTGCGGCTTGGGTACCAACGGCTCGATCCCGCTCTCGGCACAGCGCAGGATTTCCTCGCCTTTGAAGTAGCCGCGGTCGGCCAGGGCCGTGATCGGCTGGCCGATGATTGTCTTCGCCTGCTCCGCCATGTCGGCGAGCTGCGTGCGGTCATGACCGACGTTGGTGACCTCATGCGCCACGATCAAGTGGTGCTTCGTATCCACTGCCGTCTGCACGTTGTAGCCGACGATGCCGGTGCCACGGCCACTGGTGGCCATGGAGCGGGCATCCGGGTCGGTCAGCGAGACCTGCTGGTCGGGCGATTCGTTGAGCTGCTGCTCGATCTGCCGCAGCGTGCCCGCCTGTTCCTTGACGCGGGCAAGCTTGTCCTTGAGGTGCTCGACTCGCGCCGCAGTCACCAGGCTCGGGTCACGGTCGGCGCGGTCAAGCTCCGTGAGGTAGCGCGCCACACTCTCGTCGAGCTGCCATCCGGGCCTGCAGCTTGCGCTCAGTGAAGTTCTTGTCGCGGTTGTTGACCGCCTTGAACTTGCTGCCATCGATGGCGACCGTGGCCTCCTCGAGAAGGCCCAGTCCCCGGCACAGCAGCACGAACTCGCGGCAGGCGGTGCGGATCGCCTCACCGTTGTCCTTGCGGAAGTCAGCGATGGTCTTGAAGTCGGGCATCAACCGGCCGGTCAACCAGATCAACTCGACGTTGCGTTGCGCTTCCCGCTCCAGCCGCCGGCTGGACTGCACCCGATTCAGATACCCGTAGATGTAGATCTTCAGCAGTGTGGCCGGGTGATACGCAGGACGCCCCGTCTCCGCCGGCAGCGCTCGCTCGAAACCCAAGTGCGCCAGGTCCAGGGCGTCGACGAACACATCGACCGCGCGCACCGGGTTGCCTTCGTCGATCCAGTCATCCAGTCGCTCAGGAAACAGAACACTCTGCGCGCGGTCCTGCCCATCGATGTAGCGGCCCATCAACAGCTCCATCAACCCGATGAGCCCTCTGACCTCCAGGAACGAAGAGAGTTTTCACACAATCTCGACCCAGCGCAGCCGGCGACGCTGGCGGTCGAGTGACTCGCCTGCTCCGAAGGTGGTCGTTGCCGAGAATCGATCGAGCGTGCCGGCGGTTATGCTGCGGCCTGCCGCGCGTGAGTGGCGCGCCAGAGCGCTGCCGGCCCTCCCCGGCGCGCCCGCCGACAACCACCTGAAGTCCTCATGAGCACGTTCTCCTCCGATCGACCCCGCAGCAAACGCCCCGTCCTCATTGCCCTACTCCTGATCGTCATCGCCGCGATGGCCGGCGGAGGCTTCTTACTCTGGCCGCGCTTCGAATCCGCGCCGCCGCAGATCGCCGTCTCGCCTGACGTCGACGTGCTGGGCGTGGCGCCACTCGAGATCCAGGTCACCGACAAGGGCGCCGGCTTGCGATCCGTCACCGCGACGCTTTCCCAGGGCGGGAGCGCGCACAGCCTCGCCGCCGAGCAGTTCGCCCAGCCGGCGAGCGAGAAGAAGTTCAAGGTGGCCCTGGCGAAGGTCTCCGGCGTGAAGGAAGGGCCCGCCGTGCTCCGCATCACTGCCCGCGATGCCTCGCTGTGGCGTTTCTTCAGCGGCAACGAGGCCGTACTGGAAAAGAACGTCACGATCGACATCACGCCGCCCACGCTGGATCTCATCGCCGACGACCGCTACGTGAACTTCGGCGGCGTGGGCGTGATCGTCTACAAGGCGTCGGCGGACACGGTGGCGAGCGGGGTGAAGATCGGCCAGCACTTCTTCCCCGGCTTCCCCGGCCAGGTGAAGGATCATCCCGAATACTTCATCGCCCTGTTCGCTCACCCCTACGACGTACCGGCGGAGGCGAGGCCGACACTCATCGTCACCGACAAGGCCGGCAACAGGCGCGAGCTGCGGCTCGCCTACGAGCTGAAGGACGTCCGCTACCGGAAGAGCACGCTGCCGCTGTCGGACGGCTTCCTGCAGAACAAGGTGGCGCCGCTGCTGGCCGACGCCGCCGCGCGGCAGGGCGCGGCGAAGGATGTCTTCGTCGCCGTGAACCGCGCACTGCGCAAGGAGAACGAGGACCGCATCGCCGCCATCACCGGCAAGGCCACGCCGTCGATGCTTTGGCAGGGAGCGTTCGTCCAGCTCAGCAACTCGAAGGTCGAGGCGAACTTCGCCGACCAGCGGACCTACACCTACGGCGGCGAGGCGATCGACACCGCCTACCACCTCGGCTACGACCTGTCGGTGACCAAGCACTATCCGGTCGAGGCGGCCAACAGCGGCAAGGTGGCCTTCGCCGGCGACCTGGGCATCTACGGCGGCACGGTGATCGTCGACCACGGCCTCGGCCTGTACACGCTCTACGGCCACCTGAGCTCGATCGACGTCAAGGAAGGCGACTCGGTCGCCAAGCGCCAGGCCCTAGGCAAGACGGGCGAGACCGGGCTGGCCGCCGGCGACCACCTGCACTACGGGGTCTACCTCGCCGGCGTGGCCGTGCTGCCGGTGGAGTGGTGGGACCAGAAGTGGATCGACGACAACATCACGCCCAAGCTGGAAGGGCGAAGCGGGCAGGAGATCGCCCAGGCGCAGCAGCCGGCAAAGGCGAAGAAGGCGACCGCGAAAGCGGCGCCGAAAGCCTCCGCGAAGAAGCCTCGGCAATAGCGGCCCGCCATCGCGGCCGGCCCTCGCGCTGCGCCGCGGACGGCGGCGTTCAACCGAGCAGGCCGATCAGCCACGGCGCCAGCCATGGCGCGAGGAGCGCAGTGGCCAGCGCCGTGAGTCCCATCGCCAGGCCGGCGAAGGCGCCGGCTTCCTCGCTGACGACGAAGGCGCGCGCCACGCCCTGGCCGTGGCCGGCCAGGCCGATCGCGAAGCCGCGCACCGCGTGGCTCTTCACGCCGAGCGCGTCGAAGACGAAGCGGCCAAGCGCGGCGGCGACGATGCCGGTGAGCACGACGATCACCGCCGTGAGCGACGGGATGCCGCCGATCTTCTCGCTGATGCCCATGGCCACCGGCGTGGTGACCGACTTGGCGGCCAGCGAGGCGATCGTTGCGCTCGAGGCGCCGAGCAGCCAGGCGATCGCGACTGCCGAGACCATCGCCACCACCACGCCGACCAGGAGACCCACGGTCAGGGCGAACCAGGCGCGACGCAGCTTCGGCATCTGCTCGTACAGCGGCACGGCGAGCGCCACCGTGGCCGGGCCGAGCAGGAAGTGGACGAACTGCGCGCCCTCGAAGTAGGTGGCGTAGGGCGTGCCGGTCGCGACCAGCAGGCCGGTGAGCAGCACGACCGAGATCGCCACCGGGTTGACCAGCGGGTTGAAGCGGCTCTTCTCGTATAGGGCAAAGGCACCGATGTACGCGACCAGCGTCAGCGTCAGCCACAGCAGCGGCGACGCCGACAGATAGACCCAGACGTCGGCGACCGGGTTCATCGATCCTGCCCGTCGTCGTCGCGCAGCAGCGCGCGCACCGTCAGCGCGGTGGCGGCCAGCGCCAGCACGGTGCTGACGACGATCGCCACCACGATCGCCAGGCCTTCGGCGGCGAGCCGCGCGCCGTGCACCATCACGCCGACGCCGGCGGGAACGAACAGCAGCGAAAGGTGCATGAGCAGCGTGCTCGAGGTGGATTTCAGCCGCGCCAGCAGGTCACGGCGCAGCGCCACCGCAACGAGCAGCAGTGTCATGCCGAGCACCGGGCCGGGCACCGGCAGGGCGAGCGCGAAAGTGGTGGCCTCGCCGATCAGCTGGAAGGCGAGCAGCAGCGCGAGCGCGTGCAGGATCGCCACGACGGGCTGCTGCTACGACGCGGCCGCGGCGAGCCGCGCGTCGACCCACTCGATCCAGTGCGCCACCGGCCGCTCGGTGCCGCTGGCCAGGTGCGTGATGCAGCCGATGTTGGCCGACAGGATCACGTCGGGCGCCGGCGCCTCGAGGTGGCCGAGCCGGCGGTCGCGCAGCTGGGTGGCGAGGTCGGCCTGCAGCACCGAGTAGGTGCCGGCCGAGCCGCAGCAGAAGTGCGACTCGCCGACGGGTGAGACTTCCGCGCCGAGCGCCGTGAGGAGCCGCTCGACCTCGCCGCGGACCTGCTGGCCGTGCTGCAGCGTGCACGGCGAGTGGAAGACGACGCGACCGTTGGCGATTGGTTTCAGCTTCGCCTTGATGGCGTCGGCCATCGAGGGCAGCAGCTCGGCGACGTCCTTCGTGATCTCGCTGACCCGCTGTGCCTTGGCAGCGTAGGCCGGGTCGTTGCGCAGCATGTGGCCGTACTCGCGCACCTGCGCGCCGCAGCCGCTGGCGTTCATCACGATTGCTTCGCAGCCGGCCTCGATGTGCGGCCACCAGGCGTCGATGTTGGCGCGCGCATCGTTGAGGCCGCCGTCGTGGTCGTTCAGGTGATAGCGGATCGCGCCGCAGCAGCCGGCCGCGGCAGGAACGACGAGTTCGATGCCGAGGGCATCGAACACGCGGGCCGTGGCGGCGTTGATGTTGGGCAGCATCGCCGGCTGCACGCAGCCCGCGAGCAGCAGCATCTTGCGCGGGTGCGGTCGGCCCGGCGTGATGCCGGCGTTCTGCGGCGCCGGCACCTTGCTCTTCAGCGTGCCGGGCAGGAAGGGGCGCGCCATCTGGCCGAGCTTCATCGCCGGCGCGAACAGCGGACTGGTGAGGCCGGCCTTCAGCGCGGTTCGCACCACACGCGCGCCGAGCGGCCGCGGCACCTGGTCTTCGACCACCTTTCGGCCGATGTCGACCAGCCGCCCGTACTGCACGCCGGACGGGCAGGTGGTCTCGCAATTGCGGCAGGTCAGGCACCGATCGAGGTGAAGCTGCGTCTTGCCGGTCGGCCGCACGCCTTCCAGCACCTGCTTGATCAGGTAGATGCGCCCGCGCGGCCCGTCGAGCTCGTCGCCGAGCAGCTGGTAGGTCGGGCAGGTGGCGGTGCAGAAGCCGCAGTGCACGCACTTGCCGAGGATCTCCGCGGCCTCCTGGCCCTCGGGGGTGTGCCGGATGAAGTCGGCGAGGTTGGTCTGCATCGTTCGACGGTCACCAGTCGTACATGCGGCCGGGGTTGAAGATCCCCGCCGGATCGAACTCGGCCTTCAGCCGCTTGTGGATGGCGGCGATCGGGGCGGGTAGGGGCGTGAAGACGTGGTGGCGTTCGCCGCCGCGGAACAGCGTCGCGTGGCCGCCGCAGGCGGCTGCGCGCGCACGGATCTGCGCGGCGGGCGCTTCGCTGCGCAGCCATCGCTGCGCGCCGCCCCATTCGATGAGCTGGGCGCCGGGCAGTTCGAGTACCTCGGCAGGCGAGGGCAGGGCAAGCCGCCACAGCGGTGCATTGCCGGCGAAGAACGCATCGGTCTGCTCACGCAGCCCGTGCCACAGCGCAGCGCCGTCGACCACCGTGCCGCCGATCTTCCGCTGCGCTTCGGACACCGCGGCGCGGGCGCCCGACAGCCGCACGTGCAGTACGCCGTCGCGCCACGCGGTCGCCGACACCGGCAGCGGCTGGCCGGCCCACTCGTTCATCCGCTTCAGCGCCGCCGCTTCGCCGAGTTCGAGGCGCAGCGTCGCTTCCGCCACCGGCTTTGGCAGCACCTTCAGCGACACCTCGGTGATCACGCCGAGCACGCCGAGACTGCCTGCGGCCAGCCGCGCGACGTCGTAGCCGGCGACGTTCTTCATCACCGTGCCGCCGAAGGAAAGCACCTCGCCGCGGCCGGTCAAGAGCTTCGCGCCGAGCACGTAGTCGCGCACGCCGCCGGCGCTGGCCCGACGCGGCCCGGCGAGCCCGGCGGCGACACAGCCGCCGACGGTGGCATCAGTGCCGAAGTGCGGCGGTTCAAAGGGCAGCATCTGGCCGGCGGCATCGAGCAGCGCTTCGAGTTCGGAAAGCCTCGTGCCGCTGCGCGCGGTGATCACCAGTTCGGTCGGCTCGTGCGCGACGATGCCCGCGTAGCCGCGTGGGTCGAGCCGTTCGCCCTTGGTGGCATTGCCGTAGAAGTCCTTGCTGCCGCCGGCGCGGATGACGAGCGGCGTGCGCGCGGCCGTCGCCGCGCGGACCTGCTCCTTCAACGGCTCGAGCATCAGAACCTCTCGAGCTGCGGGAAAGGCAGCTTGCCGCCGCTGACCTTCATGCGGCCATATTCGGCGCAGCGGTGCAGCGTCGGGATCGCCTTGGCGGGATTCAGGATCCCGGCCGGGTCGAAGGCGCGCTTCACCGCGTGGAACATCGCGCGCTCGGCGTCGGTGAACTGCGAGCACATCTGGCTGATCTTCTCGACGCCGACGCCGTGCTCGCCGGTGATGGTGCCGCCGAGCGCCACCGACAGCTCGAGGATCTCGACGCCGAAGTCCTCGGCGCGCTTGATCTCCTGCGGATCGTTGTCGTTGAACAGGATCAGCGGGTGCAGGTTGCCGTCGCCGGCGTGGAACACGTTCGGACAGCGCAGGCCGTACTTGCCTTCCATTGTCTGGATCGCGCGCAGCATCTCGCCGAGCCGCTTGCGCGGGATGGTGCCGTCCATGCAGTAGTACGAGGGCGAGACACGGCCGGCGGCGGGAAAGGCGTTCTTGCGCCCCTTCCAGAACTTCAGCCGCTCGGCCTCGGAGTTGGACACGGCGATGCGCTTCGCTCCCGCCCGGTTCAGCACTTCGCTCAGGTGGGCGATCTCCTCCTCGACCTCGGCCGGCGTGCCGTCGGACTCGACCAGCAGGATCGACGCGGCGTCGAGGTCGTAACCGGCCTTGACGAACGGCTCGACCATTCGCGTCGCCGCCTGGTCCATCATCTCCAGCCCGGCCGGAATGATGCCGGCGGCGATGATCGCCGCCACCGCCTCGCCGGCCACGCCGACGTCGTCGAAGCTGGCCATGATGCAGCGGGCCAGCGCCGGCTTGGGCACCAGCTTGACCGTCACCTCGGTGACGACCAGGAGCATGCCCTCGGAACCGATCACCAGCGACAGCAGGTCCAGTCCCGGCACGTCGGGCGCGGTGGAGCCGAACTCGACCCGGTCGCCCTCACTGGTCACGCCGCGCACCGCCAGCACGTTGTGGAAAGTCAGGCCGTACTTCAGGCAGTGCACGCCGCCGGAATTCTCGGCGACGTTGCCGGCGATGGTGCAGGCGATCTGGCTCGACGGATCCGGGGCGTAGTACAGCCCGTGCGGCGCCGCCGCCTCGGTGATCGCCAGGTTGCGCACGCCGGGCTCGACCACCGCGGTGCGCGCGTACGGATCGAGATGGACGATGCGGTTCAGCTTCGCGGTGGACAGCAGCACGCCGCCGGCGTGCGGAAGCGCGCCGCCCGACAGCCCGGTGCCGGCGCCCCGAGGCACGATCGGCACGCCCATGTCGCGGCAGATCTTCACGATGTCGACGACCTGCGCCTCCGACTCCGGCAGCACCGCGGCCAGCGGCAGCTGCCGGTACAGGGTCAGGCCGTCGCACTCGTAGGGGCGCGTGTCCTCCTCGCGGAACAGCACGCAGTGCTCGGGCAGCATGGCGCGCAGCCGCGCCACCACGTCGCGCTGACGCTGCGGGTCGACCGGCCCTTCGCCCTCGAGCGGCAGGCGGCCGTAGGGGTTCTTGCTTTCGACGGGAGCGTTCATGGCGGCGAGCTTAAACGCAGGCCGGCGCGGCGGGGTACCTCCCGTGCGGTGGTCTTTGACGCAGGCTATGGCATGGCGTCATCGAGCGGCTAGGATCGAGCCATGAAGATCACCTACCTGCTCGTTGCCATCGCCGCGTGCTCCGCCCTGCCGGCGCTGGCGCAGGACGCCGCGCGCGGAGCGCGGCTTTATGCGGACACCGCGAAGCTGACCGGCAAGCCGGTGGCGACCTGCGTCGCCTGCCATGCCGACATCGGCACGCTGCGCGAAGTGCTGCGCAACCGCCGCGGCCAGTGCGACGACGCGGCGGTGCTGGCGCGCTGGCTCGACGCGGTGATCTCCGGCGCGCAGCCGGGCGCAGCCAATTCCAAGGCGCAGTACCGCGGCGTGCTCAAGCCGAAGGACCTGCGCGACCTGGCCGCCTACATCGCCTGCACCAAGCAGGCGCGACTGAGCGCCACCGAGCTGGCGGCAATGTCGCCGCGCTAGGCAGCGCGGTTCGAGCCGCGGGCGCAGGGCCGGCGGCCACCGCTCTTCGGGCGGCCGCGGCGGCGGCGAACGCCGAGGAGTCTTGCCGCGCTTCTCAACGTGTCGACTTTCCGCCCAGACCAAGTATGGTTGCCGATGGATCCGTCGGCCGTAGCGATCGACGCAGTCACAGAGGGAGGGTTGAAGTGAACGCATTGAAGTGGGCTTGGCGCCAATGGTTGCTGGTCTCCGTGTTGCTCGTGTTGGCCGGCTGTGCGACATGGCCCGGGACCGACCCGCTGCAGGTCAGCCTGGCCGGTGTCGAGTCGCTGCCGGGCGAGGGCCTTGAAATGCGCATGGCTGTGAAGCTGCGCATACAGAATCCGAACGATGCGCCGGTGAACTACGACGGCGTGGCACTGACCCTCGAGTTGCGCGGCCTCGACTTCGCCAGCGGCGTCAGCGACGCGCAGGGCAGCGTGCCGCGCTTCGGCGAGGCGGTGCTCGTCGTGCCGGTCACGGTGTCGGCCTTCGCGATGGCCAAGCAGGTCTATACGTTCGCGATGGGCGACCGCTCGAAAGTCACCTACGTCGCGCGTGGCAAGCTCGCGGGCAGCGGCTTCGGCGGCGTGCGCTTCGAATCGAAGGGTGAGTTCGACCTGCCGGCCGGCCTGGCGGCAACTCCGGCGGCACCGGCGCCGAATTGACGGTCTGCCGAGCCAATCCGCGCAATTGACGCCCTCGGGTTGACGGCAAACACTGCGCTGAAGCGCGCCGCTGCTGTTTCCTCGCCTTGCCCACAGCGGGCCCCTGGATCATGCGGCGAACAAGAGGCGAAGGAGACAGCAATGAATGAGTTTCAGGCGAACGACCTGCATGACATCGCTGCGTTGGTGGGCCGCACCCTGCTTGGGCTGGTGTTCATCATCTCCGGCGTCGAAAAGATCGGCGCCTTTGCCGACACGATGGACTTCATGGCCAGCGCGGGCCTGCCCGCCGTCAGGTTGCTGCTGCTCCTGGCGATCCTCGTCGAAATCGGCGGGGGAGGAGCGATCTGTTTCGGCTGGCAGACCCGGCCGGCCGCTTTGGTGGTGCTGCTCTTCACGGCAATCGTGACGATGGTGTTTCACCGCTTCTGGGTCGCGCCACCGGACCTGGCGACGGTGCAGCGGCTCATGTTCATGAAGAACGTGTCGATCATGGGCGGTCTGATATTGCTGTTCGCGTTCGGCCCGGGTTCGCTTGCATTCGGCTTCGCGCGAAGGCGAGCGGATTGAGACGCCGGCGTTGCCGTCGGGTGCCGGCGCGGCCGCTGCGGCTCCATTGGCCGCACCGTTTCATCCGACCATCGTCGTGCTTGCACGGCGCGAGGCGGTGTTAGGCCCGGCACAGGCCGGCAGCAGGCAGGTCGCACGAACTGAATGGTCACCACCGCACAGGAGATGACGAGATGAAGATCCACGACGTGGCGATCCTGGGTACGGGCTTCGGTGGTCTCGGCATGGCATTGCGCCTGAGGGAACGGCCCGACACCGACTTCGTGGTCCTCGAGAAGGCCGCCGGCGTCGGCGGCACCTGGCGCGACAACACCTATCCGGGCGCAGCCTGCGACGTTCGATCTCACCTGTACTGGCTGTCGTTCACCGAGCCGCCGGAGTGGAGCAGGACCTACGGCGAGCAGGCGGAGATCCTGCGCAACATCGAGCGGCTGGTCGAGGCGAGCGGCCTCGCCTCCCGCATCCGCTTCAACACCGAGGTGATCGACGCGACCTGGGACGACGATCGGCTGCTGTGGCGCATCCGCACGTCGACCGACGAGATCATCGCGGCGCGCCACTTCGTCGCCGCCTGGGGGCAGCTGAACCGGCCGAGCTTCGCCGGCATCGAGGGCCGCGACAGGTTCCGGGGCCCGCTGTTCCACTCGGCGCGCTGGCAGCACGACGTGCCGCTCGAGGGCAAGCGGGTCGCCTGCATCGGCGTCGGCCCGAGCGCCGCGCAGTTCATTCCCGAGGTCGCCAGGCAGGCCGGCCACCTGACGGTGTTCCAGCGCACGCCGAACTACGTGGTGCCGCGGCTCGACCGGCCCTACACCGCCGACGAGCAGCGAGTCTTCCGTGCCATGCCCTTCCAGCGCGACGCCAGCCGCCAGGCGATCTATGCGGAACACGAGAGCTGGCACGAGGCCATGCGCCTGGGTACACCGATGGCAGCCGGGTTCACCGCGATGGCGCGCGCGCAACTGGAGTCGCAGGTGTCCGACCCGGCACTGCGCGAGAAGCTCTGGCCCGACTACCCGATCGGCTGCAAGCGCATCATGGTCACGGACGACTTCTATCCGGCCCTGGTGCGTCCGAACGTGACCCTGGTGACCAGCGGCATCGTCGGCATCGAGCCCGCGGGCATCCGGACCAGGGACGGCACGCTGCACGAGGTCGATGTCGTCATCTTCGGCACCGGCTTCGAGACCGAGACCCAGCTTGGCGTGGCAGACATCAAGGGCCGCGGCGGCAGGTCGCTGCGCCGGGCCTGGAAGCCCGTGCCCGAGGCGTACCTCGGCATCAACGTCAGCGGCTTCCCGAATCTGTACATCCTGTACGGGCCGAACACCAATCTCGGCCACAGCTCGATCATCCTGATGATGGAGTGCCAGATCGACTACACGCTGCGCGCGATCCAGGCCGCCAGCGCGCACGGCGCGCAGGCGCTCGACGTGAAGGCAACGGTGATGGCCGACTTCAACCGTTGGCTGCAGGAAGAGCTTGCCGGTTCGTCCTGGGCGGGCTCCTGCTCCAGCTGGTACAAGCACGCTGGCGGCCGCATCAGCAACAACTGGCCCGGCAGCGTCGAGGACTACAGGAAGCGCACCGCGGTGTTCGACATCGCCGAGTACGAGCAGATCCGTCTGGCCGAACCGGCCAGGGCGTGAGGCGGGTCCGCCTCGACCTCACGCAACGAAACGACGGGCCCGGCGGAGGGTGCCGGTCAGCCGGCGATTTCCTCCCGCGCGCGCAGCAGCGCCTCGCGGATGACGCCGATGTCGCCGACCTGGTTGGCCAGCAGCAGCACCAGCTTGGCGTTGAGCAGCGCACTCTGTTCATCGGTCAGGTCGCGGTGCGCGTCGATCAGCAGCTGGTAGAAGTCGTCGCCCGGCGAGAAATCGCGGAAGTAGCGGCGTCCCGGCTCGGTGAAGTTCGGTTCGAGGTTCAGCGGCATCGTTCGGCTCCCGGCGATCTACTCGTTGCAGGTGGCGCGCGCCAGCGCCGCGCGCAGCGCGCCCGG
>JADDYB010000416.1_pt1 | contig 13454 bp, 14 predicted proteins | sample 8641941 | NCBI WGS metagenome assembly JADDYB01 (sample SAMN16275377, study PRJNA637457) | freshwater sediment metagenome | isolation source: Lake Kineret sediment | place: Israel: Lake Kineret | collected 2013
GTGCTTATGCCTTCCAACGCCTTTCGTGAAAAAAACTCTTTTTGGTACCATTCGTCCTTCATAAATAAAAAGGTATTTTATAAAGATATCCCCGGTTATGCAACCTCTTTTTCTTCCTTGCTTTCTTCTTCTTCTTCGTTTTCCTCTTCGCTTTCCTCGTCCTCAGGCTCTGTCGCATGTGCGGTCATTTGTTTTTTCAACAGCTCCTTCATCTGCTGCTGGATATCCACCTGCTCCGGTGCAAACGCTTCTTCGTCTTTACTGGTTTTTTTCATGGGAATTTTTTCTTCCTCTTCGATTTCCTCTTCCGCTGGTTCCTCTTCTTCGATGGGTTGTTTGACTATTTTTCTACGTGGTTTTTCACTCACCTGCTTATGGAGGAGATCGCGCATCTGTTTCTGGATATCGACCTGCTGTTTCTGAAATTCACTTTGTTCCTTCTGATACTGTGTTGGTACATGGGTTTGAACTAATCCTTCGACAAGTTGCTTTATTTCCTTGTAAGGGTAGACGCCATGCAGCTCATAGTAACTTCGTGCAATCGGTGTCTGCACTTCCTTCCCACCACCGGCTAAGCCAAATAATTTTACTTTCTGTGTTCCAACAGCAAGCCCACCGGCAGCCATGGAACTATCGCTCCCCAACCCAAAGCCAGATTCACTGACCGGAATAATGGTCCCAAACCCAAAGATCTGACCAAGGATTCCTTGTTTTGCATCAATGTCAGCGATTTTATCGTACCGGATCGTCCGCTCCCGTTTCGTCAGCACTCCACCTTTGAAAATGATGCGAAGATTCGAGATAATATACTTATGGGACCGACGATAGAATTCCACAATTAAAAAACCAACAATGGAGACTGCAATCGAATAGACAAGCAGGAAGAGCGCGGAATTGCTCTCCCAATGTTGCCAGAAAATCAACCCGATGCCTCCGGCAAAAACACCAAGATAGAGGAAAAAGATACTCCATTGGATTGCGACAAGGGAAGCAACCACACCGACAAGTAACAGGACAAGCCCCCAGAGGATCAGCGGGTACCAGCTGTTCCCACCAAAGATACCTTTGTAGGCTGAAAATTGCGTCAGCCACCACACCACGATTCCCCAGACAATGACAAAGATACAGAGTACCTGTAATTTCATAAAGGACAAAGGATGAGGTGATAGGATCCGTTCAATCTGCTCGTTTTTTAAAAGCTCTTTTTTTTCCATCCGCAACCCTCACATGCTTCATCTTTGTCGCAGTTTTAAATCTATTGGTCCTCTTATATTTTATCAACAGAATGGTTATGATAACAGTCGAAAAAATCATCACCAGAAGGGAGACCGCTTCAATGTGTTGAACAGGATAATAGAGGAAAAACACCCGCGTAAGTACATAAGACACAATTAGTGTAATCAACGGAACAAGGTTCCAGCGCGGTCTGATTTCATCAGTAGCCCTGAGCATGACGATGACAAGATAGGTCAACAGCAAGGCGAGCAGTGCGGTTAGTGAAATCCACCCTAGTACAATGAACACTGCTTGGTACACCAGCGGATTGAGGAATAACGACAACACATAGAACACATACACAGCTGCAATAAAAACGAGCACATACACTGGTTTTTGTATGAGATGGTTCTTGATGAGTACGAGATCATGAATCATAGTGATTTTTTCTTTTCTTTCTTCACCGATGTAGCTGGGTCGAATACCCAATCCAAAAAACAACAACACAACGAGGAATCCGACATGAAGCGGGTTGAAGAGATCAATAGTGGAAAGGAAATGAACAAAGGCAGCTGCGAAGGTGGCGATTCCATTAATAAAACCGTTTAAGGATTCAGCAAAAGTAATATGGGCTAATGTCGGGAACACAAAACCATTTCCGATAACAAAATAACTTGCAAGTAAAACCAGACCTGCGGGGATAAAAAAGGGGCCAAACAACAAAAAAGAATGCACAATCCATTCCCACACCCCTTTTTTTTCTTTCTTTGGTTCGACCTTCCCGTAATGTACAGTCACCTGAAATGCAGCAATCCCGCTTCTCGTGACCGTATAACCCAGTGCATGGCAAATCGTTTGAAACAAAATACCGATGAAGTTCGTGAACCGGATGAACGCGTCATGCCGATGCCGAAGTCGGCTCAGCATCCGTTTTTGGAGTTCGATGAAAAGTAGCTGCAGGAACCAAAACCCAATGACCCCGAGAATCGGTGCAAGCGCAGCCCCAACTAAAGAATCGATATTCAACGGTACGGTCGCCATCTCTCTCCGGAATGGTAGCCAACAGATTATATAAAAATCTTTGTTAGATAATCTCTAGTGACACCGGAGACCCTTGATAATCATAGGTTTTCCAGGTTATGTCACCAAAGGGAGAGACTCCGGTGATGATATGGATTCTCCCAAAATGGGAAAACAAGTCTAAGTCAGCATCAGAAGGTCTGGCAATCGCGGACGGATGTGAATGAACCGTCCCGACGATGCTATAGTCCACAGGCAGCATATACAGATGAAAAATAGCATGGGAATCACCGGAGATGGTCCCAGGAAGCAAGACCACCTCAATAATCATATGTTTCTGCACCCGGTCAACACGGAGCAGCGCGCCGAACTCCTGAGGGTAGTTCGATTTTGAGCTCTCAATAATGAGATCAAGGCATTTCTTGGTAATCCTCCATTGTATCGGCACATGCTGCGGTGTTTTACGTTGAAACAGCCTCATAACTTATCTCATGAGTTTTAGACGCACCATCTGATAAAAGCTTTCACCAAACCGTATGAACCGCGCTTTCTTCTCCGAGCCGGTCACGATGATTGTATTTTCTTGCGTCACTGGCGCAAGGAAGCGTCCATCGATGACCAGGTTCGTCTCTTTGCTTTTCGGCAAGAGGTGCACGCTGACCTTCCGGTCAAGCGGTACAATCCATGGTCGCGCAGAGAGTTTAAACGCCGCGAGTGGTGCGATAATCATGGCGTTCACCGTTGGATCCATGATTGGACCACCGACGCTCAGCGAATAACTCGTCGAACCGGTCGGTGTCGCAATAATCACGCCATCAGCACCCATCGATTCGATCAGCTCATCATCAACAAAAAGTTTGAGATAAAGAATCTTTGCTATCCGTGCTGTTTGGATTGTCACTTCGTTGGTTGCATCAGGCAATCGTTTCCCATCCAGGGTGATTTTTAATTTCGCCCGTTCCTCGACATTATATCTACCCTCAAGGATCTGTTTCAGTCCTTCAAAGGCATACTTTGATTCCACTTCGGAAAGGAACCCCATGCCACCAGAGTTTATCGCAAACACCGGTTTTTCTATCTCACTTAACGCCATCAGAATCGTACCATCGCCACCGATGGTCACTACGATATCTGCGTTTTTGTTCATCTCCTTTAATGACGATCCTTTATGTTGAATCTCTGATGCGATTGCTTCCTCTACCAGCACAGTCCCATGCTCATGTAAAAACTCAACGATGTCCTTGGCTAAGGACACGGATCGTTTCACACTTGGATTGCACACCAGGCCCCAGTTCATGGTCACAATTACGCCCTCGCAAGTTTCATCAATGGGGTTAATTTCACCAACAGTGACGGATGTTTCGTCACCAATGCCTTAATAATGCTAAGCGTACTGAACTCCTCGAACTTATAGTGCTTGTGGGAGTCAGCGAGCAGGTCTAATGTTTTATCCTGCATATCCAACATGATTTCTTTTACCACATAGTTCCGATGCAGTTTTTTTCCAAACGCGTTCTTCCATATCGTTTCATACGTTGAAAGAACGTGAGCGTCGAATTGTTGTTTCTCCACGGCATTTCCGATGGTTTCCCCCGCATATTTTCCTGCCTCAATCGCATTCATTAGACCACCACCGGTAATCGGGTCCACTTGACGAGCTGCATCGCCGACCAAAAGAAGGTTATCCTTGACAGATTGAATCGGCTCGGCCACCGGGTCAGCCCCCGTGATGATGCGCAGTGGTTCCCCTTTTTTCAACTCCGGTTTAGCAGCGATGAACTTGTCTAATAGCTTCTTTGCTTTTCCTGATTCGCTGAGACTGGCAAGAATCCCAATCCCGACGTTTGCTACGTCTTTGCCTTTAGGAAAAACCCAGACATATCCACCGGGCGCAACATGTTTTCCTAAGAAGAAATCACAATATGGGCTGTCCCACTCAACATTCGTTAACGTATATTGAACGCATGTTTCAAGGTCGTACGGTTTTAAGGTGGTTTGAATCCCTGCCCATTTGCCGATACGCGACTCGACCCCATCAGCTCCCACAACGATATCTGCTTCGATTTCCAGGGTTTCATCAAAATGCCGTGCCGTAATCCCTTTGATTTTTCCATCCTTTTTAAGGAGAGAGGTCGCGCAGGTATTCAGCATGATTTCTGCGCCTTTTTGCACTGCACCCCGTGCCAACTCCTGGTCGAAAATATCACGATAGACGACATAGCCTGTTTCGTTTCCAGCGTATTCCGCAGACAAGGTTATTTTGGTGCCGTTTGGGGAAAAGATCCGAGCTCCCTCCATTTTTGTCGCAATCCATCGCTTTCCCTCGAGAATCTTAAATGTGTCAACCTTCTGACTGATTCCTTCACCACACAATACAGGGACGCCGACTTCAGCGCGTCGTTCCACGATAAGGACTTTTGCTCCTGCTTCTGCCGCAAACCGTGCCGTCACACTCCCCGCAGGGCCACTTCCTACGATTACCGCATCATAGTGCATGTTCTGTTCCCTCCCAAATGATCGCCCCGATCGGGCAGGTTTTCACGCAAATGGAGCAGCTATTACACTGGTCAGTGTCCACCACTGCTTTACTAGAAATCATGAGGATGGCATCTTGGGGGCAGACGGAGATACACCCGCCACATGCTAAACAGTTCTCCTTTTTCACAAATGCCTTAGGCTTTGCCATATGATTCACCTCGGGTAATACCGGAAGCTATCAGATGTGCGACTCGGATTGGCTCAGGTATGACACCACGTATGGTAGAGATGTTTATTATTTCTTTTGCCTCTTCTAGTGATACCCCTGAACATTTGATATAAATCGGGTTATGTCGCGTGGGAATCCTATGGAGTTTTCCTTTCCGTAACACCAACCATCGCTCTTTCCAATCCTCGAAATTGTTCTGCAGTGCCTGTTTTATTTTCTGATGATCAGGTTTATCCCTGGTGATGGTGATGACGGGAAGATTCGTTGCTGTTGAAAGATCATCGATGTCAACGACGTTAAAACCACCAAGGCAACACCCATCTATCATGATCACTTTAAGTTGTTTTCGATGACGTGAATGCTGAATCATTTCTTGACAGATCAGCGTCGCCTCCGTTCCGTCGATCATGACCTGACCTCGTAAGACACATTCAATATACTCACCACCGCGCATCACCACGCCGATAACCGCTGAATATTTGTCATGAAAGGTAAACGGCGCGTCGTCTATCCCAAGAATACGAATCTGTCGTTTCATCCAGGCAACAAAACCTCTCCGTCGATTAAGAATGTTTCGTTGTGCAAGCCTCCTGTTCATCATGATGTTTGCCCAGAAGAACCAGAGATATCACTATGAAGTGACTCGCACAAGCTTCATTTTTTTTGTAATTTACATAATACATTATATATATTATAGAGCGGTTCATGCACTATCGACGTGATTTCATGTTGCTTTCTGATCGGTCCATCCAACAGTTAGTAAAAAAGAAGCGCTTACTGATTACCCCACCACCTCTTCTCAAGTCAGCATCCATCCGCTTGCATTTATCAGACCAGTTTGCTAAACCCGCAGGAAAAATAATGAGAAAGACAGCGTACGTTCTGAAGCCAAAACAATTGATTCTGAGTTCAACCCTTGAGCATATCACCATGCCTGATGATCACGCAGGATTGTACGATGGGTCCACGACTTTGGCACGAGTCGGCATCACGTCGCATATGGGAAGCATGTTTATCTCCCCGGGTTCTGTGGGAAATCTGACCCTTGAGATTTTTAATGCATCGGATAAATCGTTCCAACTTCAATCAGGGATGCGAATCGGACAAATGCTCATTATGAAACTTGATACACCTGTTGATCGTCCCCAACCTACTTTGTCGACCTATAAAGGCGAAAACCATCAAGGACTGGTGTTGCCTGATAAAACAGTGCTGTATAGAAAACGAACATAATATGCGGTGGTTTGAAAAAAATCAGTGGCTTCTCATCAAATATGATTTTTTTTAGAATGTCAGACCGGTCAATGTCTTTGTGTCAAGGACACCGGTGATTGATCGTATTTTATTTACGATAATCGTGCCGAGTTCTTCGAAATCCTTTGCATCGATTTTTGCGATTAAATCATATTCCCCAAACAAGGGGTGCAGCTCGACGATCTGTGTTATTTTCGACAGTTTGTTGTAGACTTCATGTTCATGTGCTGGGGCGACATTTATCAAAACAAATCCTACAGCCATCTGTTTTCCTCCTTTTTCTTTTTCATGTTTTTTATCGCGTTATTTCTTTATTTTTTGAAATGTTTTTTTTTGGCACGTCTAAGGTTCGATTTCGTCAGCGCTAATCTGACCGCTTGTGGCAAGCTTACAGCTTTCGCAGATGCCTTCCATTTCTTCTTCGGGTTCGAGTTCGTCTCCGCAAACAGAGCAATACATGGACATGGTATGCCATCCCTCACTTTGTCAGTGATGAGTGTCAAATTGCAATGAGATTATTGTTTATAAAGTCTTTTCTTCGCTTTTTTCTTTGATAAAGAATAAATTTTATTCATCAACATTTTTTTGTCGCCCTGCAATCATAAAAAATTATACACAAAAACATGGTAGAAATTTTTTGTTGTCTGCATGTCAAATTTTTTTTTTAAAAAAAAATTACCATGAATCATCGTACGTGACAATAAATTTTAATACGTGTTTTTCATTACGGTGTACATAGTGAGTCTTTTACGATGAAAGGGAGAACCACATGGATTTGACGGGCCTTCAAACTGAAGATGAGCCCCCACCTCTCAATGGTGTCGGAGATACTCTTTTTTCTCGAGCCAGAAACCTTGAGCGCACGCTAGGATTTGGAAATATTTTTCTAAAATTCGAAGGCGGAAATCCGACCGGGACGCAGAAAGACAGAATATCTCAATATCATGTCAAGAAAGCGATACTGCAGGGGTACGATACTCTCACAGTGGGAACCTGCGGAAACTATGGTGTGTCGCTTGCGTATTTCGCAAAACTTGCTGGGTTGAAAGCAAAGATCCTCATTCCTGAGCAGTACTATGTTGCACCAAAACGAAAAGAAGAACTGCAAAGCATGAACGCCGAGATTATGACCATTGATGGGAAATACGAAGACGCAGTCGAGGTGAGCCGGAGACTCGCACGCATGGAACATGTGTATGACGCAAATCCGGGAAACGGCAATGAGGGATGGCGTGGATACATGTCCATTGCCTATGAGATTTATCGACAGCTCGGTCGTACACCGACCGCTGTTGCTGCACCAGTAGGGAATGGTACGACGCTCGTCGGGATTTATCATGGTTTCAAAAATCTCCTTGACAGAAACATCATTGATCGTATGCCGTACCTTGTCGGCGCATCAACACCTGGCGGAAACCCCATTGTCAAAGGTTTTAAAATAGGGGCTTCAAAAACAACGGATTTACAGCCAACAGAAATTAAAGAAAGTAGCATCAACGAACCGCTCATTGCATATCATTCATACGATGGTGATGACGCGTTGCATGCGATTTATGAGACGAACGGCTGGGCCGATTATGCCTCCGATACCTGCATGTTAAAATACCATACCTTGCTGCGGGACTTGGAGGGACTTAACGTGCTTCCCGCGTCAGCAAGTCCGATTGAAGCGTTGATCAAATTCAAGGAACATCGGGTCCTGAACAGTGATTATGTGATTGTTCTCACGGGGAGAAAATTTAGGTAAAGATTTTTCCACGGATTGATTCCTGTATGCCAAAGATGCGCGCAATGGTCTATGCGGACCGATTGTACAGTTGTGCCGATGGCAAGACCGCTCATGGCCTCGTACGGTTCAGTAAAAAATTCGATATCGCCTGTGTCGTCGACTCGACTCTGCCTATCGGTGATGCTGCGGAGTTTTTGGATGGAACAAAAAAAGGGATACCCTTAGTGAACAACCTTAATGATGCCTTTGAATCGACCCAACCAGATACATTCATCATCGGTGCTGTTTCTGAAGGCGGTGTACTACCTGAGGGATATGACAAGGCAGTAGAATGGGCGTTATCGAAAAAACTGAATGTCGTTTCCGGCCTTCATCAATTCCTTTCCGACGATCCCCGTTTCATGAAACTTGCAAAAGAAAATGGATGTACGATTACAGATGTTCGAAAGATCTATCGTGACAGCAAGCGATTTTATACCGGTGAAATAAAAGACATACCATCGGTACGAATAGCACTTATTGGTACGGATTCTGCAATAGGAAAACGAACATGTGCAGTCCTGCTTGTTGAGGCGCTGAAGAAACGAAGAAGAACTGCGGACATGATTTTTACCGGGCAGACCGGTTGGCTGCAAGGATGGCCACATGGCATTGTTTTGGATGCCATGATCAATGATTTTGTCTCCGGGGGAATCGAAGGAGCGATTCTTGACTCATGGAAGGACCTCCATCCAGAATTCATGATTATCGAAGGACAAGGAAGTCTGGTCCATCCGTTTTTCCCAGGTGGTTTTGAGATTTTAGCAGCAGGTCAAGTCCAAGGATTCATCTTGGTTGATGCCCCAAAGCGACCGCACCTTGATGGGTTCCCCAAGTTCCCGATGCCTGACCCGAAACGTGTTGTGAAAATCGCTGAGATGCTTACGGAAAAGAAACTCCTTGGCGTTGGCATGAACCGTGAGAACATGAATAAATCCGATATCTCCCTCGCAAAAAACAGGTATGAAAAAATGTTTAAGGTACCTGTGTCAGAACCACTTTCAGAAGGAGTCGGTGTTCTCGTCGATGCAATTGAGGCGATGAGCCATGAAAAGAAATAGTCTTCTCTGTCTCTCATCGATTTCACTTTCGGATACGACCCTAGCACAAAAAACAGCTCGCGCTGAAATCATCGTACGGCAGTCTGATGGAACAGAAAATCATTTTGAAATCAAGAACAAGTATGAGCAGGATTTGCAGGAGGCTTCTCTGCCGTTGCTGCGACTTGCGTTCTGCATGCCGTTGCTTAATTACGGTCTTTTTTCAAAAAAAATCCACTTGAATTTTTCCATAAGCAAGGCGGATTTTTCTTTGCTCACCGACCTGAATATCGTCTTCAGTCGCGATATTTTTGTCAATAAAATTGCAGACGGTACCAACCCCTACATCCTCCCAAAGTTTTTCCCTGACCCAAAGAAAATTAGACCTGCGGATGGTAATCCGAAAGCATTGATTCAACCCCAGCGACTCATTGATGACCGCACGATTGGCAGGAACATGGATGCGATGAAGTCTGGTGTTCTTTCAAGTGGAGGAAAAGACAGTTTGCTCACCTATGGATTGTTAAAAGAACTCGGCTCAACTGTCTATCCGTTCTATGTGAACGAGAGTGGGGGTCATTGGAGGACCGCGCTGACTGCCTATCGGTATCATAAAAAAACAGAGCCGCATACGCAACGGGTGTGGACGAACGTCGACCGGTTCTATAGTTTCATGCTTGATCACCTGCGATTCATACGCCCCGATCATCGGAGGATCTGGCATGATACCTACCCGATACGATTGTGCATCTTTCCGTTCTATGTGTTTAGTTTACTTCCTATTTTTATTGAGGAGGGGATTGGGAATTTACTGTTAGGCAGTGAGTTTGATGATCTGCGCTATGAAATCAGTTACAAAGGAATTCAACATTACTTCGGGGTCTACGATCAGCATCAGGATTATGATGTGCGGATGAATCAATGGTACAAGAAACGGATCCCTGGCCTGTATCAGTGGTCTGCACTGCGCAACATCTCCGGTCTTGTCGACCAGAACATCCTTGTTCGTCGGTATCCAGCGCTTGCGAAGCTGCAGCGCTCCTGTCATTCCTGTCATATCAACCATGATGTGGTGTACCCGTGTGGTACCTGTTCGAAATGTCTTGGGGTTCTGCTGTACCTGTTAGCCAATGACCTTGATCCTGCCCTGATGAAGTACCGACGTAAAGACATCGACTATTTCTATGCACACGTAGGCGCATCATCACTGAAGCTTGATAAGGACGAAAAAGACCAGTCGTTTTTCCTCCTCAAGCGGAAAGGGAATGTGCCGAAGGTGCAGTGCGTTGACCATGTTCAGAAAATCCATGTTCATCCGTCGACCTGCGACCCTGGTCTGTATCCCAAGCAATTCCGTGGCAGGTTGCTGAAAATCCTTGAGCGGTACACCACTGGCTATTGTATTTTAAAAAATGGCGAATGGGTGCCATCGGAAAAAATAGCAGGAACGCACTACTAACGTAGTTCCTTGACCATCCTATAGGCGTCCCGGGAGCCCTCGTGATCATAATAATAGTAATGCCTCAGCAGCGCGGTTTTGTGAAACCCTGCATGTTCGTATAACATGATTGCGGCGCGGTTGGTGATTGCGACTTCCAATCTGATTCTCCTGATCCCCTTTATCCTCAGGTGTTTCTCTGCAGCAGCAAGCAGCTTCCGGCCGATCCCTTTTTTTCGGTACATAGGATCGACGTTGATGGTTTCAATGCCAGCAACCCTGGTTCCTTTTCGATACAGGATAATGAGAAATCCCCGTATCCATGAGCCTGTCGTCTCGACAAGAATGGTGCTGTTAGCTTTGGTAATTAGGTAGCGCAGTTGTCGTCGTGTGTACGCATGTTCTTTTGGAAAACACAGATTCTCAAGTTCAACGATTCGCTCGAACTGTTGTGCTGTTGTGGTTCTGATGCGGGTGATGTGCTGCATTGTGAGAGAATACATCATTTTGTTCAAATAGCTTTTTTCCTTGTTCAATCGTACAGAGATTTTTTATATAATGAATCATGTATCTTTTACAACTGTTTGGGACGCTGATTCATGGCAGACAAGAAGAAAGCCGAATTGAAGATCTCCGGGATGACGTGTGCGATGTGCTCGTCGACCATTGAAAAATCCCTTGCAAGTCTCCCTGGTGTGATAAAAGCGCAGGTGAATCTCGGCAATGAGCTTGCTACGATAGAGTATGATTCAACAAAGGCAACCCTAGGTGACTTGGAAAAAGCGGTCACGGATGTCGGCTATGGTATCGTCAACGAAAAATTGATTCTAAGGATTGGTGGCATGACATGCGCAACCTGCGAGAAAACCCTCACCAACGCATTACAACGTCTTGATGGCATTGTGAATGTATCAGTGAACCTTGCGACCGAAAAAGCGGCGGTGACCTATAATCAGCGGATTGTTAGTCTTGCTGATATGAAAAAAGCGGTGGAAAATGCAGGGTATCAGTATCTTGGGGTGGAAGGTGAGGAGGATCTTGGACGTAAGGCTCGGGAAAAGGATCTTCGAACAAAATTGCGAAGGATATATGTTGGGTTCATCGTTGGGATTCCTCTCATGATTCTGATGTATGTTCATCCGACTATTTCGATGGAATTTGTTTCATACCTTTCTCTTGTAGTTTCAACGCCTGTGTTCGTCTATATCAGTTCCCCTATTTTCCGCGCAGGGTACCATGCGCTTCGAAATAGAACACTTACCATGGATGTGATGTATTCGATGGGAATCGGGGTCGCATTTGGCGCAAGCGTTCTGGGGACATTCGAAATCGTGCTAACTCATGAATTTTTATTCTACGAGACCGCAGTGCTGCTCGCAGCGTTTCTGATGCTGGGACGGTATCTCGAGGCAAAAGCCAAAGGCAAGACGTCCGATGCAATCAAGAAACTCGCGGGTCTTCAAGTGAAAACCGCGCTGGTCATCCGTGATGAAAAAGAAACCGTGGTTGCCATTGAGGATGTGGTGGTCAATGACGTGGTGGTGGTAAAACCAGGGGGAAAGATCCCGGTCGATGGGATCGTTGTCCAGGGTGAAAGTTATGTGGATGAGTCCATGGTCACCGGTGAGCCTCTGCCTGTACTGAAGAACCAGGGCGGTAGCGTAATCGGAGGGACGTTGAATACGAATAGTGTACTACAAGTCAAAGCAACGAAGATTGGCAAAGACACCTTGCTTGCGCAAATCATTAAACTCGTGGAGGAGGCGCAGGGTTCCCGGCCGCCGGTGCAGCGTATCGCTGATACCGCCGTAGGTTATTTCATCCCGGTGGTGTTGACCATAGCAATACTGTCGTTTCTTGTCTGGTATGTTATGCTGGGAAAACCACTTCTTTTTAGCTTGACTGCGCTTATCTCGGTGTTGGTGATCGCATGTCCGTGCGCGCTTGGTCTTGCGACCCCTACCGCGGTAACAGTGGGGATCGGTCGTGGTGCCGAGCTTGGGATTCTGATTAAAAACGGGGAGGCGTTAGAAGTTTCTGAGAAGATCACGACGATGGTGTTTGATAAGACCGGTACGCTGACGAAGGGGAAGCCTGAGGTGACCGACATCGTTGGGATCGATTTGGAGGATACCGTGGTGTTGCAGAAAGCGGCGAGTGTTGAACAGAATTCCTTGCATCCACTGGCTGAGGCGATAGTAAGAAAAGCGAAAGAGCGAGGGCTTTCCTTACAAGACACTACTAGGTTTGACACGTTTGCTGGTAAAGGGGTGCAAGCGACCGTAGACGCGGTTATGGTATTGATTGGGAATCGACTACTTTTCAAGGAACAAGGTATCGTAGTCCCAACGAAGGTTGAGGAGATGCTTAGTGCGTTGGAGACCAAAGGAAAATCAGTCATGTTCGTTGCGTTTGATTCGCGGCTTGTCGGTCTGGTTGCTCTTGCTGATGTGGTGAAGGAGACAACGCTATCATCAATGCAGCAGTTTAAACAGATGGGATTGCAATTAGTGATGATCACGGGCGATAACGCACGTACTGCACAGGCAATTGCGCAGCAGATTGGTATTGATGTTGTACAAGCGGAGGTCCTTCCCCAAGATAAAGCAAGTCAGGTCAAAAAATTACAAGAAGCTGGTGAGGTGGTCGCGTTCGTCGGAGATGGGATTAATGATGCGCCTGCGCTTGCCCAGGCTGATGTCGGTATTGCGATTGGGAGTGGAACCGATATCGCGATTGAGAGCGGGGAGATTGTGCTGGTGAAAAGCGATTTGTTGGATTGTGTCGCTGCGGTCCAGTTAAGCAGGAAAGTGATGTCCCGGATAAGACAGAATCTTTTCTGGGCATTTGCGTATAACCTGGCGCTCATTCCCGCCGCGGCGGGCGTGTTATTTCCTCTTTTCCAAGTAATGTTCAAGCCCGAGTGGGCAGGCTTTGCCATGGCGCTGAGTTCCGTCACCGTGGTGAGTCTGTCACTCCTGCTGAAAGGGTACGTTCCGCCTGCCCGGAGGT
>JADDYB010000417.1_pt1 | contig 13437 bp, 11 predicted proteins | sample 8641941 | NCBI WGS metagenome assembly JADDYB01 (sample SAMN16275377, study PRJNA637457) | freshwater sediment metagenome | isolation source: Lake Kineret sediment | place: Israel: Lake Kineret | collected 2013
GACGAACAGGGCATCCAGACTGAGAAGGTCGTTTACGCCTACAATGATCAGAACAAGATCATCCAGCACGATGTCTATGCAGGTAATTCTCAACAGATATCCTACACGGTAACCTTCGGATACGACAACTGGGGGAATACGGTGTACACGAGAGATCCAGAAGGCGCAGAACACTTCTACTCGTACAGTAACAGCAGCAGTGCCAATCAATTCATTGATTCCAAGGGTGTACCAGTCACTTTATTTTCTAATGCCTTCTACACCAATACAATCCCCTCGAATTGCCACACCCTCCTGTTAGGAGAAGCTTTCAGCAACAGTGGGAAGGTCAAAGAAGTCTACAGCAAATATGATGCAAATGGCAACGTCACAGAAACCAAAACCTTGTTCCCTACCCGTACTTATGCAGTCTTTTCTGGCGTCTTTGCTGAACCTGGCCAGACCACTTTCCAGTTCGATCTCACTGGGTTAACTGTCACGAACGGTATTCTCGTCATTACGAGTGTCCCTGTTCCCACCTCTGAAATAGTGTATGAAACCCATTCAGAACCAGGAAAGGGCTGGCACAACACGGGTACGTGGAGTCAGAAGTCTTTTTTCGCTGACTACACCAAGTGTACAGGAGGAGATTGTTACGATGGTCAAACGGAAATCGGTCCCTTTGACCATTACCCGGGGTCACCAACCTACACGGGATACACGACCTGGATAGAAGACAATACGCAGTACGTCAAGACCAGCTACTCCACAATCGTTAGTGAATACCCCAAAAAGGTGGAATACAATCTCAACAGTGGTATATGGACAGAAATCACCAGTAACTTAGGTTCTGGTACCACTTCTATCACCATATCGGCTGATCAATTTGTCCAGGGCGCAAATACGTTACAATTCCGTGATTCCAACACGTACTCCACGAAACTGGAATGGACCTTGTACCTCAATCAGGGAGCCTCTCCACAACAGTACGTGACCACTTACACTCACGATACCTACGGGAACCTGACCTCTCTCACGGATGCTGAAGGTCACACCACAACTTATGGATACTCCTCTCAGTACCAGTACGCATACCTCACTTCCAAAACAAGTATCGTGGATGGCCAGCCAGTCACTGCCTCTGCGACCTACGACTTTGAGACAGGGCAGATCACCTCCAGAATTTGTGCCTGCGGATCTGTCACAAATTACGAGTACGATGCAGTGGGAAGACTGACCAAAGTTATCTACCCCTTAGTTTTTGGCGAGCTTGAAAGAGCAGAGTACGAGATCATCTACGACGATGTCAATAACACGGTCACTCTCTTCAATGAGAATGATGAGAAAACCATGAGGTACTACGATGGTCTGGGGAGGATGATCAAAACAGAGACCTACAAGAATGCTGCAGTGTGGAGTGTGTGGACTTACGAGTACAACTACCTGGGGAAACCTTCAAAGGTGACTGATCCTCTTTCAAGAGTGTACCAGTATGAGTATGATGCACTGGGGAGGATCACAAAACTCACTAATCCAGATTTAACGTTCAGAACGATGGCGTATGACGATACTGCTCTCACTGCGACGGTCAAAGATGAGAATTATCACAAGAAAGTGTACACGTTCAACTGGAGGGGAAATCTCGTATCAGTAAAAGAATACAATGGGGTTAATTACTACCTCACCGAGTACTCGTACGATGAAGAGGGGAATTTAACCCAGATGATAGATCCTGAGCAGAACAGTACGACCTACGTGTATGATTCACCCTTTGGACTGACAGCTGTCTTTTATCCAGATTCCACAGAGCAGCACTTCACGTACGACAATACAGGAAATGTCACGGAAAGGATTGACCAGAATGGTAACCACATAACCTACGAGTATGATGCTCTGTCCAGATTAACGTCCATCGACTATGGAGACACCTCTGTTGCTTTCACCTACGATTTGGCAGGGAATAGAGTGTCAATGGTCACTCCTGATGTGACCACTTCGTACATCTACAATGAGAGGAACAGGCTAACCCAGGTGACAACCATCATTGGTGGAACGTCTTACGTACTTCACTACGATTATGATCCTGCTGGTGATGTCATCCAGATGACCTACCCTGATGCGACTGTGGTCCAGTACACGTATTCTCTTTCCCAGTTAGAAACGATTCAGAATTATGCCTCCTTCACCTATCTCCCCGATGGCAGTCTGGAGAAAATCCTTTCCTCAAATGGGGTTACTACCGATTTTGAATATGATCAAAGAGGGAGAATTCAGAACATTCACGCCTATACCGTTAACGATCTTCTAGATTTAACGTACTCGTACGATTTTGCTAGTAATGTCACAGGAATTGAGAACAATTTCTTGACAGCAGGTCAAGAATGGATCACTTCCACTGAGGTATACTCGTACGATGATCTGGATAGACTGGTCTCAGCCTTGAATGGGTCTGGGACACTTTCCTACACGTACGACTCGAAAAAACGATTGTCTGTTACGGAGAATGGTCAGATTACCTCGTATGGACATGATTACGATCTCATGTTGTCAGCAGGCCAACAAACATTCACCTACGACTTGAACGGGAACACCTTAACGAAATCGGCAGAATCTCAATGGGTGTACCACTACGACAAAGCCAATCAGTTGACCCAGGTAGACAAAGATGGTCAGACCTTCAGTTCATACGTGTATGATGGCGAAGGGAGAAGAATAAAGAAGACAGAATGGTCTCAAGATCTCCAACAGTATGTGACGACAACCTATCTCTACTCAGGTATAAACGTCATCTATGAAGAAACCACAGCAGGCACAGCCACCTACGTGTATGGCCCCTCAGGAAGGACTGCAAAGAGGACCACAGTGAATGGTGAAACCAACGTGTTCTACTACACCACAGACCACTTGGGCTCCACCAGGATGGTGACAGACGAAAACGGTACACCACTGACCTCAGTGACCTACTCTCCCTTTGGTAATCACGCCTCTACAGGTGCCCCGGAGCCTTACCTCTTCACGGGAAAGGAAAGAGATGCCACTGGCCTCTACTACTTCATGGCCCGTTACTACGACCCAGAGACAGGGAGATTCTTGACACGAGACCCCTATACCTCGCTTCCTGATGATCCCCGTCTTGTAGGAACATCACAACATTGCGGAAAGTGGCTGACGAATCCTTCAAAATTCGACCGGTTCACCTATGCCTCAAGTAACCCTCTCAGGTACATAGACCCCACAGGCCTGAATATGATGCCACCATCACCACCATCACCTCCTCAATGTGTTGACCCCGAATGCCAGGAATTACTTGATGACGATGGTAGTAGTGGCAATGATGATAGTGGAAATAGTGGCAATAGTGGCAAAAGCGGCAATGACATGTGTGAAGATTGTGACTGTATGAACACTAAAAAAGTCAAGGATCTCATAGAAGAGAAAAGACGCACTGAGTACAAATATGATTCATATGTGTCACAAATTGGCGTAGCAATCGTCTGTGCAATTTTCGCTATTGCCGTCGGCATTGGCACGATTGGCGCGGGCGGTATTATTGCCGGTGTTGCTTGTAGCATCATCTTTATAATAGCTTTTAAGGAAGGACGTAAGCGCGCCATGGCGAGGCTTCGAAAGAAGTTTCAGGAAGCTGAGTGTGATTGTGGTTTTCTCTGCAGTTAGGAGAAGACTACTCTCCTTTCATCATTCCAGATTTTTGGCGACACTTGGAATTTGTTGGCTTCAATCATTTTAGGTAAGAGTTCCAACCTATGCTTTCACAAACCTATGTCTGAACAGAACTATAGACAGAATTGCGTATATGAATGTAGTCATGTATAATATTTTGAGCTCTCCAAACCCGTAGATGAACCCTCCTCCTACTTCAGCAAGAACAGCCCCTACCATGGATCTTACATAAGTAGACCACCTGTTCTTCATGTTGAACTCTCGAACAAGAGATTCAGCCATCAATATACAGCCAATTCCCACAAGTATCCAGGCCCACCACAATTTGTTACCACGAGGAAACAGATCTCTGAGAAAGTATATGCAAATAGATACGATCAGATATATTCCCAGAAGTGCCCTTCCTGAAGGGTCTTTTCTCCGCTTTTTCTCCGTTTCCGCACTTTCTGGCATGATGGGGTTAGCTCATCCACTTATATATATCTTGCGGTATTTTAGGCTTTGGGTATTTTACATAGGTATATATAGAAGTACTGTAACAGTAGTTTAAATCTTTCACTCTAGAAGATTACACTTACATACAAACGAGGATGAACCAAAATGGATGAGAAAAGCGAAGAGGAAGCAAGACAGCTTTTAAGAGTTTTAGGGTTAACAGGGACGTGGGATATACTCCACTTTCTCTTTGAAAATGGCACAGGGACCTACCTGGACTTCCGTCAATCGATAAATACCCACACCCTCAATACGCGGCTCAATGCCCTCATTGAATACAACCTGATTGTGCATCACCAGGTGAGAAATCCCAGGCGCGAGTGGTATGAAATAACTGAAAAGGGGAGGGAGATCTTCGGGCTTGTGTTGAAAATAGTGGAAGTGAAGGACTGAAAAGGTATGGGCAGACAACCTTCTTCTCCTCTCTTGCGGTAACCCCATTCTGCAATTGTTTATAGAAGTTTTCAACAGTAGTTACAGTATGTATAATCGTCTGGATATTGTATAATTCGCAATCCATTGTATAAGCGAAAGCTTTATATAACAGTAGATTACCACCGTACCAATGAGTGCTTACAAACTCAGGAAGGTGATTGGAAATGAGAAAAGATGTTGTAGTTTTTGAGATGGAGACTAACGAGGAAGCAAACAAAGCAGTAAAGGAGATTGATGCTGTTGTTTATAAGGTTACTTCTGCAGCGAACAATGGGAAGGTGAGACCTTCTGCTTCCGGGTTAGTGAGGAATGCATCAGGACTGGTGAGGGATGCTTCTGGATTGGTCAGGGATGCATCCGGGCTCGTGAGAGATGCTTCTGGATTGGTTCGAGACGATGAGACGGTGGAAAGCTACAAGACTGTCGCTGAGACGACCACGAACCTCTCCAAGCAGGCATTACTCTTCTCACACGCCGTCGAGGGCCTCACAAGCCTCACGGAAACCCAGGACCCCTGCTGCCTCGTGAAAGACATCTCAGCTCTGGTGACAGATGCTTCTGGGTTAGTCAGGAATGCTTCTGGTCTTGTACGGAATGCCAGCGGACTCGTCAGAGGAACGGGTCTTGAGAAAGAATGCGACAAACTTCTCGTAAGAGCAGAAGACCTCAATAACGCTGTTGAGGACCTTGAGAGACGTGCTCAGTACTGTGAAGACCACGAAGATGCTACGCACCTGGTGACAGAGGCTTCTGGGCTCGTGAGGAATGCTTCCGGTCTTGTCAGGGACGCTTCCGGTCTTGTGAGGAAGGCACCTGGCCTGGCTTGAGGATCTCGACTTTTTTTCTTTTTTTTAAAGAAGAGGTCGATAGTTATGGCGTACGACAGATATGTTTGCTCAGGCAAATGCTGCTTGCATCCCATGCAGCTTCTGAAGCGGGCTGGCAGTTCAAATCCTTTACCTGAAATAGGATGCGGTAATAGCACTGCTCAGTGGGCTAAGCTGGGGGAATCAGCATGAAAACTCGGTATGAATTCTTTTTGCATGAGGTGATACTACGCTAAACTATTTCAACCTAAATAAACGAGCTGAGAAAAAGAGCGGCACAATCAGTACAATAGTAGAAAGAGAGAGTGGTGCAGACTGTGATGTTCATCGTAAAGAAGCGTACACTCTGGGGAAGCAGGTCTTCATGTACCTGGGAACTCTCATTGGTGTCGTATTCAGTAACGCAGTAGACGATTTCAGGACAGGAAAAGAGACGACACTGAGAATAACAACTACTGAAATACTGGTCAGTGCAGTCATTGCTTTGATCATCATTCCAGCTGTTTACGAAAAACTGAAACTAGATCCCAAAGCTCCCCTTTTGGTGCAGTTTGGGTTCTTCGTGCAGAATGGGGTCTTCTGGCAGGTGCTCATTTCGTATGTAGGGAGGGTTTTACAATGAACCCTTCTTTTCTTTCTGAACCCACAGAGATCTGGAGGAGCTGTGAGTATCTGCTCACCGTTGAAGTTGAAGGGAACGATTACGACTACAGCTTTTCCCAGTGTATGTTAAAGGCGTGCGTTCACCCTGACTGGAAATGCCCCTGTGATGATGTTTCAAACCTTGGAGGAATCGACCATGAAAACGATCAGATTTTCACACCGTGACTATGACAAATTCCTGAGGATAAAGAAGGGACCACCTTTCACTGCCCGGTTGCTGCAGGTCTTTCTGTTACAGAACGAAGACATGACAGACAATTTCAGAGAATATGACACGAAGTACTACACAGAAAAGGGAGATCCAGAGTACTACCCCCTGGAAGGTCGGTTGTGGATTGTCTTACTGTTTGAGACAGATGGTCTCTTGTTTACGACGATGAGGAAAGCTACAACACCGAAACTCCAGTACTACAAAGGTGCCCAGGGTGAGGAATTCACAATCGTGGCAGGAGGGATTTAGATGGCCTTGAATAGAACAGGAATAGAAACAGCGGATTTCACCTGGAACCTGTATACGGGATACCTTCGCAAGTGCCCGTTTTGTTGGGCGAGAAAGCTGGCCAGGGGGTGGCTGAAACGTAATTATCTTTGTAACTCATCAGGAGGGAACTATTCTGAGGAGATTTCAACAGGTAAGATGGCAGATGGTAGATGGAAGATAAATGGAGGTAATTGACATGAAATCAGGTAAAGTGCTCACTTGCGGAATATGTAACAAGCCAGTACAAAACTGTGACTACTCAGGACAACCCTTGACCTCTGATCAGAACATTAACTTGACGATCATGGCCATGGCGGGGGGTTCTTCCCTGCCAGTTTCTGTAGAGGTGCATGGAGAATGTCTTAAAGAGCTTAGGGACAAAATTGTAGAAAGAAACAAGGGGTCAAAATGGATGTGACCCCCTCTTTTTTTACTTTTCTTATTCTTTTTTTTCTGAAGATGGATTTATAGAACTCATCAATGTCCAGTGAGAGCAGATTCATCTCGTCCCGTTTTCTCTCAATGAAGAACTACATGGCCTGAGTCACGAAATCAGACCTGTTGCCATTCCTATCCTCTTGTCATGCTCTCATGAAGATTCTCAGGGTATGGTAAGGGTCATGCATTTTACCTTTTTGCCCTGGAGATGAATGCATTTACTGTATTTCTGGTTTGGTGTAAATTAGAACAGGTGGTAAAATCCTCATATGAGAGTTAGAGTTGTTTTTTTTTTCAGTGAGAACGAAAGTCCTTCTTTTATGTGGAAAAACAATGAAGTTCATAAGAATCTAAAGAAGATCGATCAGGCGGAGGGGTTTTGGTAGTTTATGAGAAAGCTATCATCGTAATTTCTATACTGTGGCTAGATTCTTGTTACTGTAATACGTTGATATATCAATGCACCTTCAGGAAGTCTTTCAAGCCCAGGAGATGGATACTTTCCTCCCCAATCTTTAAGATAATCATTAAATGCATCTTGGGCTTTCTGATCGACAAGCACAACAATGATATCAAATTCCTTGCCAAGGTCTTCGTCAATGCCAATAATAACGGGGGATACCCAATCCCCATTTACCTGAACATCAGCAGGCAAGTCTTGAGGGAAGTATCGCCTTACGTCGTGAACATAGATCACAACCCAGATTACTTGTCCTTCAGGAATATTTTGCGATGTTCCCCTTACAGTCACTTTTCTTTCTACTTCACTACCCTCAGAAGGATAAGTAATTCTAACCATTGTAGGCAGTGCAGGTGTGCTGAACACTTCTAGAATATCGCCGTTAGCGATTATTTTTGTTCCGTCTGAAGAAAATTCTATGTTATGATACCATTTATGGATTGGAACACGCTTGATTTCTATTCCTGCATCTACATTTACTATAGAGATATGACCACCTGTGTCATGATGATACATGACAGCAAGATATTTACTGTCAGGTGACCAAACAAGCTTTTTAATGTCGTTCGCAAACTCTCCATCGGGGTGCTGTGTCACTTTTATCTTTCGTATGAGTTTGTCACTTGAAAGTTCAAAGATGCCGATATGTCCAAAGTTTTCCGGCTGGATTTCACAAGCGTACATTTTGCCATCAGGTGAATATGTCATCATCTGTGGCTTGACGCAAAATGATGGCGGCGGCGGTGTGGTCGTTGGTGGTGGTGACGACGAAATAGGTAGTGTAACGTCATGTGTTACTTTTTCTTCATGTTTTGGAACTTTCAGGGCACGATTAATGATTTCAGCTCCTGCAACACGTACAATAATAGTTTTCCAACCTGCAGAGACACCTTGTATAACGTATGTCCCGCTACTATCTGTGGTGACAGATAGACCATCAATTTCAACAACAGCTCCTACTACTGGCCTGCCTTCCATATCAGTAACCACTCCTTGGACTGTTGAGGTCTCCCGCGCCTTAAGAATTACCTCCACATATGGAACTAAAATTATTGCTACGGCTGTTATTATGGCTGCCACGATGGGAACCCAATAAATAGGCCTACGCCATAAGGATGGTCGCTCCTCACCATGATTTGCTTCTCCCACTCAAATCCCTCCTTTTTGATCTTGTTAAATCTCCTTGCAACTCCTCTGGTCTTGTCAAATACTCTCTTTGCTGATATTCTTAACATTTTCTAATATATAAAGTTATCGGTTATCGTTGGCTTTGGGACAAAAATCAATTCAGGTGATTCTGTGATTCAAACAGGTGGGGGGGCCAGGTACCTGAGGTAACTGAATCGCTTGATGTTGTAGTCAGCATTTCAAATATGAGCACAGCCTCACTTTCTCTCCCATAACCCTGCGATGACTGTAAGAAGTGGTTGCACGGGGTGTGGTCTGCTCTTCAGAAAAAAAGAAGTTGAAAAGTGAGAAGAGAAGAATAGACTTCTTCACTGAAGATTGATTACGTTGTCTCTCTGAGAACAGGAGGACTTCACTTTTCGCCCATTCGTTTCCAGAGATCAACTAATTGTGCAAACTCGCCTGACTTTGGAAAAGCAAGGTTATTCAGTACTATTTCTGAATCTCTTCCAGCTGTCAGAGTGTCCAGCAATTTGTAAACTAAGAGATTGCGCTGCACAGATGGAATCGGCACCCTCCACAGTTTGAATAAAAACTCAGTCCCTACTTTCAATGCAGAAACGTCATCGGAAGACCCTCCTCTAAGTATTTGCAGGACAGTGGTGTATGGGGGTGATGGTAAGCATCTAGATTGCGCGGCAGCTTCAATCAAGATGTCTGCGTCAATAATCGTAAATTGGTAGTTAGAACAAGCTAAATTTATGATTATCTTGTTAAATTCATCCACCTCAATAATCCTCTCTTTCATGGAATACAACAGTAGAGCCTGAGTCCAAATTCCATCGACACCGAATTCTCCCTTGCCAAGAGCCCTCAATGATAAGTCATCAGAATAAAGTATGTTTCCGGGTTCACCCGCTATCAAAACTGTGTCGATAGAAGATTGACCGACCATATCATTGAGTTTCTGCTTCTCCGCCTTCGTCCTATTCAGAGCTGCTCTACACGGGATAGTGTCACAATTACTCTTGACCCAATTCATAATTCCCTCTAATCGTCTGATATCCCTCTCCGCCTCCTCTATGGTAACCTCGTGAACCACATATCCTTCTCCTTCTCTCCAGATCTTAGCCACTTTTCTTGAATACATGAACCTCCGTTCATCAATAGCACGCTGAAGAAGATCTATTGTTGATTGTGCAATACCCAACCTTCCAAATGTCTGAAGAATGATTTCTCCTGCCTTCATTTCATGAAGTGTCAGTAATGAAATTATATCTATAACAAGCTTTGGCTTCTTCTCAAGCAATAAAGCTGCATGATTTCTCTCCTCTGTGGTGCCAAAGCAGCATTTTATTCCAAGTCCAGGATCTCTTCTCAAGCCATCCCAAACATCCAGAACATTTCTTCGAATTAATTCGGCAAAAGTCCCAATTGGAATTCTTTTTTCCGCATAGAGTTGGGTGACCTTTTTCAATGTGTTATATTGAGTACTAATTTCATCCAGGATTTTCTGAAACCCTTCAGTGAATTTGCCTTCCTCTATCATCGGTCCTACTCTTATCTCCCAGAACCCTGCGATGTCTCGGAACGTACTTGAAAGCAGAGAGATACTTCTGTGTAGTGCATAAGCATATTTACTTCTAATTTCTATTATTGTTCCAAATTCTGTTGAGAATCTGTTTCTTTTCAAGCAAAATCTATCCCCAACAGATTTATCTATCAGTTCTTTAGCAAGATTGTTCTCCACACTGATTTCATTGCGCAGTGTATCTACATCTCCTCTGTCTTCTATGATGTACCATTCCCGACTACCTGATACGTCTTCGATGCACACTGCAGTGTTCTTCCCAACTCTATTGGGGTTTAACCATTCAAGACTTTCGTTTTCCATGAAGAAGAAAAACTGAACATAATTCAAATGAACATTACCCTCATTAGGGAAATTTCTTCGAACTTCATAAATCGTCTCAAAGGCCTTCTTAGTTAAATTCCTGCTCGCATATAGCCGTGCAAGTAGAAATCCATCTACTGGTAGCTTGTTATACTGAATCGAAGAATTCAAAAACTCATCTACTTTATCGAAATTGCAGAGACGGAAATCTATCATGGCCAAACGTAGTTTCATCCGAAAATCTTCAGGAAATTCGTTTAGGTACTGTTGGCATGTGTTCTTCGCTCCTTCGAGATCTCCCATATCTTCGTATATCGCCGCTTCGATTTCAGAAACCCGCTCCAATGGGTGATGTTTTTGACGAAGGATTTGGCACATTTCGAGAGCTTTGCCAGTTTTTCCAGACCGAAAGTAACAATCAAGTAGTCTGTAAGTAGATGGGGTTTTCAAAGATTTATCAACAAACCTCTCATAGATGTTTATTGCATCTTCGAGTTCTCCGGCAACATAGAATTCGTCTGCAAGCTCCAGCAATTCCCTGAATGATGGAGAATCGACAAGGTGTTGTGCTGCACTTTTCAGATAGGAAATTGCCTCTTCATAATTGCCAGATGCACGTGAAATCCGGGCCGCGTCAACTAAGTAGAGCACATTTGTAGGTTCAGCGCTTCTCAGTGTTTCTAAGAGATTTCTGGCAGCCAGAAGATCTTGTGATTCAATATACAGTAAAATCAATAATCTTCTTGTCTCTTTTTTGACTTCTTCAGACGAATCAGTTTTCAAGAAATCAGTGAGGGTTCTTGTAGCTTCCAAAAATTCACCTTCTTCCCATAATGCTCGAGATAGTAGGAAGACTACTTCATAAGTTTCGTTGGATAGCGGAATTTGTCTCGCAAGAGAGATGGCCGTCTTATAATCATTGTTTTCATAAGCCAACACGGCACGCTTCATCATGAATATCGGATCAGATGGCTTTATTCTTAGAGCGATCTCAATATCTGAAATTGCTCCATTAATATCTCCCAGTATTCTCTTTACAGAGCCCCTATTTGCAATCCAAGAGACATTTGAATTCTGAACCTCTGTGTTTTCAATTCTCTCCCATGCCGAAGTAAGCAATTGGAGAGCTTTCTGAGCTTTCCTCCCTTGTGCATCAGTGAGCTGTTTTGTATAAAGAACTCGCTTATCTTCTACTACTGAATATAGCAATACCTCTCCCAGTTCTGCCTTGGGATAAGGTGACCCACTCTTGTCCTTTTCAACTGCAGTATCTAACCATTTTTCCGCCTCGATGAAATTCCCTCTTTTTCCTGCCAGGTAGCCAATAGCATGAGCGACTTCCGGTATGGTTCTATAGGCCTCAGGGATTTCTGCAATTATGCTCTCTAGCTCTTCTTCATCGGGAAATGATTGTACGAGTACAGAATAGGCAATGCCATTTGCAGGGTTTCTCTTCAACGCCTTCTTGGCATACTCTTGAGCTTTCTCCCTTTGATTTAACAGCAAATGTCCAAGGGCGATGTTGGAAAGAGCTTTGTCGTTTTTGGAACTATACTGCCAAGCTTCGATAAGGAATCTCGCAGCTTCGCGATCTTCATTGAGGTACAACATTGCACGAGCCCTTAACACCAAAAGTCTATATTTGACCGTTTCCGGGGCATCTAGAAGATTCTCTTCCAACTTTTCTAAACGCTCTAAGGCTCTTTCAGGTCTGTAATCATCTATTAGATTTTCGACATCGTCTAATTCCGTTTTGTGTTTGGATATGGGAATGGGAATCGATGCATCAACGTCAATAGATGTCTTAGATTCTCTTGCTTCTTCAGATGAAGAAGAGACTGAATGCTTTATATCCATGAGAGTGTCATGATTGTCCTGTACTAGTCTCTTTACTTCATCCATAGAATTTTCCAACTTCTTCGCATCTAGACTTAGACCAGGAAAATGCTTGTCTATGAGAGCTGGAAAGTCGTCAAGTCGAGCTACAATGTCTTCCCAGCCAAAAATGTTGACAGAGAATAATCCCTCTCTAAGATGCATAGCAGTAATTTTTCTTGCTAATTGTTCAATTCTTGCATCCTTTGGACCTGAAGTGGCAATAATAAATTCCGAGAGTTCTGGTCTAAAAGATTTGGCCTTTTCAACTTCAGTTTCCACTTCTATTTCTGTTAATTTTCTATTGGTATAACTATCTTTTCCTTTGCATTGTACACCCGCCCACTTGTCTCCTCTATTTGGTCTCCCAAAAATATCAACACCATTTTGTGGCTGGCCTTGTTGTCTACCATTTTTCTGTGTATTGGGGTCCTTCCAGATTTGTCGCCACAAGTCCCAGCAAAGGCTTTCGAAATCTTGCCAGTTCTTGGGTGGTGGCACTTGGTTGTTAGAGAGTATCGGCATTTTGATTCCCTGCAATCATTATTATCGATTGCTACGTATCGAGAGTTTTCATCCTTCACTGTATATTCAGCATTTATAAACCTTTCATTAGGAATGCAAAAATCAAGAGCATTTCAAAGAGATGCAAAAGAGTGAATAGAAAAAGCAAATAGAAAAAGAGTGAATGAAATCTGGAGGCTCTCAAAAAAACGAAACTAAGAAGAAAAAATGATGCTGTTTCGATCAGCGAATACCTCTTTATTATTCTTTTTTCCTGAACATGAACTTGTAAAATTCGTCAATATCCAGCGAAAGCAGTTTATCCAGGTTCATCTCCTCCCGTTTTCTCTCGATGAAGAACAACATGGCCTGGGTCACAAAATCAGACCTATTGGCAAAGTACCCGGCATCAATGGCCTTGTCCATGTACAACACTGCCACAGGAGGCACGGTCACTCCAATCTTCACCCTGTGGATATCGTCAGTGATGACAAAGGCGAAGGGTCCTTCCACCTCCCTGGGCTTCCTCTTCTTATCTTCGGCTGTCATACTATAGTTGAGTAATTTACTCTTATAA
>JADDYB010000418.1_pt1 | contig 13421 bp, 12 predicted proteins | sample 8641941 | NCBI WGS metagenome assembly JADDYB01 (sample SAMN16275377, study PRJNA637457) | freshwater sediment metagenome | isolation source: Lake Kineret sediment | place: Israel: Lake Kineret | collected 2013
AGATGGTCAATCAATTCGGAGAAACCTTTCGTCCAGTTTTCTATGAATGTCTTTTCATAAAGGCCCTCGTCGATCATCACTTTTAACATTCCCAGTGCCAAAACCAAATCACTTCCAGGTCTTGGCTGAATCCAGAGGTCTGCTCTGGAAGCCAATCCTGTTTTTCTTGGATCGATCACAATCAGTTTCGCCCCTTGATCAATGGCCTGTTTCAATTGGGAGCCAATGATCCCCTCTTCATTAGTCTGAAAGAGGTTACTACCCCAGACAATCACGCAAGCAGGATGACCGCTGTAATCTGGGATCGGGAAGAAACCACAAGTGAGGTGGGAAGCAGTTTCCCTTGGCATGTGGCAGATATTTCCGGGCGTAGCAATATTGGGGATGTTTAAGACATTTGCCAATCGAATCATTAAGTAGATTTCCAGACCTTTTGGTGTCCCTTGGGCAAAAGAGATGGTTTTCTGGCCATCTCGCTCAATCGTTTCTTTAATTTTCACAGCAATCGTATCTAAAGCCTCATCCCAGGAGATACGCTTCCATTTTCCTTCTCCCTTATCACCCATCCTTTTCATCGGATAAATAAGGCGGTCAGGGTGGTTGAGTCTCTCTATTTGAGCAATTCCTTTCGCACAGATCGTTCCTCTGTTTAGGGGGGAATCAGGATCTCCCTTGATCTTCACAATTTTTCCATTCTCTACATGGGCCAAAATCCCACATCCGCCATGATCCATCCTGGCACAATAGGTCTTTACAATCATTATAAACTCCTTATCTTTATTGATTTTTTCTAACATTTCACAGGCTCTTTTACAAGCTCTCATTTTCTGAGATTTCTAAAAAACTTTGGAAATCTCTGATTACACTGATTGGGGGGGCCGATTACATAGATGGAAAGACATTAAGAAATCATAAAAATCTCTGTAATCATCTTTGAAATCTGAGTAATCTAGAGAGCATGTAATGGTTTTCTGCTCTCTTTCTTTGTTCTTGACTATTCGGGCTTTTGATATATAATCTTATAAAAACTATAGAAAGGAGCGGTTATGAGTCAGAAGGTTATTGATTTATTGAACAAGGGACGGTCCAGGGAACTGACAGCCATTACGCAGTACATGGCTCAACACTACGAATTGGAGGATAGTGATTTTGGTAAGTTAGCCTCCAAGTTCAAGGAGATTGCCATTGCAGAGATGAAGCACGCGGAAAAACTCGCGGAAAGAATTTTATTTTTGAAAGGAGAACCCACTTCAAAACCTGATGGCATAGCCAAGAAAGGGCAGAAGGTTTCAGAGATGTTGAATACCAATATGGCCCTTGAGGCAGCGGCGATGAAGATGTATAACGAGGCCGCCATGATCTGTGCTGCTGAAAAGGACCAGATTTCAAAAGAATTGTTTGAAGAACTCCTCAAAGAAGAAGAAGACCATTTCAACTATTTTGAAAATGTGAAAGACCATATTGACAAACTCGGTGCGGCCTACCTTGCCACCCTCATTGGGTAAAAAGGCTTGCCGTCCTCATGAGAATCAGATTTATTCATGCCTCCTTCCCCCTTTTCGGAAGGGGGAGGAGGAATTTATTTCAGTCCACATTGATCTTTCTTCCTTTTTACTTTTTGGATGGAATACTTTGAAGTTTAAATTCTAACCAATCCATCATCTCCTGAATATTTTTATTCAAATACCATCGGCCATTGGCGAAAACACCATAGTCTGCCCCAGCCATCGCTGAAGCATATCGGGTGGAATTCGCATAGAAGAGCCACTGCTCCACCCATTTTTTCTCAATCGCTTCGTTAAAGATGCTGTCTTTTTGAGCGAGGCCCTTCGCTGCGCCTTTCTCCCATGCCGTGAGAAGAATTTTAGTGGCTGTCAAGGTCGCCTCATTGGTTGTCTTAAGTGTATTTTCAAGTCGAACCCATTGGCCATCCACCCATCCCTGGCTGTGGCAAGCCAAACATGTCTTTTGCATGGCGGTTTTTCTTTTTTTCTGTTCTTTGGAATCGATGAGGTAGAGACTGGCAGGCTCTCCTGTGAGCTCGGTAGGTAAAGGTAATCCAGCCTTATTCTTAATGAGGGTGGTGTCCGGTGATTTAGGATGAGGATGAGAATAGATGAGCCCCATCAGCCTCCAGGGAATCCGGTCTCCCATCTGATGGGTTCTTTCAGAAATCACCTCTTTATTTTCATTGACCATCAAACTGACATGACAGGTTGCACAGGTGGGTGCAGTGATATCTTTACCTATCGTCCATGGGACGGCGTTGAAATTCCACCCCTTGCCTAATGCCGAATGGATATTTCCGTGTTTGCTGACCTCGTAGACCGCATAAGCGGGGACATCCGGCCCCTTATGACACTCCGAACAGGTGTAGGGTTTTCTTGCCATTTCGATTGAGAACTGATGCCGAGCATGGCAGGCCGCACAGGACCCTTTACTACCATCCGGATTTATTCTTCCGACGCCTTGATTGGGCCACCCAGAGAGGATTGGAAATTCCATCTTACCCATCAAGGTCTCCCTTGACGTTTTCCCTTTGACCTTCACTTCACTGCCGTGGCAATAGAGGCAGGAGTCCAGAGAGGTTTCTGCGTTAGGGGCTTTTGAAGAGATCTTCATTGTTTCAAACAGCTTTATTCCATTCACTTCATCTGCTAAGCCAAGATAGACAGGATTTTTGACCAAGTTTCCATGAGCATGGGACATGAGGTTCTTTTCGTATTGCTGCCTTTCGATGGGATGGCAGGTAGCGCAATCAGAAGGGGTAACGACAATGTGGGCCTTGAAGCCATTATGGTCGAAGCTATCTTTATGTTTCTCAGAATTCATCATATGGCATTCGGCACAACCTATAACAGTTTTGGAAAGTTCGTCAGGGACTTTTTCATTAGAAATCCTTCGTTCCAGCAGAGGCTTTTTTGAGGCCTCACCAGGAGTGGTATTACCATGGCGGCTCTTCTTCCATTCTGCCACTATTCCTGGATGCAATTGTAGATGACAGCTGAGGCAGGCTTCCGTGTTTTCACTGATGTGAAGCTTCGTTTGGGAATCACTCCATTGGGGGATGAAACCGATGGCGAGACCGATGATGGATAGGAAACCAACCCATTTCTTCATGTCCTTGTCCTCCTCCTCCTGTAATATTTTTTTCTTCTCCCTTAACGGGACCCTCTATAGGGTAGAGCAATCTTGACACTAATGGCACCGCGAACATCCCCAACCAAAAAACCTGTTGCTCGGTCGTTGGGATATTTCTCCGCCATAATGGCTTTTATTTCCGATGGGATGTTCTCTTTTGGCCCGTGACAGACAAGACAAAGAGGAATGACAACGAGCGGTCTCATGTAACGAAGATATTCGTGATCCCCCTCCTTGACCACCTCCACATATTCGTTTCCTAATCTTTTCTCACGGTTTAAAAAATCGAATTCTTCCAATTTCCGTCGCTCATAATCATCCGGAATATTCTTAGGATTCCTGTATCTCAAACTTACCCGACGAGCGTAATGACCTGTATCCTTATAGAACTGGTGAGTGATTTTTTGTGCCGATTCAGAGCAAACACGCACAGCGTTTACAAAACCACTTCTTTCGATTTCTTGAAGAAGTAAACCCCGAACTTTTTCAGCTAACTCCGTAGATACTTGGCGGGCCTCACGGAGGGTTTGTTCGCTCCGTGAATCTGGAATAGTCTGTTGCGGATAGGAGACCCCTCCTATCATCACGAATAGGGTCAATCCTATTAGCCCAGAGATGATGGTCCACTTCATTGGGATTCCTCCTAAAATCCTTGACAGAGATTGAAAATACAGATTAAATTTAACAGAATTATATTGAGAAAGGAAGATGTTAATCATTTCTGCCATACTCCTTGGAGCAGGGGAGTCGAAACGAATGGGGGTTAATAAATTATCGCTTCCTTGGGGAAGAAAGACTATTTTGGAGCATTGTTTCGAGACTCTTCTGCGATCCAAAGTCCAGGAAGTGGTCATTGTCCTCAGCCATCGAAATAAGGAGATAAAAAATCTATTTCAGGGGCCAAAAGTAAAGGTCGTTGTAAATCCTTATTCCAAAAGGGGCATGAGTACTTCTATCCGTAAAGGTCTTGAGGCCATCCATCCAAGGAGTGATGGCATTCTCGTTGCTCTGGGGGATCAGCCTTTTCTTAAAAGAAGGACCATCAATGCCTTGATCCGCGCCTTTGATCAGGGGAGAGAAGGGATCATCATTCCTTCTTTCCAAGGAAAAAATGGGCACCCCGTTATTTTTCATAGGAGATATAAAAAGGAGCTGTTGAATTTGAAAGGGGATGTGGGGGGAAGGTCCGTTATTGAGAAGCATCCTGAAGATGTGCGAGTGGTTCCCATAAAATCACAAGGGGTTGTAAAGGATGTCGATACATGGCAAGATTATAGGAGAGAGTTAAGAATGAAGAGTTAAGAATTTAGAAATACGAAAACAATAAAGGGATTTTGATGAGAATGGAAAAAAGCATAGATGAATTAGTCGTTTTAATCCGTGGAGCAGGGGAAATGGCCAGTGGTGTTGCCCACCGACTTTACCAGTCCCATTTTAAGATTTGTATGATAGAGATTCCCCATCCCCTTGCTGTGAGAAGAGAGGTGACCTTCAGCGAAGCCATCTATGAAGGTGAAAAAGAAGTGGAGGGAGTTCGGGCAAAACTCATTTCCAAAACAGAGGAAATTGAATCCATGTGGAGGAAAAGGCATATTCCAATTCTTATCGATCCCGATGCAAGGAAGATAAGAAGTTTTTTAAAACCTGATGTCCTCGTTGATGCGATCATGGCCAAAAAGAATTTGGGGACCCAGATCAATGATGCTCCCTTGGTCATCGGTCTCGGTCCAGGTTTTACAGCCGGGGAGGATGTCCATATCGTGATCGAAACGAATCGAGGACATCATCTGGGGAAGATGATGTTGAATGGTATGGCAGAACCCGATACAGGCATTCCCGGTGAGATTGGGGGATATACGATCGAGAGACTTCTTAGGACGATGAAAAAAGGGATTTTTCAACCCCAGAAATCAATTGGGGAAAGAGTGAATAAAGGTGGGGTGGTAGCCGTGGTTGATGATTTTCCGGTCATCGCTAAAATCAGTGGTGTCGTGAGAGGACTTCTACGCGGGGGGGTAGAGGTAAAGAAGGGGATGAAGGTGGGTGATATTGATCCGAGGGGCAAAAGGGAACTTTGCTTCACCATTTCCGATAAAGCCAGGGCGATTGGCGGAGGAGTTCTGGAAGCTATCTTATATCGGTTTAATCAATAAGGATTTTCATCTCATTTAACCAACCCAGATGATCCATTTTCAAAGCTCGGGATCAGCGATTCTACGGTAAGAGGTTATTGAAAAACCCCTCCCTTTCATATAAGATGGTCTAAAAATGGATCCAAACCCAAAAGTTATTTATTCCCTCATCGAGAGGTTCGTAAAGAGAACCCCAAAAGAAGAAAAGCCGGTTGGTTTTTTGACAGAAGCCTTAGGGATTCAGGCAAAGGAAGTGATCAGTTTGGTCGGGGCAGGAGGAAAGACCACATTAATGTTTCGCCTCGCCCAAGAGTTGTTTCTCCGTGGGAAAAATGTGGTGACGACGACCACGACGAAGATATTAGAGCCCACCTCAGGAGAAACAAGCTTTCTTTTTATTGATCAAGACGAAAAGAGGATCAGAGATTTTGTGCAACACCATCTCGATCAATATCATCATATCACCGTTGCCAAGGAGAGGCTGGGATCAGGAAAACTAAAGGGAATTTCTCCAAACCTGGTGAGTGAACTTTGGAGTTTACATGGGATGGACACGATCATTGTCGAGGCAGATGGTGCGGGAAGCCGGCCAGTCAAAGCTCCGAGAGAAGGAGAGCCTGTCATCCCATCGAACACGACTTTAGTCGTGGCCATTTTAGGGGTGGATGGGATGGGGATGGTATTAAACGAGGAAAATGTTTTTCAACCGGAGCGGGTTTCAAAAATGACAGGAATTCCTATAGGAGAGAGACTGACGGATGAGGCAATGGCTATCTTGATGACCCATCCTGAAGGCATCTTCAAAGGAACCTCATCTTCATCGAGGGTGGTTGCTTTTCTCAATAAGGTGGATATCCCAAATGGCAAGGTCAAAGCAAAGAGTATTGCACAAAAAATCTTTAAAGAAAGACACCGGCAGATCGAAAGAGTTGTGTTGGGACAGTTAAACAATGAGCCACCTGTGGCAGAGGTGATTTTTCCGTAGGAATTAATCATGAAGGATACTTCACCAAATTACGATGAAAATTATAATAATGCCCCTCTCCCCCTTGATGGGGGAGGGTTGGGGTGGGGGCGACCCTTCGACATGCTCAGGATGACATGGTGAGCTTGTCGAACCATTTCCCCTCCCCTGCCTTCGCCGAAGCGGCTACGCGCAGGCAGGCGCCAGGGGAGGGGAAATTCTTGAGGGATTCAGGAGAGAGACAATGGGATATCGAAGGATTTTTTTAGTAGGATTTATTTTATTTTTCGGGCTGACCTCCTTTGGAAAAGCAGAAGATTATTCTCTGCAGTACTTTTTATCCAAAGCCTCATCCAAGACATTAGAGCTCTCTAAAAAAGAAAAAACGGAGTTGTTTAACCGATTGGAGGGAGTCCTGAAACAGGCTCAAAAAATTCGCACGAAATTGATACAGGGGATTCAGATAGGGGAGACGGATGTTCGATATCAGGAAGGGAAATTTTGGCTGTCCAAGCTGGAGGAGGATCAGGGGTCGATCGAAACAGGAATTCAACAAATTAAATTATTGAAAGAGAAATCCGGTCATCTCGTTGCCTCAATCAAACTTTATAAATCTTTGAAAGACCTCTCAGAGAATTTCAATGCCTATAACAACACTTCTTCCTTCTCCGCCTTGGTTGGCGATTTGGCACCCGAAATGGAGCTATGGGCCGATCCAGTCTTTTACAAACTTCACCTCCTTCCGCTTGCCCGTTCGAAGGATGCAGAGACAAAGGTACCTCAGAAGGAGAAGAAGCCAACGCTAAAAGAGAAGAGGCCGTGAATCCCTTCTCTCCAAAGTGGAAGGTAAAGGATATGCGCGAAGTTCATCTGGTTGTTATAATTGATTATCATTCATGGTGAGCTTGTCGAACGATCATGGTGAGCTTGTCGAACCATGGCATGGGTTTATATCTTAAAATGTTCTGATGGTTCATACTATACAGGTTCGGCTGTAGATTTAGAGAAAAGGATTGCTGAACATATGGCCGGAACATTTGATGGATATACATCCAAGAGGTTACCAATTGAGTTAGTTTTCGCTTACGAAATGCCGACTATCTTTGAGGCCTTTTTAAGGGAAAGGCAGATAAAAGGATGGGCAAGGAGAAAAAAGGAAGCGCTCATTAATAGAGATTGGGATAAATTGATTGAGTATTCAAAATCAAAAGGTTGTGATCCTTCGACCCTTCGATAAACTCAGGGCTCAGGATGATATAAGTTTTTAGGAATAATTTTGATTAACAAAGCAAGGGACAATCAAATGGAAGATATTTATTCTGAGATCGTAAAAGCCCTGGAAAATAAGGAGAAAGTGGCTTTAGCCACATTGATCACTCGTGTGGGTTCGGCTCCCAGAGCAGTGGGTGCGAAATATTTAGTCAAAGGAGATGGCACCTCCTCGGGTTCCATTGGAGGTGGATGTGTGGAGGCGGAGGTTTGGCAAGAGGCTCAAAAAGTCATGGAGAAAGGAGGGGGAAGGGTTCTCCATTTTGAATTGACGTCTGAGCAATTGGCAGAAGGTGGACTGATCTGCGGAGGGGATATTGATATCTTTTTAGAACCCCTTCTGGAAGAATTTTTAGATATCTATCAGGAAGCAACAAGAATAAGACAGAAGGGGGGGGCAGCCATCTTAGCCACCCTGGTCTCAATGGATGGCAGCTTTTTAAAAGAGACGAATTCAAAGATGTTGATGAAGTCTTCTGGAGAGAAGGTCGGTTCCTTATTGGGTGGAGTGGAATTGGAGAAAAAGGTTTTGAGAGAAGGCGAGGGATTGTTAAAAGAGAAAAAACCAAGGGTATTGGTTTGGAGTTCTGAAAATAGAAAAATGGAGATACTATTGGAACCTATTTTTTCTGAACCGACTGTCTATATCTTTGGGGCAGGGCATGTTTCTGAACAGTTGGCTCCCCTTTCAAAAAAGGTCCATTTCAAAGTGGTGGTCATTGATGACCGGGAGGTGTTTGCAAATCGAAATCGTTTTCCAGGGGCGGATGAAGTCATCGTTTCAGAATTTGAGAACTGTTTTGACCCACTCTACATTGATGATTCCTCTTATATTGTCATTGTCACCCGTGGTCATCTTTATGATGGGTTGGTATTGCAACAGGCTCTTAAAACCAATGCCCGTTATATTGGGATGATCGGTTCAAAGAAAAAGATTAAAGTCCTTTATGAGGATTTGATGAAGAAGGGAGTACCCAAGGAGGCATTGGATCGAGTCTATGCACCCATTGGAATTGATATCAACTCCGAAACCCCTGAAGAGATCGCCGTGAGCATTGTAGCAGAATTAATTAAGGTGAGAGGAGAACCTCCTTCGTAGGATTTTTCAAAGAACATCTACCCTAAGCTCCCAACCGTTCTTTAGCCTTCTTGAAAAGTTCCCCCTTGGAAAGGGCATCGTAGGGATAAGTGGCGGCTCCTACTTTTATTTTGATGGACATCTCTTGACCATCGAGGAAGTATTTCTTGATTTTTCCCTCTATACTCCTGGAAATCAAACGGGCACCTTTCACATCCGTTTCACATAAGGCAGCCAAAAGTTTTTCCTGTTTCAATCGCAACACAATATCCGATTTTCTGTTGAGGCACTCCTTCACTCTCTGTTCCAGATGGTCCAATAAGTCGTCTTTCATCTCCTCCTTTTTATCCCACCCCTTAATGAGGAATAGGGTGAGAGGAGAATGGTTTTCTTGGGCGCGCCGAAATTCACCATCCAGGATGAAACGAAAGTGGATATCCCTCCTTTCCCCCTGTGAAATTGGCAAGGTGAAAGTGAAGGTGTTTCCTCTTCCCACCGGACTCTCCACCCAGATCTTCCCGTGATGAGCTTCTATCAATCCCTTCGCGATGGCAAGGTCCAGTCCTTCACTGATCGAGCGAGAGAGAGACTTGTCTAAAATTTTATCCAGTTGTTCCCTCGACATTCCGGTCCCAGAATCTCTGACTGAAATGGCCACTCTATTTCCTTCTTCTTGATAGGGTTTTGTCGAAATAGAGACCTCCCCCCCCTCAGGCGTGGACTTCATGGCATTCTCTAAAAAGATCTTTAGGATTTGTTCGACTTTTGCTCGATCTCCATATATCAAAGGAACCTCCTGGGGGATATCTATATTCAGCTGGACCGATTTTTCATCCGCCTGGGATTTAAGTGATGATAGAATGAATTCGATCGAAGTCATCAGGTTGAGTTCTTCAAATTTCATTTCGATTTTTCCAGACTCGATTCTAGAAAAATAGAGAAGGTTGCCCAGGAGGCTTGTGAGATGGGTGATATTTTCTTCTGCCATGGTTAAAAATTTCATCTGGGTCTCATTCGTCTCCCCTGCTTTTCCACCTAAAATCAATTGGATAGCCTCTTTGACAGCGGCGAGCGGGATTCCCAATTCATTGGAGGCGACTGAAATAAATTCATATTTCATTTCGTCAAACCTCTTTAACTCTTGACGGGCCTTCTCTAACTGGTCGGCGAGGTCTTTGAACTTGACGAAGCGTTGTTTTTCTTTAAGAACCTTCTGGACACGAACAATCAATTCATCCAGATTGAGGGGCTTCATGAGATAATCACTGGCTCCTCGTTTCATCCCCTCCAGAGCCGAGTCGATGGTTCCATAGCCAGTCATGAGAATGGTGAGAATTTCAGGTTTCGATTGGGCAATTTCTGAGACTAACTGTAGGCCGTCCTTCTCCGGCATCTTCAAATCTGTCAAAACCAGGTCAAACCTTTCGTTTTCTATTTTTTGAAGAGCTTCCTCTGCCGACTCCGCAAGCTCCACGCGGAATCCACCTAAGCGACTGAGAGCCTTAAAGAGAAAATCCCTAATCTCCTTTTCATCATCAATCACTAAAATTCTTTTTTCCATTTCTCATCCTATTTACTTGGAAGAGGGATTCTCTCTCCCTGAAAGCCATTCATCCAGAACTTCCTTTTTGAATCTCCAACTTCCACCTACTTTGCGGCAAGGGATCTCCCCTTTTTTGGCTAGACGATAGATGGTTCGAACATGAACGTCCAAATATGTTGCCACCTCACGAGGCGTCAAGATATCTTTTATATTCCATTCTCCAACCATTTTCTTTAATCTCCCTATCTTCCTATAGAATCATCCATCCAACACTTCTCGTACCTTGTGTGATAAAGTTTTGAGTGAAAAAGGTTTTTGCAGGAAGTTGGTGCCACGCTCAAGAATACCGTGGTTGACAATCGCATCATCCGTATAACCCGATGTATAGAGGATTTTAATATCAGGCCTTAGGATTTTGAGTTTTTCGGCCAATTCTTTCCCACCCATTTGGGGCATCACCACATCCGTCAACAGGAGATGGATTTCCTCTCCAATATGTTCCTGGACAACGCGCAATGCTTCTTCGCCATTGGCGGCCTCCAAAACTTTATACCCCTGCTGGTTTAAAAGGCGATGGGCCAGGTCTCGCACGGATGGTTCATCTTCCACCAAGAGCACTGTCTCCCTCCCCCTAGGTAAGAAGTCGGTCTCGTCTCGCTTGTGCAAACTATCTAAATCTTCCTCAACCCTCGGCAGGTAAATCTTGATTGTCGTCCCATGCCCGGGCTCACTATAAACCCAGATGTTTCCACTACTTTGTTTCACAATTCCATATACCGTTGACAACCCTAATCCCGTCCCTTTACCCTTCTCTTTGGTAGTAAAAAAGGGCTCGAAAATTTTTTCTTTCACTTGCTGGGACATACCAGCCCCTGTATCACTGACCGATAGCCTCACATAATGACCTGGGGTTACCCCCATATGCGTCTCAACATACTTTTCATCCAATTCCACATTGGCTGTCTCGATAGTGAGTTTTCCTCCTGAAGGTATAGCATCTCTGGCATTAACGGCTAAATTGAGGACCACTTGTTCAATCTGCCCTGGATCTATCTTGACTTTCCCTAAATCACCAGCCAAGAGAGTCACTAATTCAATATCCTCACCGATGATCCGACGTAACATCTTGTCCAGATCTCTTAGAAGGGCATTCAGATCGAGGACCTTGAGGTCTAGGATCTGACGGCGACTAAAAGCCAGAAGTTGACGAGTTAGGTCTGTTGCCCGTTGAGTGGCTTTTTGAATCGCTTGAATGTTTCCCCACAGGGGGTCGCTTTCTTTAAGGTCGAGGAGGGAAAGTTGACTGTAGCCTTTGATGATGGTCAGGAGGTTATTAAAATCATGGGCGATGCCACCTCCTAGGCGACCGACGGCTTCCATCTTCTGGGATTGGCGTAGCTGTTCCTGAAGGACTTTATTTTCTTCCTCTGCCCTCCTGTGCTCGGTGATGTCCTCGCAAGCCATTAGATTTTCACCTGTTTCTAATTGAACAGATATAAAATTAATTATTTTTTCTGTTCCATCTTTGCAACGGACAGTAAAAATCTTGGGTCTTTTTTCTCCTTGCTTGGCACTCTCTAAATCTCGAATCCAATCCGAGATGGCCTGATGCCGATAAGTTGAATCAGGGAAAGCTTTCCTAAACCAGGTTTTCCCATCAGGGATGTCGGTTAAATCGTATCCAAATAATTCTCTAAATTTGGGATTGATGTATTTAAAAGTACCGTCTTGATCAATCATCACCATTCCAAACGGAGCTTGATCAGATAGGGTTTGGAATCTCTGTTTCTCATTCCGCAATGCTTCCTCTGCTTGCTTTCGGTCTGTGATGTCGCGTGCAACGCCTCGGAACCCTATCCGTTCGCCTTTTTCATTCCTAATAATAGAAACGCCAGATTCAATGAACCTTGTTGCGCCATCTTTTCTGATAATCTTGTAATCAAATGTTTTGAGCGGTTCTCCAGTTGTGTGTACTTGACGGTAGACCTGAAAGACTCGTTGCGCAGCCTCTTTATCCATATATTGTCTATTGTTCATCCCCATGGTCTCCTCTTTCGAATACCCGAGGATCTTATATAAGGCATTGTTAAAAAAGGTAAAATTCCCAGTAAGATCTACTTCGAAGTAGCCATCCTCAATATTTTCAAGAATGGTTCGATAGCGTTCTTCGGATTCCCGAAGTGCTTCCTCTGCTTGTTTGCGCTCAGTGATGTCTCGGGCAATTCCTCGAAATCCACAAGGGCGCCCTTCTGGGTCCTTCATCAGAGAAATAGAGACTTCACCAAATCTCCTTTCCCCATCCCTCCTAATCACTTCCCAATCAAATGCATTAGTTGGGTTTCCAGTTCTGTAGACTTTATTAAAAGCGAAATATAATTTTTTAGAGTTCTCTTGATCTGTATACTGTTGGTTATTCATACCCCTGAGTTCATCTCTCGAATACCCCAGCATCCGACAGAGCGAATCATTGAAGAAGGTAAAATTTCCCGCCATATCCACTTCATAATAAGCATCCTCGATGTTCCCAATAATGGTTCGGTGTTTCTCTTCGCTTTCCCTTAGCATCTCCTCTGCCCGCTTGCGCTCAGTGATTTCAATTTGCATGGCTTCATTTGCCCGGATCAGTTCTGCCGTTCGTTCCCGAACTCGTATTTCGAGTTCTTCATGAGCCTTAAGTAACGCCTCCTCAACCCGCTTGCGTTCAGAGATATCAACATTCACTTCAGCCACTAACCATTCTCCCCTACTATTTTGGAAAGGGATGGTAGTAACTTGTATGGGTCTATTTTCCTCCTTGAGCAAGATTTCTTCGGTCACAGCAATCGTTTTTGTTTTCAGTGCGATCGGAATTCCACAACCAGGGCATATTTCACTTCTGTCCATGAAATATTGGTAGCATTTTTTCCCTGTCGGGTTGCCATATCCCTTTGACCACTCCGGGTCAATGTATCGTATGTTAAATTCTGAATCGATAATATCCAGACCTGTTTTGGTTACACCTAAAATGAACTCCATTTGTTGTTTTAGTGTTTTTATCTCCTCCTCCACTTGTTCGACACCATGTTTGTCAGACAAAATTTTGGTGATGGCTGAATCTTTGAGCAATCGTATTCTCTTTCGATCCGATGAATCATTATTTTTTTTATTTTTCTTAAGATTTTGGATTATCATATCAGATTTCCCTCTGATGTCTGAAATGGGTCTTACTCGGTTTTATTGCCATCGCGATTTAACCTATTGAGAACATAGAATTTCAAAAACATCAATAATTAGCAAGTTTCGTTCCTAAATGTT
>JADDYB010000419.1_pt1 | contig 13407 bp, 14 predicted proteins | sample 8641941 | NCBI WGS metagenome assembly JADDYB01 (sample SAMN16275377, study PRJNA637457) | freshwater sediment metagenome | isolation source: Lake Kineret sediment | place: Israel: Lake Kineret | collected 2013
ACGCCGAGACCGATGACGGCGACCTGTGCCACCAGGATCGGCCACGCGAGGGTAATCAGCGCGCGAGTCGAATCGAGAGCAGCTTCGTCGACCGGCGTCGGACCGGGCGCGGATGGCGGTGGGCTGCCGTCGTTCAATCGCCAGCGCGCTGGTACAGGCGGATCACTTCACGGGTAAGGCCGGGACGATTTCCCTGCCAAACCTCGGACCATTGCCCGGGCGGTGGACCGTCGTCGAGCAGCGAGCCGGCCATGTCGCGATGAAGGGCGAACGCACACTTGTGGTCGCTGCCCGAACCGAAGCGGAGGGCACCGTGATAGGCAAAGACGGCGCGATGCGACGGGCGCAGATGGTGCGCCAGCACGCAATCGTCCGGCTGTCCATGCCGCGCGATCTCGCCCGCCACGGCCTTGGCCAGTGCAGCAAACGAACGGCGATGGTCGACCGCGCCGAGATAGAGCGAGGCGAAGGCAACCCAAAGCGTGACCAGGCCCGTGGCCGCCAGCGCCGGTCCGCGCCACAAGGCAGCGGAAGGCTGGCGCACGCGCCAGGCCACCAGCGCAATCCAGAAGCCGGTGGCGACCGCCGCGATCAGCACGCGAGCCCAGTCCAGCGGCGGCACATAGCCCGCCGTCAGGCGCAGCACCGACTGGTGCATCTTCGGCGGCGCGCCGGAATGCCACGCGAAGAAGTACGCCCAAAGCGCCACGCCAAAGAGGCAGAAGGCGGTGATCGCGAACCAGTCGATCACGTTCTCCGCGGCGCGGCGCAATGTGACGGCTCCGAAGGCGGCAAGGAGCACCAGCGGCACCACGATGTGCAGCACATCGTCGGCACTCAGCGAGCGGGTGGTCAACAGGCCCACGGCCTGTGCGGCGAGCAGCACGGCGCCGAGCGCAATGTGCGGCCGCCGCAGGTCGTGGCGCCAGGCGTACAACGCCCAACCGGCCAGCGGCCAGAGGGGCCAGGTCTGCCAAGGCAGCGTGCGCAGCAGCCAGAGAAGGCCATCGGAAGTGGGCGTGGAGAAGCCGCGCAGGCTGTGTCCCGCCCAGTCGAGCAGATAGGCGCTCCCGGTCGCCCCGCGAACGGCCAGCACGGCGGACATCCAGGCGGCGACCACGGCGCCGCCGGCAACCAGCAGCAGGGCGGCCGCACGGAGCCGAACTGCCCGCGGCTGCGTGCCGGCCGCCAGCACGGCGGCTGCCAGCGCCACCCAGAGCGCCGGCTGTGCGCCGCGTGCCAGCACCAGCAGGCCGAGCAAGACGCCGGTGATCGATGCCCCTAGGTAAGGCCGCTGAAGCGAAAGCACGAGGCCAAAGATCGCCACGCAGGTGAGCGCGAAGGCCGCCGGTTCGCTGCTCGTTTCATGCAGGGTGACGAGCGGCCCGATGGTCCCCAGCACGAGCAGCACGGCGACGTCGGCCAGCATGCGCCCGTAATCGCGCGACGTGGCTTCGCCGCCGAAGGCAAACGCGACCGGCTGCGCTTCGTCGCGCCGCGCCAGGCGCAGCGTCGCGTACCACAGCGCGCCGGTGGCGACGAAGAACCAGAGGATGGTCGGCAGGCGCGCTGCCGCAACGTCGCCGATCGCCCTGCCGAAGATGGATATCGACGCGGCGCCGACCCAGAACGCCAGCGGGCCATCGGCGACGACCGGCTCGCCCGCCACCGCTGGCAGCAGCCACTCACCGGTGCGCGCCATCGTCCACATGATGCCGAAGCCGGTGGCGTCGTCCTCCTGCCACGGGTCGCGGCCGAACAGCCCGCTGACGATGTAGGCGACGATCAGTGCCAGCAGCACGGCGCGCGGCAGCTTGGCTGCGGCGGCGGCGCTGACGCGTGCCGGGGAGGGGCGCTCGTCGAAGACCATGTGCTGACGTTCCGGGGCGGATGTTATGCCGTCGGCGCTCCGCCCGCCGACGTGTCGACGCCGGGACTTCAGGCGGCCAGCGCGGCGGCCGGCCCGTTGTCGGTCGCGAACGTTTCGTCGGAATCGAACAGGCGCGCCGCTGCAGCCTCCGCATCCGGCGCGCGCAGCCTGTCCAGCCACTGAGTCGTGACGTCCGCCGCCACCGGCCGCGCCTCGAAGTCAAGGCGTGTCACGGTGCGGGCGACGACGCCGGCAGGCACGCCGCCGGTGACGAGCGCGGCGGCAAAGCGGCCCGCCGCGTCGCCCATGCGAAACGCTGCCATGTTGGCATTGACGATGCGCTCGCCCTTGGCGGCGAACAGCGCCCGCAGATACTTCTCGACCAGCGCCGCCGGCACCGGCAGCATCGACGCCGCGGCGCCCAGCATCACCATGTTGTTAGCCTTCGTCATGCCCGCCTTGCGCGCCAGCGCGCCGGCGTCGACCACGACAAGGCGCGGTGCCGAGAAGAGCACCTCGTACAGCCGGCTCGCATCCGGGTAAGCCGCGACGTTCCTCAGCGGGGCGACGTCGGTGACGATCCAGCCGTCGGGGCGGAGCATCTTCGCGTAGCGCAGGCTCTCCATCGGCTCGACCGACAGCACCATGCTGGCCGTTCCGTCGGCGACCAGGTCGCTGGCGATCGGTGCATCCGAGATGCGCACGAAGGCGGACACCGCACCGCCGCGCTGCGCCATTCCGTGCACTTCAGGCTGCTTGATGTGGAAACCGGCTTCGACCGCCGCCTGGTCGATGACCCAGGCGATGGAAAGCACGCCCTGGCCGCCGACGCCGCAGATCACGAGGTCGTAGTTCATGCCGGCGCCGACTTGCGGCTGTGGCGGTGCTCCTTGATGACCTTGGCGTAGGTGACGCAGGCACGGCGGGCGATGATGACCGACAGGCCGTCGCGGGCGATCTCTTCGCGGATCAGGCGCACGTTCTCGGCCTTCTTCTGCGGCGTAGGCGAGATGATGTGGATGCGGCTGCGCGGCACGCCGAGCCCGGCAACCAGATCGACCACCTGCTCGTCGGTGGCCATGGTCGGTTGGCCGCCGGTCATCGCGACGATGCTGTTGTCGAGGATGAAGACCTTGATCGGGATGTTGCCGCGCGCGGCGTCCAGCAGCGGCGCCATGCCGGAGTGGGTGAAGGTTCCGTCGCCGATCACGGCGAGCGACGGCCTCATGCCGGCATGCGCCGCGCCGATCGCCATGCCGATCGATGCGCCCATGCACAGGCACGAATGGATCGCCTGGTGCGGCTTCAGGTAACCCAGCGCGTAGCAGCCGATGTCCCCCTGCACGCGCACCTCGCCTTCGATGTCGGCGATCGCCTCGTTGATCGCCGTGTATGCGTCGTCGTGCGGGCAGGCGTCGCACAGCCGCGGCGGGCGGCCGACCAGCACCTCGTCGAGCCCGCGCAACCGCAGCGCTTCTCGGACCGGCAGGCCGAAGCTCTGCCGCAACGCGTCCGGCGTCAGCTCGCCGCTGCGCGGCAGGTGGCCGGTGAGCTTGCCCTTGATCGGCGGCTCGCGCATCAGGCCCAGCGCGCTGACATAGCGCTCGATGAACGGATAGCCTTCCTCGACCAGCCAGACCTCCGTCGAGGCGTCGAGCAGTTGCCGGATCTTGCGCACCGGCAGCGGATAGACGCCGATGCGCAGCAGGTTGTACTGCTCGAGCGCCGGGCCGAGTGCTTCCTGCAGGTAGTTCCAGGCGACGCCGCTCGCCAGGATGCCCGGGAGCCGCGCATCGCGCAGCGTCAGCGCATTGGCCGGATGCCGCTCGGCGTACTCGGCGATTGCCGGCTGCTTGTCGAGCAGTTTGCCGTAGGCCCGGCGGGCGTTCGACGGGATCAGCGTGTACAGGCTCGAGTCGTCGACATAGCGCGCCTCGTTCTGCGCCCGCGGCGGCGAGGACTTCACCACGGCGCGGCTGTGCGCCAGGCGCGTGACCAGGCGCAGCAGCACCGGCACGTGCAGCTGCTCCGACAGTTCGAACGCTTCGCGCGTGAAGGTGTAGCACTCCTGCTGGTTCGACGGCTCGAGGCAGGGCACCTGCGCGAAGTCGGCGAAGTAGCGCGAATCCTGCTCGTTTTGCGAACTGTGCATCGACGGGTCGTCGGCCACCGCGATCACCAGCCCGCCGTGGGCACCGGCCACCGCGACGTTCATGAACGGGTCGGCGGCGACGTTCAGCCCGACGTGTTTCATCGAGACCAGCGCCCGCTTTCCGGCATACGAAACCCCGACGCCTTCCTCGAGGGCCACCTTCTCGTTGGTCGACCACAGGCCTTGGATCGGCGGATTCGCTTCCCCGGCGTGCCGTCGGATGGTCTCGAAGATCTCGGTCGACGGCGTGCCGGGGTAGGCGTAAGCGGCGCTGATTCCGGCCTCGACCGCGCCGAGCGCGACGGCCTCGTCTCCTAGCAGGATTCTGTCCATAGTCAATGCGGCTTCCCCCTCAAGAGCGATGATACGGGGGTCGCGAGCCTCAGCAGAAAGCGGTGCTGTCGTTTAGGCAGGCCGATCGGCCGGGCAGGAGGATCCCTCATACCGGGTAGGGTACTGGCGGCGGGACCGCAAGAAAGCACTTGACGGGCTGTTGGTGCCGCGGCAGGATATGCGCCCTGACGCATATGCGCATATTTGTCGGCAGTGGATCCTGAACTCGAAAAGCTGTTCCAGACCGTGTCCGGCTACTTCGCGCTGCTGGCGGAGCCGACACGGCTGAAGATCCTGAACTCGCTGTGCGAAGGCGAGCGGAGCGTGAGCGAAATCGTCGGCCGCACCGGGGCGACGCAGACCAATGTCTCGCGTCACCTGAACCTGATGTTCTCGCGCGGCGTGCTCAACCGGCGGCGTGACGGCGCGATGACGATGTATTCGATAGCCGACCAGAACGTGGTCGAACTGTGCCGGACGGCCTGCGTGAAGATCGCCAGCATGGCCGAGGAGAAGGCGGTACCGAACAAGACGCTGCGGCGCTTCATGCCGCAGGGGTAGGCGAGTTTCCACGAAGCAACGCGAAAGGGCCATGAAAAACCAGAAGACGATAGTGCCGGGCCGGATCCTGCCGGCGCCGGAGAACCACTTGACGGCCGAGGCCGTAACGGCTGTGCGCCAGTCGCGGCGCGGCTTCATGCGCACCGCTGCCGGCGCGGCGGTGGCCGGCGTGTCGGGCGGCGCGCTCGCGCAGGCCGCCGGCAAGGCCGAGCCGCCGAACATTGCGCCCTGGACGCGCAGCCTCGGGCAGGGTGTCGTGACAACCGGCTACGGCATGCCCTCGAAGTTCGAGTCGGCGGTGCAGCGGCGCGAAAGCCCCGGGCTGACGCGCACGTCGCAGTCGTCGATCAGCTTCACGCCGCTGCAGAACCTGTTCGGCATCATCACGCCGAGCGGCGTGCACTTCGAGCGGCATCACTCGGGCATGCCCGAGGTCGATCCGGCGCAGCACCGCCTGATGATCAACGGCATGGTGCGCCGGCCGCTGATCCTGACGATGGACGACATCCTTCGTTTTCCGTCGGTGTCGCGGATCCACTTCGTTGAGTGCGGCGCGAACACGGGCATGGAGTGGGGCAATGTCGCCGTGCCCACGGTGCAGTACACGCACGGCATGCTGGCCTGCAGCGAGTTCACCGGCGTGCTTCTGTCGACGCTGCTCGAGGAAGCCGGCTTCGACAAGAAGAACGCCAGGTTCATCCTCGGCGAGGGCGCCGACGGCTCGGCGCTGACACGCACGGTGCCGATCGAGATGGCGCTCGACGACGTGATGGTCGTCTACGGCCAGAACGGCGAGATGCTGCGCCCGGAAAACGGCTACCCGCTGCGCCTGCTGGTGCCGGGCGTGCAGGGCGTGTCCAGTGTCAAGTGGCTGCGCCGGATCGAGGTCGGCGACAAGCCTTGGAACGCGCGCGAGGAATCGCTGCACTACATCGACTTGATGCCCGACGGCACGCACCGCCAGTACAGCAGCGTGCAGGAGGTGAAATCGGTGATCACCTCGCCGTCCGGCGGCCAGAAACTGCTCAACAAGGGCTACTACGAGATCACCGGGCTGGCCTGGAGTGGCCGCGGAAGAATCAAGCGTGTCGACGTGTCGACCGACGGCGGCCGCAACTGGCGCACCGCCAAGCTGCAGGAGCCGGTGCTCACGAAGGCGCTGACCCGCTTCCGCATCGACTGGAACTGGGACGGCAGCCCTGCCTTCCTGCAGAGCCGGGCGGTGGACGACACCGGTCACGTGCAGCCGACCTTCGCGGCGCTGCGCGCGGTGCGCGGCACGCGCTCGATCTATCACAACAACGCGATCCAGACTTGGAACGTGCAGGCCAATGGAGAGGTGTGGAATGTCCAGCTCGGGTAAGGCGGTGCGGTGGGCCGCCGCCGGCGGCGCGATCGGCGCGGTGTCGATCCTTCTGGCAACTTCGGCGCTGGCGCAGGCCGGCGACGGCGGGCGCTTCGGCTTCGGCCGCCTCGCCACGCCGCAGGAAATCGCCGGCTGGGACATCGACGTCCGGCCGGACGGCCACGGCGTCAAGAAAGGCAAGGGCAGCGCGCGCCAGGGTCAGGAGATCTACGACGCGCAGTGTGCCTCCTGCCACGGCACCTTCGGTGAAAGCAACAACTACATGGTGATCGCCGGCGGCGTCACCAAGGAAGACCTGAAGACCGGCCGCGCTGCCAGCCTGAAGGGCGGCGAAGTGCGCACGGTCGGCAACAAGCTCAATTACGCCACCACGCTTTGGGACTACATCAACCGCGCGATGCCGTGGACGGCACCGCAGTCGATGTCAGTCGACGAGGTCTATGCGGTCACCGCCTACGTGCTGCACCTGAACGAGATCGTTCCGGAGGACTTCGAGCTCAGCGACCAGAACATCCTCAAGGTGCAGATGCCGAACCGCAACGGCATGACGACCGAGCACGGTATGCGCAGCGTCAAGGGCAAGCCGGATGTGCAGGGCTCGCTGTGCATGAAGGACTGCGTCAAGGGAGACGTGAAGATCGCCTCGCAGCTGCCTGAGTTCGCCCGCAACGCGCACGGCAACCTGGCCGAGCAGAAGCGGCCGCTGGGACCGATGCGCGGCATCGACACGACCCGCTACGAGCAGGGCAAGGCAGGGGCCGTCAAGGTGGCAGCCGCGGCTCCGGCGGCGGCAGCGGCGGGTCCCAACCCGGCCGACGTCCTCAAGGCGCGCGCGTGCACTGCCTGCCACGCGGTGGCAAGCAAGGTGGTCGGGCCGTCGTTCCAGGAAATCGGCACGAAGTACGCCAGCCGCGGCGACGCGGCGGCCTACCTGGTCGAGAAAATGAAGTTGGGCGGCGTCGGCGCCTGGGGTCAGATCCCCATGCCGGCCCAGCCTGCGCTCACCGATGCCGAGGCCCAGGCCGTGGCGAAGTGGATCCTGGGTGGTGCCAAGTAGTCATACCTGTCTGGGGAAATCCCTAGCAGTCGAGGCAGTCGAAATGCGTGGTCATTTTTGATTTACATTCTGAAATTCTTTGCATTGATCCAAGTCAACTGGAGGACAGACATGAGCGAGAACCGTCGCGACTTCATGAAGCTGACCGGTGTGTTTGGCCTGCTCGCCGCGGCGGGCTTGCTGAGCACTCGTGAGGCATTTGCGCAGCAGCAGGCGTGGAACAAGGCCGCCTTCGAAACGAAGAGCATGGCCGACACCTACAAGATCCTCGGCGGCACGCCGGCCGAGAGCGCCGACATCGCCATCACCGCGCCCGACATCGCCGAGAACGGCGCCGTGGTGCCGGTGGGCGTTGCCAGCAAGATCCCCAACACCCAGGCCGTTTACATCCTGGTCGAGAAGAACCCGAACATGCTGGCCGCCGGCTTCAACATTCCGCAGGGCACCGAGGCCAACGTCGCCACCCGGATCAAGATGGGGCAGACGTCGAACGTCTACGCGCTGGTCAAGGCCGGCGACAAGTTCTACGTCGCGTCGAAGGAAGTGAAGGTCACCCTCGGCGGCTGCGGCGGCTGATCAACCTGGTGCCGATCGAAACCTAGCGAGTTAGGAGAACAGACATGCCCGATCCGATGCGAATCCGCGCCACTGCCCAGGGCGATACGGTAGATGTTCGCGTGCTGATGAGCCACGAGATGGAAGGTGGCCAGCGGCGCGATTCCGCCGGCAACCTGGTGCCGGCCCATTTCATCCAGACCGTCACCGTGACTCACGCCGGCAAGACCGTGCTGTCGGCCGAATGGGGCGCCGCGGTTTCCAAGAACCCGTACCTGCAGTTCAAGTTCACCGGCGGCAAGAAGGGCGACGAACTGGTGGTTACCTGGGTCGACAACAAGGGCGAGACCCGCACCGACAAGGCGGTGATCAACTAGTTCTGCCCGATTGCTGCCCGCCGGGGTTTCCGTCCGGCGGGCGGTGCGCAGGGCCGTGGGCCCGCGCAGCAGCGTTACAAGAGCCGGCACACCCCGGGGTGCAACCGGCCGGGAGGCGGCAGCGAGGTTGCGGTCCGGGAAGGTCTCAAAGGCGCCCCGTGTCGAGACAACACGGGGCGCTGTATTTGCCCGCAGTGCCCACGCAAGGAAGAGTCCGCATGAAGTACCTCGACCCGTTGATCCGCGGCATGGCTGCCGCGACGGTCGTCGCAGGCCTGGCCGGCTGCGCAACCGTCAACCAGGAGCCGCCGCCGATCAAGACCGTCTATCACCTCACCAACGGGCTCGACGAGGCGCAGCGGGCGATGGGCAATATGCGCAACCACCTGAATGCCGACCCGAAGGCGAAGATCGTCGTCGTCGGCAACGGCAACGGGATCGAGTTCATGCTCGACGGCGCCAAGGACCGCAACGGCAATCCGTTCGACGCCACCATCCAGGACCTGAAGGGCAAAGGCGTGGAATTCCGCCTGTGCAACAACACGCTGGTCACGCGCAAGATCGACAAGTCGAAGGTGATTCCCGAAGTGACCATCGTCGAATCGGGAGTGGCCGAGGCGGCCAAGCTTCAGATCCGGGAGGGATTTGCGTACCTACGCCCCTGAAGAGGGCGGGGAGCTTCATGCAACCACCAAGCACCAGGGAGACGCGATGAGTGCAGTTAGCAGTAGAGGGCGGGCAAGGGGCGCCGTGCTGGCGGCAGCGCTGGCATTGGCGACCGCTGGGGCGGCCGCGCAGGAAAAGGACCGCACGATCGAAGAGATCGAGCGCTACCGGCAGATGCTCCAGGAAGGCAATCCGGCGGAACTGCTGGTCGTTCGCGGCGAGGAGTTGTGGAAGACCAGGCGCGGCCCGAAGAACGCTTCGCTCGAGCAGTGCGACATCGGCCTCGGACCCGGCGTCGTCAAGGGCGCCTATGCGAAGCTGCCGCGTTACTTTGCCGACGTCGACCAGGTGATGGACTTCGAGTCGCGGCTGGTGCACTGCATGGTCACGCTGCAAGGCTTCGACCGCGCGACGGTGGTCAAGAGCCCGTTCTCCGGTGCCGGCCAGCGGCAGACCGACATCGAGTCGATCACCACCTACGTGGTCGAACAGTCGCGCGGCGCGACGATCGCCGTGCCGCAGAACCATCCGAAGGAGAAAGCGGCCCACGACCGCGGCAAGCAGCTCTTCTACATGCGCGCCGGCCCTTACGACTTCGCCTGCTCGACCTGCCACGGGATCGACGGCCAGCGCATCCGCCTGCAGGACCTGCCCAACTTCGAGAAGCCCGCGCCGGCGCAGCGCGCCTTCGCCACCTGGCCCGCGTACCGCGTCTCGCAGGGCGCGCTGCGCACGATGCAGTGGCGCATCAACGACTGCTTCCGCCAGCAGCGCTGGCCGGAGCCGATCTTCATCTCGCAGGGAACCGTCGACCTGATCACCTTCCTCGGCGTGAAGGCCGCCGGCGGCAAGATGGACTCGCCCGCAATCAAGCGCTGACCGGAGACAAGCAGAGATGAAGAAGACTCTCGTTATCGCGGCGGCCGCTGCCGCCGCGGCGGCTGGCTGCGCCACCTACACGCCGCCGACCAAGGACGAAACCCTTGCCGTCATCAACTCCAGCTTCCGCGATCGCGGCATCGCCAAGGTCGACCGGCTGAGCCAGACCGAGCTGCAGAAAGTCTGCTCTGAAACCGGCAACGACCCGCCGAAGGACGTGCGCGATCGGCTGGAAAAGCAGGCACTGGCGGCAGTCAAGTTCCCGGCCGACGGCAAGTGGCTCGGCGACCACAAGCTGGGCGAGCGCGTCGCGCAGACCGGCGTCGGCCTGCAATGGAGCGACCCGCCCGGCACGGTGGCCGGCGGCAACTGCTATGCCTGCCACCAGCTGACCAAGGCCGAGATCTCCTACGGCAACATCGGCCCGTCGCTGTACAACTACGGCAAGCTGCGCGGCTACAGCGACGACATCAAGCGCTACACGTGGGCCAAGATCTGGAACACCCACGCGTACAACGCCTGCTCGTCGATGCCGCGCTTCGGCGACGCCGGGATCCTCACCGAGGAGCAGATCCGCAACGTGATGGCGCTGCTGCTCGATCCCAAGTCGCCGGTCAACCAGTAAACCGCTGACTGCCCTCGATCCCGAACTCCGCCCGGCGCAGCATGCGCCGGGCGGCTCCCTGATGCAGATCCCGGCTTTCTCCGAAACGCGCCGCCGCCTGCTCGCCGCGGTGCCTGTCGCCGCGCTTGCCTGGATCGCGCCGACGAGGGCCGCCGACGCGCCGGTGAAGTGGACCGACATCAAGCTGATCGACGGCCGCGTGCTGCGCGGTGCGGACCTGCAGAAGCAGACGGTGGTGGTGCAGATGTGGGCCTCGTGGTGCCCGTTCTGCATGCGGCAGAACCCGCACATCCAGAAGCTGCACGAAACGGCGAGCGGTCGCGGGCTGCAGGTGCTGACCTTCACGATCGACAAGACTGTGGAGTCGGCGCGCGAGTACATGGCCACGCGCGGCTACACCTTTCCGGCGGCGTTGGTCGGCACCGAGGTCGAGGGCTGGTTCGGTGCGCGGCGAACGCTGCCCGAGGTCTACGTGGTCGAGCCATCGGGCAAGGTGGTTTTCAGGGAGGGGGGCGAGATGTTCCCCGAGGACATCGCGGCGCTGACGCGTTTCGCTGCTAAGAAATGACCAACCGAAGGATCGCAGGATGTCGATGAACAGACGTGAATTCATGCAGGTGCTGGCCGTCGCGGCGGCGGCGGGAATGCCGATCTCGGCGCGTGAGGCGCTGGCCCAGGCGCCGGCGGCAGCGAAGATGTACGAGCTGCCGCGCTTCGGCAACGTGCACCTGCTGCACTTCACCGACTGCCACGCGCAACTGATGCCGATCTACTTTCGTGAGCCGAGCGTCAACCTCGGCATCGGCGAGGCCGAGGGCAAGCCACCGCATCTGGTCGGCGAGCATCTGCTGCGCCACTTCGGCATCCAGCCGAAGACGATCGACGCGCACGCCTTCACCTTTCTCGACTTCGACGCGGCGGCGAGAACCTACGGCAAGGTCGGCGGCTTCGCCCATCTGGCCACGCTCGTCAAGCGGCTGAAGGCGAGCCGCCCGGGGGCCTTACTGCTCGACGGCGGCGACACCTGGCAGGGTTCAGGCACGTCGCTGTGGACCAACGCGCAGGACATGGTCGATGCCTGCAAGCTGCTCGGTGTCAACGTCATGACGCCGCACTGGGAAATGACCTACGGCATGAAGCGCGTGCAGGAGATCGTCGAGAAGGACTTCAAGGGCAAGATCGATTTCGTTGCGCAAAATGTGGTCACCAGCGACTTCGGCGACCAGGTCTTTCCCGCCTACACCATCAAGGAGATGAACGGCGTCAAGGTGGCCGTCATCGGCCAGGCGTTCCCGTACACGCCGATCGCCAACCCGCGCCACCTGGTTGCCGACTGGAGCTTCGGCATCAAGGACGACACCATGCAGAAGTGGGTCGACGAGGCGCGCGGCAAGGGCGCGCAGGTCGTGGTCGTGCTGTCGCACAACGGCATGGACGTCGATCTCAAAATGGCCAGCCGCGTGCGCGGCATAGACGCCATCATGGGCGGCCATACGCACGACGGCGTGCCGGCACCTTCGATCGTCAGGAACGCCGGCGGCCAGACGCTGGTCACCAACGCCGGCAGCAACGGCAAGTTCCTCGGCGTGCTCGACTTCGATGTCAAGGGCGGCAAGGTCACCGACTTCCGCTACAAGCTGCTGCCGGTGTTCGCCAACCTGCTGCCGGCCGATGCCGAGATGGAAGCCTTCATCAAGAAGGTGCGCGGGCCGTACGAGGCGAAGCTCGCCGAGAAGCTGGCGGTCACCGAGGGGCTGCTCTATCGCCGCGGCAACTTCAATGGCACCTTCGACCAGGTGATCTGCGATGCGCTGATGAAGGTGAAGGGTGCCGACATCGCGTTTTCGCCCGGCTTCCGCTGGGGCACCTCGCTGCTGCCGGGGCAGGACATCCTGATGGAGCACGTGCTCGACCAGACCGCGGTGACCTACCCGGCGACGACAGTCAACGACATGTCCGGCGAGATGATCAAGACGGTGCTCGAGGACGTTGCCGACAACCTGTTCAACCCGGATCCGTACCTGCAGCAGGGCGGCGACATGGTCCGCGTCGGCGGTCTGTCGTATTCGATCGATCCGATGGCGGCGATGGGCAAGCGGATCAGCGACATGACGCTCGGCGGCAAGCCGATCGAGCCTAACAAGAACTACAAGGTGGCCGGCTGGGCGTCGGTGCAGGAAGGCGTGACCGGCGAGCCGATCTGGGACGTGGTGGCCAAGTACCTGCGCGACCAGAAGGTGCTCAAGGCGCCCAGGCTCAACCTGCCTGCGATCAAGGGCATGAAAGGCAACCCGGGCCTGGCGTAGAGCGACCGATGGCGCGCGCTCGTCGCGCCGCTTACCGTCGGGCGGTGCTGGCGTCGATGGCGCTTGCGCCGCTTGCCGCCTTGGCGCCCGTCGCTGCGCGGGCGCAGCGCAAGGCAGACACCGTCGAACTGCCGCGCATCGAGGATCTGCGAAGCGTCGCGGCACGGATGCGTCGCGAGCGCATCCCGCTGCTGCTGTTCTTCAGCACCTCGGGCTGTCCCTACTGCATCGAGGTGCGGCGCAACTACCTCGCTCCGAGGCTGAAGGAAAGCGCGGGCAGCCTGCTGATCCGCGAGGTGGAGATCGTCAGCCGGCGCAGCTTCACCGGCCTCGGCGGCGCGCCGCAGACGGAAGCCGAACTCGCCGCCCACTTCGGCATACGCATGGTGCCGGTGGTGCAACTGGTCGACGCCAGCCTCGCGCCGATCGGCAAGCCGCTGGTCGGCATCGATGCCTCCGGTTTCTACGACGGCTATCTGTCGGCAGCGATCGAGGAGGCGCAGCGGACGGTGCGTGCGCGGTAGGCGAGCCGCCTGGTTCGAACCCAGCGAGCGTTTATGCTCGCGGCTCCGGAGGCGTGGCCGAGCGGTTTAAGGCACCGGTCTTGAAAACCGGCAAGGGGCAACCCTTCGTGAGTTCGAATCTCACCGCCTCCGCCAT
>JADDYB010000420.1_pt1 | contig 13402 bp, 9 predicted proteins | sample 8641941 | NCBI WGS metagenome assembly JADDYB01 (sample SAMN16275377, study PRJNA637457) | freshwater sediment metagenome | isolation source: Lake Kineret sediment | place: Israel: Lake Kineret | collected 2013
GCTGATGACAATGGGATCTTGCCCTTATTTTTTGATTTAGGATCTCGCCAAATCGTTTCGCCTTTGACTAGCCATGAAAATCCAAAGAGAAACACCATAATGGTTTCAAAAATAAATACGATTTTCTTTTCTTTTACAGTTTGTTCATTAACTATGAACAGAATTATTCCCAAGATTATTAATGAGATAAATATAAGTATCCCACATACTCTATAAACAATATTCCTTTTCCCCTTGTTGACCCACATTTCTTGTGGCATATCGGTTTTCGTAAACAACCAGTAGGAGTTCAATGCAAGTAAACCAAAAAAGAACACGGAACATATTTGATGGATGATATCTGAGCATTTCTGATTAAGCTGGAAAAAGCCTATTGGGCATCCTATTTCTTTGTCAAGCAGACATGGAAATACTACTACCCCTAAGCCAAAAAAACCAGTTATTGTCGTTAAAATATTGTCTCTTTTTTCATATCCTTTATAAGTTATTAAAAACAATGATACAACGACGAGAATTCCAACAAAGTAATCTCGTACATTAGTGTGATAATAAAAGCTAATTGATTGTTGGAGAGGAAGACTAGCCCGTAGTTTACCGCCAAAATAGCAGACTGCGGGTAGAAGGATTCCCAGGATTCCAATCCACATACGCAAAGTAACATGTGAAATTAGGGGATTAGGATTTTTCTTCTTAAGATAAGGAATTACGCGATTAGCAATTTTCGTCCCAAACATATCATCCTCCTATATGGATCGAATATAGGCGTCTGAATACATTCCCTAGTTATCAGAAGAGCGAATCATTGCGCGGGGTGTCAATCTGACAATTAGTATACAGAATACCTGTTACTATCTTTGATTGTTGTCATATCATGGCCCAGATATATTGTCAATCATAAGTATTGGTAAATAAAGGAAATTTGTTTTCACTGTTTCCGTGTTTTCAATCCGCCCCAGGCACAGTTTTAACTCGCTCCCTTGAATTCTCCAGATCCTCCGCCACATCAATGACATCCTGATCCAAATTCATCGCCGTCATCTAAAATCATTTTTTAAAGGTTACCATGTAAGGCAGATTCATGGGTACATCCCTAGAAATTCCTACTTGCTAAATTATTGATATTCTATATAATGACCGAGGCTAAACGGGAACCTATAGGAATGCCACCTGGACTTTTCAAATGAAGGTACTTCTTGCCTATCACTCTAAAGATATCGATTACTCTCGGACGTTACGCATTGCCCCACTCACCCACCCAATCTTGGCTGCCTACACTCCTGCCGACATTGAAGTGTCTATCGTTGACGAGGCATTTGAGAAGATCGATTTTGATCAAGAAGTCGATCTTGTCGCGACCACCATTATAGTGCCTCAGGCCCCGAGGGCCTACGAGGTGGCAAGGGAGTTTCGTAAAAGAGGGAAAAAGGTCATTTGTGGCGGTTCACATCCCACGTTAATGCCACACGAGGCGGCACAGCATTTTGATTCTGTTGTGATCGGTCAGGGTGACTTGACATGGCCCTTGGTGCTAAATGACTTTAAACACGGTAGACTTAAACAATTCTATACAGACACCCGTGAGATCGACACGGAAAAGATCCCCTTCGCAAGAAGAGACCTGCTTAATCCAAGGGGCTATAGTATCCTCAATACAATGCAAGCAAGTCGCGGATGCCCGTTCTCGTGTACATTCTGTACAACCCGAACTATTTACCCAAAGTTCGCCACCATCCCGGTGAACAGGGTGGTCAGTGAGATTGACCAATTCGAAGGTGGTCCGTTGCGAAGAAAGATATTCGCATTCCTCGATGACAACCTCATGGCAGATCCACTCTGGGCGAAGAGGCTGTTTAGGGAGATGGCACCCCTGGGAAAGCTGTGGCTGGCGCAGTCGACTTTTTCCATCACCCGGGACAAAGAACTTGTAAAATTAGCGTCAAGGGCCGGATGCAGGTGCCTGTTTATAGGCCTTGAATCTTTTAATTCCTTCAGCCTAAGGAGCTATAATAAGTCCCACAATGCTGTAGAAAGTTACAAAGATGGGATCAAGTTGCTTCACGATCATGGTATTTCCATTTTCGCTGGAATCATGTTCGGTTTTGACGATGACAAAAAGGATATTTTTGAAATCACCTTAGAAAACTGTATCCAACTTGGAATCGATACGACGGCTACAAATATTCTGGTACCGTATCCGGGCACAGCGTTATTTCAAAGTTTACAACGCGAGAACAGGATCCTCCATACAGATTGGGCAAGGTATAATGGAAAATATGCGGTATTTCGTCCGCGACACATGACCCCGGAGGAACTCGAGGACGGTCGTAATTGGTTCAACTGGGAATTTCATTCGCTTTCCTCCATTTTCAAGCGCGCCTGGATGTTCAAAAAGGTGGCCTGGCTGACGTTGCCCCTCAATTTAGCGACGCACCGAAATCGCAACTCTCATGTTCCTGAAACGAGGAAGAAAGGGAGGGTAAATTCCAACGCAAACTTCCCAACAGGTTAATTTAACAATTTCACCCAGGACTTTCTTTTATCAAAAGCTGTTCCAATTGATCTTCGGTCCTTCTCACCCAACCTTGAGCGCCACAGTTCGTAAAAACTTCAATTGCCCTTCGATAAGTTTCTTCGGCCTTAGCGTTCATATTTTTCCGCAACCACAGCTCGGCATAGAGTCGATAATCTCTTGCTAAGTTCCACCTTGTGTCGTTACGCGTGTCGAAGTCTATGGCCCGTGCGATCCATTTCTCTGCTTCTTCTAGATAATTTTGTCCCGTATTCATAAGGATCTCAGATATGTAGTTTGCTATTAAACCATCATGAAACCTTACTTTATTCTGATTTGCCTGTTGATATAGCCATTGCAAATCCACTTTCTCCTTGCCGATTTTTATTCTCGACCTGATCACGGCGATTTCATATAGGTTCACAAATGACGGCATAAAACCACCGTGTTTGGACAAGGAGATGGCTTGGAGGTATAATTGTTCCGCTCTTTCATATCTTCCCATTTCAAAGTAGGTGTCAGCGAGAAATCTCCTTGTCATGGATTCTAACGAAAAATAATGGATCTTGTCGCAGGCCTCCATGGCTTGCAGCAGATGTCCCTCCGCTTCAGAAAAAAAGCCCATATAGAGACACGAACAACCATGGCTGAAATACCCATATGCTTTGGAGAAAACGTCATGGCTTTTTTCTGCCATTTGCAAGGCCTCTTTACTAGTTCGAAAGGCTTGGTCGATTTCCCCATGAAATCCATGAACCCAACTCGCTATGATACTCTTCAGGACTGACACCCCCCAAAGAGTATTGTTCTTAATATCTATTTTTAAGGCCTCGCTCAAGTGATGAAGGGCTTTTTCAAATTGACAGACGATGATAAACACAAGCCCAAGCCAGAAGTGTGCCATCCATAAGGACAAATTGTCCCCTAATTGACAAGCAAGATTTAGAGATTTTTCGAAGTATTGGAAAGCTTTATCGTAGTTCTCTTCTATGATGTAGCTGTACGAACCGAGTATCGTGTATATTTGTGCGAGCCTTCTGTCATATGCGATTTCCTCAGCAAGGCGCAGAATAGGTTCGACCGCGCCTTTGGCCTTGTCGTGGTAGAGCATTTGAGCGTAATATAGGCCAAGAGCAGTCCGCGCATCGACCATGATCCTATCCAGTTCCGACGTATGAGGTAATTTCTCAAGGCAACTCACTCGCTTCTCGGCATAGCTGATCGCATCAAGAAAGGAGAAGGTTTTCTCTGATTTCCTTGCTGCGAGAGAACAATAGTCAGCCGACTTGGCGTAATGCTCAGCCCTAAAATAATGCTCAGCCAAAACTTCATAATGCTCACCGAGGTTATCCTTGTATAAATCTTCTATAGCGATCCCGATCTCCTCATGAAGCCTTTTCTTTCTTTTTACTAAAATCGTGTCATAAACTACTTCACGGGTCAGGGCATGCTTAAAGATATAACTTGATTGAGGGTATATGCCTCTCTCATAGAGAAGTTCGGAGTCTTTAAGGATGGAGAGATAGGAAAGTAATTCTTTTTCTGGGAGGCCTGTTACACGGTTTATCAATGGATAGCTGAACTCTCTCTCGATAACCGACCCAGTCTGAAGCACTTCTTTCGCCCTTTCAGGTAAGGAATCCACCCTTGCCATGATTACATCCTGGATGGTCGAAGGAATGGTCAATTGGTGGATATCTCTTGATAAACGATAGGCGTTCTCTTTTATTTCTATGATATTTAAGTCTTTTAAGGACTTAATAAACTCTTCGATGAAAAAGGGGACACCCTCTGCCTTTTCAAGGATCAACTCCTCTAATGCCTTTTCAATCTCTCTTGTTCCTAAAATATGAGTCACCATCTCAAGGCTTTCCCTATTGGAAAGCCGATGCAAAGTTAGTTGATTGTGATAGGACTTGGCACCCCAGGTATGAACGAACTCAGGCCGATAGGTGAGTATCAATAAAATCTTCGACCTTGGTATGCTCTCCAAGTGACTTCTTACTATATCCTCTGAGCCCTTATCTATCCAGTGTAAGTCTTCAAAGGCTATGATTAAAGGTCGCACCTCTGAACCTGTTAGAACAATACTTTTTATGGCCTCATTAATTCTATCCTTCTTTGCCTCAGGACTCATTGGGATCTGATCAATACCACTGTCTTTTACAGATAGAAGTTCAAGGAGGTAAGGGAGGGTTGAGGGTTCATCAACTTTCATCATTTCCAAGCCTCTTTTGACCTTTTCTCTGATTCCCTGATCCTCTTCTCCTTCCTGTATGTCAAAGGTCGATTTCAAGATGTCTATAACCGGATGGTAGGCAACGCCTCTGCTGAAAGAGAGGCACTTCCCCTCTAAAAAGGTGACGTCCTCATTAGCGATGGCCTTTCTGAATTCGTATAAAAGCCTGGATTTTCCAACCCCGGCTTCTGAGATGATGGAAAAGGCTTGACCCTTACCTGCTTTAGCTCTCTCAAAACCATCGAGCAGAAGTTCAACCTCACGCTCCCTTCCAACTAAAGGAGTCAAGCCCCGTTCGGCACTGACATCAAATTTTGTTCTTCTTGTGCTAGGGGAAATTACCTGGTAGACCCTAACCGGTTCTTCCTTACCTTTAACCTTTTTCTCACCCAGAGCCTCAAACCTGAAGAATCCCTCGGTAAGCTTAAAGGTATCCTCAGTCACATAGGTGGTTCCAGGTTCAGCCAATCCTTCCATACGGGAGGCCAAATTCACTGTATCGCCAACCGCCTTGAACTCCACCCTCAGATCATTACCCAGTGTCCCCACAATCACTGGGCCTGTATGGATACCGATCCGCATCTTTATGGAGGGTATTCTCTTTTCGCTTTTGAGTTGGTCGTTGAACTTATTTATTTCACGGTGGATGGCTAATGCAGATCGAATTGCCCGCTGGGGAGCATCCTCAAGGGCAATCGGAGCTCCAAAAAGGGCCATAATCCCATCACCGGTGATTTCGTTGACAGTTCCTTCATAGTCATGGACTTTGTGGATGAGGATTTCATAGACCTCATCCATTATGGAGTACATATGCTCTGAACCGATCTTTTCCGTTAGTAAAGTAAACCCTTCCATGTCGCAGAACATCACCGTGGCCTGCTTTCGCTCACCTTCAATTCTATCTCTTTGTGCCAGAATTTTCTGAGTTAGGTCTTTTGGAAGGTATCGCTGAATCTTGGCAAGTTTTTCCTCAAAGGAGAGTTCTTTAGGGATTGGTTTTGAAGGAAGGCCTAAATCGTGGCCGCACTCACCACAGAATATAAACTGAGGTGGGTTCGAAAAACTGCATTTTGGGCAGACCCTTTCTAATTTATTTCCACATTTACCACAAAATTTCATGCCGTCTCGATTTTCCGTCTGACATTTTGGGCATTTCATTTTTAGGCTCTCCTTCGATAGAGACCCATTACTGCAATTCTAAAAGTTTGAGGTTAGGTTGGGAGGTTAATTCGATACCCAATGGTTGGATAAAAGTCTACTAATTTTGAATGAAAACGTCAACAGGGATTATTTTAAAATTCCCTTGACAACTAAACAAATGTATAGTATCCTTTGTCCAGGGGTTAGGGTAAGGATGCCAGTTCCGTACCCTTACCCAACACACCCATGACGATTTTCATTAATCATGGATCTTCCAATCCGTCACGGAAATAACATTTTGTAATTTCAAGATGGGAGGTAAGTCATGGAACTGACATCCCGGCAGAGAGAAATCTTCAATTTCATCAGAACCTTTATCAGAGAAAGAAGTTATCCCCCCTCCGTAAGGGAGATCGGTGAACATTTCCATATCTATCCCCGAGCCGTCTTTGACCACATCAAGGCATTGGAGAGGAAAGGTTATTTGAGACGGAGGGGTTCCATGTCCAGAGGCCTCGAGATTCTTGTTTTTCAAGGGCCTGGATCATATGGGGAACCCTTGAAAAAAGAGGGGAGGCTGTTGAGCCGGGAGATCCCAGTCTTAGGCAGGGTGACAGCAGGAAAACCCATCTTAGCCGTAGAACATGTGGAAGGGGCAATTCCACTCCCTACGGAATGGGTGAAGGGAAAGGAGGTTTTTCTTCTGAAAGTAAAGGGAGACAGCATGTCGCCCTATATCCTACCTAATGATTATGTGGTCGTTCGGTCTCAACCTTCAGCAGAGAATGGGGATGTGGTGGTGTCCCTAGTGGGAGAAGAGGCAACGGTGAAGCGCTTTTTTAAAAAGGGAAGAGAAATCGAATTAAGACCAGAGAACGAACGCTGGGAGACGATTCAGATTGAGGAGGGGGCTGGAGAAGTTCACATCCTCGGGAAAGTCATCGGAGTTTTCAGGAAATGCTAAATAATAATGCATAGCGCATAGGGCATAGCGTTTATACCCATCTGAAATCTGCAATCTTCGGAAGGAATCGAATGGATTTCCCGTTAAGGGTCTTTTTTGATGAGATCTTTTCTCAATTGGCTCTGAGCAGTCCAGGGGAGAGATCCTTTTCTCCCCAAAAAGTTCTTTTTTGGGGGGAGAGAGCAGGGGAAATTTCCTCCTACGTGGCTGGATGGTTGGCAGGTAAAGGGAGAGAAGTAATCGTATTGGATGGGGCCAATCGTTTTGATCCTTACATGGTCTCATCCTTTGCAAGAAAGGCATTGATTCCACCAGAAAGACTTCTCAAAAAGATCCGGATCGCAAGGGCCTTCACTTGCTATCAGATGGCTACGTTGATGGGAGAGAGGTTAGGTTCTTTTCTCAGGGAGGAGGAAGAAAAGCCCTGGGTAGTCGTCCTGGGACCCATCACTACTTTTTTAGACGAAGATGTACCTGAAAGAGAGGTTCAACCTCTCTTCAATAGATCTCTGGAAAAGATGGAGGAAATGGCGATGGAAAGAGTGCCTTTCCTTCTTTTTCAACCTTCTGTTTTTTTAAATCCCACCTTTACTAAAGGGGAGATGGGGGGATTAAAAAATTCAAAGCGAACTCATCTCTTGAGAAGGCTCTTCCAGTTCTCTAATCTGGTCTGGAAAATATCTCTGGAAGACCAAGAACCAAAGGTCATTTTAGAGAAAAATGTTGCCGATGGCAAATGGCTGATGGCAGATAGAAAAAACCAAATTACAAGCACACAATAGGCTATGCGCTCTGCGCCATGCCATTTGCGAGGGTTTCTTTATGGGGCGGACGGTTCTTCCTTTTAGCAGGGTTCTGGAACAGGAAGTCCAGGAATGGAGGAAATTTCGAAGAGGGCTGAGAAAAGAAGATCAAGAATTTCTCGACCGGCTCTTTGAAGAAGCAAGACTTCATGTGCAAGCTGGAGTCTATGCTTCGAGACCTTGGCCTTTTGAGACGATCCTGATCTCTATTCTCGTCGAGCACGAGAAAGCCTTGGTGGAGTTGAGGGCGAAACTGAAGGCAATAGAAGAGAAAGAACAGAAAGGGGGAGGGTAGGTACGAACCATGAAAATCCCCTGCGTTCTTAGGTTAAGGTTACGGTTAGGAAGCCCGTTTGGTCTAAGATCAAAGGGAATATCGTTTAACGGTGACGACGCTGGTATCGAAGCAGGAAGTTCGCACAAAAAGAAACTCGAATATCCAGTATCAAGAGACAGGCCTCGATACGAGCTTCGACAACGATAACCTTTAGAGATTTTATACACTCGAACGTAACCGAATAACGAAGCGGGCATCTTAACCCTAACCATGAGCTAAAGACTTTTATTTTTTGGGAAACAATTAGGGTAACTCATGGAAATTCAGGGACGGCTCTTCGACCTTTATCCTCTGGAGTCCTCGATGATCCTATGGATCAGAGAGGAGGATGGAAGACTTCGGCGCTTCGAAGATCCTTTCCGACCTCGATTCTATGCTCAAGGGAAGAAAAGCGAACTTTTGAACCTCTTTCACTCTCTCAACGCCGGACGGTGGGCAACAGGATACCAGTGGGCCAGAAAGAAGGATCTCTGGAGTGGTGATGAAGTGGAGGTGATGGAAATCGAGGTCGCAGATTCAGAGCATTATGCCCAACTTCTCAGAGTTCTCCCCCAGTGGGAGGAAAGGATGACCTTCTACAATTGCGACATCCCTTTGCCGCAGACCTATCTTTATGAGAAAAGAATTTTTCCGACAGGCCGATGTACGGTTGAGGCTGAAGGAAATCGAATCTTTGAAATTCATCCTGACCCATCCGAGTCTGTGTGGATGAACGAAGAAGACATCCCTGACCTTCGGGTCATGGAGCTTTATATCAATGGGAACTCCGTTTCTTCCGGGAGACAGACCCTGAGCCGTACTGGTTCAGGGCTCCTATTGGAGTGCGAAGGGTATCGGGTGGAGATGGAAACGATGGATGTTGGAGAGATCGAGAAGTTTCTCAAACATTTTGACCCTGATGTGATCTTGAGCGATGATGGGGATGCCTCTCTTTTACCTCTTCTCTTTTCAGCAGAGAAGAGAGGGAAAACTTCCGTTCCTTGGGATCGGGAACCGCATCCTGTGAAAAGGCAGGCTCATCTGAAAGGTTTTTCTTACTTCTCTTATGGCAGGACCTATTATCGGGCCCCTGCCCATCTGTTCCTTGGGAGATGGCACATCGATCGTAGAAACTCCTTCATCTATGGAGAATCGGGAATGGAAGGGGTGATTGAACTGGCGCGATTGGCCAAAATTCCAGTTCAACGGATGGCTCGGACTTCTCCAGGGACGGCAATCACCTCGATGCAACTCGACCGAGCTTTTCAGGATAACATCCTTGTCCCTTGGAGAAAGGGGGAGCCGGAACGATTCAAGACAGCGTGGGAGCTGCTCGTCGCAGACAAGGGGGGTCTTGTCTTTCAACCTAAGTTGGGGATCTTTGAGGATGTGGTGGAGATTGATTTCGCCTCGATGTATCCCACCATCATGGCCATTCATAATATCTCGCCGGAGACGGTACTCTGCAGATGTTGTAAGAACCATGGGGTCCCAGAGGTGGGTTATACGATCTGTGAAAAGAGGGAAGGGATCGTTCCCAAGACGCTCAGACCCGTTTTAGCAAGAAGGGCATGGCTGAAGAGGAAAATCAAAGAAGTGGAAAGTGGAACGTGGAACGTGGAAGGTGGAGAAGAAAAAGCAGAGGGCAGAAAGCAGTTGGCAGAAAGCAGAAAAAAAGAGAGTTACAATCGCAAGCAAACAGCTCTCAAGTGGATGCTCGTTACATCCTTCGGATATTTAGGTTATCGGAATGCTCGTTTTGGAAGGATTGAAGCCCATGAGGCGGTCACCGCCTTTGGAAGGGAGAAACTCCTTGAAGCCAAGGAGATCTGTGAGGCGGAGGGGTTCGAACTTCTCCATGCCATCACCGATTCTCTCTGGATTCGCAAGAAAGGATTCAGCGAGGAGGAGGTTCTTCATCTCTGTCAGAAGATCAGCGAGGCCACTGGGATTACCATGAGCCTGGAAGGAATTTATCGATGGGTGGCTTTTCTTCCTTCAAAAGGGAATCCAGAAAGTCCGGTGGCCAATCGCTATTTTGGGCTCTTCAAAAATGGGAAGATCAAAGCGAGGGGATTATCCTTTCGACGAGGCGATATGCCTCCCTTGATCCAAGAAGCTCAGATTCGGATGATCGAGGTTTTGTCAGAGACAAAAAACATGGGAGATTTTCGATCGAAGATTCCTGAGATTTTAGATCTTCTCCTTGAGTATCGTCTGAAATTGAAGGACGGCCAGACGAGACAAGAGGATTTAGCTATCAGGAAGAGAATTTCTCAGGAGCCCAACGCCTATAAAGTGGACAACCTCACAGCCCTTGCTGCCCAACAGTTGGAAGATGTTGGGATCGAGATCCATCCCGGAGAAAAGGTCCGGTATGTGATCAAGGATGCGCACTCCAAGGACAAGGCAAAACGAGTGAGACCTTTTCCATTAGTGGGGCCGGACGATACCTACGATGTTAAAAAATATCTGGAGATGCTCGTGAAAGCAACCGAAGAGATATTGATCCATGTAGGTTATGATGTAAAACGTCTGAAAGTGATGGTCGATTTTTAGCCATGAGCCTATCTTTTCATACGTTCTGCTGTTCTATTATTTTTTAGAAGGAGAACGAAGTTAGAGGTCATCCATTGTTCTATCTCCCTATCAGATTTCTTTTAGCTCGACAAAGTGAGCGACCATCGGGTAAAAAAATCTACTTGACGGAATTTTTATCTGAAGTTATGAAGTATAACTTAATAGGAGATACCGTTGATATCAGAAATTACCCAGTGGATTATGGAGTTGATGAGGACCCATGGCCAGCTCTCGGTCTTCATCGGCGTGATGATTGAGCAGATTATCGTCCCTATTCCATCACCGCTCATTGTCATGGGGGCAGGGGCCATTCTCATCTTACCTGAGCTTTCCATTCCCAACGCCTTCCTTCAGATTCTGTGGGTCATTGTCCTCCCCGGTTCCATTGCCTCGACACTGGGTTCCTATATCGGATATATGATTAGTTTTTATGGAGGGAAAGCCTTAGTCGTTCGGTTCCAGCGTTTTTTAGATGTGGACTGGGATCAGATTGAAAAATGGGAGAAGCGATTTCAGGGGAAGAAAGAAGCCTTGAGCATTTTTCTCTCCCGCGCTATTCCCGTCTTCCCCATCTCTCTGGTTTCCATCTTTGCCGGCCTCCTCCGGGTTCCTATCAAACCCTTCACGATTTATACGTTTTTGGGTTCGATCTTCCGATGTTTTTTCCTTGGTTTTTTTGGATGGTGGATTGGAGCGACTTACGAAAAAGCAGCCACTCGCTTAGATTCGGTGGAAACGATCGTCTCGATTGCGATGTTGATCGGAATGGGTGTGGCTTTTGGATACCTCTATTATAAATTTAGAAGAGCAACTTGATACTTCGACGGCGCCAAACCCCATCATTTAGGGTGAGGTGAAAAGCGCCGCTCAGTATCAACCCTGAGCAAACCCCGGGCTTTAGACAGGGGAAAGTCGAAGGGTTGATTTAAAGAAATTCATTATCAATAATAGACTTTGGAACGCAAGGGAGTGGGTTGATGAGAGTGACAGTAGATGAGGAAACCTGTATCGGATGTGGGCTTTGTGCAGAGGAGTGCCCAGAGGTCTTTGAGATGAATGATGATAAAGCTCGTGTCAAAGTCGATGAGGTTCCTGAGGATGCCACGGAGTCCTGCAAAGAGGCTGCTGAAAATTGTCCGGTAGAGGCCATCCAGATGGAAGATTAATTCTCTCCAGAGAAAATGGAGCCCCACGGACAAAGTCCATGGTCTTCTACGTAGGCGAATAAAAAAAGGGGCAATCCATATTGATTCATAGATGCCCCTTTCTTAACTTCTTTTTAAAAATCACTCAAAATATTCTTTAATTTCCTTATAGCGTTTTGGATCTCTCAATCGCTCAAGGGCCTTTGCCTCAATTTGGCGAATCCTTTCACGACTGAGACCAAACTGCCTCCCGATTTCTTCAAGAGTACATTCCCCGTCCTCCCCGATGCCAAAACGGAGTCGGAGAATTTTTTCCTCCCTCGGAGAAAGACCAGATAAGAGCTTCCGGATTTGGTGGGTTAGATCTTTTTCCAGTAAGGAATCACTCGGAGAAAGGCTCTTTTCATCAGGGATCAGGTCTTCAAGAGTACTATCCTCTTCCCCGATAGACATATCGAGAGAAATCGGTTCCTCGATAAGGTTGAGAATCTTCTCCACGTCATGCAGGGGAATTCCGCTATCCTTTGATAATTCTTGGGATGTCGGCTCCCGACCTAACTTCTTTACTAAATCTTTAAAAGATTTCATCAACTTTCCTTTGATTTCAAAAAGGTAGTTGGGGATGCGAATGGTCCTTGACTTCTCTGCAAAGGCTCTTAAAATGGCTGCCCTGATCCACCAGGAAGCATAGGTACTGAATTTAAAGCCTTTGGTATAATCGAACTTGACCATGGCTTGGATGAGACCAAGATTTCCCTCCTGGATCAAATCCAGGAAAGAGAGTCCTCGGTTGGCATATCGTTTTGCGATACTGACGACCAACCGCAGATTGGCTTGGATCAATTCATTCTTTGCCCGTTGGACATCGAAGACAGCGTGTTGATATTGGTTCATCATCTTCTTATATTGAAGATTTTTCTCCCTCATTTCTGAAGGAGTGGGTTTTGATTTTTTACCATTTTTCCCATTCTTGCCTTTTAATTTGTATCCCTGACGGGTATTGTGATGGGTTCGTTTACCCCCATTTTTTGGACTCGAGAAAGAATGCAAATGGGTCTTTAGTCGATTGGTCTTGCCCTCAAGGATCTTGACCTGACGTTCACCTTCCTTAATCCTTTTTGCCAATTCGACCTCTTTTTCTGGCGTGAGAAGGGATATCTTTTCAAGGCCTTTTAAATATTCCCATGTGATATCCTGAGGCTGGAAAATAACTTCTTCCTGAGGAATCTGATCCGCTTGAATTTCATCCCCTTCCTCGACCACTAATTCCGCTTCATCTTCCTGAAGATCTAAATCCTCTATCGGCTCTTCCAATTCACCCTCTGTATAAGGTGCGGATTGGATAACTGGAATAGAGGTCGGAGGTTCAGCAAAAAGGGACGAGGATTTAACGGGCTCGAGAGTTAAATCCTCTCCTTTTTTACTTGTTGTTTTATTATTTTTCACAGATACTTTACCCCTTTCTTTTTAGAACAAAAAACCCCTTCCATTCTTAGTCCATGGAAAGGGTGAATTTATTCAATTTTTCTTTTACTAAATATTCCTAACCGGTAGAATGGACCTCCCTTTATCTAAAACTCATATCAATTGGCTTAATCAATTTCTAATACTAATATATTCAAAACATCCCCATTTGTCAAGCATTATTTTTATGTAAATTATTCAATATAATCAAATAGTTAATAATAAAAAAGTTAAGATCGGAA
>JADDYB010000421.1_pt1 | contig 13395 bp, 17 predicted proteins | sample 8641941 | NCBI WGS metagenome assembly JADDYB01 (sample SAMN16275377, study PRJNA637457) | freshwater sediment metagenome | isolation source: Lake Kineret sediment | place: Israel: Lake Kineret | collected 2013
GTGCTTTTCCAAGTGCAAAAAAATGTTGGACAATCACCTGGATGTGTATCAATGCTATAACAACTTGATCAGGACCAATTCAGCATTGACAATTAAAACAGATAAAGGCACAAAAAACGTCGAGCGAACTCCATGCATGGCAGAGGGTATCACGAATCACATTTGGACATGGAAGGAGTTGTTGATGTTCAAGGTAAATATCAACTATTAATTAGGACATTACCTATTTCTCAAGGTCACAATTCGCTAAAATACTGAGAGGACCAGCAGTTCAAAATAAGATGAGCACCATCTCTAACTCCAAACCTAATCCACCAAATATCTCCACACGCATAGACAGACTTTTTCTCATCAGTGTAACATGAATGATAAGAAACTTGAACTAAGAACTCCCGCCCCTCACGTCCTGAGAAACCTTTATAAGCCTTTTAATGCAGTGACAGAAAATAGAAGAACATCCAATGGAGACCGTTTTACTCCATGAGAAAACTACACAGATTCCGAGAAGGGCCGCAAAAGGCTCTCTCAGCAGATCGATATTGTCTTCAGAATCTCGTAAGGAATTAGGTGATAATATGATACAAATATATAGATGGCAGCGAGTAGGAATATTTGTCGATACCCAAAACCTGTATTACTCTGCAAAAAATCTGTACGGAGCAAAAGTGGATTTCAGGAGAGTCATGGAAGTAGGCCTCAACCAAAGACAGCTGATCCGGGCCATTATCTACGTGATCAAGGCCGATATTCCCGAAGAAGAGAGTTTCTTTGAAGCATTGAGAAACATAGGGTATGAGGTGAAGATCAAGGAATTGAGAACCTACTATGACGGGACGAAGAGAGGCGACTGGGACATGGGAATAGCCATCGATACCATTAAAATGGCAAACAAGCTGGACTCAGTGGTAATAGTGTCGGGTGATGGCGATTTCGTCGCTTTGGTAGAGCATTTGAAAACCCAGGGCGTAAAGGTTGAGGTCATGGCCTTTGGGAAGAGTACCTCATCTGAGCTGAAAAAGGTGGCTAACGAATTCGTTGACCTTGACGCAAACTATGAGAGCTACCTCATCAGATGAAATTTTGAGCCGCCTCAAAGCGCACTACAGGTATGATGCAGAAAAAGGGGATCCCTTTAAGGTGCTGATCTTCACGATCTTGTCTCAGAGGACCAAGGATGAGAACACGTTAAAAGTCTCACAGGCTTTATTTGAAAGGTTCGACACGCCGGAAAAGCTCGCCTGCGCAGATAGAGAAGAGGTTGAGAAGCTGGTGAGGCCTTCTGGGTTTTACCATGTAAAGGCCAGAAGGATTCAGACAGTAGCTCGGCAGCTTTTAAGTGAGTACGAGGGTGAGGTGCCTGATGACCTGGAGAAGTTGTTGTCCCTGGAAGGCGTGGGGAGGAAAACAGCAAACTGTGTTCTAGTGTACGGCTTTGGAAGACCAGCCATTCCGGTGGATGTCCATGTTCATCGCACAGCAAATCGTCTCAATTTAGTGAATGCAAAGACTCCAGAAGACACAGAGACCCAGTTAATGAAGATATTCCGTGAAGAGGACTGGGTTCCCCTCAATCACGTGCTGGTTTCTTTTGGAAAAGAATTCTGCAGACCCCGGAATCCTTTGTGTGAGCAGTGCTTTCTCTCAGACTCATGCCCTACGGGCCAGAAAGCGATGCAGTGAAATCCTTTACAAACTGATCCCTCTCTTCCCACGTATACTTTTTGTTCCCTCGTAAGATAGCTGAAACTTCAAACTCCTTGTTGAGGAATTCAAGCATAGCTGAGAGCATTCTTGGATTGTTGGTTCTGAAGAAGTTGGATTTGTCGTAAGGATCATATTCAAACCCTTCTCTCCTCATAATATCGACAAATTCTTCAAATTCTTTCTTTGATATTTGCTCTAAGAGGGACACAGCAATTTCTGCCTCACCATCTCGCATACTGCAGTCTACATCCATCTTCATGAAAGGGCATTCTGTCCATGGTTAATAAAGGTTGCCCAGGTTGTACGAATGGGGTAGAACAGAATGAATAGAATGGAATGAAGGAGGTGAATCCTTTTATATGAGCACTTCAATAAAGACTATGGGTAGCGTCACCGTTGAAATCAATGGAAAGAAGCTGGAGTTAAATCCCTTTGCAAAGAGTGTGGTAGAATCCACGGTAAAGGGGTTACTGTCCTCTTTGAGAGGATATGAGGAAGGTGAGATTCTCCTAAGGATAGAATAAGAAAATAAAATGGTGGGGACACGGAGATTTGAACTCCGATCCACAGGTTTCCTCACGCTCCAAAAACTCGTCATAGGCATCAGCCTCAGCAAACCTGCGTTCTTGGATTTCTGGAGCCTGCGATGATGGCCTGGTTACACCATGTCCCCTGCTGTGTGATATGTATCCTCTTTTATAAATCTTTCTGTTGGGAGGTTGTCACTTCAGATGTATGTCACTACTGGTTTTTTTTGAAGCTCAACTACACCAAGATGTCCCAGAGTAATCAGGGCCAACAAATCCCCGACCTGATCAACCCCATGTGCAGTGAGAGAATGGATCATTCCAGAGGACTTCATGAGCAGTCAGTCCGGGAATAGGTCATCAGCCTCATGGGAGAGTTGCTACCTATTCATTCTCGTGTCTTTTCTTCTCGTGCATGACCTACTCTGAGTCTTAGAGTGACCTACTCTGAGTCTTAGAATGACCTACTCTGAGTCTTAGTACAATACCTTCAATACAACCGTGTTTCAAGAGGTAATTCACTTTTGACGTGTCGTCTTCGAAACCTTTATATACTATTTAAATCGTAAGTTAAGTGATGAAAAGCAAGAGCATAGTCTTCTTCATCTTGATTCTGGTGAGTCTCTTCCCTGTCCGGGGAAGTAACATCACACAGGAGGCCGTGTACTTGAACGAGAGAGTCGTTCTGATAAAATTCATCAACATGGGTGTCGATGCCTATTGGGGGAACAGTATACTGGAAAATGCAGCCACAGCTCTCCCCATTCTTGAGGATTTAATCGGCGTCCCCTTACCTTCACAGATTGAAAGCGTTGAGATCTATGGGATGAAAAAACTGGGAGAAGTGGAATGGGCAGTCGGGTTTAACGATGGTAACCTGGTAGCTTTGAAGAAGGACTTTCAGAACCCAACCCATGTGTTTCACGAACTGGTTCACTTCTGGACAATCCACTACAGTATACCCTGGCCCTTGGCTGAAGGTTACTGTGACATGTATGCAGACCTGTGTGCAGCCACGATGGGCCTTCATGGGGTGACCCTTCCCGCACTGGATTGGAGAAAGGCGTACTACGAGCTGGCATCATATGAGAAAGGATTTCCTCTGAATGCGTTTGACTATCACTCTCCTAAAGTGAAAGAAGAAGAGGTACAGCATTTTTACCTAGTGAGTGAAATTGTCATGTACAACTTTTACACTACAGTGGGGGAAGAGAACCTGAAACTGATCAACCAGAAAGTGGCACAGTCCTCTCTCGATGCATCAGTTGGTGGAATTGGTATTGTACAGTACCTGCGGATTGTTAAAGAAGTCACAGGTATTAACTACGCAAACCTGTTCATGCCTGTGGTTTTCGGGGCGTGGCAGCCAGCAGATGAAGTGGTCTTTCAGGAAGCAGTAGCACGCTACTGTGCAGTTTTTGAGCTGACAAAAACCCCTGACTCGGATGAACAGATGAAACAAGCCTTAGCTGCCATGGTAAACAGGAATTTTTCCCAGTTTCAAGCTGCACAGCAGGCTGTAATCACCTCATTTTACGAAAAACAGAAGAAGGAAGAAATGCCTATCGAACAGGAGATAATCCATCCAGAAAAGGAAACAGGTATATTCAGCAACAAACTGCTCATCTTTGGCATTATCATGCTGGTAGTTGTCGTGACACTCCTGGTTTACATCTTCTTAAAGCTTGCTAGAGAAGAAGAGGAAGAAATTTCCTTTGAAGACACAATGGAAAGTAAAGGGTTCTGGACTCCTCCCAAAGGGGGATTTACTGAGAAAGCTGATACTGGAGAGCTCCCAGAAATCCCTGACCTCCAAAACCTAACCAAATAGAGATCCAAGTCCCTCAAGTGCCTCTTCTTCCTTGACTTCTTTTTTCTCCGGTTCTTCTTTCTTTGCTTCTTTCTTCTCTCCTGCGACAGCGGGGGCTGCAGCTGCGGCTACAGGTATGGCAGCAGCTGATTTCATGGCTTCTTTGATGTTAACACCCTTTAGAGCCGCCAAAAGCTGTCTTATCTGGATTTCGTCTGGAGTCCCTCCAGCAGCTTCAATGATACGCCTCAGATTCTGTTCTGTGATCTCCTTGTTGAGAGCATCCAGCATCAACGTTGCGTATATGTATTCCATTAAAAACACCTCCAATTAGCCGAATAAGCTTCCCAGTCCTTCAAGGGCTTCTGTCTCTTTCTTTTCTTCTTTCTCTTCTGTTTTCTCAGATTTCGGGGCTTCTTGTGCAGCAGGCTGCACCGGTTCGCCCGTGATGAGACTCTCGATGATTCGTGCATGAGCATAACTTTTTGCCAGCAGTCGGGGGATTAATGCAGGCGTCATGATGCATGCTTCTGCTCCCAGTGAAGTGGCAGAGCGTGCAGCCTTCGAGATCAAGAGAGTAATCGTGTCTGAAGTGATGATGCAGGCTTCAATGCCAACATTCAGGGCCTGTTGGTAGGCAGTACTGATCTTGGACATGAAACCTTCTCTATCGATGTGCAGCACGGAAGAGTCAAACAGGTTGCCATCTTCACAGATTCCTAAGAGCTCCAGGCCCACGGTCATGGGTTCAACCCCCAGTTTTCCCAGAACCTCTGCCTGTCTTGCAGTGATGATCTCTCCCTTCTTCACGAAGAGGTGGTCCTTCTGTACCGTGATGGAACCCTTTTCAATGCGAGCAGGAATCCCGGCTCTCTGCAGTTCTCCCACCAAAGGTCCAGGGGGAAACCCTGTATCGCCTGCAGGGATGACAATGTCATCAGGACAGATGTCACCCGACCTGGCGGGAGAAGATGCCCTTTTCTCCTCCAAAAGCATGTTCAACTCGAACGGGTCTATAGTAGTGCAGATCAAGGAGGCACCTCCCTTCAAATAGGGGGAGAGGTTCTCCAGCTTTTTCTTCGACTTCTTGAGGGCAATGGCCAGTAATGTGTTCCTTGAAGCCCGGATCGTCACTCTACCCCGGAGATCCCGTCTGATCCTCTGCAGCTGCCTTCCCTTTATACCTTGTACATCCACCAACCCCACCACAGGGTGGGATTCAATGAGAGCTATCAACCCTTTGACTTCCTGCTTCTTGACCTCGGACACGTGAACCATCACATCACCTTTACTGGTTTTCCCATAGTGGTCTTCATGTATATGGAGGCAATGTTGTTGTCTCCCTTGGGGAGAAGGCGCTCCACCGTGGAAATGACTGCCATGGCATTTTCCGCTAAATCTGTTTCAGACATTTTTTCTGTCCCAATAAAACAGTGAAATGCGGGATTATTCTTGGAATCTATGGCGACTGTATTTTCCAACTTCTCTACTACAGGTTCCAGGGACGCGACAGGAGGGACAGGCCTGGGCATCTTGTTCCTCCTTCCCAGGACAGGACCTAAAGTCCTTCCGATCAGGGGCATCAAATCTGCCTGTGCTACGAAAAATTCGTGGTTCTCTGCAATTTCCTTGGCCTTTTTCCTGTCCTTTCCCATCTCCTCTATGTTCTCCTTGTTATATACATCCAATTTCTGTTTTTTGGCTCTCTGGGCCATATCACCCTCGGCAAATACTCCAATATGGGTGGGTTTTCCCCTTCCTTTCGGTAAGACCACTTCGCCCCGCACTCTGCCCTCCGGCTGCTTGAAGTCCAAGTCCTTCAAGTTTATGGTGAGCTCTACCGACTGGGTGAAGTTCCTCTTGGTGTTCTTCACTTCATTTACTGCTTTCTTGATCTCCTCTTCCATACTATCACAGCTCCTTTTGGACTTCTTTGGGAGGCTTTCCCTCTACTGTCACGCTCAGGCTCACACAGGTTCCCATAACTTCCTTCATGGCAGCCTCCTCCGTGTAAGCGAGCATGGAATCCATCTTCATGCGGGCAATCTTTCGCACCTGATCCATGGTCAGATTACCTACTACCTGGGTACCCGGGGTTTGAGCCCCTTTTTCAATTCCCAGTTCCTTCTTGATCAGAGCAGATGCAGGGGGAGTCCCCACTTTTATCTCAAACTCTTTATTTTCTGGGTTAACGATCAGCTTGATGGGCACCTTCATGCCTTCAAAATCTTTCGTTTTCTCATTTATAGCCGCAATTACCTGATTCAAGTTCAACCCTAAAGGGCCCAATGCAGGCCCCAGAGGGGGTCCAGCAGTGGCCTTCCCTCCATCTACCAGCGTTTCCACAGTTTGCTTTTTCATGTTGATCACTTCTTCTGCACGAGTCTCACGTAGTCGCCTCTGACTGTTATGGGAATGGGGACGATAGCCTCTATGAGCTCTATGGTCAATTCTTCCTTATCCTCATCAATGCGGATAATTTTGGCCCTCTCACCCTTGAAAGGACCTGCTATCAGCTCGATGAGGTCTCCTTTCTTCATGCCTGTGACTGTCGGCTTGGCCTCCAGGAAATGTTCGATTTCCGAGAAAGCTATTTCACCTTCCAGAATACTCCTCACGTGCCTGAGGCCTTCTATGGCTTCCTCCACAGGCCCTTTGTCTTCCGCCTCTATGAAGAGATACCCTTTTAAAACTTCCGGTGCCAGAATACTCTGCACCTTAATACTTTGATTCCGAATCCTGCTTTCCAGCATGCGAGCTATATTCCTCTCCTGGTTCAAGGTAACTTTCAGAGCAAAGATCATGGTATCAACCATATAATCTGGTAATTAACTGAGAGACTAGTTTGATCAGAAACCCAACAAATCCAATAAGTACTATACCTAACCCGGTGACTTTGGCCACCTGATTATACTCCTTGGTGTCTGGTTTTCTGGCCAACCGCAACACTCTGGTGTACGTTCCCAGCTTGTCTTTTATATCCATAGTACTCAACCTATAGAAACTCTATTCCTAAATCCAGTTCTCTGTATTCACCCTCCTTTTCCACCATGATGCCCTTTTCAGGGCCCAGGATATAGGGAGAGTTCACTCCTGCCAGCACCACCATGACTCGTAAGGTCCCGTGCAATTCTTCCTCGATCTGGGCTCCCCAGATAATGGTAGCTTCAGGGTCCAGTTCATTGGACACCGTCTCGACGACGTGCTCTGCTTCTTCCAGTTTTAAGCCTGAGGATCCCGTAATATTGATTAAGGCACCATTAGCTCCCGTGATATCCACGTCAATTAACGGCGAATGCAGTGCATCAGCGACTGCTTCTTCGCCTCTATGTTCACTGTCTGACTCACCCATACCAATCATTGCCACACCGCCATCTTTCATGACAGAGCGAACATCGGCAAAGTCTAAGTTCACCAGCCCTGGCTTGGTGATCAGATCAGTGATACCTTTGACCGCCCTGATGAGGATGTCGTCTGCCACTCTGAAGGCAGCAGTTATGGGGAGGCCGGGAGCCATCTCCAGTAATTTGTCATTGGGTACGACAATCACGGTGTCAGAAGTTCTCCTCAAGTTCTCTAACCCGCGCTCTGCATTACGCTGTCGACGCATGCCCTCCACCGTGAAGGGGAGCGTCACAATGGAAACAGTGAGGGCGCCAATCTTACGGGCCACATCTGCGACGATAGGAGCTGCCCCGCTGCCTGTGCCTCCGCCCAAGCCACAGGTGACAAAGACCATGTCAGCACCTTCTAAAGCATCTCTTATTAGTCGCTCATCTTCTTTAGCACATTCTTCTGCTATTCCGGGATCATTTCCCGCTCCCAGGCCACCGGTGATGGTCTTTCCTATCAATATCTTGACCTCGGCTACTTTTTTTAACAGATCCTGGGCATCTGTATTCACAGAAATCTTTTCAGCTGCCTCTATCCCGACTTCGCACAGCCTCTGGACGGCATTACATCCTGCTCCGCCAATACCAACTACTTTGATCTTAGCCTGGCTGGAACGCAGAATTTCTTCCAGTTCTTCGTCCATGGCAGACGCAGTGTGAGGAGCTTCCTGACGAGTGACCCGTTCTACAGCGTCTCCAACAATAGAGCGCATTTTCTCCCTCCTTTAAGGATAACCTATTATGAGGATTGTTGGGTTTATACTGTGAGCCTTTATAAATCTTTTTATGAAAGAAGCTAAAAGAGGGAAGAACATGAAGGTTGAGGTTCAGGTTCTGGGGACAGCAGCACGAAGTGAGGGACAAGTGCCCGAAGAAGTATACAGTTTAACTACTCGACGTTGGCTCGGACACAGTAGTGAGAACGAAAATTGTGTGAGTGGACTCGGCGGGATTCGAACCCGCGGCCTCTGCCTTGCGAAGGCAGCGCTCATACCAACTGAGCTACGAGCCCTTGATGACAGGAAGTACTGCTGAAATATAAAGGTAACGGAAGAATGGAAGAATGGTTGTCTGCAGTGAAGGTTTCAACCCACGTCGCTGGTACACCTGAGAGAGAAAGCAGACAGCACCACTGCCACAGGAATAGTCAATGAAAAGGGTACCACTAGGTCAGTTTCTACTTCACAACCACGTCAGTTCTCCTGTCTTGACCACAGTCAGGTCACGGCCCCTCTTTCTCTGGAAAAGGCTTCATACTCTTTGTCATCAATAATCGCTCTCAAGTGCGAAATTACCTTCCATACCTCATAGTACGTGTTGTACAAAGGAATGGGCGCAATCCTGATGACATTGGGCGGACGAAAATCTGAGACCACCCCTCGAGCCTGTAATGCTGCACTGATCCTGAAAGCTTCATCATGCTCTATACCCACGTGTCCACCTCTTCTCTCTGGCTCACGTGGAGTGCCAATCCTGAAATGGTAAAGGTCCCCAGAGATCAACTCATCGATCAAGTACATGAGATACGAGGTCATCTTTAACGATTTCTCACGGATAGCATTAATTCCTGCCTCTAACGTTATTTTTAATGCTCCCTCGCAGGGTGCAGACGACAAAATGGCAGGGGATGATATCTGCCACCCGCCAGCGTTACGGGCGTGTTCAAATCCTAAGAGCATGTCAAATTGCTTCTCCTTCACATAGCCAAACCATCCTGGTAGAGCGGGTTCTCTGTCAAAATGCTTCTCATTCACGTACAAGAAGGCTGTACTCCCTGGTCCCGCATTCAGGTACTTGTAGCTGCACCACAAAGCAAAATCCACGCCCCACTTATCGAAGAAATGAGGCACCACGCCCACGGAGTGAGAGCAGTCGAACCCAATGTAAATCCCTCTCTTGTGAGCTTCTTCTGTCAGGTAAGGCATGTCCAGTAATTGTCCACTCCGGTACAGTACAGAGGGGAGCATCACCAGGGCTATCTCCTCATTCATCAGCTCCACAATCTTCTCCTCGTCCAGAAACCGTCCATCTTTACTGGGGGCTAAAATCACATGCGTTTTGGGGTTAAACCCTTTGTTTTTTACCTGGCTCTGCAAAGCATAGATATCGGTGGGAAAATTCAGTTCATCTGCCAGAATCTTCGTTCTCGCACCTTCAGGGTTGTAGAAGGTATTGACCAGCGAATGGATGTTGACTGTGGTCGTTCCAGTGGCCACCACTTCTTCAGGTTCAGCCCCCACGAGCTGAGCTGCCATGGCTCCCAATTTCTCAGCACAGTAGAACCACGGTGGTTCAGCTTCCAGCCACCCTCCGATCCCGAGCTCCTTCCACTCGGCCACCACTCTCAGAAGTGATTGTTCTGCATCCCGAGAGAGGAGGCCTAAAGAGTTCCCATCCATGTAAATTGTTCCCTCAGGTAGGTAAAATCTCTTTCTAAAATGTGATAAAGGGTCTTCTGCATCCAGTTCGTGGGCACCTTTTTCACTCGGTTCGAACGTGTACTCCATTTTCTTCACCTTCAGTGGACCTTCATGCTTTCCATGAGGAATGTTTGATCCAGACAAGGTCACCATATAACCTTTTTGGCTCTACTCTTTATCTGGGTTCATCTGTAGTTAGGCTGTAGCGGGTACAGAAGAAAGGTTTATGTAGTAAAGAAAGGTAGTTAAGAAATGGTATACCACAGGAGGTTACGTGATGAAGAACGATGAGAACCTCAAGGTAGTCAGGCTCACAGAGACTTCAGTCTCTCTTGATGAAATCCTCGATGAATTTGTCCAAAAGGCAGAAAACCAGTGGGGCGGCAGCCTTGCAGAGATGGTGGTGCCCTTGAAGAAGGCTGTCAGCGAGAAAAAGGTGGATGGCTGGGTGATCTGCAGTCAAGACCACCCTGTGGGTGTGGCAGTCTCCACATACAATGATGAGAGAGGACGCATCAACTTCATTCATGTGCTCTCCCGTTACCAGGACGAGGGCCTTTACCCTCTCTTGATCGAGCATACTGTTTCTGAACTGAGGAAAGCAGGAGCAACCAGGATCAACAGCGAGGTCATGGTGCTCGGAGATGAGGAGAATGTTTCAAAGACTTTCAAGAATTTGGGCTTTCGCCTCCTGCAGCGGAAGATGATGTCTGCTTCCTTAGCTGATGACGTGATAGAGCCTCCTCTACCTCCGGGGTGCACTGTAGTTCCCTGGGATGATACCTGTGTGGAAGCTGTCGTCCAGCTCATGTGGGATGCTAACCAGGGAGGCGTGGATCAGCTCATCTACCCTGAATTTGAAACTCGAGAGAGTGTGAGCCGAATGGTCCAGGGAATAAGAAGGGGAGCTTCTGGTCACTTCGATGAGAAAGCCAGTCTCATGGCTCTTTGTGAGGGTTCGCCCTGTGCTGTGGTTCTTTTCACCCGATCTTCGCCTGATGAGGGCTTTGTTGCCGAGATGGCGGTGGGGCGGAACTATCAGGGGAGGGGAGTGGGGAAAGCGCTTTTGGCCAGGAGTTTGTCTTGTGCCCGTGCACAAGGGATAAAAAAAGTGAGGTTAGGGGTGACTGAAGAAAATACATCAGCAGTAAACCTGTACAAAGGGCTTGGGTTTACCCCAGAATTACAATTATCAGCTTACGTATGGAAAGACCCACACAAGTGACTACCTTCCCTTGAAAATCCCACGAGAACCTATTCAACTTGGAGGGAATGACATGGAAAGAAATCACATCAGAATAAGTCCAGAACTCTTCCCCAACCTGGTGCTCCACGTGATGGCGTGTGCCGGGGTGGGGCTTGATGAGGAATACGGAAAAAACGTCCGCGAACCCCTCACTGCAGAAGAGGTATTCCAGATCAGGGAGATGGCCAAAGGGTTCCAGGTGGAAGCACCAGCACTGGCTGGTCCTCTCTTTCGTGCACTGTTTCAAATACCGTGCTACTTCCCTGCTGAGAATACCGCGGACATGGCTGCAGTCTATGATCTGACGGTGCAGGCTATTACAGAAGACTCCTTTGCACCCTTTGCGTTGTACTACCCTGAAGAGACCCGGTTAATCTACAGGTACATGCCACCCCAACTCCAGAGCTTTTTCTTGAGTGAAACCAAGAAAATTGAGAACCCTGCACACGTTATTAACTCCTTCAGCACTATCATCCAGGACGTCTACGAGCGCTCGTACATACATTCCTGGATAGAGGCACACGACAGCATGGAAAAGATGTCGTCTAAAGTCATGAGGCTCTTCAAAGAGGTTGACCTCATTAAAGAATGGGAAGGAATCACTGGGTTGAAATTTCCCTATCCCCGATTCCATGCCATCCTGTGTAAACCCACAAAATTTTGTGGCACAAGCCTCCTGGCAGAGAGAGATGTCTTCTCCACAAAACCACCTCTTGAAATCATTGGCGAGAGCATCATCCACGAAGTGGGAACCCATCTCTTTTTGCAGGCAGAGCTCCTCGTTGATGAACGGGTAGAGGACATGGTTGTAAAAGACTACGAAAGCTTTGTCAAAAGCGTTGAGGTGATGTGTCAATCTCTTCGAGAGCCCATCCTCGAGAAAGCAGGCCTGTCTCAAAAAGTAGATCTTGCCGCAAAAATGGAGCTTGTAAATGAACTCCAATCATTCAAGACTGCGTGGGAAAAGGATAAAGATGTACTCCGTGGTCTATTCTCCCTGTATACTCGTGTTCATGACAGCTCATTGAGTCAACGAACAGCAGAACCTGAGAGCTGAAAAACCATGCAAAGAGCTCACTCCCAACCTTTTATTTATCCACCGAGTTTCGTATCACGTGCAACAATGAAGGTTGATACAGCCTCAGCTCGTGACCATTTTGGACGAGTTCTGCACCTTTGCCCCACACTTCAGGCCACAGCTCTTAACTCTCAGCGCTCAGCTTTTAGCTCTCAGCTCGAAATCTTTAAAAACTGCTGACATCAATTCTCTCTATGAGAAGAGTCGAACTTGGTAAAACTGGGGAAAAAATTTCGGTCATCGGACAAGGTACCTGGGGTATTGCAAGCGGAAAGTCGAAAGAATTCTACGATCAGTGGAAAAAATCCCTCCACAAAGGAATTGAGCTTGGTATGGATCACATTGACACGGCTGAGGTCTACGGCATGGGAAAGTCAGAGAGAATAGTAGGAGAAGTCATTGCAGAATACAATCGTGATGCTCTTTTCATCACCAGTAAGTTATTTCCTGTACATATTACCCATGGAAGGATGAAAAAGGCTGCATATTCCAGCCTCAAGCGCCTGGGCATTGATTGCTTTGATCTCTACTTAATCCATCAGCCCATCCCCCTCATTCCCCTCACCGTGCAGATGAGAGCCATGGAGGAGCTGGTCAACGAGGGAAAGACGCGCTACATTGGGGTGAGCAACTTCTCTGTTGGACGATTCATCAGAGCCCAGAACGCCTTGAAGAAGACAGAACTCGTGAACAATCAGCTTTTGGCAAACATTAGAAGACAGAAGCACATCCATAAATCTCTGCCCTACTACCAGAAAGAAGGCATCACCATGACTGCATACAGTCCTTTGGGGCACAGAGGATTTGAGAACCTCCCAAAAGAGGCGCGGGAGAACCTTGAGCACATTGCAGCCAGCCATAAAGCGAGTGTTCAGCAGATTGCTATTGCCTGGTTAATCAACATGGATCGCGTCATAACGATTCCCAAAGCTTTTCACCTCCATCACACTGAAGCCAATGCAGCTGCTGCAGAGATACAGTTGACGCAAGACGAGATGAGGAGGATCACTCAACCCCCATGAGAGGTAATCATTTTACACCTCCTCGTACTTTCTCCTGACAGTAGATATTCTCTTTGACAGTACCTCCGCAAGTACAATCTTTTAGTATTATAGTACATTTTTCTACACTTTCCTAAGGTTTTCACTTTTGAAAAAATAACCTTAAATGACTTGATGGCAATGAACCGGTGAGGTGAAGATAAAACGAATATGAACA
>JADDYB010000422.1_pt1 | contig 13385 bp, 12 predicted proteins | sample 8641941 | NCBI WGS metagenome assembly JADDYB01 (sample SAMN16275377, study PRJNA637457) | freshwater sediment metagenome | isolation source: Lake Kineret sediment | place: Israel: Lake Kineret | collected 2013
CTGGCAGAGAAGTGGGATTTCAATGATGCAACAGGATTCGAAAAGTTCCTTCATGACCACAAAGGGTTGCTGTTATACTTGCTGCAGAATGGGGGTGAAGCCCTAGAGTTACTGGACACTTCCACTGCATCGTGGGTGAATGCGAATTTATGGAAGAAAGTTGTGAGATACTAGGGCAGAAGATACCATGGTAGACTTGTTTTGGAGCCATGCTGGCTCCCACTGTCATTATTGATTAATAATCTTAATGATCAATAATGACTATATGTTTAAGTATACTTTAATTATTTCAATAGTTGGCTTCATTTTTTCAGTAATATTCGGGATATTAGCATGGAAAGGTTAGTTCTTTCCAAAAGAATCTCACTGATGAAAAGAAGTCTTTTTCCTGCAGTCTCAGAAAGGAAAGATTTTAAAAGGTCAGGTATATATATGATGTAAATGCAAACCCCCACCTCAATTTCATCCAACCATGCATTCACACAACGAGGAGGTTCATATGACAGATTACCACAGTACCAGAAAGGTTATCCAGACCATGGTGCAGAAACTCATTACTGATTATTCCCCCCAGAAAATGATTCTATTTGGCTCGCATGCCTACGGGTCTCCAGGACCAGACAGTGATATTGACCTCCTCATTGTCAAAGAAACATCAGAACGATTTATTGATCGCTGGGTAACAGTCCAGCGCATATTAACAGGACTGCATCCTTCCATACCAGTAGAGACTCTGGTGTTAACGCCACAAGAGATCAATGCCCGATTAGCTGTTGGTGACCAGTTCATTGAAGAGATCATAGAAAAAGGTGAGATTCTCTATGACACATAGAGAATCGTTGTACCCTGTTGACTGGATGCGCATTACAGAAAAAGATTTGAAGCGAGTAGATCGACTTCTTGCCGATAATGATGTGGAATTGGCTGGATTTTGTCTTCAACAGGCAGTAGAGTAATTCTTGGAATCGTATCTTCTTTCTCAGGGGTGGCAGCTCAGGAAAATCCATAACCTGGACGCCCTTCTTGACGATGCTGTCACACACGATGCCTCTTTAGAGGAATTTCGCAGGTTATGTCAGAAAGTCAGTGGCTTTTACTTTGTGGAACGATATCCTTTTGTTGTAGAGACGGGTATAACAAAAGAAGACGTTTGTACCTCTTTGGAGCAAGCCAAAGAATTCGTAAGAAGGCTTCGAGCTAAGATTACTGAGAAATAATTTATAACCTTGGAGATCCCTGGAATGAGTTTTATTAGCTTACTAGAATAGAAAAGAAAGTAACGAATGAAGAAGATGTGACTTTTTTCTACGAGGAGATGATGTTCGTTCAATGACTTGCCGTATCCTCTAACTTTCTTGTCCCAAAGCCTCAAGTGGCGAAACCCTTATATATTTCAAAGAGTAATACCACCGATCAATCCTGAAAAGAATTGACAAAAATGAAAGGAGGTGAAAAAATATGGAAATCAGAGCAAAGAAACTCGAGAACATCAAACCAACAGCTAGTGCTGGACCAGTTTGGAAGGAATCCAAGATCTACTGCATGTAAGAAAAATTCTTCCTTTTTTTTTCTTTTTCATGAGGAATGGCCATGTATCTCAAAGTTTCAGAACAGGTTTTCATCAGAAAGACGAGCAGAGGTAACTACATTCTGCAGGGAGACTATGTCATTGAAGTGAACGAGATCTCAGAAGAAATCTTAGCTATGTGTGATGGGACCAGAACTTCTGAGGAAATACTTCACACTCTCAGTGATCGCCATGGAGAGGATTTTCAAGGAGTGAAAGAAGGGTTTGAGCAGTTCATAGAGACCATGGTGGAAAACCACATCGTAGAATACTGCACAACACCCTGTTTCATAGATCCCTTGTACCAGCACGACAGGCCCTATTCCATCAACATTGAAATAACCTATGCCTGCAACCAGCACTGCGTTTTCTGCGCAGCCGATGCAGGAGCCCCGCTTGAAAATGAGTTGACTGCAGAAGAGATCGACCACCTTCTCGATGAGATCATAGAGTTACACATCAACCCAGTCACCATGACGGGGGGCGAACCCCTCCTCAGGTATGAGCTGGTGCTCCACATGGTGAAAAGGATTTTTACTGCAGGACTGAAACCCATCATGCTCACCAATGCAGTGTTAATAACAAAGGAAATGGCAGAAGAGCTGCATTCTGCAGGGCTGCATACCATTCAGACCAGTGTGGATGGGTTAACACCCGAAGTCCACAACAAAATCCGGGGCACATCCACTGCACTGGATGATGTAAAGAAAGGGATTGCCATCTTCAAAGAGGCAGGATTCGAGGTACATTTGAGTACAGTTTTAAATAGAGGAAATTTTTCTCAAATAATGGAGAACTCAACAATTCAAAATTTATTTGGAGCTGATAAAACTTATGTATCGTTCGTTCATCCTCAAGGAAGAGGAAAAAATCAGAAATTTCATTTGACTCCCCAGCAGATGAGGGACTACTTTGTGCTCTCCCATCAGACCGAGAATGGTGAAATTCTGAATGAATTCATTCCACGGGAGAGATGTTCCATCGGCACATCACCCGTCATAACGCCCTCTGGTGATGTGTACCCGTGTATGCTCACCAAATTTGAGGCTTTGAAGCTGGGGAATGTAAGAGAGACCACGTTAAAGGAAATCTGGCAGAAGTCCCCTCTCTTGAAGGAGTTATTTGGATGTTCTGTCTACAAACTCGAACCCTGCAAGGAGTGCTGCTACAAGCTGTTCTGTGGCGGTGGGTGCAGAGGGGGAGCCTTTTCCTATCACGGAACGATATACAAGAACGACCCCCTCACCTGCGGCGCCACCCGGTTGATCGTCAAGGAACTCAGGGAGAGAGGAACAAAAGACACGAAAGAGCGTTACAGGCTGCTGTGTGAGGAGGTGGCTACGTGAACACGGGGAGTGTGTTCGAATTCTTCGAGTTGTACAAGAATAAGGAGGGAGAAGACTACATAGTGGGGAGGCAGGACACAGGCATGTACATCAGCCTCCCGGAGGCAGGAGTGGAGGCCATAACTCTACTCCAGGAAGGAAAGTCCCTCAAGGAAGCAGAGACGATCCTTTCTGAAAAATACGGAGAAGAGGTGACCCTGAAAGGGTTGGTAAAAGACCTCATAGAGGTAGGATTTGTAAAAGCGGTGGACGGCGTTCTGGTGGGGCAAACCCACGAGATAAAAGAATACCACTTTACCTGGATTAAGGAACACCATGTTTCCTGGCTTTTTTCAAAGACTGTCCTCACTGCGCAGATTCTATTCATTATTAGCGGCTTTCTTGTGCTCTTTTTCAAGGGTTACACTCCCCGATATTCTGATTTGTTCTTTCATCACTGGTACACAGTGGTGGGCAGTGTCACCTTTGTGTGTGCCTGGATTCTCGCCTTCAAGCATGAATTCTACCACTTGCTGGCAGCCAAGAACTACGGGATAGAAGGTCGGTTCCATTTTTCAAACAGACTCTACTTTGTGGTGGCTGAGACCGACCTGAGTAATGTGTGGTCGCTGTCCCGGGAGAAGAGGTATGTGGTCTTTTTTGCAGGGCTGCTCACTGACTTCATGTTCATGGCGTTCTGTTTCTGGATTCGGTTTCTTGCAGATTCTAAAATCATATCCATGAGCGTATTCGGGTATGATCTGGTGAAGGGGTTAGTATTGATGCAGCTGACCCAGATTCTGTGGCAGTTCCTCTTTTTCATGCAAACTGACATCTACTATGTATTTGTGACGCTCTTTCAGACGACTGACCTCTTGGCAGATACGCAAAAGTACATCAAGGAAAAGGTTCATGAGTACTTCAATATATTTTCCAGGCAAGACCTGAGCCTTATATCGAAAAAAGAACTTAGAGTAATCAAATATTATTCAGTATTTTATCTTCTGGGGAGCTGTGTAACCATGGCATTATTCTTGTTCTATTTGCTACCTATTACAGCACAATTTTTCATTGGATCTGCTAAGGGGATACTGTATGGAGCGATGGCTGATCGAACTGATGGGTTGGTTTTTCTCAGCATTGTAGCTTGTTATGTGATTTTGATGACGAGAACACTGCGAAAGAGGTGAATAGGGTTAAGATTATGTCCATCTAAGGTTTATTGCATTTCTTCAGAAAAGCCCTGAATCAATTTTCTGCAGTTCTCGTTTCACATGTTCTGCATCTGAAGGTAGTAGAATACCTTCTTTTACCTTCACTGCAAGGCTCGTCCTGGCCAGTAATCCACGGACAGTGGTCTCTTTTGAAGCTTCCAACAATCGTTGTATCACTGCAGGGTGGCGTCTGAACTGCTTATTAGCCTCTGCTGCTGCTTTTACTGCCCAGGGTTCGGGCTCTCCAGACCCTCTTTCCAGGGGGGTGCCTGGCAAAGGCTGGAAGGGGACAAAATATGCAGCATCGACACCCACTTTAACAGCCAGGTCTACACTCCTTTTCCGCATCTCTTCTGTCTCTCCAGGGAGTCCTGTAATGAAGGAGGCCAAGGTATAGATGCCTGATTCACGTAACAAGTGAGAAGCGCGCTGGTGCTGCTCAAAAGTTATGGGTTTATGAATGTAAAAGGCGAGTTCTGGTTCCAATGTCTCAATCCCAATACCAGCTCTGAGGAAGTGGGCCCGGGCTAAGGCAGGGATCAACTCAGGTATGCGTAAGAGGTCGTCTGAACGGGCTGAAAAAAAGAAGAACAAAGGTAATAGACCATTTTCGAGGAGTTCACAGATGCGGAGGGCTCTCTTGGAATCTGCAGTGAAATTGTCATCCACGATATGGATGATGGCAGCACCCTTCTCCACCAGCTTTTGTATGTCTCTGGCCACGACCTCAGGGGTGCGCGGACGCCACACCTGCTGGTAGAATCGTGTCGTCTCGCAGAAAATACATCCATGAGGGCAGCCGCGGCTGGTCTCTATGAGGTAGGCACCTTCAGGTGGCGGGCCAGCCAGATCGCGGGCAGGCTCTGGTAAAAGGTCTAAGGGGTAGATCAATGGCCTGGGGGGTGTCTTTACAACAGTATTCTCAACGAGGAGCGCTAACCCTTTCACAGCAGGTGATATCCCCTCCTGGACGAGTTCTCGAAAGGTCTCCTCCCCTTCTCCCAGCACCACAGCATCAGCTCCTGCCTCCAGAATGGGCCGCGGAGTCATGGTAGCACCGTGCCCTCCCACGATCAACTCTTTTGAAAATCCATTATCTCTCAGCACTTTCACGAGAAGAGTGCTCGGTGCAACGGAAGCCAGCCCCATGGTGGTAACCCCCACGAAATCGGGCTGCGTTTCTAAGATTTTGTCAACCGCTCTACCCACTTCAAGGAACGTGGTATCTAAAATAGTAATATCAGCAAAATCACGTACTACCGCAGCTAAAACAGCCAGACTGAACGTTCCAAAGTTCATGTCAGAACGCTCTGGAGGCTTCACCAGGGTGATGCGCACGTTACTCATGTCATTCCTCCAGATGGACACCTAAAAACTCCACCAGCCTTTCAGGGTTCCGCTCTCGTAGGGTTTGTGCTAACCAGAGTGCTGCCTCGCAGTCTGCTTTTACCATCAGACAGTAATCGGGAGAGGGTTCCCCATTTTTACAGAACAGTAACTCTGCGCACGCAAAACAAGGTCCGCCGCACAGGGGAGCTGCCCAGCACTTTCTACACAGCTCACGCTCATCGTAGGGGCGTCCCCCCTTCAACCAAAATTGTTCTGCGCTATCGGGGTCAATCCCTGTGTCTAAATTCCCTAACTCGTACTCCTTGATGCCTACAAATCGGAAACAAGGATACAGTAACTCGTCTGGTCCCACAGCAAGAAAGGTGCGTCCCGCCCCACAGGCCACCCTGCTGTTGTTGTAGCCCATGACCTCATGCAGCCGTTTTATGAACCGCGTGAGCAAGGGCATCCGAACCCCTCTGGCAATCTTTTCAACGTAATCTGAAAGGAATCTGCGGTACAACGTTGTATCCTCTTCCGTCAAGACCAGAGGGGAAGGGATCAAGGCAGCCACAGGGACAATTTCAATAGTTTTCACTCCTAACCTAGCAATCCCATAAAAAACTTCTGCAGGGTCTGTTCCATGACAGAGCACTGAGGTGGTGCTGAACTGCTCCGGTCTTTTTCGGGCAAGCATTCGCACATACGTCTCTATAGTGTGATAGGTGCCTCTCCCCTGGCGGTCTTTCCGGTTCTCGTCGTGTATTGAAGCAGTACCATCGAGGCTCACTTTAACCCGCCACCCCTCTTCGAGTAACCAGGTGCAGATTTCTTCAGTGAGAAGTGTGCCATTCGTGGTTATGTGGAGACTCACCTGGAGATGGTGAGCAGCAGCCAGATTCCGTGCTGTACGGCCGATTTCACGCACAGCCAGAGGCTGCAAAAACGGTTCTCCGCTCCCTACATGAATGGAAAGATTCTTTGCAGGAGCCCACGCAACCAATCGATCGAGTGCTTTTTTTAGAGTCTCCTCAGACATCGCTCGTCTCTGAGGCATGGTGGAGCTCTCTGCACAGTAGACACACTGCATGTTGCAGCTCCCCGAAACGTCCAATGCCAGAGAATTTAAATCAAATGGACCCGCAAGCAAGGGCGGCTCTACGACTGAATTATCAAATGAACAATCAGAACCTAAAAATTTAAAAGTGTGCTTTATTTCTTCTTTTCTTGTTCTTTTTTTTACAGATTTATCCATGTATTTCCTCTTTCCTTTCTCTTATCCCTGCCAAATACAGTAAATCCGTTAAATTATCATAAAAAGCCCCATATATGGCTAAAGCCTGCTCACAATTTGCCCGCGTTAACTCACATTCATCTTCACCGCAGATGTGCAGCATGGCAGGACACCCTCCACCGCACAGAGGCAGTGCCCAGCACGTCTGGCACTCTTCTCGTGGACCGTGCGCATCTGCCCACGCCTTTCCACGCTCCACCCAGGTTTGAGGAGGATCATCAAGGTGCCCCAGTTCCATGCCCTCTCTCCCTGCAACGAGGACACAGGGGAGGACCGTCCCATCTGCTGCAATGCCGAAAGACCACATCCCTGCACCACAAAAAGAGGTGCGTCTCGTACCCATGAGAATCTGGAGCACGCGGTGGTTGAATCGGTCGTCACGCGAAACATTCCCACGGTGCAGCTCTTTAATGACGCTATCTGCTACCTCTGCTAAGTGATGCACGTACTCGTATCGCTCTTTTTCATCCAACATCAAGGGGTGTTCAGGGGGCAGCCGCACAGCCTGTGCTTTGATCAGGTCTACATCTAATGAATTTAAGTACGCTTCAGCATCACGCAGTGACCAGCCTTTTCGCACGACAGCTGAACCCCTCACCAAGAGCGGAGGTTCTTTCCGCAGCCGACGGAGAAATTCCATCACCCGGTGATGTGTGGGCTCATCATTCCTCGTGCGCCTCATGGCATCGTGCACCGATGCGGGGCCATCGATACTCAAAACCACGCTGAAATGCCCCTTCCTCAAAACGGAAATAACCTCATCAGTCACCACGGTCCCATTGGTCGTTAAGGCAAAGGTGAACTCATTTCTTCCAGTCGCAGCCTCTACAGCAGCCTTTATAGCTTCTATATTCAGGAGTGGCTCTCCCCCATAAAAGTGGATGCAGAACTCCCTCACCCACGGCAGTGCCTCAGGCAAAACGTCCACCAATCGCTGTGCATGATAGGGTGAAAGCATTCTCACCCTTTCGCCTGCATAACTGAACCGACCTTGATCCACAAAACAGTACGTGCACCTGAGGTTACACGTCTGGGTTGCGTTCACCATGACTTCTATCTTATCGGTGCGAGGGTTCTCTTCTGCAAGCTGAGGGTGAGAAGGAGAAAGGAGCCCCTTCTGGAAGAGGGTTTCCACCACCTTCCTGGTGCGAGACTGTTCCCATCCCAGAGAGGACCCCGCGTCCAGTGCGTTCGTACTCTGGCACGCTCTCAAAAAAGAAGCTTCCTCTACCTCCAAAGGACGCAGGCGTACACCAACAGGGTCAAATCCGTAGAGGAGTCCATGGTGCTCAAAAACGTGGACACTTCTTGGAATCCAGGTCAGTTCTTCCTGCATGGTAGAGACCTGTTAACAGATACCGCAGGGACCAGGACCGGATGCACACAGAAGTTCATCAGGTGCCTTGGCAACTTGGGTGCTAATACTCTTGACTGCAGCCAGAACATAGTTCCTAGTGTCCTCATCCACGTCTGCATCGTTCTCTTCCAGTGCTCTGCGGAAGGCTGGATCGGTCAAGGCTTTCAAGATCAATTCTCTTTCCATTTTATCACCTCTCTTCAGTCGTTAAAGGTCCCTCATCTGTCATCGGAACCTTTGGTGTGCTCATTTCCACGTACAGATTCGTAAGAAGATCTGAGGGGGAAGCACTTTCTCTGTTGTCTGCTACCTGTATATAAACTTTTTCATTTTTTTAGTGTTATGCACTTTGGTGTTTATCTTGTTATTGCTGGAAGTGTAAAATCTGTTCTTTAAAGAGAGAAACCTTCTATTCTGCTATTCAAAAATGCTTCTCAAAACAACAAAAGGAGAAAAGAGCCCAGATGGTTGTGTTGGTGAGCTGCAAGACGTCCTGTTAAAGGTGTGATTTTCAAGTACTCTCCAGACTTCTCCAAGGCTGCTATGTGCACTTGCAGTATTATGGTCAAACTCTGCTCTCTGAAAGAGGTCAAAAGAAAAGAAAATGGGTTCAAATCAGTTCCAACTCTAGCAGTGGATCAATCACAGCATCAGTCACCACGCATGCTCGGTTTTATTACTCTGTACACAGCGCCAAGTTGATCTATATACAGAAAACGTCTTTTCACTGCTATTTCCCAGAAAGGATAAGTGCGGATGTGTGTCAATTCAGAGGGCTGGAATATCATCCGAGCCTTTACCTCCATCATTTCCTCGCGTGTTAATCTCATTGCTTTTGCTGCTATGTCAATTGCCTTCTTTTCTGGGAGGTATTGTACAGGTCTGCCAAAGGCTCCAATCTCTTCAAACTTTCCTGTGTATGCATTGACTATTATAGAGACTCTGACAAAGCCCTCTTCATTCTCAAACCCAAAAGGCACTATATAATAGGAGGGATAGAACGTAATCTCCTTTTGTCCTCTTGTTGGGCCTGCCTTTGGGCCTGGAAATTGTTGATGTACCAGTATGGGCTGGAGATGTGTCATTCCCTCTTTCTGCAAAACTGGGTATTTTCTGCCAAGTTGAAGTTCTGCTATCCAACGCATTGCGTAGTTAACTGCTTCATCAGGCTTAATGATCTTCTCTCCCATTCTTTTCACCATCTCTACGTTAACTTTGGCTTTCTCTTTTGGGGGCTCCACGACTGCTACCCAGCAGTTATCCCACATTCCCTTGTAGAGATTTGAATTCTGAAAGTCAGCATACCACGGAGGGAGTACTGGGAACTGCCAGTCAGTAGAATACCAGGTACTGGCTGTCATAGTTGTCTCTGTTCCGACATTGTGGGGCTCAGGGTCATACTTTGTAATTTCTTGGAGGGTGAGCGAGCTCCCATAAACAGGCTCCACATCTGTCACGTATCTAACTATGGTAACCCAATGTCCTCCTGCATTTATAAGAGTAGCTGCGGGATATTTCTTTTGGTTCATCCAATAGAGTATGCCGAACATCACATTATCGCGAACTGTGTCCATGAAAATATTCCAGCTGCCGCCCGGTGGGTAGTTGAGGGTCATTAGACATTCCTGCAACCCTTGGGGATCAGCACACCAAGGCACTGGTTCTGTCGCACTATTGTATGCTTGAATTGTATTCCAGACATCGATCTGGGGGAAAAACTTCCTGTGCACAGGATCTGGGTACCCGTTCATTATCATCTGTCCGCATGCTGCACCACACCAACAACATGACTCTTGTCCATATAAGGGAACATCTGCCCTAATGTCTACTTCATATGTCATCACATCACCAATTTTCACCTCTCGATCCAAAGTTAATAAAGATTTCGTCCCGATCCATCTATGTATTCATTTTTTGATCAGATTACTGCCCATTATACGTGGACTCCTACCTACCTCCCAGAGAGATGTCTGCTGCAGAAATGATGGCAGCAATCACAATAGTTAGAGCCCTCGCAGATATTCACTCTTGTACACCCCTCTCTTCTGCGCTCTCTCGATTTCATGGAGCAATCTCCCTCTGTCTTCAGGTAAATTTCCTCCCAATGGCAGATAGTTTGAGGCGTGATTCGACCTGAACACTGTTTTCGTGTTCAAAGATTCTATCAACCAATACAGTTCCTGCAGCGTTTCTGCAGGAGTTAATAACGTAAATTCTCCCCTCTTACACTCTTCATACAGTTCTGTCCCTTCTACTACCATCAAGGTGAGTGCTCCCACGTAATCTGGCTTCATACTGTTGAGAAGAGAAGCAGTCTCTTTCGCATGGAGCTCAGAAAGTTCAGGCCCTCCCAACCCAATAACGATAGTGACGGACAAAGGAATACCAGCCTCCACAACCTTTGATCCCGCTCGAATCATCTCTTCTCTGGTCACTCCCTTTTTAACCTGTGCTAATAAAGAATCTGATCCCGTTTCCACCCCCAGGTAGATGATTCCTAGCCCGTGTTCTTTCAAAAGCTTTAATTCGCCGACCGATTTCTGAAGGAGGTTTTGCGGGGAGGCGTACACTCCTACCCGGGTTAACTTCGGGAATTCTCTGTAAAGAATGTCCAAGGTATCTGAGAGCTGCTGCGTCTTGATCACTAAAGCGTCCCCATCCGCCAGAAAAATGCGCTCCACATTTCTGTAATACGGTTGGGCGACATGAACATCTTGTATGAACTGGTCCACAGATTTGATTCTAAATTTTTTGTCTTTGTAAGACCCGCAAAAGGTACACGTGTTGTTTGAGCACCCTATGGTGACCTGTAAAATGAGGCTTCTCGCTTCTGAAGGTGGCCTCCAGATACTACCTTCATAGAGAGGGTGCATGTCTCTCCTGATAGTTTGAATTATAAAGGGTTTTCCCCTTCCAAGGTACGTATCATAAAAAGTCAAATCGGTCATCTTGTTGTTTTACGGTAGAAGGATCTTTTATTTTTATCCGAACACCAAAAAGAGTCTCCTAAACCTCTATTCAGCCTGACCGAAACCTTTAAATATACCTGAGAAATATTTATTTTATAAAACAATGGAGGTGAGAAAAAATGGAACCTAGAGTTGAGGATTACCTGGACTCTACCTGTGTGGCTTCCACAGGTGGCATCGGCCCCATGTTAGCCTAAATCGTCCTTTAATAGAACGACAATCACAATATTCTCTTTTTTTTATTTCCTCTAACTTTTTATTCATTTTCCCAGAGCCCTTTTTCTCCACAGGCTCTATCAGGGAAAGCCACTCGTCACCGAAATCAAAGACGAAGAGCATTCTTTTCCCGCTTTTATTAAAAACCTCAGAGGTTTCTAAATGCGCCAAAAAAAGGTCTCTAAACCTCAATTCAGCCTTGACCGAAACCTTTAAATATGGCCAGAGAATATTTGTTTTACAAGAACGGAGGTGAGAAAAAATGGAACCTAGAGTTGAGGATTACCTGGACTCTACCTGTGTGGCTTCCACTGGCGGCTACATGTTAGTCTAAATCGTTCTTGAATAGAACGACAATCATAATACTCCTTTTTTTATTTCTTTTGACTTTTGACTGGCTCCCGTTTTCACTTTCCTGTTCTTATTAAGGATCTCAGAAATTCTTGAATGCCTTTATCTTTTATTCATAACCATTACAGTCTGTGTGTAGTCACAACCCTTATATTCTTCAAAGGAATTGCGAGCACGTGCCCGCAAATTACGCTGTGAAAGAGGAATCTCTCGCTCCGCAAGGGAGGTTAAAGGTTGCTTGGGCAGAGCAGCACATGCCTGTCATTGCCGTGATCAAAAAGCGCTTTGAGAGAGAAAACCCTTTAAAAGATACGGTCATAGCTGCCTGCCTCCACGTTACTGCAGAGACTGCCGTCCTCATGCACACTTTAAAGGCGGGAGGGGCCGATGTCGTATTATGTGCTGCCAACCCTTTGTCGACCCAGGACGATGTGGCAGCTTCTTTAGTGAAAGAGGGTGGTATCTCTGTGTTTGCTCTCCGGGGAGAGGACACGAAAACGTACTACGAACACGTGCACAAAGTCTTAGATAGTAACCCACACATAATCATGGACGTGGGTGGGGATTTGGTGACGACGCTCCACTCAGAAAGGAGCCCCCTCCTGGAGAGGGTAAAAGGAGGGATAGAAGAGACCACCACAGGGGTTAACCGGTTCAAGAACATGGAAAAAGAAGGAACCTTGCATTGTCCAATCATTGCAGTGAACGATGCGCAGACAAAGCACGTGTGCGAGAATGTGTACGGGACAGGACAGAGCTCTTTAGATGGTGTCATGAGAGCGACGAATGTTTTGCTTGCAGGCAAGAAGGTCGTCATAGCTGGGTATGGCTGGTGTGGCAAGGGAGTGGCCATGCGGGCACGAGGGTTGGGTGCTCGCGTGATGGTGACAGAGGTGGACTCACTGCGAGCCTTGGAAGCAGTGATGGATGAGTTTTGGGTAGTTCGTATGAGGGAGGCAGCTCGAACTGGAGACGTGTTTATCACTGCCACGGGGGATAGGAGCGTGATACGAGAGGAACACATAATGCTCATGAAAGATGGGGCAATTTTGTGTAATACTGGTCATTTTAACGTGGAAGTGGACATCTCTGGCCTGGAGCAGTTGGCGCAAAAAAAGAGGAAAGTGCGGGAGCATGTTGTTGAGTACGTGCTGAAAGATGGGAGGAGATTGTACCTTCTGGGGGAGGGGAGAGTGGTGAATCTGGCCTGTGCTGAGGGTAATCCTTCTCAGGTGATGGACATGGGGTTTTCTCTCCAGGCTCTATCAGTGGAATACTTGAAAAAGAGTGCGAGCCTGGAAAAGAAGGTGTATTCCGTGCCTTACGAGATTGATGTACAAATTGCAGATTTAAAATTGAAATCCATGGGTGTAGAGATCGATACTCTGTCAGATGAGCAGAAGATGTATGTAAAGAGCTGGAAGAGTGGGACATGATCAATAGTGAATTTATGTTTAGAATGGAGCAGGCAGCAAAATGAGATTAACTTTCGAGTGGATCTTTATTTCAAATCTGGGCTCAAGTTTACATTGAGATTCGGTTAGCGGTGGATAATTCAGAATCCAGCCATCGATGGAAAAGGAAAAAATCGTGGGTTATATGGGTTGGGGGAAAAAGAAGAAGTATTATGTCTGTGTTAACCCAAGATCAAAAAAATCAATAAGTGAAGTGAGTTTTGATTTATCCACCGAGTTCCGAAAAATAATTCTATAATTGTCATTCGATTAACGGTGGATAATTCAGAACTGATCTATTAGGAACTT
>JADDYB010000423.1_pt1 | contig 13383 bp, 22 predicted proteins | sample 8641941 | NCBI WGS metagenome assembly JADDYB01 (sample SAMN16275377, study PRJNA637457) | freshwater sediment metagenome | isolation source: Lake Kineret sediment | place: Israel: Lake Kineret | collected 2013
TCAGAGGCCATGGAGAACATCCAGACCAGGCGGGCACTGCAAAGCGCTTTTTATCTGTTGCTCAACGACCTGAGATGGTACCAGCGAAGAGGCGGCAAGAACCAGCTTCGGCGCGTTTTATCCGCCTGGGTGCGGCTGATGGCCCCCTTCACTCCGCATGTCTGCGAGGAGCTGTGGGCAGCGGGGCTGGGTGAGAGCTACGTCTCACTAGCAGCATGGCCGCAGGCTGATGCGGCGCTCAACGACCTGCAGGCGGAGCAGGCCGAGGAGCTGCTGGAGCGCACGCTAAACGACGTCCAGGAGATTCTGAATGTGACCAAGGCCGCTCCTAAGAAGATCACCCTGTACACAACCCCTGCCTGGAAGCGGGAGATGCTGCGCCTGGCCGTGAAAACAACCAAAGACGGCAAGCTGGACATGAGCGCTCTGATGAAGGCGGCCATGGCCAATAAGGCGATCTCACTGCACAAGAAGGATGCACCGAAGTATGCCCAAAAGCTGGCCAAGGCGGCGCACTCGCTGGGTGCGGAGGCGCTGTCGCTGGACGAGTTCGAGACTCTGAGCCGGGAGAAGGCATATCTGGAATCTGCGCTTGGCGTTCCTGTGGAGATCTACTCTGCGGACAAAGCGGGCGAAGATCCCAAGGGCAAGAGCCGCCAGGCGGAGCCGGGGAGGCCGGCGATATATATTGAATGAATGCTATTTAATCCAATTACACTTATTATTAATTACATAAAAAATTTTTTATTATTTCTATAAAATCGAATTTGGGGTGTTCAATATGAACGAAACAATATTGCCACGGTTATCAAAAGAAATTAAAGAACAAATTAAAAAAATAGTGAAATATCATTATGGATTTGATCCTAAAGAGAGTGATATTGAAAGGATTGACAATGCTTTGAGAAATAATTATATTGCCCTTCACGATCAACAAATCATCAGAGAGCTTGTCTCTGATAATGCCGCCGAGGAATTATTGAAGCATAAGGATAGGCTAGGTTTAGAATTTGATAGGATTTGGCTAGAAAAGAGCATATTCAAATATTTGATGTATGCCAGTATGTGCTTCAAAGGGGGAATTAAGATTGGAACCATTATTCTATGTCGAACAGCATTAGAATCGGGATTGAGGGAACGTCTGGCAGAAGAATATGCAAAGAATGAAATCAAAAACGATTTTGAGCTGCCAGAAGCAACATGGCTTAAATTGAAGGAATTAACCGAAAAAACCTTAGGGCAGTTGATTAAAGAAGCGGATAAGGAAAACATTATAAGCGAACAAGAGATTGAGTCTTTGTTTAAAGATTTGAAGTATAAGGAGCAAAGTAGTAAAAAGATTCTGGATAAATTTATTCATGGGGATATTGTCTGGCTAGTTGATTACGTTAAGGACAAGGAAGCGGACACCAGAGTCATTGGTGCCAAAGATGTGTTACAAGAGAGAAAGATAATTTCGGATATAATGACAGATGAAATTGCATTCAAAGTTCTTAAAACAACTTACAAAATTGCGGAAATTATTTATCTCAATAATTATCGTAGTGTACGATTTTGAAGAAAACAAGTCTTGAGCATATGAGAGAAGAATAAGTTTATGTGTAGTTCATTTTTATCTAAAGGAAAGGTATGATTGACGATTTGGCTCAGATATGTTTTTTGGAACTGAAATCCAAGGATAATTTGCATTCAAATTTATTATCAAAATTGCAATTGTTTTTGATTGGTGAAGGATACCACGTAATGAGAGAATATCCCATTGATTTCAATACAATTAGACGAAGAACTCGCAAAGAATTTGTAAAACTGGGCTATATTGATATTTATGCAGAAAAGAGAAATAGATCTCTTCTAAATTATACGTCTTCAAAAGAACTCAATAATAACTCACCTTTAAATATTGCCATTGAATTTGATTCAGGGAACCTCTTGAAATATAAAAGCATAGAAAAATTATTACAATCCGGAGCTGATACCTGCCTGGGTATTGTCAGAGGAAAGAGCAAAGCCACTGATTTAACTTCCCTGAATATCGAAAGAATTAGAGAAATTAAAATTCAATGCGATATTGATTTCAACAATTTTTACTTAATTATGATCTGTAATAATCTATTGCTAAAATGCTTTTGAAGTTATTCGAAATTTTCAGTTCAGTCTAATTGGAGAACCGAGCTTCAGTTCCGTGGCCAAGGGGCATTGCTGATTCCTCCAGCGATATAGACTGCTGGTGGAGTTCAAGCCTGGAACTACTCTGCTTGACCATGCTGGTTTGGTGCTTGAACCAAGAAGCGCTTTTAGGCGTCAAAATGGACGACGCGAGCGATAACAGACTGCGGGAAAGAGGCCGAGAAATAGTTCTTGGGAGAGGCAATAGCACTTTGAAGGACGCATAGATGCTGCTCCTGCATCGATTTGCCTGCGCTTTGGGGCCAAGCTGCAGGAGCCGCTCGCGGAGTCATCAGATTCCTAATCATGCAGCGGTTTTTGAGCAGAGAACTTTAGCTGCTCCGCCTGGGGGCACCAGGCGCGATTGGGCGGCCTGGCGGCATGGCAGCATGGCGGTGCGGCCTTTTGGCAGCGTCTTAGGGCTGATGGATTCAAGATCCGCCAACTAGCTAAGCCACTTGATACGAAACTCCAATAGCCCTAAATTCCCCAGTCTCTTGGCGCTCCAGCTTGGCTCTGATCTGTTCGAACCTTCTTACGGTTTCCTGCGAGTATAGCCTCTCTCCACAGCGCAGGCAGACTTCGGCGCCAACCTTCAGAACCGCGGTATTGACACCGCCACGTAGGACCTTCTCAACCTCCTTCTCTACAAGATCGCCACCGCAGACAGGGCACTTTTCAAAAGGCATTGTATTCATCTCTTCCTCAATTTGCAACCAATCCATAGATTTGGGTCTGGCCGATAGACTGTAATCAGTACAGCCCATCGGTTCTTTTTATTGTACGCCCAAACACTGTGGACCGGGTCTCCTCCAAAGGTTTGACCAAATATCAGAATGCTTGGGTAGGGTGAATCATCCTGATACTCTTCTATCACTTCTCCATGCAGAGCTGAAAAGTAGATTTCGTCGAACTTGAGTCGGTCATCATTGGCCTCTTCATAAGCATGATCGGTTATTCTGACTCGGCCTGCTTGTATGGCTTCAGTAATGTTGGCAAGCTCCACATGGCCTTTTTCATACACGGATTTATAATTTCTTATTATGATTATTAAGGTTTATGTTAGCTTTCTTGGGCCTGAGGCCCAGCATTGACCCCCAACCATCTGAAGCCTGCCCATTTTCTATCCCCTTCCTCGCATCATGCATGCAGTGCCTGCGGGGGCTCGCGGGTAGCAGCATCAGCCGGATGAGCGGACGACGCCAAGCTGCATTCACCCGGTGGCCCCGGCACGGTGGGCAGCATGCACCTGGTCGTGTGGCCTCCAAGCATAATGCTGATCGCAGCTTTGATCTTCAATTAATTCCAGCAACTCTACATGAATCAAGAGGCTCTTCTGAAGACCAGACGAAGCGAAGTCCTCCAGATCGCCTCCAAACATGGCGCTACTAACATCCGCCATCTTTCGTTTCCGTGGCCAGGGTCGTGTCCGATTCCGCCAGCGGTATAAACCCGCTGGTGGAGCTTTAGGCCTGGAATTGCTCCTCATAACCATGCTGGTTTGGTGCTTGAACCAAGCAGCGCTTCTAGGCGTCAAAGTGGACGAGGTAAGCGAAATGGACTGCGGGAAAGAGCCCGAGAATGTGTTCTTGGGAGTTGTAGCTGCACTTTGAGGGCTGTATAGATGCTGCTCCTGCATCGATTTGCCTGCGCTTTGGGGCCAAGCTGCAAGAGCTGCTCGCAAAATATCCTTCAGACTTCTAATCATGCTGCGGTTTTTCCAGCTGCGAACTTCGCTGCTCCGCCTGGGGGCCCCAAGGCACGATGGGGCGGCCTGGCTGTATTGGCTGTGCAGCTTGCTGCAGCGTCTGCAAAACCCATAGGCTTCGACCGAGCAAGCGTGTTCCGAAGCAACCTGACAGACAAGGAGCTTTCTGGGGACCAAGAAAGGTTTAAGGGATAGGATGGCAACTTAACTGATAATGGCCAGGATATGAGCATTCAAATAATCACCTATCGCCTTCATGCAGTTCAGAGGATGTTCGAGCGCAAAATCAGCGCAGAAGAAATACGATATGTGCTGGAGACGGGCGAGGTGATCGAAGAATATCCGGATGATACTCCATATCCAAGTCGACTGATCTTAGGATGGTACAAAGGCCGCTTCATTCATGTCGTAGCGGCCGACAATACACCTGATGATGAAATAATAGTAATCACAGTTTACGAACCTGATCCCTCTGAATGGGACTCAGATGGCAGGAAGAGAATTTCATGAAATGCGTAATCTGCAAAAAAGCATCAACAAAGCCTGGTACGACAACCGTCACCCTTGAACGCGATTGCTTGACCATGGTTGTGAAGTGCGTTCCTGCTCAAGTATGTCCTAACTGCGGAGAGGCATATATCGATGAGAAGATCGCAGCAGGGCTACTCAGGGATGCCGAGGAGAGAGCGAGCACAGGAGCGCAGGTAGAAATTCGGCAATATGTGGCGGCCTGAATATGAAGAGCTTAAGGGATTACACCGTCGTTATAAGACCTGATGACAACGACACCTTTGTAGCCCATGTTCCGGCCATAAGAGGCTGTCATGCCTGGGGGCGAACTCCTGAAGAGGCACAGGCTGAGCTGGCCAATGTTTTCAAAATGATCATGCAAGAATCAAATGAACCAGCTAACTCAAACCGTCATTTTAGGGATGAAAGGCCAGCAAAAAAGTTAGCTAAACCTGGAAAGGAAATAGACATAACGTGTCCGAGGTGCAAAAGGGATTGCATTTTTCAATGGCAGGATTTCAAGAACGGCACTCGACATATCGAGCAGCGATGCCTTCATCACGGCCATGTTAAATATGCTCCCAAAGCTGAACCGTATCTAACTCTTGCTAATAAAGTAAAAGAGAGACCTGTCCAAAAGAAACTATTCTGATCGATTGAATTCATGCAGGTCCACCGAGCGGAGGGTGAAGCTATGTGAGCCCTGACGGCCTGATGTAGGTAGCAACATCAACTATTTCGAAATAACGATATCATTTGCCAAACGATGCCAAATGAACTCTGGCAAAATCCATGAACTGCCTGAGGGCTGTAAAGGGGTCATCGTCAATATCGCTTTCCTCAACTGCGTCTTGAGAGCCATTATGGAAGTGCTTGGGAAAGGTCGAGACGATTTTCCAATTGATATCTGGAAAATTATCATGACGGAACATGCTGCCATCAACATGCCTTCGCTCCCAGTGATACGAAAAACGACCTGATATTTTGAACGAAAACCATACATCGATAAATGAGCCATCCTTTATAAACGCCCTTAGCTTGCCGCGAAAAATGATGGAGTCTTTGGAGATATCGGCGTATTCTGTGTCGATAATTCTCTTTAAAGCCTTTAGATCTACAGCTACTGAGGAATGCTTTTCATTGCTGATAATAGCTCGTCTCTCCTTGATTCAAGATAATCAAGCTCCTGAAAATCCTCCAAAATATCGGCCTCTCGGAATTCTCCTTTCTTTAGCTTATCATCCAATTCAAAAATAGATCGAACGCCGTGCCTGGATCCAATCTCAAATATCTCTGCCTCGATGCACCTAAGTTCTCTCTCCAGGAAGACCTTAATACTGGCTTTTGCCAGAACATCACGATCCATTTTCAGAGTGCTAGCAATCTTATCTATGACTTCCATGACCTGATACCATCTTTGCGCTTACGCTTGCGCTAACGCTTGCATAATAGCATCCGATGATATTTCAATTTACCTAAGAGTCTCTTCCTCATTGCTATCGGCTTATCTTTCTCTGGCTCTTCCAAGCTGCAGGAGCTGCTCGCAGAAATTCACCCAGACTCACAAATCAGCTGCGGTTCTTGAGCTGCGAACTTCGCTGCTCCGCCTGGGGACCCCCAGGCGCGATTTCGCGGCCTGGCGGCATGGCTTTGCGCCTTGCGCGATCATTTCTAGTTTTAATGATCAATGGCGTAACCTTATATGCAAATAAGGAGGAAGTAATCACGATGAAACGCCTTTATGATTACACGATAATCCTCCGCCCCGAAGACAATGGCACATTCGTGGCCTACGTCCCTGCTATTACCGGTTGCCACGCCTGGGGCAAAACTCCTGAAGAAGCACAATCAGAGCTGATAAACGTCTTCGAGATGATCGTGGAAGAGTACGAAGCGGAAGGGCGTATGCTTCCAGAAGACGTTGACGTGAAGGCCGTTCATGCCTGTCAAAGCTAGAGACCTGCAGAAGGTCGCTAGGAAGCTCGGATTTCAGTTAGTTCGACAAAAGGGCAGTCATGCCAGATGGAAGCATCCTGACGGCCGAGCGACTACAATCCCTATACATGGTGATAGCGAGATAGGAAATTGGCTGTTTTATGAAATCCTGAAGCAAATGGGTATAACAGCTGAGGATTTCCGCCAGCTATTGAAATAGCAGCGGTTATCAAACATCACGTCTGCATCTTTCTGGTCACTGGCCAGGAGCTCGTCCGATTTCTCCAGCCGATATAGACTTGCTGGTGGAACTCAAGCTTGAAATTGCTCCGCTAGACTATGCTGGTATGTTGCTTGAACCATGAAGCGCTTTTAGGCGTTAAAATAGGCGACTCCAGCGATGATCGACTGCGGGAAAGAGCCCGAGAACGAATACTTTGGGCAGCACTTTTAACGATGCATTGATACTGCCTCTGCATTGAATTCCCTGCTCTTTTTGGGCCAAGTTGCAGGAGTTGCTCGCAGAATTTCCCTCAAACTCCTATTCATGCTGCAATTCTGATCTGAGAACTTCGCTGCTCCGCCTGGGGGCCCGGCAGGCGCGATTGGGCGGCCTGTGCCTAAGGCTAAATCTCACCGGATGCATACAAGGCTTTTCTGTAGACATCTTCGCCTATCCAAAATCCGGCATAATTTCTCAGCTTGTCAAGCTCCATTCGCAAAGACAATATTCTGCCCTCTCGCTTTGCCCTAATCAAGACTCCTAACGCGCCCGATATGTTCAAATCGTAGATCCTAGCAGTCATCCTCGCCTCGCTCTCATCTAGAAAGACTACATCCGGATTCAGTTCAACAGCTAGTGCGATAGTCTCTGATTCACCTTCGTGTAGATCCTTTTGTAGAAGAAGAACTAGATCCTCATTGGAAGGAGCTGCTATCTCAATCCAACCAGAGTGTCTTCCATCTTTTACTTCGGAGGAGCCTGGCCACTCTTGGCCTTCCTCCACTACTTCTCGCCAAACAGCCGGAGCGATGAAGATCTTCCTATGAAACTCCTGCAAAAGATATAAGCGCCCAATCTTGGCCAGATGTATTAGAGTTGACGAATCACTGACTGCACCCGGCATACTTTAGATCCTCTTCCAGCTCAGACTCTCCATAGTGGCGCAAAATCTTGCGTTCTCCGAGAAGATCCTCAAACTGCTGCCGGTTAAGGCCGCTTAAGGTTGATGCTTTGCTAGAAGAGAGTATCCCTCGCTGGTAAAGTGCTAGAGCTAATTCTTTGTATAGCTCAGACTCCACATCGTCCGGTGGCATTCGGAGGGCATTGATCACTTCCTCAGGGATTTTCAAAGTACGAGCGCCCATTGATTCATGCTCCTTTTCATAATAATGGCATGATTTATTCTTAAGCTTTTGTCCCAGTGGATTGATTTACCTAAATCTCACTATATGTTTTGTGATGCGAGCTTCGATGCTCCGCCTGGGGGCCCTCAGGCGCGATCGCGCGGCCTGGTGGCATGGCTGTGCGGCCTTTAATGGCAGCCGTTTCTGAGAAACTCGATTGCGAAAAGTTATATCTAATCACTAACAACAATCTTTTCGATGTTTGCAGAGTACATCAAAGCGGCGATGGACAAAGCGGTTTATGAAATAATCGACGATTCAGAGCCCTTTTACGGAGAGATCCCCGAGCTTCAAGGCGTTTGGTCATCTGGAAAAACGCTGGAGAGCTGCCGTGACAGCCTCATGAGCGCCTTGGAAGACTGGATTGCTTTTCGGCTCAGAACAGGACGACCTATTCCGCCCATTGGCGGAGCTTCTATTGTCGTATCAGTTGAACCGGTGAGCATTCTTGAATAGGCTCACACCTGTCTCAAGGAGAGAGCTGATCAGAAGACTAAGGAAATTGGGATTTGATGGTCCCTATCCTGGCTCAAAACATGAAGTCATGGCCAAGGGAGACGTATCTCTCATAATACCAAATTCGCATCATGACGAAGACATTGGCGCTAGCCTAATCGCACGAATCTTGAAGCAAGCTGCTGTCTCTCGACAAGACTGGCTAAATTCAAAATAGTACTTTGCTTCTTCTCAATATTTGCAGAATCTTTAATTGACATAGCTGCCTATTCATTGATTGGCATGCATTTTGAGGCCAAGCTGCAGAGCTGCTCGCAGAATTTGCCTCAGGCATCAATCATGCTGCGGTTTTCCAGCTGCGAACTTCGCCGCTCCGCCCGGGGGGCCCGCAGGTGCGATTGGGCGGCCTGATGGCATGGCTGTGCGGCCTGAAAAAAGGACAATGGAATAGAAGCGCTCTTCTATCGATCATTACCCTACTTATTTAAACGCAGAACTCAATTAATGAAAACGATTTCTGGCTGGAGAATTTATGGCTGGCATACCGGACGAACAATACATAGTTGATGCCGAAGGCAAACGCAAAGGCGTGATCCTATCAATTGAACGCTATGAGCAATTGACAGAGGACCTCCATGATCTAGCAGTTGTTGCTGAACGTAGAGAGGAAGAGTGCATAAGCTTGGACGAGATGAAGCGACAGCTAAAACAAGATGTTATGCCAAGCCAGGGGCCGATTGAGAACTGATCAATTACATCTATAGAAAAGATGTGCCTGGAGAGAGAATCCCTCTCCAGGAGCTTTGATAACAAGAGCGTTTGATTAATAAATTAGCCTGATATCCTTGATGCTTTCAGCACTTCGTAGCTATCCTTATGCGGATTTATGAGCAACCATTCGGCTATCTCCCTTGCCACTTTCTCAGGCTTATCTCCATTAATATACAGCTTCCAGATGGTCGCTTTCTTGACATCAGTGACGTTCTTGAATCCCAGCCTGTTTCGCAGTCGCTCCCTGATGGATATGGCCTCACCATCCTCGATATGCAGACCAACCTTGACCGGCATATAATCGCCTTCGAACTTCAGCTCGTCGAATAGGACCTTGTAGCTTTCCTTATTCTCGTTGACCAGCTCTTTGGCAAAGCTTTTGGCTAAATCCTGGGGATCCCCGCTGTCCACATCGATGGAAAAGAGCCTCTCCTTCTTCACATCCGCTAGGACTTCTTGTAGTCCCATTCTTCGAACTAGCGTATTCCTGACCGTGGCCGCCTCTGCATCCGGTATTTTCAACCAGACCCGCAGGTTGATTTGAGTCATGCTCTCACCTCGATGTACCTCTTCATAGATTCAAAAATTTGTCTTCCTGGTCCTGGGGCGTCCTTTTCATGTTTTTTGGCGTGGTGAGGTGGAAGCTGCCAGGAGAAGAAGGCCCTCTCAGGGTGAGGCATCATGCCCAGCACATTGCCCTCTGGATTGCATATGCCTGCGATATTCTCGGCGCTGCCGTTGACGTTGACCGGAAATTCTGGAATGTTGGCTCCGTTCTCGTCGCAGTATCTGAAGACTACCTGGCCATTGTCGTTGAGCCTCTTGATGAGATCTTTATTCATGGTAACCAGGTTACCCTCACCGTGGGCAATGGGCATCTGCAAAAGAGCGCCTTTATCGATTAAGAATGAGCCGCTGCACCTATTGGGCGTTGTATCATGCTTTAGGTTAATCCAATCGCAATAGTAGCCTCTGCGAACAATCTTTTTGTTTGAGACCATTACATTCTGGGCCAGTGCCATGTCTAACTTTCCTGTACCGGGCAAAAGCCCGGACTCGACCAGGATCTGAAAGCCGTTGCATATGCCTACAATGGGCTTGCCCAAGGCGGCCTCTTCTTGAAGGGCATCCATCACCGGCTCTTTGGAAGCTATAATCCCAGCCCGCACTCTGTCCTGGTAGGAGAAACCTCCTGGAATGATATAGCCGTCAAAGCTGGAAAGCTGCTCAACGGGCCGGTTCCATCTGAACAGTTCTCCATCCATCCCTACTGTTTTGACAGCGACCAAAGTCTCATGCTCACAGTTTGTACCCGGGAACTGCATCACGGCAATATTCATCTCATTGCCTCCGCCAGCCCTTCAGTCCATACCTTTCTGGCCAGATCGAGATCTAAGTTTATCACATCTTTGCCATCGCGCTCAATGACGATTCTTCTTGCTGCGGTCACCTTTCCGATCTGCATTGGCTCAAGGCTATATCCCTTCAAAATTTCGATTAATTTAGCCTCATTTCCGGTCTTGGCTTCCAGGACAAATCCCGATGACTCGCTAAATAGCAGCTTGTCTATTCTCAATCCCGGATCTCCAGCTTTGTCCAGATCCAGTTCCAAACCAAACCTTGCTGGCCTGCATAGCGCCATCTCTGCAGCTGTACAAGCCAGACCACCATTGGAAATGTCATGACAGGCTGCCACCAGACCAAGATCTATAGCATCGATGACCGCGTAGATCATATTCCTCTCCAGCTCGAATCTGACTTCCGGCACATTGGCTCCCATCTCTTTAAACATAGTCCGGTAGTATTCAGACCCTCCCAGCTCGTCATATCTGGATCCGATCAAATAGAGACAGTCTCCGGGCGATTTCAACTCCATAGTTACTGCCTTGCAGACATCTTTGATGATCCCCACACAAGCGATCACTGGAGAAGGATCTACCCATCCGCCTGGGTATTCATTATAGAAGCTGACGTTTCCGGAGACTATAGGCACTGGTTGGTTATGGTAGCTTTTCAACCAGATCTTCTTGCAGGAATCTGCTATGCCCCGCACAGATTCTCTAAATTCCCAGAAAGCCTCTGGCTTCTCTGGATTGCCGAAGTTCAGACAATCGGTTATGGTGGAGGGAACCGCTCCAATAGCTGCTACGTTTCTCATTGCCTCGGCCACGGCTGTAGCCCCTCCCCAGTAAGGGCTGATCCTCCCGTAGAAAGGATTGGAGTCTACGGACAGCGCCACTCCGAACTTCTCTCCTCGGACCGGCGCTATTAAACCTGCATCGGCCTCTCCAGGTCTGATCACCGTATTTCCCATGACCTCAGTATCGTAATATCGGTACACATGCTCTCGAGAGGCGATATTAGGTAATGCTCAAGATCTTGAGCATTACCTGGTTTAGGTCTCCTGGCATGTCCGTTTTCGGCTCTGCGAAGCTGGACGATCTTGGCCTTTCTTCTCGCTGGTATCGTATTCCCCCTGTCAGATGCAGGATGGGCAAATCGCAGACGACTTTTCCTTTGTGCTTGACTACAAACCGATCAGTGGTGTTGATCCTGCCAACCACGCTGGCCCTTGCCCCCTCATAAACATTGGGCAAATCCCAATCTTCATTATAGATCTTGAGTATCCTCTCCCGTAGCTCTTTGGGAGAGATGAGCAGAAAACGCTCTTGGGTCTCAGCGATGCTGAGCACTTCAGGCGGAAAATCGCCCGCTGCATGCATGTTGTCCAGGTCAATCTCCATGCCGTAGCCACCAGCGGCTCCTATTTCCGAAGTGGCACAGGTAAATCCGCCGCCGCCCAGGTCCTTGAATCCTACTTCTACACCCTCCTTTCTAACTAGATCGAACATGTCCTGGTTGGCCTTGAAAAGAACGTTCTTGAGGAACGGATCAGGGATCTGAACTGCTCCCCGGTTTGTCTCCTCTTCATCTTCCCGGAGGGCCTCCGAGGCGAAGGTCACTCCGCCCAGCCCGCTGGAGTCTGTGGGCTTGCCGATGAGGATTACATCGTATTCTTTCTCCCCGGCGCCTTGGGGAGCCCTGGATCTGATTATCTCATTTCGCTTGATTATGCCGATCGACACTACATTGACTAGACAGTTGTAGTCAAAAGTCTCGTCAAAGACTATGTCGCCTGCCATGTTGGGAACGCCAAGAGCATTGCCGTATTGCCATATCCCATCTACTACACCCTCGGCCACCCAGCGGACCTTGTTGGCTTGCGGTCCAAAGGGATCGCCAAACCGAAGAGGATCGGCGGTGGCCACAACTTTTGCCCCCATGCAGTTTACATCGCGGACGATTCCGCCTATTCCTGTGGCTGCCCCTTCATTGGGCAGTATCTGGCTGGGATGGTTGTGGCTTTCATGCGAAATTACTACACACCATTTATCATCAATTGCCACAATCCCCGAGTCCTCAATGGGACCCATTACTACATTTGGCCCCTCAGTGGGCAGGAATTCCTTAAGGTTGGCCCGGCTGCTCTTGTATGAGCAGTGCTCAGACCACATAGCATCATAGCAAAACAATTCAGTCAGGATGGGGTCTCGCCCCAATACTTTGGCGATGGAACGGGCCTCTGAAACGGACATGCCTATGCCCGCTCTGCGCAAATCAGACTCAACCTCTTTATCGGGTTTACCTATAATTATCAATAACTACACCTCGAGTGTCTGCGATGAGTTCATGAATGGATCTTGCATCTGGCTGCTACAATGAATTATCGATCCAGAGGCGGAAGTTAGATTCCGCCGGATGATGAAGGCTTGCATTTTAGGAATAGGATAAAAGGCAAAAGGTTTAAGCCTTTTCAAGGGGCCCTTTTGTTGGATGGTAATAGTGCTATGCAATGACTCCGAGATCGAGCTTGAGGATGGTGTTGCATGCGAGATTTGTGGTTGTGAACTGGAGGAACTTGACCAGGTGACCGGCACTGGAATTCACGGATACTATCATTGGACTTGCGTTGCTCATGTTGACTAGCGGAATTGATGCATTTTAGTTTTTAGTGGAAATCTTCATAACCAGGAAAGCACTCCCTGGTTGCTAGCGCGCGGGGATAACCAAGCCAGGCCAACGGTGATAGACTCAAGATCTATTCTCGCAGGAGTTCAAGGGTTCGAATCCCTTTCCCCGCATTATTTTACAGGCAAAGGCCGCCAGAGCTTTAAAAAAATCAGCATTTACCTAAAAAGGTTCAAATTATAGTCAAGAATCCAAAGTTGATATTTAAAGACCTTCCTGATATGGCCCTTCCTACTACTCATTAGTATCGATCATTAGGTGCTGCATTTTCTACTGCTAGTATCTCCCGGAACTCATACTAAATCCAACGATCATGGTTGTTGGATATACTGTCTTTCAATTTACTTAGGTATTGATACTTTCTCTGGGAATATTGCATTAAAGGAAGAAGTCGCATTGGA
>JADDYB010000424.1_pt1 | contig 13367 bp, 17 predicted proteins | sample 8641941 | NCBI WGS metagenome assembly JADDYB01 (sample SAMN16275377, study PRJNA637457) | freshwater sediment metagenome | isolation source: Lake Kineret sediment | place: Israel: Lake Kineret | collected 2013
CTACAGTGACCTCAGAGACTTTGAAAAAGCAGAAGAATCCTACACTGAAGCTCTACAAATATACAGGAAATTAGCTCAAAAAGACCCCACAGCCTATGAACCTTATGTCGCTACGACCTTGAACAACCTCGGTAACCTCTACAGGAACCTCAGAGACTTCACAAAAGCAGAAAATTCCTATATTGAAGCCCTCAAACACAAAGACAGCCTTCCTGATAATGGAGCTCGAATCTATCTCGGCCTCGCCACTCTCGCAGAAGAAACTCAAAAAGAGAATGCATATCAACTCTATTTTACGGCAGGAGTAATATCTTTTAATTTTCTTGTCATATATAGTCTACCTAGCATTGATATTCATTTTTGTTTCAAAAAAGTGCAAGAACTCTCACCTAGCAACTCTTCTCTCCATAGAATGGCGAAAATTGCTTTTATTGGCATCTCAAAGATCATGGATCCCCGGAAACCTATTGATGAACTTCGCAATATCAACCTCAGTGACTTGCCTGAACCATGCAGAGCACTCGTCACCCTCCTCATAAAGAAAGAATCTACCCTTATTGAAGAACCAAGAAATGATATCGAATTCATGTTTTATTCCCTCTACCAAATTCTGAGTAATCAGCGCTAACATACGGGCATAACTAATCAGAAAGGAGTGTCATTTCTTTATGTCAATGCTATTTTTTCTCTACTATCTAATATCGAATAGGAAGAAATTTTTTTCCGAGCGTAGTGCAGATCGGTTCAAAGTCCTTGAGGTTGTTGCTACACACCAAACAATAATCGGGAGCCTCAAGGACAATTACGACATCAGCCAAAGTCCTGCAGATATTATCATCAGACTCTGAGTTCTTAATAACACGCTGCAAAACTACGTGCATTAATCCCATATGCTGCAATCCTCTGATATTCTTCTCTATTTCAATCAAATTACTCTTTTGTTTTTCCAGAAAGTCTGATAGTGAACAGGTACGAGGACAGATCAGAAGAGTTTCTTCTATTTTTCTTCTCGAATCAATTTTCCTCTGTGAAAGAGGACAGCCAACATCGCTCTCAAGCACATCTATGTCCCTAAAAAAGAAGTGGTCGTATGTAAAAATCAGGGTTTCCAATCGCCTCAAAGCATGCTTGTGGGGTTGAGTTCCATTGTCAGTAATCCAGTTGAATACCTTATTGTACCTGTTTTTCTCGTGGTTTGATTTCCATCGTCGATTCTGAATGTAATTCAAGACATCTACACAATCCTTTTTCTCGTTGAAAAGTGTCCATAGATATCGTAATGTTTGGAGAAATGTTCTCTTGTGTTCTGACATGACAAACGCAGAACTATACTTGGACATTTCACCGATTATAGACTCAATGATAATTGCTTCCTTCTCACGGAGCTTGCGATCTGCAATGATATTCGTGTCCAAATAAACTCTCTTTCGTTCCACGTTATTCATCCAGCGGCTCAAGGTTTTTTAAGGGTGGGACAGGCTCCAACCCTGTAGATATCAAAATGTCAAGGAGTCTGTTCGCTTTTGAACAATCAACATTATCATCGATTTTCTTGACCACACTTCTGAAGGCTTCTATCTGAGAAAGAGTAAGATCATCAGAATCCGTGTTTGAAACAGCATCTATGCATCCAATCGCTAGCCTTGCAAGATCCCAGTATTCTGAATCAACAGTGTCTCTCAATTCCTCTAAATCTTCTTTGAACCTGAAGTACTGTACATGACGCTCTATAGGATCCTCAAAACATGCTTGCAGAGCATCAAGAGACTTAAGTAATTTCAACTGTTTCTCCACTATAGAGAGGAAAGCTAAAGTAATTCGAGATTTTTCATCATGCCAGAGAAGTGGAGGAGGTTTTGAAGCTTGTCTTTCTCCCTGGGGAATAATCTCCCTGGAAGAAATATTCTCTGTAACCATCATTCCTTTCATCTGCCCTAGCTTCTTCGGGTCCTCGAGACATCTTCTGAAGTCTGCTTCACTCATGATATGGTTCTGCATAATGATCACGTGACCCCCTCTTTCTGTAGACCCTTATATAGTTTTTCTTCCATATTTCTCCTCATCCTTCTCTTGATTAAACGAACTTCACATGTGTCTTTTCATGAAATTTTCACAGACACTCTCTTCAAATCTTTCCAAAAACAAAAAACAACGCATCCATAGGTATTTCCCTTGAGGATAACTTATCTTGTTTTAATATCATATACGCGTATTTTTGTTATTGTTTTACTTTTTCAAATGAGTTCAGATCCGCTCCAGAAACCCAAAATGTCCAGAAAAACAGATGCTCAAAAGAAGAAAATCAAAATAAAAGAAAAATTAACGTTCTACCATCATACCCACAGCATTTCCTCCACCAAGGCATAAAGTCGCTACACCACGGTGTGCGTTCCTGTCTTTCATGGCATGCATTAAAGTAACCAAGACTCGCGTGCCGCTGCACCCGATAGGATGACCAAGCGCCACAGCACCACCATTGACGTTGAAGATCTCCTTGGGAACCTGCAACTCCTTAATGACGGCGCACGATGCTGTAGCAAAGGCTTCATTGTGCTCAAAGAGGTCTATGTCCTTCATAGTCTTTCCCGTTTTCTTGAGAAGAGCCCGCACACACGGAATGGGAGCCTCCATGACCAGTGCTGGTTCGAGGCCACTCGTGGCGTAGTTCACGATCTTAGCCAGAGGACTCAACCCCATTTCCTTTGCCTTATCGTGCGACATCACGATGACGGCTGCACCACCATCACTGATCTGGGACGCATTCCCTGCAGTTACTACACCCTCCTTTTTGAACACGGGTTTCAATTTTGAGAGTTGTTCTACTGTCGTATCCTTTCTGGGGCCTTCATCTTTATCTACGGTTACAGTCTCCTTTTTACCCTCTATAGTGACAGGAACAATCTCTTCTTTGAATTTTCCAGCCTCCTGAGCCTTTAAAGCTTTCTGGTGGCTTTCAAAAGACAAGGTGTCTGCATCTTGTCTGGAGATACTGAACTTCTCTGCTATGATCTCACCTGTCATTCCCATGTGATAATTGTTATAAATATCCCACAGCCCATCACGGACTAAGGCATCTGTTATAGTGCCATCTCCGAGCTTGTACCCTGTTCGTGCATTGAACAGGAGGTAGGGTGCTCTGCTCATGCTCTCAATCCCACCAGCTGCTATGACCTGTGCTTCTTCTGCCTTTATGGCCTGAGCTGCCAGCATCACGGCCTTCAACCCAGAACCACACACCTTGTTCACCGTGAAAGAGGGAACATCCACCGGTATTCCCGCACCCAAGGCTACCTGGCGCGCAGGGTTTTGACCTAATCCGGCAGATACCACGTTTCCCATGATAATTTCATCGACTGTTTTCAGGCCAGCTCGCTTGAGAGCTTCTTTGAGAGCTATAGAGCCTAATTGGGGGGCAGAAAGACCACTCAATCCACCCTGAAACCTCCCAATGGGAGTCCTTACACCTGAAACGATAACTATGTCTGTCATGATACTTTGTCAAGAATGCCGCTTAAAAGGTTATAGGTGAGAAAATGAACGTAGACAGATGAACCTTCCTGCTCCCCTTGCACCTGAGAATTAAAAAGCACTCTCCATTCATCGGTAACAAACAAAATGAATCGAAAGTGATGAGAGAAGAATTGAGGTCCTCTTCATAGTCAGAAAATATTCACGATATAAAATGAAATGAAGTGAAAATTCCCAGAAGATCTGAAAAAGGAAAATAAAGAGAGAAAAAAGGTTGATCCCGACTTTATTAGGATTTACCCAACGTTGATGAGCATCTTTCCACCAGTGGAAGCTACACAGGTAGCATCTGTGTAGTCCTCAATACGGGGAGTCATTTTTTTTCACCTCCATCCTAATATTATGCTTCACGTTTTTTAAACTTATCGGTCTCTTTCCTTCAACTGCGAATTTTCTGAAAATCTTTGAAATCTCATTGGAATGCACCAGAATGCCACATACTAACCATCCTATTCCTACCAGCGTGAACTCTGCCCTCGCACCTCGCACCATAACGTTTTTATGGAATCAGAAAAACGTAACTCATGAGGTGGAAGAATGAAGGTGGTCATCAGACCCAGCACCCTTGAGGACTTTGATGATATAGTGCACATATTTTCAGAATCAAAATACGATAAAAGGGAAAAAGAGATCAAAGATGCCATAAATGCCAATAAGAGAGGAAAAATATCCATATTGAGTGCATGTGCTGATGGCAAGATTGTCGGTGCTCACGTACTGCACAGGCCCTCCAAGAACGTCGGGAAGAACGGGGTCATTGTGGTGGATGGAAACTTTAGAGGGTATGAAATCGGTACCAACCTGTATATTGCCGCTCTGAAGATATTTAAGGCTGAAGGGAGGACAAAAGTCACCGATTCTGTCATAGGTAAAAACCCTATGATGGTTTCTTTATTGAATTATCTGGGATACGTTTATGAGGGATGTTTAAGAAAGCACACGAATGACGGCAAGGACATCCTCCTCTTTGCGTTCTTTTTAGATGAAACTGGGATACCAGAGAACTCTGCTCACGTGGTACTGGAGATTCCGGAGACTGAATACATGAATGGAGGGGCTGTATGAACATCAGGGAGGTATCGAGAGGAGAAGCTAGTATGTTCGAGGAATACTGTGACAGAGAATGGGAGCACAACGGTGTAGTGGCCCCTGTAACGAGGCAGGACATTGAAAATCCATCTCCAAAAGGTATTAATAAAATCCACTTATTCTCCGAAGTAGATGGAAAGGTGGCAGCTGGCCTTACGCTTCAATTCAGCGAAAAAGCAAAGAAGGGAGCCTACAGTTCTCGCAATTTCCTGGACTTGTGGGTCATCAAAGAATACAGAGGAAAAATAGAGGATGAAATAATTGAGAAATGCGATGCTATGATGAAAGAGAGGGGAATGGAAGTTTCATTTACACGAATACCTGATTACACATCAAGGTTTACGCAAAAATTCAAAGAGAGAGGGTACAAAGAAGTGTATAGAGAAAACACCTTCATCAGAGAGGCAGGAAAACCCTTGGATGCTCTTACACTCTCATACTATGAAAAATCCAGGGAAAAGGTCAACTTAAGAGTCTCAGACAATTTGAAGGAGGATATGGAGACCTATTTAACCCTGCTCGATGAGGTAAGCAAAGATGTCCTCAATGTTCAATCACTGGAGAGGGATTTTCTCCAGTCGCAGTTATTTGAGGGCACCAGAAGTATGATAGGTGTGTGGGTGTTTGCAGAGGTTGATACTGTCCCAGCCGGATACATCATTGGTGCTGTCTCTTTCCAGAAGTTCATGGGTAAGAAGAGAGTTGTAGGGAGCATAGTAAACAATGGAGTTTTGAAAAAGTTTCGAGGAATGGGCATAGGGACAGCCCTCTATGTGAAGATGATAGAGGAACTGAGAAGGTGGAAATCCGAGTATGTCGTGGATTATATGGTTCTGGAGGACAACGTGCCAGAGAGAACCCTTCTGGGAGAGCTGGGGTTTGAGATTGCTCAGAACCATGTGGCAATGCAGAAAACGCTCTGAATGCAGGCTTTAACACATTTTCTCTCACCATGAGAACTCTTGCACTTAACTGGAGATGAGATTCACACTGCTTCATTGAAATTCGAAATGTTCTAAAGAAGTCCTCTGACTCGAGATGGGGAGATTCGAACCGAATTCGAAACGTTTATAAGGCAAGTAGGGGATAGGCTGAGTACCATAGGAGTGGAGACGATCATGGAGGAGTGACATGAATTCTCCGTCTTTGGGAGGATTCTGTGCATTTGAAGGTCTCTCTGCCCTTGGAATACCATGGAGGGAGGTTTCTTACATGGATAAAGAAAGGAATGTGAAGCAAAAGATAAGGAAAATCTTCGCAGACATGGTTCGGGTTGAACGATTGCTACTTCTGTTCTTCCTGGTGCTTTCTCTGGTCGTTTTCGCTGAAGCACTTTACGGTTCCTTTCTCAACCTCTACCTCAGAGAGATGAAAGTTGAGCTCGTCAAGATTGGAGGGTTCGTCTCCATCTACTCACTGGCAGCTCTTTTGACCTCTATCCCCGCGGGAATCCTCTCTGACAAGGTGGGAAGGAAGATTGTCATCACCATTTCGCTGGTTTTCCTATCTGTGATAGTCTTCTCCTATTCACTGGCACACACGGTAGAACAGGTCTACGTGCTGAGGTTCATGCATGGGGCTGTCCTCTCATTCATCTTCCCCGTTGCCCGTGCGTACGTCATGGACAAGACGACAGAGGAAAACAGGGGACGAATCATGGGTACCTATGTCCTGCTCACATCACTTGCAAGCCTGGCAGCACCAATCGTGGGAGGGGTTCTGAGGGACGTAACAGGGAGCTTCAACCCACTCTTCTACATTTCAGCCTTCTGCTGTGTGGGAGCTGCACTCTTCTACTCTGCCGGAGTGAAGGACTTTGGAACAGGATTCACGGTACAGAAGTTCAAGTTCCCCCGCAGAGAGCTTCTCCGTAACAGAGTCGTTGTGGTCATACTGTTGATGTGGGGAATGCTCTACCTCGCCACAGGGGTACTGTCTCCTATCATGTCTATTTTCGCTGTAGAAGAGCTCAAAATGAGCTACACCATGCTGGGATTCCTTGGAACTGCCATGGGTCTCGTGTACATGTTCTCGCAGTACTTTGCAGGAACACTCTCTGACCGGTATGGGAGGAAGAACCTGCTCATCTACCCCCTGATGATCTACGTGGTGGGTGTGGGTGTCGCTGGACTGGCGCAGGAACCCATTCTGTTCTTCGCCATGTACCTTTTGGTGGGGATCGGGGCTGCCCCCTATGCTACCGTGAGCTACAGTCTCATCGGTGATGTGGTGGAGCCCGAGCACCGGGGACTGGCGAGCGGAGCCATCAGCGCGGTAAGCAGTGTCGGGATGATCTTTGGACCACTGTTAGGTTCTGCCATAGGGCAGGTCTACAACATGCGAGTACCCTTCTTCATCTGTGCAGGTCTGGTCGTCCTTACCATTATTATGCTGTTCTTTCTGCTGCCTCAGGACAAGGGTGGAGAGGTTCCACATGAAGCCTGAGAAGCGGGATGATGTCATCTGTCGCGAAGAAGAATTTGGTGCCATCATCTTCGATCCTCTGGCCGGGAGAATGCACAAGCTGAACAAGACAGGCCATGCAATCTGGGAGCTGTGCGATGGCAAGAATGATTTTGCCACCATTGTGGAGAAAATCGCAGAAAGTGAAGGTGAAAATGCAGAAGAAGCCAAACCTGCAGTAGAAGCGTTCTTGAAGGAGATGGAGGAGCGAAAGTTGATCAGGTGGCACTAGATGATGTTTTCAGGCCCTACGTACGTGTACCTTCAGGTGTCGAGGAAGTGTGGAGGGTGCGCTTTAGACTGCTATGCACCTCCCGACGGGAGCTCTCTAACATTGAGGGAAGCCAAAGACATCGTCGACATGCTGGTGGAGGCGAAAGTGTTCATCACCTTGATAGATGGTGGAGAACCCCTTTTATGGGACGGGATTGCTGAACTAGTCTCTTATTTCAGAAAAAACCGCATCGTCACCGCCATTGTATCAGGAGGAGAAGACATAACAGAGGCTAAAGCCCTGAAGAAGGCAGATTTAAACATGATTCAGTTTCCTGTGGAAGGACCGGAGGAATTCCACGATAAAATCCGGGGAAAGGGGAGCTTTCAGAGAGTCATGAAGAGTATTAAGACTTTCTGCGACCTGGATATTGACACTCACGTGGGGACACTGATGATGCAGTCCAACCTCCCATATCTGGAAGAGATATCTGACATTGTCTCAGCCTTTCCCATCAGACTGCACCGGGTCATAAGGTACATCCACCCTACTGAGTATTTGAGCCCAGAACAATGTGTTAATGTGTTGTCGAGGCTTGTCATTCTCTACGAAAAGGGAAGGACCATTGGTGCCAACAACTGCTACACCTTCGCGAAAAAGACACCCTACGTGAAGAGGATGAAGCTGGAAAGGTTCCAGGGGTGTGTCGGGGGGAAGACATCTGCAGTCATCACCAGTGAGGGGTATGTGGTGCCGTGCCCACACTTTGCCTCAAAGAATATAGCAGAGAAGATAGGTGCTCCCCGCATCTGGGACACAGATTTAAAGACTGTGTGGAAGAGCTGGGATTTCCTCACAGAATTTCGAAAAGGGTTAAAGGCGTGTCAGGGCTGTGAAGATCTCTCCTTGTGTGGAGGATGCAGAGCAGCTGCCTTTCATGCAACCGGCACCCTGGACCGTGATCCTGGCTGTCCCGTGAGTGCAGTTGGGTGACCTGAAGACAAAAGAATATAAACCAAGAAAATGAGGAAGATATCGTGACACTCAGTGCTCCTTTCAGAGTGACCTGGGATTTAACCAGAGAGTGCAACCTGTCGTGCAGACACTGTTATAATGCATCCAGTGTGAATGCAGAAGAACCACCCTCAGTACGTGTGATTGCAGAGAAGCTTTCTATTGCACCCATTTTCATGGTGACTTTGAGCGGTGGTGAACCCTTGATGGAACCAGAGATCTGGAGTATTATCCAGCAGTTCAGAAAGAGAGGGAAATCTGTCCAGCTCATATCCAATGGCACCTTGATTACAGAAAGAATTGCCCGGAAAATAAAAGATTCAAACGTTAACTCAGTGCAAATCAGTCTGGATGGATTGAAAGAAACACACAATTTTCAGAGAGGGGTAGACGGCTGCTTTGAAAAGTCGATGAGTGCAATAAAACATCTTGTAAAAGAGGGTATTCCCGTCACTGTCAACACGATTGTGTCCCAGAGAAACATTGAGGAGATCCCACTGTTGATCGAGGTTCTCTTGAACCTTGGAGTGAACGAGTTCAGGGTCAGCCGTATGGTCCTCATGGGGAGGGGCGGGGACCTGGAAGAAGAGATGCTCTCTAAAGAACAGACAAGATCCCTCACTTTGTACGTACTGGAGAAGCGGAAAGCACTTGAAGGCAGAATCCTCCTCGTCCCTGACGAGTGTATGAGCTTTCTGGGAGAGAAAATCCATGAGTATGGACTTTCCTGGTATGGCTGTCCTGCGGGACGGACCGAATGTGCTGTCGACTGTGCAGGGAATGTGTACCCGTGTGTCTTTCTAACGTATGAAGCGTTCAAGATGGGGAACCTCACAGAGTCTGATTTTGATACGATCTGGCATTCTTCGCAATTTGAGGATTTCAGAGAAATAGAAAGGAAATGCAGCTGCGAAATAGCAGATTTCTGCAAGGGAGGGTGTCCTGCTGCAGCTTACGGCAAATATGGGGACATGAGACAGAAAGATCCATACTGCTGGAGGAATGCACATGAGTAGCTATTTGGCAGCTCCCAATAACGTCATATGGGATGTCACGAGCAGGTGCAACTTAAGGTGCAGGCACTGTTACGTGGAGGCGGAGCACACGCGGAAAGAAGAGCCCTCTCTTGAGGAGGCTCACTCCATAATAGACCAGTTGAGAAAGGCTAAAGTGTTCAGGTTGTCCTTTTCAGGGGGTGAGCCCCTGTTGAGGGACGACCTGTACGAATTGTTAGAGTATGCTGCTCGCTATTTCCCCGTGGAGGTGGCATCCAATGGGTTGCTCATTGACGAGGAGACTGCAAGAAAGCTGAAGTCAGCAAAGGTAACGTGTGTGCAGCTGAGCATGGATGGTTTGGAAGAATCCCACGATTATCTGAGGGGGAGAGAAGGTGCTTTCAAGAGACTGATGGAAACGACCTGTGTTTTGAAGCAGCACCACATCCCCTTTGGAGTCACGTGCGTCGTGTACAGGAAGAACTTTTCTCACATAAAGGAGATCATTAACCTGGCAGAACGTCAGGGAGCCTTCACCATTCGATTCTACCGGTTGATCCACACAGGAAGAGGGAAAGATCTCTCTTCACTGGACGTGACACCAGCAGAGTACGAACAGGCACTCAGAGACGTGTACAGCTACAGGGGGAGAATTCGTGCTGTAGCAGATGAAGCTTTCGGATTTCTGCTCCATGGAGGAGGAACTCCTCACCAGTGGGTGGGATGCCAGGCAGGCAGGACCTTAGCGGGAATAAAGGCCAATGGGCAGGTGGTCCCTTGTCCCATGTTTGATGATGCTGTCTTTCACTGTGGGAAGGTACCAGATGAAGATTTTTTAAAGATATGGAAACATTCCCCCGTTTTAGCCCGATTCAGGAACCTGGATACGATACACGGGAAATGTCATGAATGTACCTACCTCCTCCAGTGCGGAGGTGGGTGCAGGGCAGCAGTCTATGCGAGGACAAAAGACTTGTACGCTTCAGATTATCAATGCTTCATAGAGGAGGTAAAATGAGAGCTCCCTTAACTGTTTACTTAGAAGTGACACGTGACTGCAACATACAGTGTGGTCACTGTCTTGTCAAGAAAGAGAAGGTGGAAATGCCTTTAGAAAAGGCCAAAGATCTCCTGGATCAGTTAGTTCGAGAACGGGTTTTCAAGGTGTATTTCACGGGAGGAGAACCCCTGCTCTATCACGGGTTGACATCACTCCTGGAGCACATTAAAGGAAAGCAGATCTGGAGTCTCGTCCAGACCAATGGGCTGCTGATGACAGATGAGGTGGCTGAAACACTGAAGAAAACAGGGCTAGGTGCCTTGGACCTCCCCCTGTTCGGGATCACGCCTGAAACCCACGATTCTGTCACTGGATGTCCTGGTTCTTTCGAGAAGTTGTTCTCTGCCATAGACATCTTGAATGATCACAAGATACGCACCTTTGTCTCTTTCGTGGTCGTGAACCCGAATGTGAATGAGCTGCCTCACTTTTTCGATTGGGCACTTGAGAAGGGAATACACCTGGCCCACATCCGCAGGTACATCCCGCGCTACCCGAAAGATGGGTTCTTACCAGAGATGGGCGTACTCGTCCCCACCCTCATGGAGTACAATCGTCGGCGTGACGAATACGATGAGAAAGGGCTCCACTACGAGATAGAAGAAGCTTTCTTCTTCTCAGAAGTGATGGATGCGAGGTGCCCGGCAGGAATCCAGCTGTGCTCCATAACAGCAGAGGGGAACATCACCCCATGCCCCTACCTTCCTGTGAAGGGAGAATCTGTCTTCGAGAAAGGGTTCAAGACAGTGTGGGAGAGCTCTTCTGTTTTGGAAAGGGCGCGCACTGCAGTAGTCTCAGGCAAGAAGTGTAAGGAATGTAAATACGCTTCCCAATGCGGTGGAGGATGCACTGCTGCAGCCTACATGGTGACCGGCACCTTTGAAGCCCCAGACCCGTACTGTGTGGTTCATCCCAATTCCCTGTGACCTGTGATGCAGTTTCTGGAAGGATCATACGTTTCATGGTTGGAGGGTTATGTATTTTCACTGAAAACCAGGAGATGAGGTGCCTACGGTTTGAGCAGTTGAATCACCATCCTCTTCTTTGCCTGCAACCCTCCGCTGCCAGGGACATACAAGCCAGACTGTTGGTTTCTGAATGTAACCTGCTCACATGCTGCGCAGGATTTGTTCTCCACCATGAGCTCTTGAAGTTTTTGATACTCAAAGAAATCTAGAATTCCCAGCACCGCAATTGTTTACAAGATAGCGGCTTGGAAAGATTTATAAAGAGAAAAGATGAGGAAGGAGGAGGTGATAACCATGAGCCCGAGACTGGATGATGAACTGATAGTCAGTCTATTCAAAAAATATTTGAACCCTGATGAGACAAAACTGTACTACGTGTATGGGGAGCAGGAATCACCGGGCTGGCTGCAAGCTCTGGCTATTTTTGTGACGTACCTTTTTGCTTTTGCATTTAGTAAGAAGCGCTACCTCGTCGGGCTGACAGATCGGCGGCTGCTCGTTCTGGAAGTCTCCTCTTCCTATGAGGACAGAGGAATACTGCCCCTTACACTGGCGGACCTGAAAGATGTGAGAGTCGAAGATTCTCCCAAAGAGAAAAAGATACACCTGAACCTTGTTGCTGGGAGGAGATACGAAATCAAGGTAAAAAAAGAGCTCCCAACGGTGAAAAAACAAGGAGAGAATTTAGAAAAAATAGAACGATACTTCAGAGACTTCGTCATTGATTGATGAACACCTTCACAGGCCACCATGGATTCTGGATCCAGAGGGTAACGAACTCTGGTACAGATGGGCGGAATAGCTCAAAGCAGCCACAAGAAAAGTATCACAGCGATGAGTATAACCAGGTTGTAGGTAATGATGAGGGGAGTGTTGGAGTTTCCTGTCTTGCCATTATACGTTTTACCGCAGTATTTGCACTTCACATGATGCATTAGACGAGGCACGATCGAGCCTCCCCACAAGGTATACCCTACCTTTTCTGCTGCAGATCGGCCACAATTTGGACAAGGAGCATATTCTTCCATTAAATCACCTCCAGTTCCTAAATTTACCAAGAATCGTCAATTCGTAACAAATATGATCAGAGATTGAGTGTTATTATTCCTTTCTTATCACCTCCATCATGAAGGTATGTTCTCTTTTCTTGTATATTTATAAAGGTTTGGTTTTTATTTGGCTTTGGGACAAAACTCCTGACTACCCCTTGAGGATTATTACATAAGCCCTTCTTCCGATGTATTTTTTTTGTGCATCAACCTTTGCGCTGGTTCCAAAGCGCGTGACTCTCTTCTCGTAGAGAATTTCTACCTCATCGGTGAGGGTGATTTTTCCATGAATGATTTCAATTTTTCGCATAAATAAGATTTCTATAGATATCATTATAAAGGTTTCTGTCCATGAGAAGGCATGAAGGGAAAGAAAATCACAAAGAAGAAAGCACAAGAGGCACTCAAAGACCTGGAAGTGGTGAGAGAGACCATGTTCAAAGGGAGGAAGCCAAGGTGCTCCCCTACACAGTGGGAGAGGGAGAGGGAGAGGAAAAAGGTGAATGAAAAACTGGGAAATGTGAAATCCTTTGTTGAAAAGGCTGTCAGTGCCCTCGAGGTGGAAAAGAGTTGCGGCAGACCGAAAAAGCTTGGATTAGTGGAGAGGAGTCTCCTTTTTTTCATGGTTGTGTTAGTGGGAAAGAGCAACAGGTACTGCGAGGGATTATTAGAGTTTTTTGAGCCCTTTTTTGGGTTCAAGGTGAACTACAAGTACATCGAAAGATTATACTCAGATGAATACTAAAGCTCGTCTTCCATAATGTCTTTATCCAACTCCTCCAGCTTGCAGGAGTGTCAGGTAGATTTTGTGGTGATGGCTCGGGATATTCTCTCTTAATTAACAAGAGCTACAGGATCAAGGTTTCCATCTCCCTTTGGTTGATTAGCAATATTGATAATCAATTATTGGCAAACTCCTCTGCAAAATCCTCACCGTGGTGATGGGTGAAGTCTCTCAGAAGAGGTGAATATGGGGTCTCTTTGCTG
>JADDYB010000425.1_pt1 | contig 13357 bp, 12 predicted proteins | sample 8641941 | NCBI WGS metagenome assembly JADDYB01 (sample SAMN16275377, study PRJNA637457) | freshwater sediment metagenome | isolation source: Lake Kineret sediment | place: Israel: Lake Kineret | collected 2013
ACCGCTGCCAACAGGAACCAGCCGCCCTGTTTCCTGACTGCCTCCTGTAGGCCTGTACTGGCAAAAAGGATATAACCAAGTATGAAGAACATCGTATAAGACAGGATATCCCAGCTTCCCATCTGCTCGGTGAATCCCAGACCGCCCACGCTGCTGAGCAACGATGCCACGGCCACTGACACGAACAAGAGCGGCAACAGCCACGGCTTTCCTACTTTCGTGGCAATGGATTGTGCCACGCTAGTTCCGGTCCTGGCACGCGGCAGGAACAACGGCAGCAGAATTGCGGAGAAGACTGATAGTAGCATGAGATACCACAGATGCAGGCCCATCCAGGCGAAGTTGCCGCCGAAACCATACGTACCATCGAAATAGTGCGGTATGAACTGGAGGAAATTGCCGCTAACCTGTCCGTGGGAAAGGCGCTCCAGATAAACCTGAGGAGTAGCCATCACAAATATACCGGTCAGGAGCCAGGGGATCATGATGCGGAAAAAGCGCTCCTTTAGGAAAGTGCCTCCGTTACGCGATCTCAATGAAAAGTAAACCGAAGCCCCTGACAGGATGAAAAACAGGGGCATCATCCAGATGTTCATGAACTCAATAAATTGTGTTGCCCCAAGGGATGTCAGGGCATTCTTGACGTGCCAATCACCGTAATCATAGGCTCTGGCATTGTGGAACAAAAAGATGCCGATGGTGGCGATTACTCGTAGCCAATCTATGTAATGTTGCCTGCTGGTCATAACCTTCGTTCCCGATCTTTGCGCCACATTATATCTCAGATTTTTCATATTTGTAACTTCCTATCACTATCCAGGTCAGAAAGCCATTCTTGTAATCTGGGGACATAATACCACGTTAGTAGTAGGCTTGATTGGTATATTGTCCGTGAAATTTAAAAGGTTTAGACAGGCACGATGTTCTCAGGCTTCAAGCAGGTGCTACTGTTAAAAATATCAGCAATGTAGAACATAGTAGTCGAAATACTAGGCACCAGGCGTTCTTTTTATGAAGTCCAGTATATGCCGGGATATTTCCTCGCCTTTATCTTCCTGGAGAAAGTGACCGGCATCCTTGATGATAAGCTCAGGCTGGTCTTTGGCTGTGGGTATGAGAGAGCGAAAGAATTGGTCGCCGCCACCTGTAATAGGATCTTTATCTGAAAACATGACCAAGGCCGGCTTGTCCCACTTCGACAGGACCTCCCGAGCGTGCCTCATTTCGGCGGAAGCGGGGTCTTCAAGGCTAATAGGAACGAGTAATGGCCACACGGCGGCCCCGGTTTTATATGTAACGTCGGGAAATGGTGCTTCATATGCGGCGATGATTTCCCTGGTAAGCCTCTCAGGGTGAGCAACACCACGAAGTATCGTTTGCCCGACCTGCAAATCAGGATGAGTCTCTGCAAAGCTACGCCAGGCTAAAAATGCTTCGCTGGGCTTTCCCTTACCTATGGGTAGGCCGGTATTCATGATAACCAGTCGGGCAAAACGTGCCGGCATATGAGCGACCGCAGCCAGACCGAGTAACCCGCCCCAATCCTGCACCACAACAGTCATCTGCTTAAGGTCCAGCACCTTTATGAAGCCCATCAGCGTGTCCAGGTGCATCTTAAAGGTGTATGCCTCCCGCTCGGTGAATTTATCAGACCGGCCAAAGCCGATAAAGTCCATAGCTATAACACGGTGCTTCTTCGACATAGAGGCAATCATTTTACGGTATAGAAATGACCATGATGGCTCACCATGTAAACAGAGTATGGACTCTCCTTTGCCTTCATCCACGTAATGTATGCGCAATCCGTTAACCTCAATATAGTGCGGGGCAAAAGGGAAATCAGGCAATTTGGAAAATCGTTCTTCTGGTGTACGAATAACCGGTATGCTTATATACCTCCTGTTTTGATTACTATACTGTCAAGATGATATATACCTGTGTTTTGGTTTGTTAACCTATTATACTCCTAATGGGCCAGGTATTCGAGGGACATGACACCTGATTTGCAGTAGGCCTGATTGGGATAGTGTGACTGGAATTCGTGAGTAATTATGTAGTTGAAATGGGGAATGGCCTTACAAAATTACTTCTTGCTCTGTAAAATTCCTTTGGCCCAACCTGAAGCCCGCTCTAGTTCCCCTTCTTTCAGCGGCCCTTGGCCGCCTGTAACGAAGAAACCCTCCGGAGGTGCTATGAGAGTACCGCCGTTTCTTTTCAGGTTGCCGGCGATGCGTCCCGCGGCATATCCAAACACCCCGACGATTTTCTTCGAGATTCTGGTGTCGAACGCAGCCACGTTTTTACCTTTTAGAGAAAGCTCAGGGACTTTGTTAAGGAAGTCTTTAATCGCCGGTATTGGCCTGCCTGCATGGGTCGGTGAACCTACAATGAGAAGGTTAACAGATGCCAGTTCTGAGGGATTCGCCTCGCCCGCACGTAGTACCTTGACCTCATTGGACGGAGTAATAGCTTCAGCAATGGCCTTGGCGATTTTCTCCGTATTCCCATAAACTGAGTCATATACTATCAAAGCTTTCATTAGACACCTCCACTCTATGCTCTATTGTCCATTGTACACCTGTATTAACGAATCTTCAAACACACGTAGCTTCATTCGATGTTGTGGACGGTATTCTGGGGATATAATACCTGATTGTAGTAGGCTTGATTGGAATGGTATTCCTGGAAGGACTGACTTTGTGTCTCGGGGCGGCAAGAAGCGGCCTATGACCAGTGCATGGAGAAAATCGTTAGGTTCTTCTTGAGGATAGGAAGATCTTGTAGCCCATGTCAAAATGAAAAATGCAAAAATCAAAATGACAAGTTAAAACGCAAAGATTCTAGAAAAAGGCAGACGTATTGTTCGGCCGTTTCATAAGAGCAACGCCGCCAGCGAGATGGGGCCTCGTTAGGAAAATACGTTAGCGCGTTCTTAAAGAGAGGAAGACCTTATATCCCACGAAGATAAGAACAGCCAGGATGGCGGCAATGCCGATAAATCTTGGTATGTTGTCCAGGTCATAAGGTGTAACTGCGAATATCATCGTTCCTATGCCGCCTAAAATCAAGCCCGCCCCAAAGATATCCAGTCTGCGTTGAATGGAGGTGCCCACCACGGCAAATACCACCCCCAACGGTAAGACGACTAAGAAAATGTTCCTGTCATGTACCGCTGCTTCCTCGTCGTATGCTGCGATAGCGTTTGTCCACTCTTGCTCCCATTCCCGGTACTCAGTGCTATTGTAATCTACCGAGGGCGGATTGTATTCCGGGTATGTAGGGGCAGGATAGAAAGCCTCGACACCGGCGACGACGAGGAGGACAAGCGCAACCGCTATAGCCAAAACGTAGATGACCCTAAGAAAACGCATCTATTAACTCCTTTGAGGGTTGATCAACTGAGTTTTTCTCCGCATCTCAGGTGATCCTTCTGATAATGTCCGTTATTATTATCCCATCCTGGTTCAATTATATCTCTAACTACCCCTGGAATGGAATCCGTGCCAGGTAATCCGGAGAAATAATACCTGATTTGTAGTAGGCCTGATTGGAATTGTGTCTCTGGAATTTGCGCTGGCTACCTCTACTGCTGGTTGAACTGGTGGCGATCCTTAATGTATTGGTACAGGATTCACTTCGAAGATTTTGTGTCCCTCATAAAGTGCATCAGCAGAAAACTTTTCACCGTCAGCGGTTGTTATTGGTCTACAGGGATCTCGGGATAAAGCGGCGAGCCGGCTTTCATATACCGTGTCATATGTCGCATCGCAGCAACCAGCTTTTTACTTGCCTTTTCGTATAATTCTGATTCAAACCAATAGTACTCGGTTTTACTGGTAACACCTACGGCAATAATCTTGCCTCTGGTCTGGTAAGGTACATCAACCTTGACAGGACCGCCAAGATAGCGTAACTCGTTAGCGCCAAAGAATGGGACCCCCTTAGCTTTAAAGGGTACACTTACCTGCAGCAGACGGGTCGTATGGCTGGGTGGCAGGATAGCTGCCCCCCAGGGAGACTTACCTGAATACCAGTCCAATAAGTCTTCACAATTTTCTAGTGATTTTTCCAACGCCATTCTGGACTCTGAGACATCCTTCAGTGGTGTTTCCCAACCGACCTCGAGTTTCTTAAGGATACGCAACTCCTCCCGCGGACTGCTTTGTAGTTCCAGAGTCTGCAAGTATGGCTTTTCATTAGGACTGCCCACCGATACTGTACCTCTTGCTACAATGTGTTCGTCCCGCGATTCAAGCCGTGTCTCCACCTGAACATCTTTGTCATACTTCGGCCGTGCCTGTATAACTACTCTCAGTTCTTCACCATGCAATAGCGCATAGGTGAAATATAGGCTGATTGTGCCTTGCTCAAACCATCGCTGCCCCAATGTTTCTACAAGTACCGGTGGGAAGAGATCAAGATGCATGGTGCCAGCCACTACTCCGCCTCTCATGCCAATCTTTTTACCCACCGCATCGTCATGAATGGAACCAACCATATGGGCAGCTGCATTAATAGCCTTACGCCACGCCCCATATATATAGCCTTCTTTGATTAGAATAGCATCTGACATAGATAACCACCTCCTATATAACTAAACCTGTCCAGATATCTTTTGTGTACTGTAGTTAGAATACTATACCGTTGATAAAATGATGTCAACCACAAAACCGACTTCTCAGCAAACCCGATGGTATTCTATAGAAATAATACCTGATTTGTAGCAGGCCTGATTGGCATGGTGTCCCTGGAATTCGCCCCCTATCGCCTGCGTATGATAATATTATCGTGATTGAGATATAACATACAGTGAATAATGGAGGGAGGTAAAGATAGCAATTCTAGGAAATCGCAGAGGTATGGGGAAGGTTATCAAAAAATTAGGGGATATATAAAGAATCTGAGGTTTCCAAAGGAACAGTTATGATAAGCGAACAACTATTAGGGAGACAAAGGAAATAATGGAAAATCCTAATAGTAGGAGATATATACATCGTAGAATATGCTTAACAAGAGGGGGAGTGGCATGTTCATATCATTCTGTTTAGGCTTGGGTATCATTATTCTCACACTTATTGCGGTTTCTGTATGGCTTTTCTTGTGGTATATTCTGTAGGACAAGGCATATTCCTGCTTTTTCTCCAGTGATATCAGTAGGCGCGAAGCTAGCATATCAGTGCATGGTGCAGCTTGGGCAACAATAGCTTGGCTTGTTATCCCGGTCGTTGTTTTTATTGCTATGGTATTATCGTTAGTCTCTTGTTGCCATTGTCCCAGGTATAAACCGAAACTGGAATTTTGGCGTTAAATTATTTGGCACGGGTTGTTGCCTGTTAGCATTTTACGAACTAAATGTATTTTTGGCAGCTGACAAAACTGTTCTATTTTATAATTAAAATGACCCTTTGGGACAACTGACTTACAGTCCGAAGACCTGGTACTGACCTCCTAGTACGAACAGGACTTGACAACTGTGTTATATATGTGCTAGCATTAAGGTTGTCCCGAGTAGCCGAGCGGGGACCCGGCATAAGAGTCGGGCTTGGTGGAAGCTGAAACGTACCGGCGGGGACCGGTGCAAGGTAGGCTGAAGACGAGGCCCGACGATGACAGGTGAAGGAAGTGAGGTTACTCGGGGCGTTTCTTTTTTCGCTGGCTAAGCATCCCCATCGCAGTTTGAAATGACCCAATAAACAGGCTTGATACTGGCGCGGATATCGGCCTATTCAAGTTTGACCTTTAACCAGAGTTCACCATCTACTCCTTTGATTTCGTGGGTATTCGGGGACATGATACCTGCTTTATAAGCAGGCCTGATTAATATGATGTCCCTGGAATTCCCTAACCAAGCCGAGCTATAACTACCTCACTATTTTCTATAGTGACGGTCATGGTCCGTCGGCAGTTAGGGCAGGTGAGCGGCCCACGGTAGTTAGCTTTGGATGGCTCCAGAGGGATGCTTTTTCCACAGCCCAAGCAGATTACTCCTGAGGAGCTCCGTGAACCAGCCTGGTGCTGTCGCTTGTGGCTGGCTAGCTGCTCTATAGTATCGAATTCAATTCCGCAGGCAACACACTTATAACGCATTTCTCTCCTTAATACATTCTTAATATATCAAATTGCCCGGTGGCCAAGTCTATTATCCCATAAATTATAGCAGATTATTGGCCTCTATATTCTGGGGACATAATGCCTGCTTGATAGCAGGCCTGATTAGTATGGTGTCCCTGGAATTGGGTTTAATCTTTCCCTGAGGGTTTATTCACCTAAATAGTTCTTCGACCAGTTTTTGACGTTCTATTTCAAGGTAAGCAGCAATTTCATTCACGATACTGCTCAGAGTACCGACACTGAGAGATTTGTGTCTGGGAATGGTGATGTGATGTTCAAAGCCTTTAGAAATAGATGTGAGCCGCATATGGCTACCGGTCTGGCGAGTTATCTTATAGACATACCTACCCAGGAGGGCATCGAGCTCCTCACCGCCCATGTCCCTGGGGAGCTTCATATGGCGATTACCTCGTCCTTTACCATGTGTAGGCGGATAAGCCGGGGCATCTCTTTAGCCTCAAAATGGCACTGCGTGGCGTCCTGCACCATCTTTTTCAGATTAGCAAAGGAATCGGCTTCGGTACAGATGTTATGCCCGAGTGCTCTTGCGGTATAACCGCCTTCCGGGGCTTCCTCTACCAGAAAGATTATCTCTTTTTCCATATCCTACTCCTGGGCAGTGTTTGATTACCTCACCTGACCCTGCCGGTCATCAATAAGTGTAGCGTAGTCTTGAACAGGATTTGAAGCGATAGATATCATTTCGATAAGAATCAATCTATATCAGCGTTGGTATTCTGGGGCAATAATACCTGATTTGTAGTAAGCCTGATTGGTAGGGCGTCCCTGGGATTGTTAAACCTGAGAATTTGGTACTAACCTCCTAGTACGAACAGGACTTGACAACCGTGCTATATATATGCTAACATTAATATTGTCCCGAGTAGCCAAGCAGGGACCTTGCACATGAGTTGGGCTTGGCGGAAGCTGAAACGTGCTGGCAGTGACCGGCGCAAGGTAGGCTGAAGATGGAGCCCGACGATAGCTGGTGAAGGAAGTGAGGTTACTCGGGGCGTTTCTTTTTTCGCTGGCTAAGCATCCCCATCGCAGTTTGAAATGACCCAATAAACAGGCTTGATACCTGCGTGGATATCAACCTATTCAAGTTTGACTCTTAACTAAGGTTCAGCATTTATGCCTTTGATTTCGTGGGATGCCGGGGGCATAATACCTGATTTATAGTAGACCTGATTGGTGTGGGGCCCTGGAATTCGCGCTAGAATGCACCTTGGAGGCCCGGGAAAGGGCATTAAACCTTCTGTTATGGGTCTTACTATAGTGGTAGTTTCGCGTTCATCTCTGGTTAAATCGCCTTCCTAACATAGCTGATGCGATATTGATCCGCTGGATTTGCACCGTACCTCCAGCAAGTGGCCAGCCGCGGCTGTCCCGCAGCAACCGTTCAATCGGGAATTCTTTGGAGTAGCCATTACCCCCGAATACTTGAAGAGCCATATCTGTCACCTCTTTAGCCATTTCATTGGCGAAACATTTGGCCACTGATGATTCAAATACTGATGGCAATCCGCTGCCGGCATTAACCACAGCGCGATAGATCAGAAGCCTGGCGGCCTCGACTTTCATAGCCATGTCCGCAAGGAGGAACTGAATGGCCTGAAACTCGCAGATAGGTTTACCGAATTGCACTCGCTCTTGGGAGTAATTCTTGGCTAGTTCCAATGCACCCCAGGCGATCCCAAGGGACTGGGTGGCATTCCCGCAGCGCTCCACATCGAAAGCTTGCATTAGTTTAGCGAAACCGCCTTCAGGAATGATTAGATTCTCTTTAGGGACCAGACAATCTTCAAAGATCAGGTCGCAACTGGCCATCCCGCGAAGTCCCATGAATTCCTCCTGTTTTCCAAAAGTGAATCCTGGGTTGTCCTTTTCTGCCACAATCCCACCGATTCCTCTATGTCCTTTCTGCTCGCTGAGTCGGACATAAACCATATACCAATCCGAATGGCCTCCTCCAGAAATAAATCTTTTCCGGCCATTCAGCACATAGTGATCCCCTTTAAGGACGGCCCGGGTCGTTAAGTCTGTAAGTGCTGATCCTGCATCGGGTTCGGTCATAGCTACTGACATGAATTTCTCACCTCTGCAACATAGAGGGATGAATCGTTGCTTTTGTTCTTCCGTACCGAACTTATCCACTGCCCGAATCGGTCCAAGACTACTCTCCATTACCGGGCCGGATGCCCTCGTACTAACGCGAGCTAGCTCTTCCATTGCCAGAATGGCATAAATCGCTGGAAGGCCCCCGCCTCCATACTGCTCCGGCAGTGTAATACCCAGCAAGCCGAGGTCCCTGTACTCTGCTATAAGCTCACGATCTACAGAAACACCTGTCTTTTCCCAATCATTGACTAAGGGAGCAATGCGCCGTTCCGCAAAATCATGCACCATTTGTTTGAAGATCTTTTGGTCTTCCGTTAATTGAAAATCCATCTTTCACCTCCGTTCGTGACATTTCGTTATTAAATCTTCAGCAGTTCTATAAACTTATCCTTCATGACCTTTCCGCCTGGATTCGTCGGCAGTGCCGGCAAACATGTTATCATCGGTGGCTCTTGTTATCAATTTGGTGGTATGAGGATATTAAGTCTTTGACAATAATCCGGTATTCTGGGGCAATAATACCTGATTTATAGTAGGCCTGATTGGTATGGTGTCCCTGGAATTCCCGCGTATTCTCTTATTATGGACAAAAAGGCAAGTTGCCTAAAAAGATGGGTACTATGCTTGACATGCCATTTAGGTAAATCACTCTAGATAGCCCTTGAGCTTTCGACTGCGGGAGGGATGACGTAACTTGCGCAGAGCCTTGCCTTCAATCTGTCGTATTCTTTCCCGAGTTACACTGAATTCTTTACCCACCTCTTCCAGTGTTCGAGCACGTCCATCTTTAAGGCCAAATCTAAGCTGCAGTACCTTTTTTTCGCGCTCGGTAAGTTCACCAAGCACTCTATCTATTTGTTCTTTGAGTAGCTGCTGTGAGGTAGCTTCAGTCGGTGCTAAACTGGCGTGATCTGCAACAAGGTCACCTAAACGGCTATCAGCATCTTCGCCAATGGGCATGTCTAGCGACATTGGCTGACGGAAAAACAAAGCCATGACTTCTTCTACTCTTTCTGGCGACATATTTAGGCGGCCGCCAATTTCCTCGTAACTGGGCTCGCGTCCAAGTTCTTGAACTAACTGCCGCATTGTGCGTAATAGCTTGTTCATTGCTTCTACCATGTGTACCGGAATGCGAATGGTACGTGATTGGTCAGCTATAGATCGAGTGGCACCTTGCCTGATCCACCAGGTGGCATAGGTACTGAACTTGTAGCCTCTTCTATACTGAAACTTATCTATGGCTCGGATGAGGCCAATATTCCCTTCCTGGATAAGGTCAAGGAAGGACACGCCATGCGCGATATACTTCTTAGCTATGCTAACCACCAGGCGCAGGTTTGCTTCAGTGAGGTGCCTTTCCGATGCTTTTGCTTCGGTCCTCACCTTTTCAAAGTAAGCTTTGAACTCACTGCTGTGAGAATCGAGTTGAGACAAGAACCTGTTGTTACTCAGGAGAGTCTTTAGTTTTCGCCATGAAGTTTTATCTCTAGCCAGGAGCTCTAGCAATTGCTGGGGCAGAAGTTGACTGTTTATGGAAAGATTTACTGTGGCTTCTTCAGCCACAGCGGTCTCTCTATCTATCCCCTTAGCGATTGCAGCTATTAGCGATGGATCTATAACAACGTCGATGGCGGAGCGAAATTCAGGATTCTTGGTCGTCTCTACCACATTGCTGGAGGGATCGATACCGATACGCTCTTCAATAATCCGAACAATGGGATATCCCTTGGATAATTGAGAAATTACGTGAATAACTATGTCAACGGGGGAAGGGAATTTCTGGTATTTCCTGAACTGGTTATCCTTGAGCCTTTCCACGTATCTACCCAACTCTATCTTCCGGGATAGTACCTTCTCTTCGTGAGCTGTAAGCAGTGCCACCCTGCCGACTTCCTGAAGATACATACGAATTGAGTCGTCAATTACATCGTATTCCCCTGGTGCTGCCGGAAGTTTACTCTCTTCAGCTTCCTCGCGAAGGAATTCTTCGGTTTCTTCTTTCGCATCAACTTCCTCAACTATGGCACTGACATCTTCAACTCCAGCTTCATCGCTGCGTAAGCTTTCAGTCAATATCTCATCACTATCCATGTTGATGTTTTTTCCTTTAACCATTGTTATTTCTCTTTTTTGAGGAAGACCTCCTGAAGTTGTTGCCCGGAATTTGTGGGTGTGCTGACTTGTTGGGGGAAACTCAGTCCTTGCCTTGGCAGATCGCCTCCCATGCACTCCTATTGTAGCACAACGTCCGTAGTTTGGGAAGATTGTGTACTCGTTCACGTGATTAGTGACACCTCTTTTTGTCATTGCGAGAAACGAGATTCTTCGCTTATGCTTCGCAACAAGCTAGGCAATCTCCCGATGTCTTTGCGAGACTGACTTTAGTCAGCCGAAGCAATCTCAGAGATTGCCACGCTTCGCTCGCAATGACAAAAAAAGGGAGCTCGCAATGACACGGGAGGTTACTGCTCCTGTTAAAAATGTCGGCAAAACAAGGTATAATAGCCAAAAGGGAGGACTACAAAGTGCTGATAGAATTAGATAGGATGGGAAATGCGAGAGGTTATTTTATATCCTGGTGAGGATGGCTACTGGGTAGTGGAATGCCCAAGCTTGCCTGGTTGCGTCAGCCAGGGAAAGATAAAAAGGGAAGCAATTAAAAATATCAAGGAAGCTAGAAGTTGCTACATCCACTCCCTTGATAAGGATAACCTTCCTGTACCCAAAGAGAAGTTCAAGGTATCAATGGTAGTAGTATGAGCAAGCTTCATGTCCTATCAGGCGAAAACTGTATCAAAGCTTTGGTAAAGGCGGGATTCTATTTTAAAAGACGGGAATGTAGCCACGTGAAACTCAGGCGAGATGAACCATTTTGCCAATTAGTTGTACCTCTTCATAAGGAATTGGATAGAGGAATTGGATAAAGGAACACTGCGAGCTGTTATTCGTCAGGCAGGATTGTAGGTAGGTGACTTTACAAATCTGTTATAACAGTGCTAACCAAGAGGGATGTAATGATAGATAGCAATAAGCTGGTACAGGGATACGTGGCATCTATTCTCTTTGACCGGCGGTTATACCGCCAGGATATCGAGGGAAGCATCGCCCACGCCAGGATGCTGGCGAAGCAGGGGATAATAGCCGGGAGCGAAGCTGCGATGATAATCAAGGGGCTCAACTCTATCCGAAAGGAAATCGAACGAGGGAAGTTTCAATTCAAGACAGAGCTTGAAGATATACACATGAACATCGAAGCGGGGTTGTTTGAAAAGATAGGCGATGTGGCGGGCAAGCTCCATACCGCCCGTTCCAGGAACGACCAGATAGCCCTGGACTTGCGCATCTTCGTCAAGGAGGAAATCTTGAAAACCATCGATAGGATAAAAGCTCTGCAAGCCGCGCTGGTGGAGTTAGCCGAGGCGAATAAAGATGTCATCATGCCCGGCTATACTCATCTGCAGCAAGCCCAGCCAGTTCTCCTGGCACATCACCTGCTGGCTTATTTCGAGATGTTTAAGCGGGATAAAGAAAGATTTTATGATTGTCTAAAGCGTACCGATGTCCTGCCCCTGGGCAGCGGTGCCCTGGCCGGCGTTCCCTATCCCGCGGACCGGGAATTTGTCGCCCGGGAGCTGGGCTTCGGCAAGGTGAGCAAGAACAGCCTGGATGCCGTTTCCGATAGGGACTTCGTCATAGAATACACAGCAGTGGCGGCCATTATCATGATGCATCTTTCCAGGCTGGCTGAGGAGCTCATCCTGTGGTCATCGAGCGAGTTCGGCTTCATAGAAATTGGCGAAGCCTTCACTACGGGCAGCAGCATAATGCCCCAGAAGAGGAATCCCGATGTGGCTGAGCTGGCCAGGGGAAAAACCGGGCGGGTATATGGTAACCTCATGAGCATTATAACCACTATGAAATCTCTGCCTTTGGCCTATAACCGGGATATGCAGGAGGACAAGGAAGGGCTTTTCGACACTGTGGACACGTTGCACACCAGTTTGGAAGTATTTGCCGGGATGATAAAAACAATCAGGGTCAATACCGAGCGTATCTCTCAAGCGATGAAGACGGACTATATCCTGGCTACCGACCTGGCCGACTATCTGGTGAAGAAAGGCATGCCGTTTCGGGAAGCCCACGGCGTGGTAGCGAGGCTCAGCAAATATGCCGCCAGTAAGGGCAAAAACTTCCGGGAGCTCGGCCTTAAGGAATACCGCGAGTTTTCCCCTCTCTTCGGCAACGATGTATATAAAATAACTCTGGAATCATCGGTAGCCGCCCGAAATATTGTCGGCGGCACTTCATCACAACAGGTGGGAAAGGCGCTGAGGAGAGCCAGGAGGCTGATCAAAAAATGATTAAGCTGGCGCCCTCGATTCTTTCGGCTGATTTTGCCCGCCTGGGCGAGCAGATTGACGAGGTGGCTGGGGCGGGGGCAGATTATATCCACGTGGATGTCATGGACGGGCACTTTGTGCCCAATATAACCATCGGGTCTCTGGTGGTGGCTTCTATCCGCCGGGTGACCAGCCTGCCCCTGGATGTCCACTTGATGATAGAGCGTCCGGAGCGGTATATCTCCGACTTTATCAAGGCAGGCGCCGATATTATTACCGTGCATGTGGAAGCCTCTCGCCATCTCCTGGGCACGATACGGGCGATAAAGGAACAAGGGGCCAGGGCTGGAGTATCCTTGAATCCGCCTACTCCTCTCAGCGCAGTAGATGAATTTATTCATCATGTGGACCTGGTCCTCATTATGAGCGTTAATCCCGGCTTCGGCGGACAATCTTTTATCCCGGAGACATTGCCCAGGATAGCCAGTATGCGTAAAATCATTGATAGTAGAAAACCAGGTATCGAGCTAGAAGTCGACGGGGGAATTAATGCCGGCAATGCCCCGGACATAGTTGAAGCCGGTGCCAATGTCCTGGTGGCAGGAAACAGCATATTCAGGGCTGAGGAAGGGATAAGCCGGGCGATACAGAGAATCAGGGAAGCAGCGGGCTAGTCAGCAGAGATTGCCACGCCCCGACAAGTCGGGGCTCGCATGTATGAAAACGCTGCGGTTTGTCAAGGGGGTAAATTTGTCAAACTATTTTCTGCTCCTTTCATTCCC
>JADDYB010000426.1_pt1 | contig 13348 bp, 17 predicted proteins | sample 8641941 | NCBI WGS metagenome assembly JADDYB01 (sample SAMN16275377, study PRJNA637457) | freshwater sediment metagenome | isolation source: Lake Kineret sediment | place: Israel: Lake Kineret | collected 2013
CCTCACGCGGTTTGATACAAACGGGTTTGAGACGAAGATTGCAGGGGAGGTGAAGGACTTCAACCCAGAGTTATACATTGATAAGAAAGAGATTAAGAGAATGGATCTCTTTGTTCAGTATGCCATCGCCGCCACCAAGGAAGCTTTGGAAGATGCCCAGTTGAACATCGCACCGGAGAACTGCGAACAGATCGGTGTGATCGTGGGGACGGGGTTAGGAGGATTACCCACTCTCGAAAAATATCATAAGGTCTTTTTGGAGAGAGGGCCTAGCCGAATCTCGCCATTTTTCATCCCGATGCTCATTGCCAATTTGGCATCTGGACAGATTGCTATCCAATTTGGTCCCAAAGGGCCAAACACTTGTGTGGTCACAGCTTGTGCTACAGGGGCTCATTGTATAGGAGACGCCTTTCGCGCCATTGTTTATGGAGATGCGGAGGCAATGATTGCCGGGGGGACCGAAGCTAATATCACACCCCTCTCCATTGGTGGGTTCAATGCGATGAAGGCCCTTTCTACGAAAAATGACGAACCCGAGAAGGCCTGCAGGCCTTTTGAGAAGAATCGGGATGGTTTTGTCGTAGCAGAGGGTGCAGGAATTGTTATCTTAGAAGAACTGCAATTCGCATTAAAACGAAATGCAAAGATCTATGCAGAATTGGTAGGTTATGGTTATACAGGCGATGCTTATCATATTACGGCTCCTTCCCCTGATGGGGATGGGGCGGTGCGGTGTATGAGGATGGCTATTAAAGATGCTGGGCTCAAGCCCGAAGATGTGGATCACATCAATTCCCATGGGACCTCAACTCCTCTGAATGACTTGACAGAAACAGTCGCCATTAAGACGGTGTTCGGCGATCATGCCAAAAAGGTGCCCATCAGTGCGACCAAATCGATGACCGGCCATCTCTTAGGAGCGGCAGGGAGTACGGAGGCCATTTTTACCATCCTAGCCATTCGGGATGGGATCATGCCACCCACCATCAATTATGAGGAACCCGACCCACAATGTGATTTAGATTATGTCCCCAATGTGTCAAGACGAAAACCTTTAAAGATTGCCATGTCCAATGCCTTCGGGTTTGGCGGGACCAATGCCACACTCGTCTTCAAAAAATTTGAAGGATAAAAGCATGCAGATTGGGTTGGCCTGTGACCACGGTGGCTTCGAGCTCAAAGAAGAACTAAAAGCCTTTTTAAAATCGCTGGGCGCCGAACCCATTGACATGGGGACCTTCAATGAAGATTCAGTGGACTATCCAGACTTTGGAGTTTTGGTGGCTGAGAAAGTCTCTCGGGGAGAATTGGAGAGGGGGATCCTCATCTGTGGCACTGGCATCGGGATGTCCATCGTAGCGAATAAATTTCCAAGAGTCAGAGCTGCCCTGGCCAACGATCTTTATTCTTCTCGTTGCAGTCGGGAGCATAACGATGCCAATATCTTAATTATCGGTGGCCGAATTGTAGGCAAGGAACTGGCAAAAGAAATTGTGAAGGTTTGGTTGGAGACTCCTTTTGCCGGGGGAAGACACCAAAGGCGGCTAGAAAAAATTGAAACTCTGGAGAAAGGAAAATTTAAGAATTGAATTTTATCATCCATCCTGGTCATTTCCTTGGAAGAACCGAGGAGTCAAACATATTCAAAAAGCTTGTTTTCAATCTTAGACCTATCTAATAAAAGAGGTTGTCCCATCCTCTGAATGGCTCACCCTTGAAAGAGAAAGAGAAAAAAAAGGTTTTTCCTCATCGGCCCTCTTGGGAAGAGTATTTCATGGATATTACTCGTCTCGTCGCCAAGCGAGCGACTTGTCTACGAAGGCAGGTAGGAGCTGTTCTTGTTAAAGATAAAAAGATCTTAGCGACGGGTTACAATGGGGCTCCTTCCCGACTGGAGCACTGCTTGGACATTGGCTGCCTGCGTGAAAAACAAGGTATTCCTTCTGGGGAGAGGCATGAACTCTGCCGTGGCCTTCATGCTGAGCAGAATGCGATTATCCAAGCCGCTTATCATGGAGTGGGGATTCGTGGAGCCACCCTTTATTGTACAAACCATCCCTGTATCATCTGTTCAAAGATGATCATCAATGCTGGAATTGAGAGGGTTGTCTATGAGGATGGCTATGCCGATGCTTTGGCCAAAGAGATGTTGAAAGAGTCCGGAATTAAAATTGAGAAATTCAACAGAAAAAGGAGGGTGGAGGGTAGAAGGTAGAAAGTGGCTATAAGAAAAACCACTCTCAACTTTCTACTTTCAATAATCGAACAAAATGAAATGTCCTTTTTGCAATCATCCCGAGAGTAAAGTAGTGGATTCCCGTCTGGGAAAGGATAAGGATTCCATTCGGCGGAGGAGGGAATGTCTCGGCTGCCATAAGCGATTTACCACCAGCGAGAGGGCAGAGGATGCCCTTCCATTGGTCGTGAAAAAAGACGGGAGGAGGGAAACTTTTAATCGACTTAAGATCTTCAATGGCCTGAAGAAAGCCTGTGAGAAGAGACCCATCAGTATCAATCTGATCGAAAAAATCGTCAATCGCATTGAGCTCCATTTTCAGGAGAGAGGGGAAAGAGAAGTAAAGAGCTCTGAGATCGGAGAGAGAGTGATGGAGGAACTCCACCGTTTAGATGGAGTCGCTTATGTCCGCTTTGCCTCTGTCTATCGGCAGTTCAAAGATATTCAAGAGTTTATGGATGAGCTAAAGGATCTCCTTGGCAATAGGGAAGAGGCTAGAAAGAAGTAGAGTTTGTTATGAGGGACGATGAAAGATGGATGAAAAAAGTTCTCCGTCTCGCAGAAAAGGGAAGGGGGAGGACTTCTCCCAATCCCATGGTGGGTGCCATTCTCGTGAAAGATGGCGAAGTGGCTGGAGAGGGATACCATGCGAAAGCAGGAGAGGCTCATGCAGAGATCATCGCACTCCAACAGGCAAGGGGAGAAGCCAGAGGCGCAGTGCTTTATCTAAATTTGGAACCCTGCATGCATTATGGGAAAACTCCTCCCTGCGCTCCCCAAGTGATTGAATCGGGTGTGAAGCGCGTAGTCATTGGTATGGAGGATCCCAACCCATTGGTTAAAGGGAAAGGGATCGAGATGCTGAGAAAAGCCGGCCTTGATGTCGGAGTAGGGATTTTAGAGAAAGAATGTCAAAGATTAAATGAGGCCTTTTGTAAATATATATTGAAAAAAGAGCCCTTTGTGATTTTAAAGGTAGCTGCCACGTTGGATGGTAAGTTAGCTACCCGAAATGGCGAGTCCAAATGGATTTCAGGAGAGGCCTCGAGACGTTTCGTCCACAAATTGAGAGACCAAGTTGATGGAGTTCTCGTTGGCATTGGGACAATATTAAAAGATGACCCTCAACTTACAGCCCGTATCAAGGGAGGGAGAAATCCCTATCGAATCGTTCTGGACAGTCGATTGAAGATTCCAGAAGAGGCGAAAGTGATCGGAACCTCTCCTTCCAAAGCAATTATTGCCACAACAGAGTTTGCCCCTAAAGATAAAATAGAAAAGTTAGAAAAGAGAGGAGTTCAGGTCTTGATTCTCGACTCCCAAGAGGGAAAGATTAATTTGAAGTCCTGCCTCTCCAAACTGGGTGAAATCGGAATGATGAGTCTTCTAGTGGAAGGGGGGAGTCAGATCAATGGCTCATTCCTGGACGAAGGCCTGATCGATAAACTCTTTTTCTTTCTCTCCCCGAAATTGATCGGTGATCACCAAGCTCTTGGAATCTTTGGCGGGAGAGGAGTATCCAGCCTCGAAGAGGCAATTGCTCTGAAAGGAATGAAGGCAAGAAGGGTTGGAGAAGATATACTTCTAGAAGGTTATTTGGAATGAGGAACAGAGTCATGTTCACTGGAATCATAGAGGATAAAGGGAAGGTTCTGAGGATAGAATATCGGGGACAAGAAAAGAGGTTGACCATAAAATTGTCACCTCATTTGACAGAAGTGCAACTGGGTGATAGTATTAATATAAATGGTGTTTGCCTAACCGTCGTTCAGAAAAAGGAACAGAACATTGAGCTTGACCTGTCACAAGAGACTCTTCAAAAAACTGTATTGGGAGAGTTGAAGGAAGGGGACCCAGTCAATTTGGAAAGAGCCCTAAGGCTGATCGACCGTTTAGGGGGGCATATTGTGACAGGGCACATTGACGGGATTGGAGTGATCGTTGAGAAGAGGGAAGAAAGGGATTTCCTCCAGTTGAGGATAAGAATTCCTGAATCCGTATCAAGGTATGTTGTGCAAAAAGGATCCATTGCCATTGATGGAATCAGCCTGACAGTCAATGAATATCAGGGAGGGGAGATTCAGATGACCCTGATCCCATACACGATTGAAAAAACGACTCTCATGGATAAAAAAGTAAGAGATCGAGTCAATGTGGAAGCTGATATTTTGGGGAAATATGTCGAAAAACTTTTGACCCAGGGGGATAAAAAACCTGGACACGTTGATTTATCTTTTCTAAAAGAACACGGATTTATCAAAGGAGATTGAGCCTACCTATGATTCATAAAATTGAAGCTGCATTAGCGGATATCCGCCAGGGAAAGATGGTGATCCTGGTCGATGACGAAGATCGGGAAAATGAGGGCGATCTCACCATGGCCGCAGAGAAGGTGACGCCTGAGGCCATCAATTTTATGGCGAAATATGGAAGGGGACTGATCTGTCTTTCCTTAACGGAAGAGAGGCTCAATGAGCTTCGTCTCCCAATGATGGTTTCTGAGAATACTTCCCGATTTCAAACCGCTTTCACTGTCTCTGTTGATGCACGGAAAGGGGTGACCACAGGCATTTCAGTCGCTGACCGGGCAACAACCATTTTAACTGCCGTCGATGAAAACACTCAACCTGAAGATTTGGTTTCACCTGGGCATATTTTTCCATTAAGAGCGAGACAGGGTGGAGTTTTGGTCCGAACAGGTCAGACAGAAGGGTCGGTTGATCTCGCAAGATTAGCAGGGTTAAAGCCAGCCGGGGTAATCTGCGAGATCATGAAAGAGGATGGGACCATGGCAAGGATGCCTGATCTTCAGATCTTTGCTGAAGAACATGGGTTAAAGATTGTAACCATTGCCGATTTAATCAAATACCGCCTTAATAAAGAGTCATTGGTTCGAAGGATTGTAACGGCAACCATTCCCACAAAATATGGAGGTGTGTTTACAGCCATTGCTTATGAAAACGATGTGGATCCCTATCATCATATTGCCTTGCTCAAAGGGGAGATTGGACCAGAGGACACGGTTTTGGTGAGGGTCCATTCCCAATGTCTGACCGGTGATGTATTCGGGTCAAAGAGATGTGACTGTGAAGAACAACTTCATACCGCCATGGCCATGGTAGAAAAAGAGGGGAAAGGCGTCATCGTCTATATGAGACAGGAAGGGAGAGGGATTGGATTGGTCAATAAACTGAGAGCCTACTGTCTTCAAGATATGGGAAAGGATACGGTGGAGGCCAACGAAGCACTGGGATTTAAAGCCGATATGAGGGATTACGGAATTGGGGCGCAGATTCTAGCAGATCTCGGTCTTCATAAGATTCGCCTGATGACAAACAATCCTCGAAAGATCATCGGTCTGGAAGGATATGGTATTGAGGTGGTCGAGAGGGTTCCTATTGAGACAAAACCCCATCAAGAGAATATTGAATATCTCAAGGCCAAGGCAAAGAAGATGGGTCACCTGCTTTCCATCAAATCGGGAGAATAAAATTAAGAGTTTAGAATTGAGAGTTATGAATGATAGAACAAGGAGCCCTGTAGAAAGAATTAGGGAAAATTCACGAATCACCAGCACGAATCACGTTATTTTCTATTAGGGGAAAGGAGAAAAAGATGGTGAAGACCTTCGAAGGCAAACTGATGGCCAAGGGACTCAAGTTTGGGATTGTATTGAGTCGGTTCAACGATTTTATTGGCGAGCGACTTTTGGAAGGGGCCATGGATGCCCTGCGGCGAAGCGGGGCAGAGGAGGGGGATTGTCATGTGGCTCGAGTTCCTGGAGCCTTTGAAATTCCTCTTGTTGCCAAAAAGATGGTCAAGAATGGCCGGTATGATGCCATCATTTGCTTAGGTTGTGTGATCCGCGGAGCCACTCCTCATTTTGGCTATATTGCAAATGAGGTCACCAAAGGGATTGCCAGCCTCACCTTGGAAAGCGAAACCCCCATCTCCTTCGGAGTATTGATCACCGATACCATCGAACAGGCGATTGAAAGGGCAGGGACCAAAGTCGGGAATAAAGGTTTTGATGCGGCCATGTCAGCCATCGAAATGGCTAATCTCATGAAGGAGATAGGAAAGGGTAAATCATAGTTTGGGAAGAAGAAGAAAATCGAGGGAGTTTGCCCTCCAGGTTCTTTATCAATTGAATATCACCCAACAGGACGTCCTCACGGCCCTTACTCAATTTCAAGAACATTTTTTATCCAATGGAAAGGCCGATGAGTTTCTAAAACGTCTTGTCTTGGGTGTTTTAGAGCACTGCCAAGAGTTAGATCGGCTCATCGAACAATATTCTGAAAATTGGCGTTTAGATCGTATCAACATGATTGACCGCAATATCCTCCGTATCGCTCTCTTTGAGCTCTTCTACTGCGAAGATATTCCTCCAAAGGTTACCATCAACGAAGCCATTGACCTCGGAAAAAGATATGGATCTGAGGATTCAGGAAGCTTCATCAACGGCATTTTAGACCGAATTCAGAACGAGGTGGTCCGGAAACCTATCGAACCCAAGAGGGTGATGGTGAATGGTGATAGTAATTAAAGAACCTAATAAACAAATCAGCAACACGAATCACCATCACGAGATTCCATGATGGATGTGATTCTCTCCAAAGAAAGGGTTGATGTTCAGGAATGCGATGTCCTGGTCACCGGATTTTTTAAGGATGAAAAGCCCCTTAAGGGATCGAGCGGCTGGATCGATTGGAGACTCAATGGAATGCTCTCTCGGTTTTTAATGGAAAAGAAGTTGACCGGTGATTGGGAGGAGACGACTTTAATCCCTTCTCAGGGGAGGATCAAGCCTCGAATGATCCTTCTCCTCGGTCTGGGGGGGGTGAAAGAATACAGTTATCCTCGTCTGCGTGAACTCTCTCCCCATCTCTTAGAGACGCTCAAGAAACTGGACGCTTCAAACGTCTGTCTTTCCCTTCCCTATGAAGAGAACACTAGTGTGGATTGTGGCAAATTGGCAGAGGTTCTCATCGAAGGAATTGCGGATTGTTTAGATCTCGGTGAATATCCATTAAATGAAGGATGGATTAAGAACCTTCGGCTTTGTTTCGCCGAGGGAGAAGAGAATTTTTTTGAAATTCTCTTGGGAGTCCAAACCGCCAAGTCCATTTTAGAAGAACGAATTCAAATCAGAATTTTTGCACCCTCAGAAGATCCTTCTACTCCAAGTTCTAAAATTTAAAGTTAAGCTCCTGATAGTTTCTTCTTAAAATATTGAAGCGTTCTCCTCAGCCCTTCCTGACGACTCACTCTAGGTTCCCATCCTAATATCGTTTTTGCCTTAGTGATGTCTGGTTGTCTCACCTTCGGGTCATTCTCGGGTAAAGAGCAAAAGATGATCCGACTTTTACTCCCTGTCAAGTCGATGATCTCTTTTGCAAAGTCTAAGATGGTGATCTCCTCGGGGTTTCCCAAATTAACAGGTTCAGCCTCATTGGAATAAAGAAGTATTTTGATTCCTTCGATTAAGTCGTCCACGTAACAGAAACTTCTGGTTTGAATGCCATTTCCATAAACCGTGATATTTTCTCCTTTTAATGCCTGGACCATAAAGTTGGGTAATGCCCTTCCATCATCGAGCCTCATGCGTGGACCATAGGTATTGAAGATTCGTGCAATTCGAGTTTGAAGACTGTGGGTTCGATGGTAAGCCATGGTGATGGCTTCGCCAAATCTTTTTGCTTCATCATACACTCCTCTTGGAACAACAGGATTAACATTTCCCGGGTACGATTCTGGCTGGGGATGGACCATGGGGTCGCCATAGACCTCTGAGGTTGAAGCGAGGAGGAACCTTGCTTTCTTCTCCTTTGCTAAACCGAGTGCCTTATGGGTGCCCAATGATCCCACCTTTAATGTTTGAATGGGATAGTCCAGGTAATCCTTAGGACTGGCGAGGGATGCAAAATGAAGGATATTATCGAGTGGTCCATCGACATAAAGATATTCCGTCACATCATACTTGACGAATTTAAATCTTTCGTGTCCTATTAAGTGAGCAATATTTTCAATATTCTCTTTCTTAATTAAGTTGTCCATACAAATAACCTCATGCCCCTGAGCGATGAAAAAATCGCAGAGGTGGGAACCAAGAAATCCCGCCCCTCCTGTAATCAAGGTTTTTTCCATTCCATTCCTCCTTCGTTTGGTGAAGGATTAACCATTACCATATACGAAAGGACTTGTAAACATTTCATTGTCCATTAGGAGACAGACCTTTCTGGGAAATTCATTCTTTTCTTGCTTTATGGGCAGGGAGCTTTGCCATTTAGAATCTCTGCAATCTTTCTGGAATCTATGTGATCAGAGGGCACCGAAACAGAGACCTCCAAACTTTCTTTTGACAATTGGTCTAAAATAGGATAAAAAATGGTACCCATATACCATTGAACTTGTTATGGAGGATTCGACTTATGGTACAGAAAGTATCGAAGATCTGGCTGGATGGGAAATTGATCCCCTGGGAAGAGGCCAATGTCCACATCCTGACACATAGCCTTCATTATGGTTTGGCTGTCTTTGAAGGGATCCGATGTTATCTCTGCTATGATGGGAAATCCGCCGTCTTCAGATTAAAAGAGCATGTGGACCGACTCTTCGATTCTGCCCATATCGGAAATATCAAAATCCCTTATTCAAAGAGGGAGATATCAGAAGCCTGCAAAGAGACTCTGCGGGTGAACCAATTAAAGGAAGGATATATCCGGCCGATCGTCTTCATTGGGGAAGGGGTCATGGGGGTCTATCCTGGAGATAATCCGATCCGGGTAGCGATTGCCACCTGGTCATGGGGGGCCTATCTGGGAGAAGAGGCTTTGGAAAAAGGAATTCGGATAAAGGTCTCCTCTTACACGAGACACCATGTCAATGTGATGATGACCAAAGCGAAGATTTGCGGTAATTATGTGAACTCGGTTTTGGCCAAGAGAGAAGTGATGAAGATGGGATATGATGAAGCCTTGATGCTCGATACGGAGGGCTATGTTTCAGAGGCCAGCGGAGAGAATATCTTCATGGTGAAAAATGGGGTGTTGAAAACAACTCCCCTTACCTCGATTCTGCCTGGGATCACCCGGGATGCGGTGATTCAGATCGCCCAGGCGAAGAAGATCCCTCTATTGGAAGAACGATTTACCCGGGATGAACTCTACACAGCCCAAGAAGCTTTTTTTACAGGAACGGCTGCTGAGCTGACCCCCATTCGAGAAGTCGATGACCGGACTATCGGCGTTGGGAAACCAGGTCCGATAACCAAAGACCTTCAAGCCGCCTTTTTCGATATTGTAAAGGGGAAAAACCAAGAATATAAAGAGTGGTTGGATTATCTATAATCTTATGTCTTATAGTCTTGTAGTCCTTTAGTCTCGTAGTTATTCATGTCATTGACTATACGACTGCGAGGCTGTGCGACTACACGACTAAGAAAAGATGCATCTCATCATCGATGGTTATAACCTCCTTCATGTTAGTCGTTCCCTAATCCATCTTAATGCCATTCAGCTCCAATGGGAGCGAGATCGCCTCATTGATCAACTTTCCACTTATCAAAAACTCAAGCCCTGTGGAATCACTGTTGTTTTCGATGGGTGGCAGGGAGGTTGGAACACAGAGAAGAGAGAGAGGAAAAAGGGAGTTGAGTTAATCTATTCCAAACTTGGAGAAAAGGCGGATGAAGTGATTAAACGGCTGGCGAAAGGGGAGGGTTCTGGAACCGTTGTCATTACTTCGGATCGTGAGGTCACAAGATTTGCTGAGCGAATGACCATTCCGGTGATTCCCTCTGAACAATTTCAAGAAAAGCTGGAAGTATCTACCCACAAGCTTGAAGAAATCTTTGAAGAAGGTGAGGAAGAAGGAAAAGGACTTAAGAAAAAAGGACTTTCAAGAAGACTTTCTAAAAAGGAAAAAAGAGCCAGGGCCGCATTAAGGAAACTTTAATTTTGAACTTTGATCTTTGACATTTGACATTAGGTTCTCCATCTGTTTTCTGTTCCTTGTAAAAGTCTGGAGATATTGGACTGATGTCGATAGAGAATCAGGGCGGCAATTATCACACTGACAATGAAGTAGGCCTGGGAATCGCTCCTGAAAAAGGCAATCAGAATTGGAATGGTTGTTCCGCAAGTGATGGATCCAAGAGAGATAAACCTCCATTTCCATACGATCCCTGCAAAGATTAGAAATTCAATAAGGACTGCGACGGGTGAAATCACAAGGTAGACGCCTAGGGCAGTGGCAACCCCTTTCCCACCTTTAAACCCAAGAAAAATGGGAAAGATATGCCCGAGAAAAGGGGTTAATCCTGAGATAGCAATCCACAGATCCGATTCGCCCCATTGGATGGCAATCACTACTGGAGCAGCCCCCTTTAACACATCTCCAGCCAATGTCAAGATACCCAATGCCCTTCCTGCCGTTCGAAAGATATTAGTCGCCCCAATATTTTTACTTCCAATTTTTCTTGGATCCACTTTGGAAAAGAGTTTGGAGAGGATCAGTCCGGTGGGAACCGAACCTAGAAGGTAACCAAAGAGAGCGATGAAAATTCCAATAGGCAAGAAGAGACCTCAACCAAAATTTAAAATTATTGGTATAATTTTTGCCCAAGAAAATCAAGGGAAAAATTAATCCTCTGAGGTTTCACTAAAAATCCATCAAATCTTTATTGACTTCATTCTGCTATTTTAGTAGGCTTTCACGTTGTCTAAGGACACCCTGAGGTAAACCAAAGAATCAAGATTACCCCAAGTGGTTAAGTAGGGGATATGTTGAAAATAAATTCAATGCTTTTTGGACTTTTGATTAGCCTGCTCGGAATCTTCAGTGATGCAGGAGTATATGGAGCGGATTGGAGGTTTTTAAAGGCGAATGTTGAAGGAGATTTTTTTTACGATGCAGAAAATCTTACTCATTCGGCAGCAAACATTGTTGGAGTTTGGTTAAAAGTAGTGTATTCAGAAAAATTTAAGGACCGGGAGGATTTGACTCATTTAAGCCAAACAGTGGGTTTATGGGAAATAAATTGCAAAGACAAAAAGATGTGTTTATTATCAACCTCCCACACTTCCAAGGAAGGAGAGATTTCGGCTCCCCAAGTTTGGCTTCCCCCGGAATGGAGGTCTATCGCCCCAGATACAATCATGGATTCTTTATATAAAGAATTATGTAAATAACCAATGGAGGGGGTTGCATTATCGGAGGTAGCAAGGAATAATTAAGAGGGTGTTATCAAGAATAAAATCCTAAATCATTTCGAACAGGGGGTTTTCAAGATGAAAAATAAGATACCAGATAGTGTCATAAATGAGATTTTTCCAAGGTTGGTAAAGAGATCCAAACTCAGTGAGGAAGTATATGGTCAACTGAAGAAGATGATTCTTTCTGGAAAGTTCAAGAAGGGTCAAAGATTAGTTGAGGAAAAACTTGCCCATCGGTTAAATGTGAGCAGAAATCCTATCCAGATTGCACTCCTTCGTTTACGGAAGGAAAAGTTGGTGATCTGGAAATATAAAAAGGGAACCTTTGTAGCCTGATCCTTTTGATCTCGAGCTCTTCAAGAGAGAAAACCTAACTTTTTTGTAAATAAAGATAATTTATAAAAAGCGACCAAGTATATTGTATCAATTTATAAGATTTCTTGGAGCCAGGTCACGTTGACCTAATAAGGTGATTTTTTAACTTCTCGTTTCTCCTTCTCTAAAAATCCTTAGTTTGCCATCCTCATCAATATCGAAAAAATAGTTATTTTTTACTTGGGGTCTCAACTCAACCGCTTTTTCCTAAGGTTGTTCAGTGTCTGTTTTTAATAGATATCACCCATCCTCAACCATCAAAGGGACGTCTAGCTTCCCCTTTGCCAAAAGCTGATCCTTTTTGTTACCTCCCAATGTGTAAAGGCCATAAGGCGTTAATAGGAATTGGGAAAATGCATTTTTGTTAAGGGGTATCAAGTATTTGTCCAATAGATAGCAAAGAAATAGCTTGACAAGAATTTCGTTTTTAGAGCATATCAGAAGTGTAATGAATGATCATGGGGATAAATTTGGAAGGAGGTAAAGGTAACCATGAGACGAGTAACTAGTTTATTAATAGCTGCATTAATAGGTGGAGGTATCTTGTTGATTTCTTCATGCGCCACGGTGCCAACTGGGCCACTTGCTTCAGGCGAGGTAAAATTATTAAGAATAGATGTCCCGCATGAGGGAAGCATTAAAAGAAATATGCCTTTTGCGGTGAATATTACTTTTGAGGCAGACGGTAAACCAGAAATTAGGACAGCCTGTTTTTACTGGTCAGGTGACGGGCCAAAATGTTTTAAGGTACTGGATGTAAATTATGGGTCCCCAGGAACGATCAACGTAGAGCCCCGCGCTATGAGTTCTGGTTCGTATGTATTGGAAACTTATGTTCTGTATATTCGAGACGGGAAGACCCAACCGACTAAAAGAATAAGTTCTCTTATCTCCATTCCGTAATGAAGGGGAACACGGCAAAGAAAATGGGTTTTGGGGAACTTGCTGAGATTTTATACAAAGCAGTATCCCAATCAATGGGAAAGGATATAAAACCAATTAATCTTATAATGACCTTAGGCTTAAAAGAGTGGTGTTAGGGGGCTGGCTTTAATAAAGAATCCACCGAGCTCATTGAGCCCGATGGATTCTTTGGGGAAAAAGGTACTACTGAGGAGGACAAGAGTTATTTTCTTTTGTTGGCTATTACTATACACAATCAACATTAAAAGAAGATTAAAAAAAGATTAATATTTTCTAATCATTAACCCCCACTTGTTCCCCATCTGAGGGGATGTTCAAAAAAGATTGGGACCCGGGAAAGAAGGGAGGTGACCAAAATAAAAAAAAGAGGTGGAAGAAGGGCAAATACGGGACGCAAGAAGGGAGAAGTCATTTCCAAGATGCCGAAGGTAGAGTTCGATATGGATGCAATCAAAGAAATCAAGAGAAGGAAAAGAAGGGTTTATAAAAAACGAGTGAATCAATCAAACAGGGGAAAAAGGTGAAACCGATTAAATCTAACCCGTCCAGGTCAAGCTAATATTATTGCAACGGCCTAAATCCCCTCATATAA